>Ga0075434_100007187_pt1 | contig 10298 bp, 10 predicted proteins | sample RhiMethybrSRZTD3_FD_75298 | JGI IMG/M metagenome (GOLD analysis project Ga0075434, IMG submission 75298) | Populus rhizosphere microbial communities from Tennessee, USA - Rhizosphere MetaG P. TD hybrid SRZTD3 | ecosystem: Host-associated > Plants > Roots > Rhizosphere > Soil | place: USA...
AGAGCTGATGTATATCTAATATCGACCCGGAGTCGACCCAGCAGCGGTGGAGTGCGCTTATGAAATCACTGATACTGCGTTTCCTGTCACTCGGCGCGGCGGTCCTCGTCGCAAACGTCGTCGTCCAGGGGCAGACGTTCAAGGTCGAGAAGTTCGACATCAAAGGGGACGGCGGCACCGACTACGTCACGGCCGAAGCAGGAACCGGCCGCGTGTTCGTATCGCGCAGCACGCACATGATGGTCGTTGACGGCCCGAGCGGGAAGGTCCTCGGCGACATCCCCGACACGCCGGGCGTGCATGGCGCGGGGCTCGCGCCAAAGGCGGGACACGGCTTCACGACGAACAGCGGCGATCAGACCGTCACGATGTTCGACCTGAAGACGCTGGCGGTGGTGAAGAAGATCAAGGTAGGGCCGGGACTCGACGGCATCATGTACGACGGACCGGACGACAAGATCATCCTGACGAATCACAGCCGGCCGATCGGGACGCTCACGGCGCTCGATCCGGCGAGCGGGGACATCGTCGCGACCGTCGAGCTCGAGGACACTGCGCCGGAGGGCGCCGCGGCAGACGGCAACGGGCACATCTTCGTGAACAACGAAGGGAAGAACACCATCCAGGTCATCGACGTGAAGACCTGGAAGGCGACCGCGTCATGGCCGCTCGCGCCGTGCGAAGGACCGACCGGCATCGCGTACGACAAGGCGACGAACCGGATCTTCTCGGGATGCAACAAGACGTCCGTCGTTCTCGATGCGGCAACGGGCAAGGTGGTTGCCACCATCCCGAACGGGACGCGCGTCGATGCCCTGGGGTGGGATGCCGCGAAGAAACTGATCTACATCCCGAATGGCGGCGACGGGAGCGTCACCGTCGCGCATCAGGACTCCGCGGACAAGTACTCAGTGATCGCAACGGTGACGACGTTCCCGGGCGCGAAGACCATCACCGTCGATCCGAACAGCCATAACGTGTATCTGTTTCAGCCGGAACGTGGTCCCGTGCCTCCGCCGGCGCCCGATGCGCCGCCGCCCGCGCCGGGCCAGCGCGGCCGCGGACCGCAGGGCCCGGTCATCGCCGGCTGGTTCATCGTGATCAAATCGTAGGCAAGAAACAGAGGAACGTCCTTCGCTGACGAAGGCGGTCTGCGCGCGCGAGTGTCGGGCTCGCAGACCACACGGGCCACGCGACCTCTCCCTCTGACGGTACGACGCGATCGAGTCGTCCACGTAACAATTCCGTCGTTGGCCTGCATTGTGCGATCGCTCCGCCTGGAAAGGCGGACATCATGTGGACCTCGCTCGTTCTCTCTGCATTCCTCGGCGCGGCGGCGATGGTTGCGATGTGGGAAGCACGGCGCTGGGCGCTCGTCTGGGGCGCGACACCCGTGGAACTCAGGCGCGCATGGCCGGGTGACGAATTATCACCACGCGCTGTGGAAATTTCCACGCGAGCCCTCACAATCAGCGCCCCTCTCGACGCCGTGTGGTCGTGGCTGATTCAAATCGGCCAGGATCGCGCCGGCTTCTACAGCTACACATGGTTGGAGAATCTGTTTCGCTGTGCGATGCCACGCGTTGATCGCATCGTGCCGGAGTGGCAGGAGCGAACCGTCGGGGATACGGTGTGGCTGGCGCGGCGCGACCGGTATCACGGAGAGGCGCGGCAGAAAGTGGTCCAAATCGTCCGCAGGCACCTGTTGACGCTCGCGTCTCCATCTGACTGGGGCCGCATCCTTCGGCGGCAGACGAGTCAGAGTGGAACCTGGGCATTCATCCTTGTTCCGATCGACGCGAACACAACACGACTCGTCGTGCGTTCGCGCGGGCCAGAGGCGCCCACATTTTTCGGCCGGTTCTTCTGGGTAGCCGTGTTCGAACCGGCGCACTTCATCATGGAACGCAAGATGATGCTGCACCTCAAGTCGCTCGCGGAACACACTGACAGGGCGGTGGTTCCGCTCGCGTCGTAACTCATGGCGCGCTTCTTGATGCCGGGACTGACGGTGACGCTTACAGAACGACAGAACCGAGGTAATGGCCGTGAATACCAGCAACCAACCGTGGAGTTTTTCTGACGCGACGAAAAATTCCGCACCTCTGCGGATCCTCGTCGTTGACGACGAGGCACTCATTCGCTGGTCGCTGGTGCAGACCCTGAGTGACTCCGGGCATGACGCGGTCGAGGCAACGGATGGTGCAGATGCGATTCGTGCCGTATCGGAGGCACCGGAACCATTTGACGTCGCCCTCCTCGACTTCCGCCTGCCGGATTCGAACGATCTCACGCTCTTGTCCCGTCTGCGACGCTTGTCGCCCGGGATGCAGATCGTCCTGATGACCGCATATGGCACTCCGGAAGTCGTGCAGGGGGCACTGGATCTCGGCGTCTTTCGGGTTGTCGCAAAGCCGCTCGACATGAATGACGTCGCAACTCTCGTGACCCACGCTCACGCGGCCGCGAACTAGCGGCCGGCGTGCGCGCCTTGACCTATACTGAACCCTCACGCATGCAGACGGCGACAATCCTCGTCGTGGACGACGAGCAGCTGATTCGATGGTCGCTTGCCGCGCGGCTGACCGAAGAAGGGTATCGAGTCCTCGAAGCGGGCACGGCGGCCGAAGCGCTCGAGCGCGCTCAAGATGCCGATCTCGTGCTGCTCGACTACAAGCTTCCCGATGACGATGGCCTGTCGGTCCTGAAGCGAATCAAGGACGCGGACAACGACACGATCGTCATCATGCTGACCGCGCACTCGTCGGTCGATATGGCCGTCGAAGCGATGAAGCGGGGCGCGTATCACTACGCGAACAAACCGTTCAATCTGGATGAGATCGTGCTCCTCGTCGAGAAGGCGCTGGAGACCACGAGTCTGCGGCGCGAGGTCCGCGAGCTGCGCGCGACACAGGCGCAGCCGTACGGCATCGAACGTCTGGTTGGCGAGAGCGAGGCGATAGTCGGCGTCCGCGCGATGCTACGGAAAGTCGCCATCAGTCCAGCCTCGACGGTGCTGCTTACCGGCGAGAGCGGTACGGGCAAAGATCTCGCGGCCAAGGTGATTCACTACGCGAGCGACCGGGCCGCGCGTCCGTTCATGAACATCACGTGCTCGGCGCTGCCGGAAGCGCTCCTCGAGAGCGAATTGTTCGGGCACGAACGGGGCGCGTTCACCGGTGCCGATCGGCAAAAGCGAGGCTTGCTCGAAACGGCCGACGGCGGCACCGTGTTCCTCGACGAGATTGGCGAGATGATGCCGATGCTCCAGGCGAAGCTGCTGCGGTTCCTGGAGGAACGCGCGTTCAAGCGCGTCGGCGGCGCCGTGGATATTCGTGTTCAGGTTCGCGTCATTGCCGCGACGAATCGCGATCTGGAAGACGAAGTGAAGCGCGGTCGGTTCCGTGAGGATCTCTTCTACCGCCTCAACGTGATGCCGATTGTCATGCCGGCGCTGCGCCAGCGGCCCGACGACATTCCACGGTTGATCGCGTATTACGTCGACAGCTACAACACCGAATTCCGCAAACGCATTCGACGCGTCGCGCCATCCGCGATGGACCGGCTCAAAGCGTACCCGTGGCCCGGCAATGTTCGCGAGCTCCGAAACGCTGTCGAGCGCGCCATGCTGCTCGCGGAAGGGGACGAGCTGACGCTCGATCATTTCCCTGTCGTCGAAAAACGGACCGGCGACCTCAACGAGTCGGTCGAATTGCCGGCGAGCGGAATCGATCTCGAGCAGCTCGAGCGATCGCTGGTCATACAGGCACTGCAGCGCAGCGGCTGGAATCAGACGCGGGCGGCAGCGCTGCTCGGCGTCAACCGCGATCAGATTCGCTACCGCATCGAGAAGTTCAAGCTCGAAAAGCCCGTGTAGGTCCGATCGGGGAATTTCCGCACGCTGCGGAAAAGTCCCCAGCCGCCAGCCCCCGCCACGGCAGAAACCTCCGTAAAACCAACGAAAACCTATCAGCCTCGCGCGGCATGCTCGTTGCCCTTCTGGCGGCAACGACCGACGGCGGTCGCATCACAGTGAGGATTGATATGGGACGACGATTCATTCTCGGTTGGTCCGCAGCCGCCCTACTCGCGGCAGGGAGCTGCCTCGCCGCACGCCTGGCCGCCTTGGCGGACATTCCGCTCGCCATGGACTCTGCCAAGGTCACGATCGCCGGTACGTCGAACATCCACGAGTACACAGCGTCGACGACCAAGGTTCGCGTCACACACGCGCGGCTCGGGGCGTCGCTCGAAGGGGCCGAGTTCTGGGAGAACGCGTTGAAGCCGGGCGCGGTCCAGACGTTCGAGGTTGCGGTTGCGGCCGGAACGCTGACGTCGCCCAAAGAGGGCCTCGACAAGAACATGTACAAAGCCCTCAAGGTGCAAGAGCATCCGGACATCACGTTCAGGCTGGTCCGCTTCGATCTGACGGGCACACCTGCCGGTGTAACGAAGGCGATCGGCGTTCTGAAGATTGCAGGCGTCGAGCGGGAAGTCGCCATGCAGATTACGACGAAACGGACCGGCACCACGCTCGCCGTACAAGGCCGGCTCGACTTGTTGATGACCGACTACGGCATCAAACCGCCGACGGCGATGCTCGGCATGCTGAAGACCGATCCGAAGGTGACGGTGACCTTCGAGACCGTGCTTTCGGTTCCACTGACCTAGTTATCCACTCGCATTCTTGTAGAGGGCCATCATGAAATCGACATTCGCAGTTGCAACGGCAGTGCTGCTGGGACTGGCGCTGGCTGCACCGGTCCTGGCACAGCAACCTCCCGACGGCTCCGCCCCTGGTACGAGTGCGGCGCCGTCCACGCCTGCGGCCGAAAAGCCTCCGGCGGCCAACCCAGACGACGCGGCCGCGGCGGCCGCAAAAGCGGCGGAAGATTCGTGGAAGAAGGGCCGGCCGATCACGATGCAGTATTACCGGCCGCAGGACAAACGTGGAATCAACATGTTCGAAACCACGAAAGACAAAGGCGTCGACTTCACGGGTTTCCGATTGGATTTCGGTGCGGCCTTCACCTCGCAGCTGCAGGACCTCACGCACTCCAACGCGGCGCTGCCGAACGTCGTCAACGGCGTCAACGCGAATCAGCTCGCTGACATCGGCTTCGGCTTCAACAATCCAACGGCGAACCTGAATCTGCACGCACAAGTGGCGCCAGGAATCCGGGTTGCCCTGACCAGCTATCTCTCGGCGCGTCATCACAACGAGACGTGGGTGAAGGACGGCTACATTCAAATCGACCAATCGCCTATCGACTTCGCTCCGTTGAAGGCGTTGATGGAGATTGCCACCGTTCGCGTGGGGGATTTCGAGATCAACTACGGTGATGCGCATTTCCGCCGCAGCGACAACGGCAACGCGCTCTACAACCCCTTCATCGGCAACTACATTCTCGATGCCTTCACGACCCAGATCGGCGGCGAAGTGTATCTCAAGCCTGGCAGCGTGATCGCGATGGCCTCGGTCACCGCGGGCGAGCTGCGCGGCACGGTATTGACGCCCGAGCAGCGCGGTCCGGTGTTCATCGGCAAACTGGGAGCCGATCGGCAGATCAACAAGGAACTGCGGGTGAGGCTCACGGGCTCCATGTATAAGACGAATAGAGCGATGAGCGACACACTCTACAGCGGGGACCGCGCGGGCTCGCGCTACTACTACGTGCTGGAGAACACGACAGCGAGCGAGTCGGCGCAGAAGGACTCTGGCCTGCTGCAACCCGGTTTCAAGAACAAGGTCACCGCGTTTCAGATGAATCCGTTCGTGAAGTATCGAGGGTTAGAAGTCTTCGGTGTGATTGAGCAAGCCAGAGGAAGAGCAGCCACGGAGCTGACGGAGCGGACGTGGCACCAATACGCAATCGACACCGTTTATCGATTCCTGCCAAATGAGCCACTGTTCGTCGGAGCGCGCTACAACAAGGCGACGGGAACGCTGGCAGGGTTGACAGGCGACGTCGGAGCGGATCGATGGCAAGTCAGCGGCGGCTGGTTCATCACCGCCAACGTGATGGCGAAGGCCGAGTACGTCACGCAGAAGTACAACGGCTTCCCGCCGAGCAACATCAAGAATGGCGGCAAGTTCCACGGCGTCATGGCCGAAGGGGTGATCGGTTTCTAGGCCACGCCCCTTACCGAGAGAACCTGTCGCATGCGAGCCGGTGGGCCTACCACCGGCTCGTTCTGTCTTGCGGCGCTATGATTCGATCGGCAGACTGACGACGACGGCAGACCGCCTGAGACGCTGCGAAGGAATAGTCCAGGCTCTGGAATTTCGGAGTGCGTCATGAATCCACGATTAGTCGTTTGCGCATCGTTCGTGGCGCTGCTCTTGACCGCGCTCGTGAGTTGTCAGAAGTCCTCGCCGAACGACCCAACTCATGCTTGTTCGTTCGCGATTTCACCAGCGAGTGCGGCGATCGAAAGCGGCGGCGGCAGCACGACGGTAACGGTCACAGCCGCCGCGGGCTGCACCTGGACCGCGACGACGAGCGCCGGGTGGATTTCGATTACTGCCGGCGCGAGCGGCAGCGGGACCGGCGCGGTGACCTATTCCATTGAGGCGGCTTCATCGACGGCATCGCGCGCTGGCACGTTGACGGTTGGCGGACAGGTGCACACGATCACACAGCAGGGACGCGCGCCGGCTGTGTGCAGCTACGAGCTGTCCCCCCAGAGCGCCGAGTCGAGCAAGGACGGCGGTCCCGGAACGTTTACGGTAACGGCCCCGGCCGACTGCGCCTGGGCGGCGACGAGCGATTCGACGTGGTTGACAATCACCGCTGGCGCACAGGGTTCCGGCACCAACACCGTTTCCTATAACGTGGCGCGCTCGACGGAGATCACGGATCGGGCGGGGGCCATCGCAGTTGCCGATCGCCGCTTCAGCCTGAGACAATCCGGCGACGTTGGCGTCTGTCAATACTCCGTCGCGCCCGTCTTCCTCAGCACGTGCATGCCTGCCGGTACGCTCGCCTCCATCATCACGACGCAGGCGAGCTGTCCCTGGACGGCGACGCCGAACGCCGAGTGGCTGCGCGTATCAAGCGGGCCGTCGGGAACCGGAACGGCGACGATGTCGATCAGCTTCACTGAGAACTACGATGCGCCCCGCGAGGGAATCGTCATGGTGCGGTGGCCGACACTCACGGCGGGTCAGAATATTCGTGTTGCGCAGGCTGGCTGCCGCTATGCCGTGAGCCGGACGGCGTTCAGCCTTACTGCCGTGGGCGGCACGGGCACGTTCGACGTGATTCAGCAGAGCGATCCAACCGAGTGCGGCGGCGCAACACAGGATCGATGCGTCTGGACGGCACGATCGGAAGTTCCGTGGATCACGGTCACGAGCAGCATGCCCAGATCAGGCGATAGCCCTGTCGCGTTCGCGGTTGCGCCGAATGATGCGGCGTCGCCCCGCGCTGGCACGATCGTGGTTCGCGACAAGGTTGTCACCGTCACCCAGGCGGGGAAATGAGAGGCAGCGTCACACGCGCGACGGCGCCGCCGCCGTCGTGCGGCTGCAACACAACCGATCCATCCTGCAGCGATAGCAGCCGCCGAACAATGGCGAGGCCGAGACCTGTGCCACTGGGCTTCGTCGTGTGGAATGCCTGGAACAGTTGCTCGGGATCCACCTCGCCGAAGCCTACGCCGCGATCCGCGATGTCGATCTGGCAGGTATCGTTCTGGTTGACGACCGTCACGTCGATTGGCTCGCGCGAACCGGACTGGCAGGCATTCAGGAGCAGATTCAGCAGGACCGCCCGAAGCATCTCGCGATCGGCGCGAACGATCGTATTCGTGTCAGGAATCCGGATGCCGGGACCGGCGCCTCCCGCGGCGGCTTCGGCGCTCGCGCTCGCGTCAAGGATCGCCGGTCTGAGCTCAACCGACTCGAGCACTGGCGATCGCGGCCGCGCGAATCGCAGAATGTCGTCGACCTTGTTGTTGAGCGTATTGAGCCGTGCGATCATCGCATCAACCACTTTGACATCGCCGGGACTGATCCCGACACGCGCGCGCAATACCTGCAGCGACCCCTTGACACCGGCGAGCGGATTGCGCACTTCGTGCGCGACTACCGCGGCAAGGTGCCCCAGCTGCGTCAGGGCGGCCTGATCGACGAGCTGCTGTTCCATGGCCTTTCGCGCGGTGATATCGCTGCGAATCGCCAGATACTCGCGCGGCTTTCCTGACGCGTTCAAGAGCGGAACGATGGTTGTGTCGACCCAATAGATCGAACCGTCCTTGGCACGATTGCGCAGCTCACCGCGCCAGACCTGCCCCTGGGCGATCGTCCGCCACAACTCGCGGATGAATTCCTTCGGGTGATACCCCGAGTTGATGATCCGGTGGTCCTGGCCGATCAGCTCGTCGCGGCCGTATTTCGAGATCTCACAGAACTTGTCGTTGACGTACGTGATCACGCCGCGTTGGTCAGTGATCGCGACAATTGCTGCCTGATCGAGCGCGTAGCGGATCTCCTCGAGACGCCGAATTGAGTCGTCTGTCTGAGCCTGTGACATCTCTACGCCTCGAGCAATCAGCATACCGCCCAATGCACGCCAATACGGCGGGTCATGGATTCGCAGTCCGTGATCTGCGGATTAATTCGCACCACTGCGAACTATTCCGCGCATTTCCTGGCTGTCTCCCGTGCGTTCGTCGAGAACGCGGACAAACGTGGAGATGCTGAACCGGCACGGCGGTTGCCCTGCAGCAAGGCAGGACATCATGATTCTCCCTCGACACGGCCGCGGCGCAACCGGAGCCATCCGCCGAACAGGAGCGATCGTCGCTGTGCTGTGCGCGGTCACGACGATTGCGCTGAGCGCACGAACGGACGATTCGGAACGTCAGCCCACCGTGACTGTCCGGAACAATCGGGGCGTTTATTCGGTCGCCGCACGGTTTGTGGTTCCAGAGCAGCCCGCGGTCGTACTGGCGGTCCTGACCGACTACGGGCGCATCCCGCAATTCATGCCGAGTGTCGAAACGAGCGTCGTCATAGAGCGCGGGAATGGCCGTGCGTTGATCGAGCAGGAAGCCGTGTCGAGCCTGATGATGTTCAAGAAGCGAGTCCATCTGCTGCTGGAGATCGTCGAAGGACGAGACACGCTGCAGTTCCGGGACCGCTCCGGCCGGAGCTTCGTCCTGTACGAGGGAAGGTGGGAACTCTGCGAAGGCAACGCCGGCACGTGGATCTCGTACGAGCTGACCGCGCAGCCCGATTTTGACGTCCCCGAGTTCCTTCTGAAGCGGCTGCTCAAGCGCGACGCCGCTCAAATGATTGAGGGCTTACGCCGGGAAATCGGCGCCAGACGCGCGGCGCCAACCGAATGACGCCAGTGCTCCGAACTGGCGGACGATTTTGCGTACTGGTATTGCAATCATGGATTCCACTCATCGCGTTCTCTGCCCAATTGACTTCTCCGATAGCTCGCGCGGCGCCTTGAGGTACGCGAACACGATTGCAGGGCGCGTCGGCGCGCGGCTCGCGCTCCTGGTTGTGAACGATCCTCTGCTGCTGGAGGCATCGCATCTCGTCGCGGGCCCGTCGCGGCTCGTCGAAGAAACCATTCGTGAGATGAACCGGTTCGTCAGGCAGACGCTTGGAGTCCATGCACACCCGGACATCGAGTTCGAGGTCGCCACCGGCAAACCGGCGCCCGAAGTTCTTCGCGTGGCTCGCGAATGCAGGACCGAGTTGATCGTGATGGCGTCGCACGGGTTGTCCGGATTTCGGAAGCTGTTTTTCGGATCGACGACTGAACGCGTTCTGCGAGAAACGGCGGTGCCGACGCTTGTCACCGCGGGGAACGACGCGGGTCCCGCTGACTTCGACGAGCTCCGGCGAGCCGTTCGACGAGTGCTCGTGCCCGTCGATTTGACCGCCGCGACGCTCGATCAGGTCGCAATCGCGCGGCAAATCTCTCAGGCGATCACGGTGCCTCTGCTCCTGGCGCACGTCATCGAGCCCGTGCGCGCGCTGGCGGGCAATCCCGCGCTGCCGACGGTGGAAACCGAGCGCCGCTATCGCGCCGAGGCAGAGCTCGAGCGGTTGACAGACGATGTTGCGGAGGGCACGAAGCCGGAGTCGCTCATTGTGTACGGCGAACCGGCGGAGGAGATTGCCAAAGTGGCGGAGGACCGTGGCATAGGCCTGATCGTCATGGGGCTGCACTCCTCGCCGGTCCTCGGCCCTCGCATGGGATCGGTCACGTATCGAGTGCTGTGCCTGGCCCACCGGCTGGTGTTGGCCTTGCCGCCGCAGACCCAATCCTGGC
>Ga0075434_100007188_pt1 | contig 10298 bp, 8 predicted proteins | sample RhiMethybrSRZTD3_FD_75298 | JGI IMG/M metagenome (GOLD analysis project Ga0075434, IMG submission 75298) | Populus rhizosphere microbial communities from Tennessee, USA - Rhizosphere MetaG P. TD hybrid SRZTD3 | ecosystem: Host-associated > Plants > Roots > Rhizosphere > Soil | place: USA...
TCAGCCGCGCAGACCGGACGCGACAGACTGGAGATTTCATGAAGGCCGGTATTCATCCCGACTATCATCCCGTAACCGTACACTGCGCTTGTGGCCATAATTTTCAGACGCGTTCCACGATTAAAGGCGACAGACTGAACGTCGAAATCTGCTCCAGTTGCCATCCGTTCTTTACCGGCAAGCAGAAGCTCATTGACACTGCCGGCCGCGTCGAGCGCTTCACCAAGAAATACGCTGACGCAGCGGCCAGATCCGGCGCCAAGAAGTAACTGCATCGGCCGCGCTCTAGGGCATTGGCAACTCAATCGAAGCCCCGGCGCAAACCGGGGCTTCCTTTTTGCCCACTTTTTTCTCTGTACACTCAGTGTTCTCCGTGCGAGGAAAGATTCGCTCTGGTAGCGGCATTTGTAGCCGACAAAAAGCACGCCCTACAACTTTCTTCGCGCCCGTGTAAAATGGCTTCCCAACGTGGCCACCCAATCGCGCATGTTCGAAAGCGGAAACTCTGCGGACCTTGTCGAAACCGCTTCTCCGCGCGTCACCCTCCGCAACGCCTTCGCCCATCCCTTTGACTCCGCCATCGCCGCCGCCCGCACCTGCTACTCCCCGCGCCTCATTGGCCCTGAGGAAATCACCGACAAGCAGCGCCTCAACATCGGCGCCGGCACATTTTTCAGCGGCCACCACACTGTTTATCAGCACGCGCATTTCGAATTCGGCCTGGAAAACGTCAGCCGCCAGTTTGTCTGGTCTTTCCTCCACGCTCATCCTTTTTACAACTCGGAGCAACAATCCCAGCGCTACGTTCGCATGGATCGCGTGCAAGCGTATGTCCCGCCGGTTGACCTCTACTTCAATGCCGAATCACGCGCGATCTACGAACGCGCCATCGCTCGCGCCTGGTCGTACTACCGCGAACTCTCTTCCCTTCTCCTTCCCGACGCTCGCGAAATCTTGCAGGACATCTGGCACGTCGGGCCCATGTCTCATCCCAAGCGCATTCAGAAAATTGAGCGCTCCGCCGAAAAACGCGCGATCGAAATCGCACGCTACGTCCTTCCTGTCGCGGCGTTCACGGCGATGGTCCACACCGTTTCCGGCATCGTCCTTCATCGCCTCTGGCGCATGTGCGCCGCTTCCGACACTCCCAGCGAAGCGCGCGCCGTGATCGGCGAAATGGTCGCCCACGTAAAGAGCAGCGACCCGCAATTTTTCGATCGTTTTGGAATTGAACCGCTCGACGAACTTCCCGAATGGCGTGCCACATCGCACGGGGACGCGCAAAGCCCATCGCAAAACGGCGAGGCATTCGCCAAGGAATTCGACGCGCAGCTCAACGGCCGCACCGCCAAACTTCTCGACTACTCTGCGAACGCGCCCGCTGTCGTCGCATCGTCTTACCGCGCGGTTCTCGGTCTCTCCGCCGCTGACTGCTCCGACCAAGAGGCCCTCGATCGCCTGCTCAACCCCGCGCGCAATCTTTACCGCCTCGAAACATTAAACGTCGGCGTCCATGCGCCCATGATGCGCGCGCTGCAGCACGCCAACTACACCTTCGCCAAAAAAATCAGCCACACCGCCGACTCACAGGATCAGCGCCATCGCATGATCCCCGGTTCACGTCCGCTGCTGACCCTCGCCGACACGCGCGAGCCCGACTACATCACTCCGGCCCTCCTCAAACATAATCCGCGTGCCACAGAAGTCTACGATCGCGCCATGCACGACGCCTGGCACTCCAAGAATCAGCTTGTCGACCGGGGAGTACCTCAAGAAATCGCGCTCTACCTTTTGCCAAACGCAAAATCGATTCGCCTTGTCGAATCCGGCTCCCTCCTCCACTTGCTCCACAAATGGACCATGCGCACCTGCTTCAACGCCCAGGACGAAATTTATCAGTCTTCGCTCGATGAAATCGCCCAACTCCGCGAAGTCCATCCGCAGCTCACTCAATTCATAGGCCCGCCATGCCACCTGCGTGCCGGCGTCACCACCCCCATCTGCACCGAAGGCTCTCACTTCTGCGGCGTCAAAGTTTGGCTCGACTTTCCCAACGTCACGCGCCGTATATAGATAATGGTCTTACGCGATGATTGCCCCACCGCGGTGTTAGATACCCTTGCGGACCTTCAGTTTGGATTCATCGACGGCAACTCATTCGACCCATACCAGGACGTCGCCGGCGTTGACGGCCTGGCCTTCGCTGGCGAAAAGCTTTTCGACTTTTCCGCTTTTGGGTGAGCGGATTTCGTTCTGCATTTTCATGGCTTCGACAACGAGTAGTCCTTGACCGACTTCCACCGTGTCGCCTTGCTTGATGAGCAGGCGGACGACTTTGCCAGGCATGGGAGCAGCGATCTGCTGGCGGCCTTCGGCTTCGAGCGCACCGTGACGGCGGCCACGCCAGGAGCGGGGGTCGCTGACTTCGGCGTGATATTCGGCGAGCCCGGTGTGGAGTGTGAGCGAGCCATCCGGCCGAGGCGCGATGCGAATCTCATGCGACTCGCCGTTCAGCAAAACGCTGAACGTGTTCGGCGCGACTTCTACCGCGTTGGCATCAAGAGCATTTCCGTCTAGAGAGATTTTCCACGCGCCATTTTGTTGGGCAAGTTCAACGACGCGAGTCTTTCCGCCCAGCAGGACTTCGTACTTCACGGCAGCGGCTCCAGCTGCTGGCGGCGGCCTTCGCGCTTCCATGCCGACCCGGGCGCATGGCTTTCGCTAGATGCAGATGAGGAACCGTTGCGAGTAACTTGCCAGAGCGCTGCGGCGATAGCGGCAGCATCCGCTCCGTTGGCGTCACTATGCGCGCTGGGCCGCGGGCTACGCAGAATTTCGTCAAGCCACTTGGTATGAATTTCTGCGCGGAGAAAATCGGGCTCGGCCAGGATCCGGCGAAACAGCGCTGCGTTCGTCTTGATACCGGTGGTGGAATATTCCTCCAGTGCACGACGAAGGCGGGCAATGGTTTCTTCGCGGCTGTTGCCCCAAGCAATGAGTTTGCTGAGCAACGGATCGTAGTCCATTGGAACGATCCAGCCTTCGTAGACACCTTCATCCACGCGAATGCCGGGGCCGCTGGGCGCCTGGCGCGACAATATTTTTCCAGGCGACGGAAAGAAATTGTTTTCGGGATCTTCGGCGTAAAGTCGAACCTCCATGGCGTGGCCACGCGGCGTGATGGTTTCCCACGCGAAGGGGAGGCGGTGTCCGGCGGCAATCGCGATTTGTAGTTTGACGAGATCGAGGCCGGTGACTTGTTCCGTGACGGGGTGCTCGACCTGCAGGCGGGTGTTCACTTCCAGAAAATAGAAATTGTAATGCGTGTCCACTAGGAATTCGACGGTGCCGGCATTGGTGTAACCACCGGCGCGTGCGAGACGCACGGCGGCGTCACTCATGCGTTTACGCAGCTCCGGCGTCATGATGGGTGAAGGAGCTTCTTCGATGACTTTCTGATGCCGGCGTTGGACCGAGCATTCGCGTTCGCCAAGCGAAACTACGCGACCGTGGCCGTCGGCGAGAATCTGGATTTCGATGTGGCGAGGCTTTTCGAGATATTTTTCGAGATAGACGCCAGCATTGCCGAAAGCGTTTAGCGCTTCAGACGAAGCGTCGCGAAATGCTGCAGCAAAGTCAGAATCGGCATTGACCAAGCGCATGCCTTTTCCGCCGCCGCCCGCGACTGCTTTCAACAGCACGGGATAGCCCATGTTGCGCGCGAGCTCCTGCGCGGCTTGCGGATCTTCGATTGGATCGTTGGTGCCGGGAACGGTGGGAACTTCGGAGCGCCGGGCGAGCTGGCGGCCGGCGGTTTTTGCGCCGAGTGCCTCCATAGCATCGGCGGAAGGACCGATGAAAGTGATGCCGGCATCAGAGCATGCGCGTGGGAGTGCCGGATTTTCGGCAAGAAAACCGTAGCCGGGATGGATGGCATCGCAACCAGCGCGACGAGCGACATCCATAATCTTGTCGATGCGCAAATAGCTTTCGCGCGAGGGCGCGGGGCCGATGGGATAGGCTTCGTTGGCGAGACGCACGTGGAGCGAGTTGCGATCAACCTCGCTGAACACCGCGGCGGAGCGGATGCCAAGTTCGCGACAAGCGCGAAGGATGCGCACGGCAATTTCGCCGCGATTGGCGATGAGGATTTTGCGAAACATTGGCCAATTGAAATGCAGCGGAAGTGTAGCACGCGGGTTCTAAGCGGGGTGGGCAGGCAATTGGCTTGCGTGTCCAATTGTTTCGGGTATAAGAGAAGGTTTCGTTGCTCAAAGGAGTGCGGAAACCATGAAAACCAGATTGGTTATGGCGTGCGTGGCAGGGCTGCTGGCTGGGGCGTCCTTGTTGGCGCAAGAAGCAGTCGTCTCTCCGCCGGAAAGCATTGTTGCGGAGGGAGTGCCGAAGGTTCCGGCGGCCCTTGCCGAAACGGCAGGGCGATACGGCGCGTATCGCAGCGCGGGACTGGCGGACTGGAATCCCACGAAGCGCGAAATGCTGGTCGCTACTCGCTTTGCGGATACGCCACAACTGCATCTAGTGTCGACGCCGGGCGGCGCGCGGCGGCAGCTGACGTTTTTCTCCGACGCGGTGACCAGCGGGCGATTTCATCCGAACGGTGGCGACTACATTGTCTTTATGAAGGACATTGGCGGGGGCGAGTGGTACCAGCTGTATCGCTACGACTTGAAGACTGGCGACGTAACACTGATCACTGATGGCAAGGCGCGTAATTTGATGGGCCCGTGGTCCAGCAAGGGCGACGAGTTGGCATACATGTCCACGCGGCGGACGGGTAAGGACACGGATTTGTGGGTGATGAATCCGGCGGACCCGAAAAGCGATCACTTGCTGACGAAGCTGGAAGGCGGCGGGTGGGAGGCGCTGGATTGGTCGCCGGACGACAAGAAAATCTTACTGAAGGAAGAGCTGTCGATCAATGAATCGTATTTGTGGTTGCTGGATACCGCGACGGGAGACAAAACCGCCCTGACACCACGCGATACGAAGGAGAAAGTCTCTTACGGCGACGCCGAATTCAGCAAGGACGGAAAAGGCGCCTACGTTACAACGGATAGCGATTCAGAATTTCACCGGCTGGCGTATCTGGATCTCGCCACGAAGCAAACGAAGTATCTGACCAGCAAAATTCCGTGGGATGTGGACGGGTTCGACTTGTCGCATGACGGGAAGCGAATTGCATTCGTAACAAACGAGGCTGGAGTGAGTGTGCTCCATGTGCGCAGTGCAGGAAGCGAGGCCGATGCAGCTTTGCCGAAATTGCCTACGGGCGTGATCGGAGCGCTGCGTTGGCAGCACGACAGTCGCGAGCTGGGATTCTCGATTGTGAATGCACGTGGCCCGGGAGACGTCTATTCCATTGACGTACCGAGCGGAAAGCTGGCGCGATGGACCACCAGCGAAACAGCGGTCAGGACTGCTGCATTCCCCGAAGCGGAGCTTGTGAAATGGAAGAGCTTCGACGGGAAAGAAATCTCAGGATTTTTGTACCGCCCTCCTGCCGCTAAATTTTCTGGCAAGCGCCCCGTGCTGGTGGTCATTCATGGAGGACCAGAAGGCCAATCGCAGCCGACGTTTCTAGGCCGTGGCAACTATTACCTGAACGAACTAGGTATTGCACTGATCTATCCCAACGTTCGCGGCTCAACAGGCTACGGCAAGACGTTCTCGCTCTTGGATAACGGATTCAAGCGCGAGGACACGTATAAGGACATCAACGCGCTTTTCGACTGGATTGGCGGTCAAGCCGACCTCGACGCGAGCCGCATTTGTGTGACGGGCGGCAGTTACGGCGGACACATGACGCTAGCTATTTCAACGTTTTACAGCGACCGCATCAAGTGTTCGGTAGACATCGTCGGCATGTCGAACCTGGTGACATTCCTGCAGCACACGGAAGCCTACCGCCGCGATTTGCGGCGAGTGGAATATGGCGACGAACGCGACGCAAAGATGCGCGAGTTTCTGGAAAGAATTGCGCCGATGAACCATGTCGACCAGATTAGAAAGCCAATGCTGGTCATCGCGGGAAAAAACGATCCACGCGTTCCCGTCAGCGAGAGCGTACAAATTGTGGCCGCGTTGAAAAAGGAAGGCACGCCGGTGTGGTATCTGATGGCCACCGACGAGGGACACGGCTACCGCAAGAAGGTCAATCAGGACTACCAGTTTTACGCGACGGTCGAGTTCCTGACGGAATATCTACTGAAATAGCGGCTAGAGCGGAATATTGCCGTGCTTCTTGCGCGGATTGACGTCGCGCTTGTTTTCCAGTGCGCGTAGCGAAATGATGATGCGCTCGCGGGTTTCGGCCGGCTCGATGATCGCGTCAATGTAACCGCGTTCGGCCGCGACGAATGGGTTGGCGAAGCGTTCGCGGAACTCGGCAATTTTTTCCTGGCGCAGTTTTTCGCGCTCGGCTTCAGGCGCCCTATCGAGTTCCCGCTTGTAGACGATGTTGACGGCGCCTTCGGGCCCCATCACCGCAATTTCTGCCGTAGGCCAGGCGAAATTCGCGTCAGTGCGAATGTGCTTGGACGCCATGACACAATAGGCGCCGCCATACGCCTTTCGCGTAATCACAGTAATTTTCGGAACAGTGGCTTCGGCGAAGGCGTACAGCAGTTTGGCGCCGTGGCGGATGATGCCGCCGAATTCCTGCTGAGTTCCGGGGAGAAAACCTGGGACATCTTCAAACGTGATCAGCGGGATGTTGAACGCATCGCAGAAACGAACGAACCGTGCGCCTTTGACTGAAGCGTTGATGTCCAGCACACCGGCAAGGAACGCTGGTTGGTTGGCGACAATGCCTACCGGGCAGCCGTCCATACGCGCAAATCCGACCACCAGGTTTTTCGCGAAATGCTCGTGAACTTCAAAAAAGTAGCCCTCATCCACTATTCCGTGAATGGCGTCCTTGATGTCGTAAGGTTTCAGCGCATCCCCGGGGACTAGCGCGTTCAGCGCGGCGTCACGACGGTTGGGAGAATCATTGGTCGCGCGGCGTGGCGGATCTTCCAGGTTGTTCGACGGCAGAAAGCTGAGCAGCTCGCGAACCATGGCGCAACCATCGGCATCATCCCGTGAAATGAAGTGCGCAACGCCGCTCTTTTCGTTATGCGTCAGCGCGCCGCCAAGCTCCTGCTTCGTCACTTCTTCATGTGTTACGGTCTTGATGACGTCCGGCCCGGTGACGAACATGTAGGAAGTTTCCCGCGTCATGAAGATAAAATCGGTGATAGCCGGCGAGTAAACGGCGCCGCCGGCGCAGGGCCCCATGATGGCGCTGATCTGCGGAATCACGCCGCTAGCCAACGTGTTCCGCAGAAAGATCTCCGCATAGCCCGCCAGCGACATCACGCCTTCCTGAATACGCGCGCCCCCGGAGTCGTTTAGCCCAATTACCGGCGCGCCGTTGCGCATCGCCAAGTCCATGATCTTGCAGATTTTTTGCGCGTTCGATTCCGAGAGTGATCCGCCAAACACCGTAAAGTCCTGCGCGAAAACGTAAACCAGGCGGCCGTCAATTCGCCCGAAGCCGGTCACAAAGCCGTCACCCGTCGGCCGCTGCGTATCCATCCCAAAATCCGTGCAATGATGGCGAACAAATTTGTCGAGTTCTTCGAACGTGCCTTCGTCAAGCAGCAGGTTGATGCGTTCGCGCGCGGTCAGCTTGCCGGCCTTGTGTTCGCGCTCCCGGCGCTCCGGACCACCGCCTGCCTCGGCTTCGGCGCTGCGGCGGCGCAATTCCTCCAAGCGTTTCTCTTGCGGATTCGACGAGGCGCGTGAAGGTTTCGGTTCAGGCAAGCGGCTCTCCCGGAGGCACCTGCTCCTGTACATGGAAAATGCGCACAGCAAGGTGCGTGGCTACCCACACTGTTCCCAAAAGCAGAACGATGCCAAGAATCAACTCCACACCGATCGCGAACGCTCGCTGCACCGGCGACTGGATCGCAGTGACCTTTAGCGTTGCGGCAACCAGCGCAAACATTGCGCCCAGGGTCAGCGCAATAATTAAGACCGTAGTGAAAATAGAAGCGAGGACTCGCCGCATGAAAGGTTCCCGGAACGACTCAAGGCCACGTTCAACAACCGGATCTAGCCGACGCCTAGCTTAGCGCAATCCCGACCAATCATCGGCCACGAGAATGGAATCCACAGGGTTAGAAGGGTCGTACTTGATGCTGGCAGGCTGGCCCGCGACCAGACGCTCCATGCGAACCTGGCCCTCCAACCCAGTAATGTCCTGCGCCGTCTGATAGGTCACGCCGGAGATTGCGTAGCTGTAGGAAACAAGGTGGCGAGGACGATTCTCCGCAAGTGGCTGCGGCTTGCTGCCAAATAATCCGCGCGGCGCCGGCTGAGGTTCGGCTTGATGCTCCGCGAGTTCCACCACTTGGCCTTCCGCGATGCGCCCGATCTGATTCAAGTGCAGCCGGCGCTTGCGTTCGGCCTCTTCCGGATCAACGGCCGGCCGAAAAAATGCGTACGCGATCAACGAAAACCCGGCAACGGCCGCTCCGGCAACAGTCGCCAGCATCTTCCAATCCGATAACAAAATCTTCAACGTGTAGCCCCCAAGCATGTTTCGCGGGAAGCAAAGTGTTCGCGCGAACAGGTGTTCGCGAAGCGCCTTTTGCGGATGAGCCCCCGAGGCTCTCTATTTTACGAACCACGCGAAAAGAATTGAAGCTACGCCATCGCGCCGTGCACCGGATTACGCAATACCCCGATGCCTTCAATTCTGACCTCGACTGTGTCATTTGTCACCAGCGGTCCGACACCGGATGGTGTGCCCGTGGCGATCAAGTCGCCGGGCTCCAGTGTCATCATTCGAGAAAGCCATCGCACCAGGAAGGCCGGCGAAAAAACCATCAGAGACGTTCGTCCTGTTTGGCGCACTTCGCCGTTTACCAGAGTTTCCACCAGTAGATCGTCAGGCCGCAGCTCGGTTTCAATGTGTGGCCCCACCGGACAAAAGGTGTCGAAACCCTTCGCGCGCGTGAATTGCACGTCGGCCTTCTGTAGATCGCGAGCGGTCACGTCGTTTACGCACGTGTAGCCGAGCAGATAGGACAACGAATCGTCGTCATCGCTCAAGTGCGAGCAGCGCCGGCCCACCACTAGCCCGAGTTCTCCTTCGTGTTCCACACGCTGCGAATATTTGGGCAGCGCGATCGCCTCATCGGGTCCCACAATTGCCGTGGACGGCTTCAAAAAGACGAGCGGATCCTTGGGCACTTCATTTCCAAGCTCCGCCGCGTGCGCTGCATAATTGCGACCGATGCAGACAATCTTTCGTGGCTCGACTGGCGCAGCCAGCCTCACTTCGCTCGTAGCGACGGACTTTCCCGTTTCGCTCCAAGTGCCCCACGGAGCCGCGCCAATTTCTCGCACTCGCTGGTCATCGAGAATTCCATAGCGGCGCTCCGAAGCGCCCGATGCGGCGGAAACAAATCGGCAAAATTTCATGGTAAGAGAGTGTATCAGCGTTCAGGGCAGCGGCTGCGTCAGGTCCGCAAGCGCGGCGTCGGACGTTCCGCTTTCGTTTCCCGCACCATCAACCGCAGTGACCGAATACCAATAGCGGTGTCCCGTCGCAACCGACGAATCGCGATAAGCCGGAGACGCCAGCAATTCTGTGTGCAACAACGCACCGCGTTCGCCCTCCTTCTCGGAGCGATAGATGCGGTAGCCCGCGAGGTCCGCGTCCGCATTGATGGACCAGGACAGGTCAACAAGTCTCGCATCATCCGCGCCCGGTATGACCGCCGCGACCACGTTTTGTGGGATGGCAGGCGGGAATGTGTCCTGCGGCGTTACGATCGCCAGCGCCGAATCGTCAGACTCAATCGGGTTGCCATCGGCGACCGTAACGCTCCGCACCAGATACACGTAAGTCTTGCCGAACTCAAAAAGGCTATCGCTGTAGGAATTACTCTGCGCCGGCGCAAGAAGAAGAGGGGGATTCTTCCACTTGGCTTGTGGCAGATCGTCATTGGCAGGGGCGGATGTCCCCGCTTCAAGTTCGCCGCGGTAGACGTGATACACGGTTACACCGCCACCGCCCGTCGCCGAGGCAAGTTCCGGAATCTGCCAGCTAAGCTCGATGGCATTTTGCGTGACGTTCGCTGCCACTGCGGTAATTCTGTCTGCGACACTGTATAGCTTTACGGTGATGGTATTCGAATCAGCGGAATCCTTCTTTTTCGAGGCGCGCGTTCGCACTCGATATACCAACTGCAGACCCGGATGAGCGCGTAACTCTTCTGGCGCGA
>Ga0075434_100007189_pt1 | contig 10296 bp, 9 predicted proteins | sample RhiMethybrSRZTD3_FD_75298 | JGI IMG/M metagenome (GOLD analysis project Ga0075434, IMG submission 75298) | Populus rhizosphere microbial communities from Tennessee, USA - Rhizosphere MetaG P. TD hybrid SRZTD3 | ecosystem: Host-associated > Plants > Roots > Rhizosphere > Soil | place: USA...
GCGGCCGTGGCTGTCGTTGCCCTTATCGGCATTGGAATCGTGGTGACTGCCCTGCTCGTGAACGATCGCAGAGCCGCAAATCCTACGGTCGGCCCAGGCCCGTCGAGCTCCGGCGCACCCGCGACCACAAGTGTTTCCCCGCCGTCCCCGACTCCAAGCGCACCTTCACCGACTCCACAAGCATCCGCACCACAGCAGGGTCCGGCACCGAAACCCACGCCACGAAGCAAGGCTCGTTCGCGATCCCCGGCTCCATCGCCAACGACTGCGCCAACCGTCCGCGGCACGCCCACCGCCGGGGAGCTCAGGCGGGCGATCACCAGCTACTACGCGTTGATGCCGCGCAACACAGATGCAGCCTGGCCGCGGATGACGGCCTCGTACCAAGCCAACCATGCCGGCGGGCGGCAGGCGTACCAGCGATTCTGGGATGCCGTCAGCAAGATCACGGTTGCTGACGTGAGGGGCATCCCGCCAGACTCAGCACAAGCCACCCTCACCTACTACTTCAACGACGGCCGTGTGATACGCGAGCGGACCGCGTACGGACTGGTCAACGAGGGTGGCCGCCTGAAGATCAACAATTCGACGGTGCTGAGCAGTATGACGCTCTAGCCGCGCCGATCAATGCTGTAGACCACGTCGCGGACGCCTGACGGAATGACTGACTCGAGTCGACGCAATCGGCTGGCGGCGCAGGTCGTCCGGCAGGGTCTGCCTCGCGTCGGCCAGCGACTGGGACGCGAGGCACGAGCACACGCGGACACCGCGGGCGCCTCTACAGGTCCTCTTCGCGTATCAGGTCAAGGTTGCGGAACGTCAGGGGTTCCTCGGACATTTCGGCGAGGGCTGCTGCGAATTCCGACGTCTCGGGGCGGTTGGAATTCTCCATGCCCTTGTCGTAGGAGGCGAATTCCACCATCAACAGGTATCGATCGTCGGCGTCCCGGTCCCGGCTGAGGACTGCATGATGCGAGATGCGGTTGCCTTCGGTCCTGGTTATCCAGGCATCGAGGTTGGCGTTGAAATCGTCGATCCGACTGGTTGTGAACTCGATGATCTGCGCAAATTTCATGACGTTCTTGCTTCCAGCACGATGTTGAATGGTGTTTCCGCGACGCGGCGCAGTCTCGTGAATCCGCCGCTGGTGACGATCTCACGCAGTCGGGCCTCACCGGCCTGCGCACTCAGCGCCATGCCCACCTCCTGAGACAATGAACTCGGGGTGCAGAGCAGGGTCGAAAAGCCGTAGTAGGCGGCGCCGACAGGGTTGAGGTTCTCGCTGAGGTCGTCGTTGGCGAACGGTTCGATCAACATGAGCGTCCCCCCCGGCGCAAGGTGGTCGTGGACATGGGCGCACGCACCGGTCGGATCACCCATGTCGTGCAGGCAGTCGAAGAAGCAGACCAGGTCGTAGTGGCCATCGAACGTCGTCGCGGCGGCCGTCTCGAAGCGGACCCGGCCGGAAAGGCCGGCGTCCGCGGCCCGCTTGCGTGCGGCGTCGACCGAACCCTGGTGGGCGTCGAAGCCGACGACGCTGGAGGCCGGGTAGGCCTGGGCGAGCAGCAATGTCGACGCGCCGTGCCCGCAGCCGACGTCGGCGATCCGAGCGCCGGCCGCTAGCTTGGCCTCGACGCCATCCAGCGCTGGGATCCATGCACTGGTCAAGTTGTTGAGATAGCCGGGCCGGAAGAAGCGTTCACAGCCGCCGAAGACATGATCATCGTGGGCGCCCCAGGAGAACCCGGTTCCAGTACGGAACCGCTCAGCGATCGCATCCGTCGCGTAAACCGAGCCGACGGCGATCTCGAAAGCACCGATCACGCAGGCCGGGCTGGTCTCATCGGTGAGCGGTACGGCGTGCTCGTCGGGCAAAGCGAACCGACCGGCACCGTCGTAGGACAGGTAGCCGCGGGCCGCTTGGGCGCTTGCCCATTCCCGTACGTACCGCTCGGCTGTCCCTGTCCGGGCGGCCAGTTCCGCCGGGGTCAGCGGCCCTGCTCCTGCCATTGCACGATACAGCCCGAGCTTGTCGCCGATGACCACCATCGCACCCCCGAGCAACGCTCCAACGTCGCCGACTGCCTTCTCGACGAACTCTGTTAGCTTCGTTTCGTCCATTGCCAAATTCCTTTCAGGGTTCATTTCAAGACGTGCGAAGGTTGGTGGTGATCACGCTTTCCACTTCATCGCCTCGACGGTGACCGGGGCTTGACAGTTCGCCGTCGCGTGGCTGAGAGCAGCCCGAAATTGGAGACGAGCAGGGGAGTCAGATACGTCAGCGCGGCCTTGATCCAGACCACAACCGTCGCGCGGCCGTCGAGGATGACCCCGAGTTGGTTGAGAGTGAAGAACACGGTGCCGACGATCAACGTGATGCAGAGCGTCCGCTTGAGGTGCTGGGGGGCGAGGATTACCCCAATCAGCTCTCGGGCGGTCGACCATGTTGGCGCTGTCTCGTGCATCTCTCGACCTCCCAAACCCAGGGCCTTCGATGAACGTACGAGCGATCCAGCAGAGATACCTCCGTAGTGATACGGAAACTTGATCTTGGACTTGGCTTAGATCCCGAATTCTGAAGCCCTACGGATCAGCTCTGTCTTAGAACCGACCCCGAGCTTTTCGTAGATGGTCACCAGATGGCTCTCCACTGTGCGTTTGCTGACGAAGATATGGTTGGCGATCTCCGTGGCCGTGAGGCCTTGCGAAGCGAGGACCGCCACCTCGCGTTCACGCCGGCTGAGCGCATCCACGCCGATGTTTGCGCGGCGCCGGGGCCGGCTCTTGCGGCCGGTCATGAAGACCTCGACCGCATCAACGATCGCATCGACGTCGCCCAACCATGGCCGGTGATCAGATCCGGGTAGCTCGACGTAGCTGGCCGAGGGGATGTGTTCTGCGAGGTAGCGCGCGTGACCGACGTCGATCCACGTGTCGCCCGTGCGATGCAGGATTAGCGTCGGCTGCTCGATCCCAGGGAGCAGGTCCCGTATGTCCATCCCGATGTTCATGCGAACGACGTTTTGCGCCATGGCCGGGCTCGCGGCAGTACGCAAATAACGCGCCCACCAGGTGCGGTGCCGCTTGTCGTCGGATGGGCTCGGCCGACCTCCGTCCCACCATTCGCCGGTCGCCCACGCCCGCCCCATTCCGGCAATCACGTCATCCAGCTGCTGAGCCGAAGGGCCGTAGGGGTAGTCGGGGGCGGCGATTCGGCGCGCCCACGACCCGTACAGGATCAGCGTTTCTGCCCGCGCCGAATGATCATGGGCGAACAGCAGTGCGAGGGTGCCTCCCTCCGATATTCCGAACAGTGTGGCGCGGCGCGAGCCGACGGCGTCCATTACAGCCCGGATGTCGTCCATCCGCTGGGCCATGGATGGTGGCCTCTCGACCGGATCGGACATGCCAGTACCGCGCTTGTCGAAGAGGATGAGGCGCGAGAAAGCGGCCAGCCTGCCGAGAAAGTGGGCCAGCCGAGGTTCCTCCCAAGCCAGCTCCACATGCGAGACGAAGCCTGGCACCAAAATCAGGTCGGTGGGTCCCTCACCAACAACCTGATACGCGATGCTGACCCGACCACTCTTTGCGTACTGCGTCGCCCGCTGCACCACTCTGCGCTCCAGCCGCGATCCGCCCGGCCCCCGGGACCCAACAACTGTAGAGCCCAGAATGCGGAAAGACACAGGCCGAATCATCAGCACCCCGCTCCCGCGTGGAGGGGTGCGCGGCCCCCTGGAGCCGCGCGGAGGTAGCAGGTTGACTGGCGAAACAGCGGTCTCGTGATCGGCCAGAGCTACCGCTGATGTCAGAGCTTTGAATCGGGTGACCTGGTCACCCTCCCGAGTCCTCCGGCACGGAGGAGGTTCCATGCCCGTCACCACCGCGGCTGGTTCTGGTTGGGGTGTCTGGAGCGACGTAAGGTCGGCGGATGACCTGGTGGCGGTTGGCCCTCGTTGTTGTTGTGACGCTGGCGATTCTGCCGTCGTGCTCGTCTGCGAAGGCCCGGCAGCAACGCCCCGCTTCTCCAGTGTCCCAGCCGTCGGGCGCAACTGCTGATGCTTGTGTTGCACCGGCGGGCCTGGCGTTACAGGACCAGGATCGGAGTGATCATCAGGCGCCGTGGAAACGAAATGGCGCTCCCAAAGTCGTCATTACTTTTGAGACCAAAAATGTACCACCTGATTGGGTCGCCGAAATGCAAAAAGGAGTTGCGGCCTGGAATGAAAGTCCATGTCTTGATACCAAGCTCGTACAGAGTTGTCAGCCGAAGACAAATTGCGTAACAGTAAGCGTTGCTCCTGAAAGTGCTGTGAGAGGAGATGGTAACTTCAATGCAGTTGAATCAGGAGGCTTTACCGTTAGAGGCCACATAGACTATTCCAGCTCCCTGACTGACGGTGCCAAGACAAACGTTGCAATTCACGAAATGGGACATGCTGTCGGCCTTGCACACAGGAAGACAGAACACGTACTCATGAATGGCGACACCTACGATGATGTCTTTTATCCTGATCAAATTGATTTTGAGAATCTGCTTGTACTCTACGGCAATCAAAAGTAATATCCAGCATTTTAGTCTTCTGAACATCCTAGGTTGACCCTCTGTAGGTTCACTACGATTCTGACGGTATGCCGTGGCCAAGGCGGCTGTTGCCTTTTCTTCCAATTGCGACAGAAGATTTTTCATTTCTCGTTGAGAGCAGGTCATCCAGTACCCGAAACCGGACCTCTCATTTCTGGCGAGGATAGACAACGACGGCAGTTATGGGCAAGTGACGACTACGCCTCCGGCCGGTCGAGCTGCAGGCCTCCTTTTCGGGGACGCGCACTGTTGAGTGGCCAGCTCAAACGGCGCCGCAGGGTCAAACGGTGCCGCCATGACGGGAGGCGAGTAGGTCGCGGATCTCCTTAAGGAGCACGATGTCGTCGGGGTCCACAGTCTCGGCCTTCTGCTTCCCGAAACGCGCCTTGACTTTTTCGTATGGGGTGACGATGAAAAGATAGACCACCGCAGCGATGACGAGGAAGGACACCAGTGCTGTGAGGAACAACCCAAACTTGGTGTCCCCGAAGTTGGTGGCCCCCGCCGGGATCAGTGAGAGCAGCCAGTTGGTGAATGTGGTGACAACTGCGGCGAATGCGGCCGCCATGACGAAAGCAACGGCAAGCTCGACGAGGTTGCCGCGCATAACGAAGTCCTTGAAGCCCTTCATTCTTCCCCGTGGGCGTGCCGTACTCGCCGGAACGCCGATCATGTAGTCGGATCAGATTTCAGGCGCACATTACCTCTCTCTACGGCTACCAGATCCGAAACCCAGCTGGCCGCCAACACCTCGACCTGGCCTGCTCGCGCTTCGCGGCGATGGTCACCGTCACAGCAAGCTTGTCTAGCCGTCCTCACCGAGATTGGGTATGCCGATCCCTTGAGGGGTAGTGAATCCGCTCGGCGGTTGACGTTGATCAGTTCGGTGTCGTTGTTGCTTGTCCTGGGCTTGCAACCGTTGCGGTGCCGAGGCTGGGCTGTGCCGATACTGTGCGATCTGTGACAGCGGAGTCCGAGCTGGCGGAGTTCATCGCCAAGTTCGCCCCGGAGATGCAGTGCCGGATCCGTGGCTGTCGGGCGAAGTTGGCGGCACGGTTTCCCGACGCGGTTCAGATGGTTTATGACAACTACAACTTCTTGGTGATTGGGTTCGGGCCGACGCACCACCCCTCCGACGCGATCTTTTCGTTGGCTGCTTACGCCCGCGGTGTGAACTTGTGCTTTTTGCAACGTGGTCCGGAGCTGCCGGATCCGACGTCGATCCTGCGCGGCAGCGGCAAGGTGGTCCGCAGCGTAGCGCTTGACTCACCCGACGATCTCGACAGGCCGGACGTCGGCGCTCTGATCGAAGCTGCGCTCGGACTTGCCGCAACGCCGATGGATGCCTCGGACAACCGAGATCTGGTCATCAAGTCGGTGTCGGCCAAGCAGCGTCCCCGTCGCTGACGCGCCGCCGCCGCGACGGCGCCCTTCGAGTTGGGCCGCCGGGCACCCGACGCTGCCCGCCGCCGTCGTCGCGTTGGACTCAGCTATCCAGCCGGACTGGCTCGCCCCGGAGGCCCGCCAACACGCCGTCGATGAGCGCGGCCCCGACTGCTGCGGCGGCTTCCTCTCCAACTGGGCCGTGGTCAGGGCTGACAGACGTAGATGCAGTTCTGCGGCCGCGGCGAGTCGAGAACCTCGACGCTCGAGAAGCCGGCGTCGGCGAGCATGCGAGACGCGGTCTGGATTCCCCACACGGTACCCAGCCCGGCACCGCCCTCGGCAAGCGAGATCGTCATGCAGTGCATCGTGCTGATTCCGTAATAGAGCGTGGCAAACGGATTGTCGACATTCTCCTCGAGCTTGCTGGAGAATTTGAAGTCGATCATCAGGAAAAGGCCGTCCTTGGCCAGCGCGCGCCGGAGATTCCTCAGCACCATGGCGGGGTCGACCTGATCGTGGATGGAATCGAAGGCGGTGATCAGGTCGAGCTTGGGCTCGCTCGGCAGTCGGTTGACGTCGAGCACCTCGAAGCGGGTGTTAAGTAGGCCCATCGCCTCTGCCTCGGCGGTGGCGACCGCGATCGCGTCCGGCGCGATGTCGTAGCCCACAAAACGCGACGCGGGGTAGGCGTGGGCCAGCAAGTTCACGGCGTGGCCGGTGCCGCAGCCAACGTCCGCGGCCATGATGCCGGCCTCCAGACGCTCCCGCAATCGGGGAACCGGCGCGATGAAACCGTCGATCAGCTTCTCGTCATAGATGCGGCGCCAAACGTCATCCATCCGATCGGTGAACTCCGGCCGGAACTCGCTGTACGGAATCCCACCGCCGCGGCGGAAACACTCGATCAGACGCGGCAGCAGCGTACCGAAGTGATTGAGGATCTGGCTCATTGGCGCGGCGTTCCCGGCCGTGTGACCGGTCAGCCACACCGCGTGCTCGGCCGGGAGCTCGTAGGTCATCGTGTTCGCGTCGTAGGAGAACACGCCGCCGGTCGTCATCGCGCCAAGCCACTCGCGCACGTACCGCTCGTTCAGCTGCGCGCGCTCGGCGAGCTCGGAGCTGGTCGCCGGGCCTTCCGCGGCAGCGTCGAACAACCCGGTCTCATGCCCCACCCCGATCAGGTACGTGAGAACCGCGCCAGAGAACGTACCGATCAGCCCACGGCCAAACTCGCGTGTTCGCGCCTCGTCGATCACGGTAAGACCTCTTCTCGTTGAGGCTGGCGATCGGCAATTGCGCTACCGCAGCGCCTGCGCCATCGCGTCAATCCTTCTCACCCCCCTTGCCGAAGGTCAAGATCGACCAGAAGGGCCGCCCGTCCGCCGAACCCACCGCCTCAGCCGCCTCCCAGCGCCACCGGACCGGGCGCTCGAGAAGTCCCGCCTTGTACTGGTTCGACTGGGGTATCACGAATACCTGCTGCGATGGCGTCCTCTCGGTTCAGCAGCCGGCCGTCGTTGACATAACTTGACCAAACGTCCTCGCTGACCGTTGAGCGGACTTTCGAGAGTGATCGGTTCAGATGTGCGGCGTCGGGTGGGGGTCGAGGCAAGTTGGCCTGCTCCCGCATCGTCTCAGACGTCCCGTAAAGCCGCGCGCTTGTATGGACATCGCCCGAGTCTGCCCACAGCATGGCCAACAGTTCGATCAGACCTATGGTGAGGTCGATATCGTTCACTGCGAGCGCGTCATGGGATACCGCACGCAGCTCATGGCGGGCCTGGTCAATCTGGCCAGCACGCAACCGGGCAGCCGCGAGATTCACGCGGTCACATGCTTCTGCCCATGAGTCTTCGAGCTCGCGGTCCAAAGCGACAGCCCGGTCGAAGAGATCGATTGCTGATGCTGCCGCACCGACATCGATTTCCAAGACTCCTAGATTGGAGAACAGTGACGCCAGCCGGCCCTTGTCGCCGCTGCGTTCGGCCAGGGAAATCCCTTCGTCGAATAACGCGCGAGCTTTCTCATGTTCGTCGGTGTAGCGATAGGCGATTCCGAGACTGTTGAGTTCTCGTGCCGTCTGGCTGTCGTCACCTCTGCGACGCCAGTACGTCAGGCAGCGTGTAAAGAGCTGGCGCGCCGTCGCGGACTCGCCCTGTTGGAGCAGGATGACACCAAGGCCGTGGAGTACGTTGATCTCTTCCGGCTCCTCCCCTTTGACTCGCTTCGTGGCTCGCTCGAGCCAGCGGCGACCTTCCTCGGGATAGCCGCAGGCGTACCAATACCAGGTCAGCTCCTGACACAACCGAAAACCAATCCTCACGTCGCGCTGGTCATCGCCGCCTTTGACAGGCAAGCTCCACTCCATGGCGGCGCGAAGGTTGTCCAGCTCCGCTTCTATGCGGTCACGAGCTGTCAGGTAGTCAGCGGTTCGCAGCCGAGGAGCTAGTCCTTCCACGAGCGCGAGGTAGTGCTCGGCATGCCGGCGGGCCGTTGACTCCCACTCACCGGCTGACTGAAGGCGTTCACGAGCGAATTCGCGCACGGTCTGTAGCAGGTCTATTCGTGGCTCCCCATCGCGGCCGTCGAGAATGCGGACCAGGCTCCCGTCCACGAGGTCGGCGACCTCGTCGAGCGGATCACCAGTCGCTTCTGTGACAGCCGCCAAGGCCTCGAGGTCGCAACTGCCGCCGAAGACGCCGAGTTGCCGAAAGAACTTCTGCTGATCGGGTGCAAGCAGATCGAAGCTCCAGGCAATGGTCTGTCGCAGGGTGCGCTGCCGGGTAGGGCGTTCCAATTCGGCGCCGCCAAGCTCCAGGCTGCGGTCAAGCCTGGAGAGGATGGCGTGGGGTGCAAGCAGTTTCGTCCGGGCTGCGGCCAGCTCGATTGCCAGCGGCATCCCATCGAGCCGAGTGCAGATGGCAATGACGTCGCCGACATTGTCGTCGGTGAGGCGAAACGGTCGCACCATCTGCGCTCGATGCACGAACAGGGCGACCGCTCCCCACAACCCAGCCTGCTTCGCCTCCAGGGTTTGGGCGGGTATCTCCAGGGGAGGCACCGGATGCTGGTACTCGCCGGTCAGATGGAGCGGTCGACGCGATGTCGCGAGGACGGCGACGTGCGGCGCGTGCGCGAGGAGCTCGCTGACCGCGTGCGCCGCAGCAGGCATCTGCTCGAGGTTGTCCAAGATCAACAACATGTCCCGATACCTGATGTCCTCGAAGAACGCCGGAGGCGTTCGGCCTTCGGCCGGGAGGCCGAGGTTCTCCGCGATCGTGCTCCACATGACATCGGCCGTAGTGGCTCCCGCCAGCGGCACGAAGTAGACACCGTCGGCGCGCGAGGAGCCGAGGAGATCAGCCGCTGCTATCGCCAGTCGCGTCTTGCCTGACCCTCCCGGACCGGTCAGAGTCACCAGACGCACCCCGGCAGTCGTGAACTGCTCAGCAATCTCGGCGAGTTCTCCGTCCCGACCGATGATGGGAGTCGGAAATGGGGGCAAGTTGGTAGGAGTGCCAAGACTCCTCGGCGGAGGAAATTCCTGCCGCAGGCCATCTGCGACCAACTGGAGCATGTGTTCTGGTTCGGGGATGTCCTTGAGCCGATGCCATCCCAGGTCCTTGCCAGCGATCCCCGATGCGCTGGGCCGTCGAGGCCGACACGACGATCTGGCCGCCATGTGCTGCTGAGGCAATTCGGGCGGCGCGGTGCACATCCATTCCGACGTAGTCATCCTCATGGCGCGTCGGCTCCCCGGTGTGCAATCCCATCCGTACGCGGACAGCGGCGGCGTCCGGCCAGCCGTACGAGGCAAGCCTTCGCTGAGCCGCCAAGGCCGCCTCGACTGCATCTGAGGCAGACGTGAACACGATGAAGAAGCTGTCCCCCTCGGTGCCGATCTCATGACCGGCCCAGCGCCCGATTTCCTCGCGCATGATGGAGCGTTGGACGGATAGCGCTTCGCCGTACTGCACACCCAACTGACTCAGCAACCGCGTCGAACCCTCGATGTCACTGAACAGCAAGGTGAGCGTCCCAGAGGGGAGGGGCTGCTCCATCACATCATTATCGCGACGCTAAGACGGCCGTTCTTAGACACAACAACACTGCTTGGCACTGAAGCTTCTCAGCGGCCAGCCCGTTCCTATCGACGGCAGCAAGCTGATCCAAGCTGTGGTCTGTTCACTTGCATTCACAACGTGCAGGTAGCAGCTCACCGCTGCAACAGCAGACCGCGGAGAATGCGCTCGGCCATCGCGCCTGGCAGGGTTAGGGGCCTCCGCGCCAGTGTTCGATGCGGTGGTGGTCGGGTGTGAAGCCGT
>Ga0075434_100007193_pt1 | contig 10294 bp, 8 predicted proteins | sample RhiMethybrSRZTD3_FD_75298 | JGI IMG/M metagenome (GOLD analysis project Ga0075434, IMG submission 75298) | Populus rhizosphere microbial communities from Tennessee, USA - Rhizosphere MetaG P. TD hybrid SRZTD3 | ecosystem: Host-associated > Plants > Roots > Rhizosphere > Soil | place: USA...
TGGATCGAAGATTCCAAGCAGCCGCCTCCATATCGCTACAAGTGGGAGGACACCGAGAAAGCCCTCAACGCCCTCGGCGAGCGGCCCGGCGATCCGCACGACGGCATCGTGCTGCGCTATGCGAATCCGCTGAACGGCGGGCCGACGCTGCCGACGCTCTCGTGCGAGATGCACATGCTGAGGCCGGGCGAGAAGACGAAAGAGCATCGCCACACGAGCAGCGCGATCTATCATGTCTTCCGGGGAAAGGGCTCGACCACGATCGACGGCGTGCGCCGGGAATGGGAAGAAGGGGATTCGTTCACGGTGCCGCTCTGGCGCTGGCACGCGCACGCGAACGGAGGCCGCGAGCCGGCGCTGCTCTTCGTCATGAACGACCGGCCCGTGCTTGACGCCTTCAACTGGTATCGCGAAGCAGCGCGCGAAATAGCCGACTAAGGAGAACCCATAGAATGGACCAACTCGTAAGCCGTCTCGCTAAGCTCGACACCTGCGCCGCGTCCGACGCGCTCGACCGCTTGGGTCTTCGCGGCGCGACGATCGGCATCCGGCCCGTGTGGCCGTGCGCGCGCATCGTCGGCCGCGCCGTGACCTGTAAGATCAAGCCCGCGGGTTTGGAGAAGTCCAAGGTCCATCTCGGCACGCCCGCGATCGAAGCGGCCAAGGAGAGCGACATCATCGTCGTCGACAACGGCGGACGTCCCGATGTATCGGCGTGGGGCGGACTGCTTTCGCTCGCGTCGAAGCAAAAGAAACTCAGCGGCGTCGTCATCGACGGCGCGTGCCGCGACGTCGACGAAAGCCGGGATGTCGGTTTTCCCGTCTACGCTCGGGCCGTCGTTCCCGTAACGGCGCGCGGGCGCATCATGCAGGACAGCATCAATCAGGAAATCCAATGCGGCGGCGTGCAGGTCCATCCCGGCGATCTCGTCATCGCCGACGGCAGCGGCGTCGTCATCATCCCGTCCTCCCGCGGCGAGGAGGTCGTCTCCGAAGCGGAGAAGATCGCCGCACACGAAGCGAAAATGGCCGAGGCCGTGCGCAGCGGCCGCTCCGTCATGGAGATCATGGAAACCCTCGGATATGAAGCAATGCTGCGAAAAGAGAAGTGAAGCCGCGGCTATAATATCAATACAAAAACATTTCATACCTTAACTAACTTGCCGATTTCGCTGGTTTTTTCTTGCCTCCGACCTCCGGTTTCGCTATACCCAATTAGCCGATTACCCTGATCGTTGATTGATTAGTGGATTGAAGACAATGAAGTCGAAATTTACTTTTTCGCCCATTCTATTCTTCAGCTTGGTCGTTCTATCCGGACCGGCGTCCGCCGACTGGAAGCAGGATTGGGAGAAGACCGTCGCCGCGGCGGAGAAAGAAGGCGAGGTCACGCTCTACGGTCAGGCGCGCGTCGGCGTGAACGAGGCGATCAACGAGTTTTCTAAAGTCTATCCCAAGATCCGCCTCAACTTCGTCGGCGGGCAGGGGAGCGAGCTCGGCAAGAAAGTCATGGCCGAGAAGCGCGCCGACAAGCATCTCGTCGATATCGCCGTCGGCGGCGGCGGCACGATGGTCCTCGTTTACCACAAGGCCGGACTGCTGCAGCCCATGAGCTCCGCGTTCATCCTGCCGGAAGTCGCCGACGCTTCGCTCTGGTGGGAGAAGAAGCACCACTACGCCGACCCGGACAATCGCACCGTCTTCATGGCGCAGGGCGACGTCGACGACCGCATGGGCGCGTACAACAAGAATCTCGTCAAGGGGAGCGAGATTCAATCGTGGTGGGACGTGGTCGAGCCGCGCTGGCGCGGAAAGATCGTGATGTCCGATCCCAAATGGGCGGGCAATATCGGCACCTGGCGCTACTTTTATTATTCGCCGCAGTTCGGTCCGAAATTCCTTCGGCGCCTGCTCGAGGAGGCGCGTCCCGTGTTCTCCACCGACGAACGCTTGATGATCGACTGGGTCGGCTCCGGCAAGTACGCGATGTACCTGCTCGCGAAAGACGAGAACATCGCGCTCGCGGTCAAGCAGGGGCTGCCGATCGATACGCTGCGCGGGCAGAAGGACGCCGGCGTGATGACGACCGGTTCCGGCCATCTGGCCTACTTCAAGAATCCGCCGCATCCGAACGCCGCCAAGGTTTACGTCAACTGGTTTTTATCCAAGCAGGGGCAAAATACGTGGCAGAAATACACCGCCAATAATTCGCTCCGCGCCGATATCCCGAAAGACCAGCTGCCCCGGGCGGCGGACCAGGTTCCGAAGGAAGGCCGCGGTTATTTCATCACCAGCCTGCCGCAGTACGAGGACATCACGCCGCTGAGAAAACTGGTGGACGAGGTTTTGGCCAAGCGCGGGAATTAGACATGCGCAAACGATTATCGATTCTGTTCTTCGCGTTTGTCGCGGCGATGTTGACGGCGGCGCCGCTCTTTGCGGCGGCGGCGAAGTCCGGCTGGGAAGCGGAATGGGAGAAGACGATCGCGGCAGCGGAAAAAGAGGGACAGATCACGATTTACGCGCCGCCGGGCAAGCAATATCAAGACGCGGTCACGACCTTTTCGCAGTATTATCCAAAGATCAAATTGACCTACGTGCCGGGCTCGGGCTCGAGCAACGCGCAGAAGCTCATGGCCGAGCGGCGCGCGGGAAAATATTTGCCGGACGTGTTTATCGGCGGCTCGGGCACGCTGATCGAAGTGCTGTTCGCGGGCAAAGTCCTCGAGCCGATGGCGCCGCATTTCATTCTGCCGGAAGTGAAGGACCCGTCCGGCTGGTTCGAGAAGAAGCTTCTATTTGTCGATGCGGACGGGCAGTACGTGCTCCAGATGCAGGCCAGCGTGCAGCACGACATCGGCGCCTGCAACACCAAGCTCGTCAATGCGAGCGAGATCAAATCCTTCTGGGACGTTTTACAGCCCAGGTGGAAGGGCAAAATGGCCGCGTTCGACCCGCGCGACCGCGGTCACATCCAGCGCATGCGCTCGCTGTATTACAACCCGAATCTCGGGCCTGAATTTCTCCGCCGCCTGTTCGAGGAGACCGATGTCACGCTCGGGCGCGACCAGCGGCAGCTCCTCGATTGGGTCGCCGGCGGCAAATTTCAGATTTACTTGTTCGCCACGAGCAGCGACGTCGAAGACGCGAAGAAGCAAGGCCTTCCCGTAGGGCTGTTCTACGGCCAGCCGAAGGAAGGCTACATCAGCGGGCAGTTCGGCCATATCGCGCTGGTGAAGCAAATGCCGCATCCGAACGCCGCGAACGTGTTTCTCAACTGGGTGCTGTCGCGCCAGGGACAGACGGAATGGCAGAAGAAGACCGACAATAATACGCTGCGCACGGACATCCCCAAAGACATGCTTTCCGATCAAAGCGAGATTCCGAAGCCGGGGGAGAAATATCTGAACGCGAGTCTGCCGCAATACCAGGACGTGAAGCCGGTGCTGAAAATCCTCGAAACAGCGCTGGCGAAAACCGGTAAGTAAACCGACACTGGAAAAAACAGGAGGCGTACCATGTTGACCAAGGAGCAGAACGAGAGACTCACGCGCGTGGGACCCGGAACGCCCGGCGGCGAGCTGTTGCGCCGCTACTGGCTGCCGGTTTCCGTCGCCGAGGAGCTGACGGACGAGAAGCCGACGAAGTTCGTCCGCGTCCTAGGCGAAAACCTCGTGCTCTTCAAGGACAAGGGCGGGCGCGTCGGCCTGTTGGACGACCGCTGCTCACACCGCGGCGCCTCTCTCTGCTACGGCCGCGTCGAGGAGCGCGGCATCTCGTGCGCGTACCACGGCTGGCTCTACGACGTGAAAGGCAATTGCCTCGAGACGCCGCCCGAGCCGGCGGAGAGCAAATTCCCCGCGACGGTCAGGCACAAAGCCTACCCGGTGCAGAAGTTTATCGGTATGTATTGGACGTACATGGGGCCGCAGCCGGCGCCGCTGATCCCGCAATACGACGCGTGGGCGCGCAAAGACGGCAGGCGAAAAATTTTCATCCAGCCGCAGCTCGACTGCAACTGGTTCCAGGCGATGGAGAACTCCGTCGACCCGGCGCACCTCCAGATCCTGCACCAGGAGACGGCGCTCGACGCCTCAAGAGGCCGCAAACCCGTCAGCACGACGCGCGGCTTTACCGACGACGTGACGCGATTCGAGTTCGAGGAGGTGCCGATCGGCATTATCAAACGACGCTTTTACACAAACGGCATCAAGGACGAGCACCCGCTGATCTTCCCGAACATCCTGCGCCAGTTCAACGGCACGCAGATTCGCGTGCCGATCGACGACACCCACACCATGATCTTCATCGTGCGCTTCATGCCGACCGAGGACGGCAGCACGGTCGACGAGCAGGACCCGCCGGTCGTGCACGTGAAGCCCTATAAAGAACCCGTCGAGGAGATCCATCCGCGCACGCGCTTCCGACTGAACGAAGTCCAGGCGCAGGACCACATGGCGTGGGAGACGCAGGGGCCGATCGCCGACCGCACGCGCGAGCGGCTCGCCACTTCCGACGCCGGCATCGTGCTGCTGCGCGACATGATGTTCCGCGAGATGGAGCGCACAGAGAAAGGGCTCGATCCCAAAGGCGTCATCCGCGATGCCGCGGACAACGACATCATCGACACGCATCTCATGGAGTCGATCCGCGAGATGAACTTCTGGCGCGAGGGCCGCGACCTGCCGGAATCGCTCCGCGTCTAGGAGAACCCTTTGGCCGGTGAAAATTCACTGAAAGAGCTGCTGGCGCTTTCCTGCCGCATTCTCGGCAAGCTCAATATGACCAAGGAGCCGAGCGGGCACGTGAGCGCCCGCGTGCCGGGAAGCGACCAGATTTTCATCAAGGCGCGCGGCCGCGGCGAATCCGGCCTCCGCTTCGTCACGGCGCGCGACTTCATCACCGTCGACGCCAATGGCAAAAAGCTCGAAGGGCCCGACGATCTCGACGTGCCGCAGGAAGTGTACATCCACACCGCGGTTTACCGCGCGCGGCACGAGATCCAGAGCGTTATCCATGTCCACCCGCTGACCGTCGTGTTGTTCACGATCTGCGATCTGCCGCTGCTGCCGCTCACCGGCGCGTACGATCCGAGCGCTCTCAGGCTCATCACCGAAGGGATTCCGACTTACCCGCGCAGCATCCTTATTTCCAACGACACGCTCGGGAAGGACCTCGCAGGCGCCCTGGGAAACCAGCGAGCATGTCTGATGCGCGGTCATGGAATCACGGCGGCGGGCACAAGCGTCCAGGACGCGACGCTCACCGCCATCAAGCTGAACGAGATCGCGGAGGTCAATTACCGCGCGCGGCTCCTAGGCGAGCCGCAGCCGATCAGTGACGACGACATCAAGACTTTTCTGCCTACCCATGAACGAATGAAAGCTAGCGGCGCTTACGTCGAGTCGGCCTGGCGCTACTATTGCACTCTCCTCGACGAACCCGTAATCTCGCCCGGCTCGGACAAATCCAGCCGGGGGTAGAATGCCGCAAGCGGTCCTCCAGTTCCACGACGTCCTAAAGCGCTACGGGGAATATACCGCGGTCGACCGCCTGAGCTTCGAGCTCGCCGCCGGCGAGTTCTTCACGCTTCTAGGCCCCTCCGGATGCGGCAAGACGACGACCCTTAGGCTGGTCGCCGGGCTCGAAGACCCCGACGACGGCGAGATCCTTTTGCACGGGGCGCCGATCGCCTCGCCCAAGCGGGGCATCCTGGTCCCGCCCGACAAGCGCCGGATGGGCATGGTGTTCCAGTCCTACGCCATCTGGCCGCACATGACGGTGTTCGAAAACGTCGCGTTTCCGCTCCGCGTCCGCGCCGAGGGGGCGGACAGCTTAAGAAAGAAAGTACTCGACGCGCTGGAGCTTGTCGGCCTCGGCGGACTGCAGGAGCGCGGCGCGACGAGCCTCTCCGGCGGGCAGCAGCAGCGCGTCGCGCTGGCGCGCGCGCTGGCCTACACGCCGACGATCCTTTTGCTCGACGAACCGCTCTCGAACCTCGATGCCAAGCTGCGCGAGCAGATGCGCTTTGAGCTGCGCGCGCTGCAGCGGCGGCTCAATCTGACGGTGCTTTACGTGACGCACGATCAGACGGAGGCGATGACGCTTTCCGACCGCATCGCCGTCATGCGGCAGGGAAAGATCGAGCAGCTCGGCAACGCGGCGGAGATCTACGAGCGTCCGGCGACGGCGTTCGTCGGAGATTTTCTGGGCCGCACCGTCGTGCTGGAAGGCGCGCTGAAAAAAATCGGGCAGCAGCTCACGCTCGAATTTCGCGGCGGCGAACGCCTCAGCGTCGGCGAGAATCACAACGGCAAGTTTTCCGACGGCGACGCCATTCGCGTGGTCTGCCGGCCCGAGGACGTGCGCATTCTCCCCGACGGGCCCGTCGACGCCACGGAAGTTCGGGCGAGAGTCCATGAGATCGCTTATCTCGGCGACCATCTCGAATACACGGTGGACGCCTGCGGGCGCAGCATCGTGGTGGTCTCCGGCAAGGGCGAGCGCTATGCGGCGGGCGCGGCGATTCGACTCGCCTTCGACCCCGCGCGTCTGACGCTGCTTCGAATCGAATCATGACGACGATCGCGATGCCGGCAGCGCCGGCGGTGAAAGTCCATCGCTTCCGCCTCGCGGAATACGGCGCGCTGCTATTCTTTGCGGTCGTCATGGGATTGCCGGTCGCGTTTCTCGTGCTCAGCAGCTTCAACATCGCGCCGCCCAGCAAGCCGGCGGTTTACGGCCTCGACAACTGGGCGCGCGCGTTCAGCGATCCCGGCACGCTGAGCGCGCTTTGGATGAGCTTTCTGCTTTCGATCACGTATTTGATTCCCGGTATGATTCTCTCGATCGCCGTCGCCTGGCTGATCGCGCGCACCGACATGCCGGGGCGCGGCGCGATCGAGTTTTGCTGCTGGTTCGCTTATTTCGTCCCGGATTTCCCGATGGTGCTCGCCTGGATTCTCCTCCTCGATCCCAATTTCGGTTTTTTGAATACCGCGGCGCGGGCGCTGCCTTTCGTCCAAGGGCCGCTCTTCAACCCCTACAGCTTCTGGGGCATTGTCTGGGTGCATCTCTCGACCGGCGGCATCTGGTTCAAGGTGATGCTGCTGACGCCGATTTTCCGCCGCATCGGCGCGACGCTGGAGGAAGCCGCGCGCGTCGCCGGCGCGAATTACTTCACCGTGCTGCGGCGCGTGAGCCTGCCGGTGATCATGCCCGCGGTCCTCGCGGTGGCGGCGCTGAGCTTCATCCGCGGTCTGGAATCGTTCAATACCGAGCTTCTCCTCGGCACACCGGTCGGCATTTACGTCTACGCGACGCGCATCTACGACTACACGCGCCACGAGCCGTCGGCCTACGGCGAGGCGACGGCGCTGGGATCGGTCTTTCTCGTCGTACTGGCGATCCTGGCGTACTTTTATCAGCGGCGCCTCAAGGGAAAGCGTTTCACCGTCGTCACCGGTCAGGGCTACTCGACGCTGCGCGTGAAGCTCGGGAAATTGAAATACGTCGCCTTCGCGGCATGCGCGGCCTACATCGCGATCATGATGTTCCTGCCGCTCGGCTTTCTCATCCTCGGCTCGGTCATGCGCCGCTACGGCTTCTTCCATCTCCGCGAGCCGTTCAGTCTGATTCATTGGCAGAATCTCTTCGGCGACCCGATCTTCTTTCTCGCGCTGAAAAACAGCCTGGTGATCGCCGCGATCACCGCGGTCGCTGCCGTCGCGCTCTACTCGACCGTGGGATATCTGCTGGCGAGCAGAAAGATTAAAACCGCGCCGATGCTCGAAATGCTTACGTGGATGCCATGGGTCGTCCCCGGCATTCTTATGAGCCTCGGGCTGCTCTGGCTTTTTCTCGCGACGCCGGCGCGCTCCGTGCTCTACGGATCGGTCTTGGGCATCGCGCTCGCGCTCACGATCAAGGAGAGTCCGGTTTGCTCGCAGGCGTTCAAATCGGCGTTCCTCCAGCTCGGCCCCGATCTCGAGGAGGCGGCGCGCGTGAGCGGAGCTTCGTGGAGCTATACGTATCGGAGAGTTCTCGTGCCGCTGGTCGCGCCCGTCGCCGCGACGGTCGGCCTCATCAGCTTCGGCAATGCGCTCACGAGCATCAGCACTCCCGTGCTGCTTTACAGCCCTCGGTCGCGGCCTCTGGCGATCCTGCTCATGGAGTACAGCTTCAGCGGAGAGGTCGAGCGCGCCGCCGCGCTCGGACTGTTGATCACCGCAATGGTCTCTGTAATGATGCTGGTCGGCCGAAAATTCGTCCGCCCGCTGACAGGGAATTTATGATGCAACGATTGATGTCGCTGCTCTGTCTGCTCGTCTGTTCCAGCGCCGCCATGGCGCAGGACAAGGGATGGGAGCAAACGCTCGCCGCCGCGAAAAAAGAGGGCTCGGTGGTCGTGGTGGGCTCGCCCGACCCGGTCATGCGGAGCGACATCATTCCGAAGTTCACCGCGCGCTACGGCATTCCGGTCGAGTTCCTCGCGGGCCGGTCGAGCGAGATCGCGCAGCGTCTGCGGACGGAGCGCGGCGCGGGCATTTATTCGGTCGATGTCTTCCTTTCCGGCCCCGACACGACGGCGACTGTTTACTACGCGGAAAAAATGCTCGATCCCCTGAAGCCCTTGCTGGCCCTGCCGGAAGTTACGGACGGCGGCAAATGGAAAAAGGGCAAGCCCTGGTTCGTCGATCCCGAAGAGCGCTACGTCCTGCGGCCGTTCAGCAGCGTCTCGAGCCTTTTGTTCATCAACACCGATTTCGTCAAGCAGAGCGAGATTCGCTCGGCCAAGGATCTCCTGAACCCCAAATGGCGCGGCAAAATCTCAACCGAAGACATCACGACTACGGGCGCCGGAGCGAATCTCGCCGCGCGCTTCTACCAGCAGCTCGGGGCCGATTTCGTGAAAAAACTTTACATCGACCAGAAGACCGTGGGCACGCGCGAGCGGCGCCAGTTCACCGACTGGCTCGCGCGCGGCACACAGCCGATCTGTCTCAACTGCCGCGAAGACGACGTGCGGCCGCTGGAGAAAGAAGGCTTCAAGCTCCAGGAAATTTTCGAGCTGAGCGATGTCGCGCCCGGCATCAACGGCTCGCCCTGGATGTTGAGCGTCGCCAATCGCGGGCCGCATCCGAATGCGGCAAAGGTTTTCGTCAACTGGATCGCCGGGAAGGAAGGACTCGAGATCTACGCGCGCGGCTACGGCAGCGCGACGCTGCGCACCGATATCGATGAATCCTATCTGAGCGCCGGCAACGTTCCCAAGGCCAACGTGAAGTATTTCGACGACACAGACTGGAACTGGATCGTCACCGGCCGCCACGATTATCGCGAAAAAGTCTGGAAGCTGATGAAGGAAGCGAAAAAATAAGCAGCACAGAAGGAACATCGAAGATATGGCGAAGAAAATTCGTATCTATTATCGCGCCGCCGGCCATGTGCCGCTCTGGAAGGTGATGGAAGAAGGCGGCTTCCTGAAGAAGCACGGCCTCGAAGTCGACCTCGGCTCGATGGAAGGCAAGCGCCAGCGCGCGATGGAGGGGCTGAGGGCGGGCGACCTCGACGTCATCTCCGGCAATCATCACAACCTTTACGCGCACCGCGCCCTCAACGGCGATCCGTTCGTTCATATCGCGCAGACGAACAATCTATGGAAAGAGAACTGGCTCGTCGCGCGCGACGGCATTCATAGCGTCCAGGATTTGAAGGGCAAGCGCGTCGTCATGGATGATTTCGACGGCCACACCGGACTCAACGTGTGGCTCTATCTCAAGCTCAATGGCCTCGAGGAAGGACGCGACGTCGAGCTCGTGGACGGCGACAAAAAAGGCATCGAGCGCGTGCGCAAAGTCATGGCGGGCGAATACGACGCGACGTTCGTGCGCGCCGTGGACCAGCTCCGGGCACGCGCGATCGGCGCGCGCGTCCTCGACCTGCCGGAGTCGATGGCGATGATCGAAGGCGTGACGCTCACGACGACGACCACGTACGTGAACGGCCACGAGGATGAGGTGCGAAGCCTGCTAAAAGCGCTGGTCGACGCGATTCACTTCTTCCGCACGCGCCGGCGCGACACGCTCGATATCATCGACCGCACCTGCAAGGATCTGCTCAAATTCCAATCCCACGAAGAGGAATCGATCTTTTACGAAAACCAGGCGAAGTCGCTGGAGCCGAAGCCGTACCCGACGCTGGACGCGGTGCGGAACGTCTTCGCGCTGGCGGTGAAGCGCAATCCCGAGATCGCGTCGTTCAACCCGCTCGCGATGTGGGACCTGCACCACCT
>Ga0075434_100007196_pt1 | contig 10293 bp, 10 predicted proteins | sample RhiMethybrSRZTD3_FD_75298 | JGI IMG/M metagenome (GOLD analysis project Ga0075434, IMG submission 75298) | Populus rhizosphere microbial communities from Tennessee, USA - Rhizosphere MetaG P. TD hybrid SRZTD3 | ecosystem: Host-associated > Plants > Roots > Rhizosphere > Soil | place: USA...
GGCGGTGGTCGCGGCGGCTGGCCGGGTCGTTGCGGCGCCTTCTTTTCTTCGTCGGTCTGCGCCGGCGCCGGCGCCTGCGCCACGACGTAGCTTGGATCGAAAACGGTGGCGTGGACGGGCACCATCAGAATTGCCGACAATATTGTCCCAGCCAGGAAACTTTCTTTTGCGTTGGACATCAGGGCCTGATTTTCACGACTGCATCGAAGGATCAAAACACGAAGTGACCTGAGCACTTTCGCTCTGAATGACATCTGAATGGATTCGGACGTAATTACGGCGAAAAACACTTGCATCAGCGAATACTGCTTTGGTTCCCAAAAATGTTCCCTGATTTACAGGTTGACGTCGTAGATCCGCTGTCCAATGGAAATTTTTGATCTCGGCGCGAACAAGAATATTCGAACGCTGACCGCCTAAACGCAGCCCTGAATATTTACAGTCAATTTACGTTTCGGCCCGGCTCGTCGGTCGTACAAGCATTGTCAAGGATAGCCGCCAGCGGGAGAGCCAAATCAATGTGGATCATGGTGATTTACGTTTTAATTGTAGCAGTCTGTGAGTCCATCGTCGTTGCAATTGGCCTGGCCCTGGATCGAATTTACCCGGCGCTCAGTTTGACGGTTTCGTTATCGCTCTTCTTTGCCATTCTCTGGCTGGCGTGGATTCTGGCAGTGCGGTTGACCGACCCAAAGCGCGCGAAGAGCGCAAGGTACGCGGCCTGAAATCCCCGACAACGCGGTGGGGGATATCAATCGTCAAACAGGTGAGTGGCTAGTTCACGGCAACGCCCGCGTCCCTGAGAACCTTGCCGTAGCGCTCCGTATCACTTTTTATGATGGCGTCGAACTGTTCCGGCGAGTTGGCGGCAGGAATTGAGCCGAACGTCGTCAGCTTTTCAATCATGTCCGGCATTTTCAGCACTTGCGCAATGTCCTGACTGACCTGCGTCAGGATTGCGGGCGGCGTTCCGGCGGGAGCCAACACCCCGAACCACGATTCATATTTGTAGCCCGGCACCGCAGCCTCCGCGATGGTCGGAACATCCGGCATTTGCGGAGCGCGCTTTTCGGAATTGATGGCGATGGCGCGAACTTTGCCGGCCTCGCTCAGTTCTTTGGCGTTGGGAATAGGCGCAAAATACATTTGTACGTCGCCGCGGATCACGGCGTTGGTCGCATCAGGCACGCCCTTATAGGGAACGTGGACGATGTTGATCTTGGCGCCCTGCCTGAAAATCTCGGCAGACAGAAACGAGGTGCTGGCGACACCGGCGGATGAGAAATTCAGCTTTCCCGGCGACTCGTTCGCCAGCGCGACAAATTCCTTCAGCGTCTTGGCGGGAAAATCAACAGGTACGATCGCCACAAGCGGCACCGAAGCGATGACTGTTACCCCGGCGAAATCCTTTACCGGATCAAATTGGATGCCCTTGTTGATGACGCCGGCGATTGTGTGGCCGTTGGATGTCAGCATCAGTGTGTAACCGTCGGGCGCGCTTTTCGCCACGGCCGTCGTCCCGGGAAGACCTGGGCGATTTTCTACGACAACCGATTGCTTCCACATCGCGCCTAGTTTGTCGGCAAGCACGCGGGCAAGACTGTCGGTAATACTGCCAGCGCCGAAGGGGACGGTAATGGTCACCGTGCGGTTGGGATAGGATTGCGCCGCGGCTTCGGGTGTCTGCGACAGCAAAGCGGAGCAGCCCAATGTTACGGCACCAAATGCGAAGCAGAATTTGCGAAACGCCTTCATGAAAGTCCTCCCAACGCTTGCCTTGCTGGCCAGTTTATCGCGAGCGCGGACTGGCCAGCAAGCACTCGACCGTGACGGTACAGGGAGTGTGGGGCTTCGCTATTTCAGGCCAGATGCCGTCGTGCGAGGCAGAAAAATCATGGTATTGGCCCACAAGACACGGGGCAAAAAGTTCAGACCAGCGGTGCAAGCTGCGGGGCAAAATGGGCTATCAGCTCGATTTGCTCTCCCAGGGCTTCCGTCTTCTCCTCGCAGAACTCGCGCAGCGCGCCCCAGGCGACCGCCACCCGCGCGACAATAGCCATCTTGCGGCGGCGCAGCGCCGCGACAGTCTGCTCGGCCAAAAGCGTGGGATTGTTGCTTTCGAACAGGACGTGACCCGCACCATCTTCAATGACGTAAAGTCGACCCAAACGTGAGATGGCAAGGATACAATCATGCTCCGGTGGCGGGCCGATCAGAAAAAACTGCGGGTCGTTACGCTCAGTTACACCGACATACCAGATGCTCGCTTCTCCCATTGCGATTGCATCGGAGGACATCGACACGAACTGCTGAAGCTCAATTGGCTGCCAGCTTCCGTGTCGCGCCGTGCGAGGGAACATCACCACAGTCATCGCTTTACCTCGAAAAGGAGCCGATGTAGCTCGGGGTCGTAGTAAGACAAAAGCTCCCGCGCGAACGAGGATGGATCGACACCCAGCGCACGGGCCCATTTCTCCAGGCTTTCGGTTGGGACCCGGCCGAAGCCGTTTTCCACCTGGGAAATGAACGTGTAGTACTTGAACCCCAACGCCGCGGCGAGCTGGATCTGCGACAAACCGGCTCGCGCGCGCAGCTCCTTTAGCCACGTACCAGCCTGTTTTCTCAGCTGTTTCGTCTGCTGTTCGGTCCGTGCGATCTGCATGACACCACGGGAACCTACTTGCGTTCTGGGACGTTTCATGATTACTAAACTAGTGTATCATTAATATCAGTTTACTTGATATTTCTTATCACAATTCAAGGAAGGCGTAGAGGCGCAGCGGTGTCGCAGCCTTGAAGCCGGAAAGGAACGCCATGACGATTATCAATCCTGTCGGAACATTGGGTCGGCAAATGGCCGCAACTGGCCCGCGCATTGCGCTTGCCGCTTCAATCATCGCGACGGTCGCGTTCGCCGCGATTATTTATCATTCCCTGCCGCGCGAGGCGCTGTTGGCCGCGACTGTCACGTTCGTGTTCGTGCTTGCGGCAGTCGTCGCGCTGTTTGCCTGGCGAGACCCGGTTCCGCGTCGACAATTCACCTACTGGGACGCTGCAGGCCTGCTCACGCTGATCGGTGTGATGGCTTCCGCGATGCTGGAACCCGGAGATTTGGCTCGCCTCGTCGTCGACACGGAGCGCCACAACTAGGTCTCGCAGGCATCCGGAACGACTCAAGACTTTGACGAGGATCGCGTGGAACTTGCTCACCTAGTATCGCTTTCGCAGATCATCATCATCGACTTCGTCCTCGCCGGCGACAACGCCATTGTCGTAGGTATGGCGGCGTCGCGGGTGCATCCGGCACTGCGGGTCCGCGTCATCTTCTGGGGCGTTGCCGGCGCGGTCGTTTTGCGAATCCTGTTTGCGGTCGTGGCGACGCAACTCCTCACCATTGTTGGACTGACGCTGGCCGGCGGCATCCTGCTGCTGTGGGTGTGCTGGAAAATGTATCGCGAGATCAAGTTGACCGCACCCAGGCCGGCTTTCGCCGGCGGCGTGCCGGGTGAGTCGCTTACGCCGGTTCTCAATATGTCCTTCCGCGCTGCGCTGGTGCAGATCATTGTCGCGGATGTGTCCATGTCGCTCGACAATGTCCTTGCCGTCGCCGGCGCGGCGAAGGGTCAAATCTGGGTGCTGGCGGTCGGGCTGACGGTGGCGGTCGCCTTCATGGCGCTGCTCTCGGCGTACATCGCGAAGCTGCTTGCGCGCTATCACTGGATCACGTGGATCGGGCTTGCGATTGTGCTCTACGTTGCGGTCGAAATGGTCTGGACCGGCACGCATCAAATCGGGTGTCAGGTCGTCAGCAAGGTAGACTGCGATGGCGGCGCGCTGCGGACGCTTGGCGTGCTGCTATCCTGAGTAAGCTGGTCACGCCTCGCCGAATGGCAGTCACCGCATTTGTCGAAGTTTCAAGGCCAAAAGCACGCCACTCCGCCGGTGCCGTCACTAACGCGCGTTAAAAATCCCACTGGACAACCCTTTCACAGCGAGCGACCATTCCTGCCCCGCAAAACGCAGCGAGCACGTGGCGAAGACTCTGCAATTTGAGTCCATCAAAGCGACCGCGCAAAAAGCTCAAGGGAAGGAATTGTCATGAGTACCAAATTATCACGTCGAACATTGCTCAAAACTACGGCCGGCTCCGCGCTGCTCGCTGCGGTCGGCATGCCGGCAATCGTCAGGGCACAGGCCGATGCGATTCGTATCGGGCATCTGACGCCGCTGACAGGTTTTCTTGGTCCGCTTGGCGAATATGCCGTCATGGGAGTCAAGTTGGCGGCGGAAGAGATCAATGCGGGCGGCGGGGTCATGGGCCGCAAAATTGACCTCGTCATGGAGGACTCCGTCAATCCCCAGACCGCTTCCGCCAAAGCCGAACGGCTTATCGAACGCGATAGGGTCGCAATGATCATCGGCGAGATTTCGTCGGCGTCCGGTCTCGCGATCGGCCAGGTCGCGAACAGAATGAAGACGGTGTTCATCAACACCGGATGCAATTCAGACGCGCTGCGCGGCACAAGCTGCAACCCATATATGTTCCATATCGAGGGCGCGAACTCGATGTACGTGATGGCAGTCGGTCAATATCTGCTGCGCGAAAACATGGTGAAGGGCAAAAAATGGTATTCGCTCACTGCAGACTACGCATTCGGTCACGACCTTCTCCGCGTGGCGAAGAAATTCATGGAGGCGAATGGCGGTCAGTTCGCGGCCGATGAGCTCGTCCCGACCGACGCGACGGATTTCAGCCCGTATCTGCTCAAGATCCGACAGTCTCAGCCCGATCTCGTGGTGTCGAACCTCGCCGGCAACCAGATCACGAACTTCATCAAGCAATACTCCGAATACGGACTGAAATTTCCTGTCGCAGGCTTCGGCTTCGATACGGTTGTCGCCTGGGGCGCCGGCAAGGGCAACTTCTCGGGGATTTGGCCGCTCGTGTGGCATCACCTGGTCGACACGCCGAGTTCTAAGAAATACGTCGATGCGTTCCAGAAGAAGTACGGCAAGCTTCCCGACAACCAGTCGTGGGGCGACTACAACTCGCTGAAGATCGTGGCGCAGTCGATGAACGAGATTAAATCGGCGGACCCGCAGAAGCTGGCCGAGCATCTGCGCAAGGGCGCGAAGTTCGACGTGATGAAGGCGCGCGAGGTCTACTTCCGTCCCTACGACAATCAGATGGTCATGGAGATGTACGCCGTGCGGGCGAAAGACCCAAGCAAGATGAAGGACCAATGGGACATCTATGACGCGCTGGGGGCTGTGCCCGGTCCGAACGAAGACCTGGAGACAATTGCTCCGCCAAAGGATGGCGCCTGCAAGATAGGGTGATCCATTGAACTAACGAGGTCCGGATGCCGTTTCAGGGCGTCCGGACCTGGTCGGAGTCCTTCAGCGCCGAGTCTTTCGCGTGCAATATGTTTTCATCCTCGAACAAGTTCTGAATGGGCTCCTGGTCGGCGCGTATTATCTGCTGATCGCGCTTGGCCTCTCGCTGATTTTCGCGCTTGGCGGCATCGTCAATCTCGCGCACGGCGGATTCTATGCCATCGGCGCCTACCTCGCCGTGATGCTGACCGATCGAGTAGGTTTCTTCGGCGCCTTGGTCGCTTCTCCGGTTCTGGTCGGCTGCCTCGGTATCGTGATTGAACGGTTCCTGTTTCGCCGCTTCTATCGCTCCGACCCGATTTTAAGCCTGCTGCTAACGTTCGGATTAGCGATGGTCATCGAGCAGGGGCTCCGCATTGTGTTCGGCGCCGCGCCGCTTCCGTTTTCGATACCGGCGGAATTGCGTGGCCAGTTGCTGGTGGGCGACTTCATCTATCCGCGCTACCGCCTCTTCATTTTCGGCGTAGCACTCGCGGCGGTCACCGCGACCTGGTTCATCGTCTATCGAACGACCTTCGGCCGCGTGGTGCGGGCAGGCGTGCAGAACCCCGACATTGTCGGCGCCCTCGGCATTTCTCTTGCGCCCTACATGACAGCAATCGCGGCGCTCGGCGTCGGGCTCGCCGGACTCGCCGGCGTTCTGCTCGCGCCGATTGCCGGCGTGCACCCCGCGATGGGCGCGGAAATTCTTACGGCTGCCTTCGTCGTCGTGGTCATCGGGGGCCTGGGTTCGTTCTGGGGCGTGATTGCTGCGGCTACGCTCGTCGGCGTCGTGCGCGGAATTACCATCTATTTCAATCCGTCGTGGGGCGAGGCGTCGATGTATCTCTTGATGGCGCTTGTTCTTTTGGTGCGGCCACGCGGGCTGTTCGGCGAACGCATCGAGAAATTCGAGTAGTAACGGTGCTAAACAGCCGCGCATCCCTCGTCATCGTCGCGCTCTCGCTGGCGCTCCTTCCATTTGTGCTCGACGTTGTGGGCCTCCCGTTGCGCTCCGCAATCGACGTGGTGGCATTCGCCATTGCGTGCATGGGCCTCAATATTCTTGTCGGCAATACAGGTCTCGTTTCATTCGGACATGGCGCCTGGTTCGGGCTGGGCGCCTATGCCGCGGCTCTGAGCCAGCGTTACTGGTTTGCCGGGTCAGTCATTCTGCCCTCGCTGTTCGCAATCGCTTTCGTGGCGGTGGCAGCTGTGTTGTCAGGCGCACTGATCTTGCGGCGCCGTGGCGTGTATTTTTCATTGCTGACGCTGGCTCTGACGGCGCTGCTCTTTGCCATCGGCTATCGCTGGACCGAGTTTACAGGCGGCGAAAGCGGACTCGGCGGCGTCACGCGCGCGACGGTACTGGGCGTCGATCTTGAGCGCGACAGCAATTATTATTGGGTGATTGCTGCGCTTGCGATGGCTGTCTGTTTCCTGCTTTGGCGGTTTCATCGGTCACCGGTTGGCAGCGTGCTTGTGGCAATCCGAGAAAATGAGCAGCGCGCGCGTTTCATTGGCTATCCGACGAATCGCTACAAGCTGATCGGTTTCCTTCTGTCAGCAGTCGTTGTCGCCGTCGCGGGCACAGTTTCGGTCTTCAATCACCGTTTCGCTTCGGCCGAACCGCTCTCGGTTGCGTTTTCGGGCGAACTCATTGCCATGGTGGTCATAGGAGGGATGCGTAGCTTTCTCGGACCCGCGCTTGGCGCACTATTTTTTATTCTCTTTCGCGAGTTCCTATCGATATGGACTCCGCACTGGCTGTTCTATTTTGGACTTCTATTCATTGGATTCGTTGTGTTTTCGCCGACAGGTCTCGTCGGAGTTGCCGAACGGCTGTTGGCGCCTCTGCGCAGACGTGAGATCAAGGCAGCTGCAATGGCAGGCCGCCGGACTGCCGAGGATCTTTCATTGCCACAAAACCTGCTGCGGGCACATGCTCACAACAGCCTGGTCCTTTCAGCAAGAAATCTGGAAAAGAGCTTCGGCGGAATCCATGCCGTGCGCGGCTTTGACCTCTCGGTGCGCGACAGGACATTGCACGCGCTCATCGGTCCAAACGGGGCGGGCAAGACAACGGCATTCAATGTCTTGTCCGGGCTTTACGCGCCGGATGCTGGATCAGTCGAGCTTGAAGGAAAATCCATCGCAGGGCTCAAACCGGAAGACATCACCAGGGCAGGGGTCGGCCGCTCGTTCCAAATCACCAATTTGTTTGGCGGATTGAGCGTCGAAGAAAACGTTCGCCTTGCCGTTCAGGCACGCTCGCGCATGCGTTACGCTATGTGGCACTCGACGGCTTCGCTCTCCGATATTCACACCGATACCGTGGAACTCATTGGCTATCTTGGCCTCGCCGGCATCGAAAGCGCGGAGGCGTCGTCTCTTTCCTACGGCGGCCAGCGCCTGCTCGATATGGGCCTTGCATTGGCAACGCAACCGCGAATTCTATTATTGGACGAGCCGTTGGCCGGACTTGCAGTCGCCGAGCGGGAGCGCATTGCGAAGCTGATCAAGACAATTTCAGCGGAAATTCCGATCTTGCTGGTGGAGCACGACATCGACCGTGTCTTCAGGATCGCTGATCATGTCACTGTCATGAATGATGGCGCTGTTCTCGTTGACGGCACCGTCGAGGATGCCCGCAACAACGACAAGGTGCGCGCGGTTTATATCGGCTCTGGCACCGCTGCCATCGTTGCCGAGCAGCGTAAATCCGTCGTTGAGCCCGATCGGCTCCTCACCGTCGACAGCGTCAACACGTTCTATGGCAAAAGCCACATCCTCAACAGCGTTTCCTTTGACGTGCGCAAGCACGAGATCGTCGCCTTGCTGGGGCGCAATGGGGCCGGGAAATCGACGCTGTTGAAGAGCCTGGTCGGAATTGCCAGGCCGGAAGCAGGCTCGATCAAACTCCTCGATCAGGAAACTGTTGGCCTGCCATCGGCCGAGATTGCACGTCGGGGAATTGGCTACGTGCCCCAGGGGCGCGGACTATTCGCCGGCATGACGGTTGCCGACAATCTGGTGCTCGGCCGACTCAAACGCACGGGGGGAGACGGGATTCGCTGGAATGACGGGCGCATCATCGAGGTCTTTCCGCGGTTGGCGGAACGTTGGAATACGCCGGCCGACTATTTGTCCGGGGGCGAGCAGCAGATGGTCGCCGTCGCGCGCGCGCTGGCGGGCAACGTGCGCGTGCTGCTGCTCGATGAACCATTCGAAGGGCTTTCCCCCGCTGTCACTCAGGAACTGTTCGAGGTCTTCGACCGCCTTCGAGAGGAGATCGCGATTGTGATCGTCGACCATCACCTCGATCTTGCACTGGCCTTGTCGGATCGGACCGTGGTGCTCGAGCGCGGCTCGGTCACGTGGACCGGTACCTCGGCATTGTTAAAAGACGATCTGGAATTGCGAAGGAAGGTGCTGTGGTTGTGAACCGGCTTTCCGCAAAGCGCCGTCGCGCTCTACAACGTGCCCGCTTGGTCAATTGGTCACCAGATTGAGCTCTTTCACAAGGCGCGCGTATTTCTCGGAATCTGCCTTCGCCAGCCTGCCAAGGTCCTCCGCCTTGCCGCCGACGGGCTCGATCGCGCCTTTGGCGAAGGTATCGATCAACTTCGGGTCCTTGAGCGCCTTGTTGATTTCTTCATTCAAGCGCGCAACCAGCTTCGGTGGTGTGTTGGCCGGAACGAAAGCGCCGTACCATGCCTCGAGGACGATGCCCTTGTAGCCGGACTCTTCAATGGTCGGCACATCAGGCAGCACTTTGCTTCTGCTGCCAGCAGACGATGCAAGCATCTTGATGGTGCCTGCCTGCGCGTGTTGCATCATCGACGTCGGGCCAAGGATCGCCGTTTTGACGTGTGCAGCGATGAAATCGTTGATCGCCTGACCTGCGCCGCGATAAGGCACGTGATCGAATTTGACCCCTGTTTCTTTCTTGAGCCATTCGCACAGGACATGCTGATTTGATCCGACACCGGAGGTGGCAACGCCAACGCCCGGATTCTTTTTCGTGTATTCGATCAGCTCCTTGAGGTTGCTTACGCCGACTGAGTTGTGCGCGGCGAGGATTTGCCCGTGCCGCCCAAGAAAACACACCGGGATCATTTCCTTTGTGTAGTCGTAGCTGAGTTTCATGATGTGCGGCGCGCTCGCGGCATTGTCATTGGTAATCAGAACCGTGTAGCCATCCGGAGGGCTTTTCATTGCGGCGTCCATGCCGATGGTGCCTCCGGCGCCGGTCCGGTTTTCCACCACGACCTGCTGTCCGATTGTCAGCGACATGCGCTCGCCCGTTGCGCGAGCGATAAAATCGATAGCGCCCCCTGGCGCCAGTGGAACGATGAATCTTACCGGCTTGTTCGGCCAATCCGATGCTTGCGCCCATGCTCGGGGGCGGTTGCCGAGACCAGCAGCAACAGCACCGGTGGCGGCAAAAAGCAGTGCGCGGCGATTCAGTGTTGACATAGTGTTTCCCCCCGAGAAACCGTATCACGCAATTTCGACAGCGGCCTAGGGGCCTATTGTCGCTGGTTTCGGTCAGTCGCAAAGACGCAGGACAACGCGCAGTAAATGGAGAGCGCCATGGCAACGTTGACGCGCAAGTCGTCGGCAAAAGCACACAAGCCTTTCGCTAACTATTCTCACGTCGTAACCGCCGAGGGGGCGAATAAGCTCGTCTTCTGTGCGGGCCAGGTCGCCGCCGATCCCACCGGAAAGGTATTGCCGCCGGATGATTTCGGTGCGCAAACCAAAATGGTGATGACGAACCTGACCCTCGCTCTGGAGGACGGCGGCGCCAGTCTGAAGGATGTGGTGAAGGTGACAATCTATATTTGCAATCCGCACGATGTGCCGAAAGCCCGCGCGATTCTCCAGGAGCATTTTGGCAACGATCCGCCGGCC
>Ga0075434_100007197_pt1 | contig 10292 bp, 13 predicted proteins | sample RhiMethybrSRZTD3_FD_75298 | JGI IMG/M metagenome (GOLD analysis project Ga0075434, IMG submission 75298) | Populus rhizosphere microbial communities from Tennessee, USA - Rhizosphere MetaG P. TD hybrid SRZTD3 | ecosystem: Host-associated > Plants > Roots > Rhizosphere > Soil | place: USA...
CCCAACATTCTCTGAGCAATTTCCCAGGAAACGAGATCAGCATGGTCCTCGTGAACTCCAAGGACGGCGGCGCCCGCGTGCTCGTCGTGGACGACGAGCCCAACATCACCGAGCTCGTCGCCATGGCCCTCCGCTACGAGGGGTTCACCGTCAAGACTGCGGCGACGGGCCGGGGCGCCCTGACGGCCGTCTCCCAGTTCTCCCCGGCGCTCGTGATCCTCGACGTCATGCTGCCCGACATCGACGGGATCGAGGTCCTGAAGCGCCTCAACAGCTCGGGCGCGAAGGTGCCGATCATCTTCCTGACCGCCAAGGACGCGACCGAGGACAAGGTCCACGGCCTGACGATCGGCGGCGACGACTACGTCACGAAGCCGTTCAGCATCGAAGAGCTCATGGCCCGAGTGCGGGTCGTCCTGCGCAGGCACGGCAACAACTCGGAGCCCGGCAAGCTGTCGCTGGCCGACCTCGAGCTCGACGACGAGGCCCACGAGGTGCGCCGGCACGGTCATGTGGTCGAGCTCACGAACACCGAGTACCGCCTGCTCCGCTACCTGCTGATCAACGCCGGGCGCGTGCTCACGCGCAGCCAGATCCTGGATCACGTGTGGCACTACGACTTCGGCGGCGACGCCAGCGTGCTCGAGACCTACGTCAGCTACCTGCGGCGAAAGGTCGACAAGTACGACCCGCCGCTCGTGCAGACCGTCCGCGGCGTGGGGTACGTACTGCGAACGCCTAGAAAATGACGCTGTCGCTGCGGGCGCGACTTCTCATCGGCGTCGTCGGTCTCACCGTGGTGGGCCTGGTCGTCGCGGACATCGCGACCGTGACCCTGCTCCAGAAGTTCCTGTTCGACCGGGTCGACAACCAGCTCCGAGGCGGTCACTCCGAGGCGGTCCGCGCACTTGGCGGGCCCGGGCCGGGCGGCGGAAGCCGGGGCTCCACCTTTCCGGTCGGGACCGTGGTCGAACGCGTCAAGCCCGATGGGACCGTGGTCGCCGGATACGTGACCTTTCCGCTCGGTGGTGAGGCGTCCGACGCACGACCCGTCCTCCCCAAACCGCTTCCGAACCTGGGTCAGGGGGATACCCCTGGCCAGCCGTACACAGTCGCGGGCACCGGCGATGTCAACGAGTTTCGAGTGACGGACTGGTCCGAGAACTTCTTCGACGGCGACTCAGTCGTCCTCGCCATCCCCTTGAACGAGATCCAGACGACGCTGAACCAGCTGGTCCTCCTGGAGGTCGTGGTCACGGTCGTCGTCGTGGCGGCGATGGCGATCCTTGCCCTGGTCATCATTCAGATCGGGCTGCGGCCGCTGCGACTCATGGGCGGGGTTGCGGGTGAGATCGCCGGCGGCGATTACAGCCGTCGGGTCGAGCCGGCGACGCCGACCACCGAGATCGGCCGGCTCGGTCTCGCGCTCAACGCGATGCTGGCTCAGATCGAGACCGCGTTCGCGCAGCGCACCGCCTCCGAGAGAAGGCTGCGCCGGTTCATCGCCGACGCCTCGCACGAGCTGCGGACACCCTTGACATCGATCCGGGGCTACTCCGAGATGCTGCGCCGCGGCGCGGGCGAATCGCCCGAGGACTCGGCGCTGGCGCGACGGCGCATCGAGGAAGAGTCGGTCCGCATGTCGGCGCTCGTCGACGACATGCTGCTCATCGCCCGGCTCGACCAGGGCCGGCCGCTCGACAACAAGCCGGTCGACCTGCAGGCGATCGCGCGCGACGCCGCGGCCGATGCACGCGCGGTCGCCCCTCAGCGCGACATCCAGGTCGAGGCGCCCAACGCAGTCGTCGTCAACGGCGACGACACGCGGCTGCGCCAGGTCGTGGGTAACCTCGTCCGCAACGCATTGGTGCATACGCCTGCGACCTCGCCGATCGAGATCGCGGTGACGGCGCAGGACAGCACGGCCGAGCTCTCGGTGGCCGACCACGGCCCTGGCCTCAAGCCCGAGGACCGCGACCGGATCTTCGAGCCGTTCTACCGCGCCGACGCGAGCCGCAGCCGCGACAGCGGGGGAGCGGGCCTTGGGCTTTCGATCGTGACCGCCGTCGTGGCCGCCCATGGTGGGCACGTGCGGGTCAAGGAGACGGCCGGCGGCGGGGCGACGTTCGAGGTCGCCTTGCCGCTCGCGACCAACGTCTGAGCAATCTCCAAGGAACAACCCAGCGTCCTTTCAGGCTCGGCACCGATGCTGTTCCTCGGCGCCCGATGCCACCTCGGGGCCGATTCCCCCATTTGAGTAGGGGCCGTTCCCCTAGCGGCCCCTACACCTTTCCTAGGTGAGCTTCCACTTGACGGTCGCAAGCACCGGCCGCGCCTTGGTCACGTAAGGCACCAGGTTGGCCTCGCGCGTGACGACCATCACGACGTAGTAGACGCTGCCGCTCGTGTTCGCGCCGACGAACAGCGAGGCCGCCGCGGGAACGGCCTGGCCGCCGGCCGTGAGTGTGAAGCAGAGCTGGTAGGACAGGCCTCGCGCGCCGTTGAGCGTGGTGCTGGTTGTCGAGGTGCCGGGACACGCGCGCGCGTCCGGATACGTCTTCTTGAAGAAGCTGTCCATCGTTGCCTTGTTGTCCTGCGCGGTCTGCGCCGGCGACGAGGCGCCGCTGGCCACGGTCACCGAACCTTCTGAGTCGGGGTCGGTCAGCACGATCGACTCGTTGTCCTTGTTGGCGACGGACCACCCGGCGGGGACCGTGATGCTCACGCCGTCGTTTGACTCCGTGGTGCCGGACGGATTGGTCGATGGAGTGGAGATCGGGGACGCGATGGGGGTCGGCGTCGAGGCGGGGCTCGGGCTCGAGAGGTCGGAAAGAGTCGTGCCCGACGTGTTGTTGTTTGCCGACGCACGGTTGCCGAGCACGGCCAGCGCGGTGCCGCATCCCGCCATGAGGACGATCAACGCGACAACGCCGGCGATGATCAGCATCCAGGGCGTTCGGTGCACGGCCACGGCCGGGCCCGCCGGGGCGTAGTACGGGCTCGAGTATCCGGGCGGGCTTGCCATCGGCGGCGACGCGTACGCGGTCGGCGGTGCTCCGATCGGCGCTGGCGGCGGCGCGGCCACAGCCGACGGCCTCGCCGTCAGTGACGTGCCGCAGCTCTGGCAGAACTGATTGCCATCAGGGTTCTGCGTGCCGCAGCGAGCGCATATGACCGCCATCTGGCTAGCCCTTGTCCGCGGCGGTGGTCGTCTGGACGGGCTTCCGTGCGCGCTTGATCGCGCCTGGCGCGGCGGTCAGCGCCACGCCGCAGTTAGGGCAGAAGCCCGACGCGACGATGTGTCGATGGCAGTTGGGGCACACGGTCTCGGCAAACCCCATGTGCGCCGCCTCTTCGAGCAGTGCGTGGTGCAGGAGGTAGCGGATGGTGATCAGCAGCGCCCCGACCACGAACGCCTGCCACACGAGGACAAACAGCGGGCTGGCGTCGGCCTCCTTCAGCACGAGGGATCCGAGCGAGAAGGCGATGTGGGCGACCACCGCCATCACGATGGCGGCGATCTCGCGGCCGGCGAGCCGCCCGCGCCGCGCACGCCAGACTCCCGCGACGATGATTCCCGTTGCGCTTCCCTGCACCAGCGGCTGAAAGACCGCGAGCGTGGTCAGGTCGTAGATCCAGTTCCCGGGAGCCAGGTGCGGCGGAAGGTTCGTCAGCGCGCTCGAGAACGCGACCAGTGACTCGGCGACGCTGAACCCAAGTCCGGCTGCGACACCGAAGACAAGACCGTCGACCGTCTCCGGGAACTGGGCGCGGTTGGTCATGAACAGCGCCGGCAGCGGCTTGAGCAACTCCTGCACCACCGGGAGCAGCAGGCCGAGGAAGAGCAACGCGCCGACGTCGACAGCGCCTGTCTGCAGGGGGTTGCCGATCGCTGCGTACGGGTTGTAGACCGCGCGGACGACGAGCGTGACGATCAAGCCCACGATCGCACCGCCGCCGATGGTGAACCCGAGCACGATCGCCGGTTCGTCGCGATAGACCTGCGCCTCGTACAGGTAGATCAGGTACAGGACAGGAACCAGGAAGGTCGCGACCAGGATGGCCGCTGTGATCAGGCCGGCGAGCCATAGGAGGACGATGCCGGCCAGTCCGACGACAAAAGCCCAGCGGAACTCGTGCACCTTGTGCTCGCCGAGGTGTGGAAAGAGCGTCGTGAAGACTGACGGCTGGACGACGTGCTCTTGCGGGTGGGCGGCGTAGCGATGCTCGCGTAGCTTGGCGTCGCCAAGCTCCCCCGTCGTGCCCTGATGGGCGCCGCAGCGTGTGCAGAACACGCCATCGGGCACGTCGTGGGCGCAGTGGTCGCAGCGCACTGGCCGGAAAGGATATCCGGCGTTACGCCGGCCTAGGCCTTCTTGACTTCCTCGCCTTCGGCCGGCACCCAGCCGCGGATGAAGTGGCACGAGTAGTGCCCCGGGTGCTTGTCGAAGTACCGCTGGTGATACTCCTCGGCACGCCAGAAATCGGTGGCCGGGACGATCTCGGTGACGATCTTCTTGTCGAAGTACTTCTGCGCCTCTTCCTTCGAGCGCTGGGCCGCGCGCTCCTGCTCGGGGTTGTGGAAGAAGATCGCCGACCGGTACTGGTGGCCCATGTCCGGTCCCTGGCGATTCAAAGTCGTCGGATCGTGCATGTTCCAGAACTGATTCAGCAGCTCCTCGTAAGACACCTTGGCCGGGTCATAGGTGACCTCGACCGCCTCCGCATGGCCCGTCCGGCCCATGCAGACCTGCTCGTAGCTGGGGTGAGCGACCGTGCCTCCCTCGTAGCCTGAAACCGCCTCGATGACGCCGGGCACCTGGTTGAAGAGGTGTTCGACGCCCCAGAAGCAACCGCCGGCGAAAGTGGCTTTCTCCATGTGACCCTCCAACATATCTGGACGTCTCAATGATTCCCCAGGACGAAGATTCCGAACCGCTGCCGGCCGCCGTCCGCCGGCGGTGGTGGCACATGGCGACGGTGGACTTCACGCCGCTTCGCCGTCACCGCGACTTCCGTCTGCTGTTCATCGGAAGGTTGGTGTCGTTCTTCGGGTCGATGGTTACAACCGTCGCCTTTCCGTACCAGGTGTACGCGCTCACCCACAGCGTGCTCCTCGTCGGCGTCCTGGGCGTGCTCGAGTTCGGAGCCATCCTCGTGTTCGCGTTCCTCGGCGGCGCGCTCGCCGACGCCCGCGACCGGCGCGCGATGGTGCTGCTGACGGAGGCGGCGTTGATGGCCTGCAGCCTGGTCCTTGCCGGGAACGCCGCCCTCCCCCAGCCGCAGCTGTGGCTTCTGTTCGTCATCACGATGGCATGGGGCGTGCTCGACGCCATCCAGCGCCCATCCCTGGACGCCATGCTCCCTCGCCTCGTCGAGAAGCATGAGCTCGCAGCCGCGGCCAACCTGGGGAGCATCCGCGGGACCCTCGGCCAGATCCTCGGACCGGCGCTGGGCGGTGTGCTGGTCGCTGTCGTCGGGCTGACCTCCACCTATCTCTTCGACGTCGCGACATTCGTGGTCGGACTCGCATGCCTGTGGCTCATGCGCGCGGTCCCGCCGCCCGTTGACGCCGAGAGGCCGAGTCTGCGCCGCGTCGTCGAGGGCCTTCGTTACGCGAAGAGCCGCCAGGAGCTGATCGGGACCTATGCGGTCGACATGGTCGCGATGTTCTTCGGAATGCCGTTCGCGCTCTTCCCCGCCATCGCCCAGGGACTCGGCGGAGCGCAGGTACTCGGTTTGCTCTATGCGGCGCCGGCGGTCGGGTCGTTCCTGTTCTCGGCCACCAGCGGTTGGACGAACCGAGTCCACAGGCACGGGATGGGCGTGATCGTCGCGGCGACGATCTGGGGGCTCGCAATCATCGGCTTTGGCCTCGCTCCAGGCCTGATCCTGGCTCTCTTCTTCCTCGCCCTGGCCGGCGCGGCCGACATGATGAGCGGTGTCTTCCGGTCGGTGATCTGGAACCAGACGATCCCCGACTCCCTGCGCGGCCGGCTGGCCGGTATCGAGATGATCAGTTACACGTCCGGTCCGGCCCTCGGCAACTTCGAGGCCGGCGCGGTGGCGGCGTTGTTCAACGTCCGCGTCTCGATTGTCTCGGGCGGCGTGCTGTGTGTGATCGGGTGCGTGGTGGCTACGATCCTGCTGCCGAAGTTCCGCGCCTACGACGCGCGGACGTACCATCTCGCGCCAGATACCGGCAGCCAAGGCGTCATGCGAGAGGAGCAATGAGCACGGAGCAGGTCCTGGTCCTGATCGCGGCGGCGGCGGCGGTGTGGGCCGCCTTCTTCGCCACCCGCGCGGATTGGTCGGTGCGCCGCACGATGAAGCGCTTCGACGTCGCGACCAAGCCGGTTCCCAACATCGTCTTCGGCCAGGCATCGCCCGGGCAGTCGGTGCAGCTCGAGGTCGAAAACCTCGGTGGCACCCTGGCTGCGGGCGGGATCATCGTCCACGTCTCCGACGAGCTCTACGCGGGCGAGCTCACGCTTCCCGACAAAGCGCCGCCGAGGCAGATCAGCCTGCCTTTTGTGGTCAAGGCCTGGAAGCGGCAGCTCGAGCCTCAGTGCCTCGTCTTGATCGCGCGCGACTCGACAGGGCGCTGCTGGGACTACGTCGACGGCGGCAAGCAGGTCAAGAATCCCCGGCGCTGGCTGTCGAAGCAGCTGCGCGACCTGCGCATGCAAGGCATGATCGACTTCCCGAAGGTGACCGGAAAGGAACGCCGCTAGCGCACAGGGCTAGTGCGTGTGGTCCTGCTCCGCTCGGAGCCGGATGTCGACTCCCTTCAACGCCTTCGACACAGGGCATCCTTCTTTGGCCTCGTTCGCGAGCTTCTGAAACTCGGCGTCGCTGAGGCCGTGGATGTGGCCCTTCACGGTGAGCGTGATGGTCGTGATGCCGGCGCCGGGCACGAACTCCACCTCGGCGGTCGTGTTCAGACGTTCGGGGTGATGGCCCGCCTTCGCAAGGCCGCTGGAGAACGCCATCGAGAAGCACGCGGCGTGCGCGGCCGCGATCAGCTCTTCTGGGCTGGTTCCGTGCGCGCGGTCGGCGCGATCTGCCCAGGTGACGGGGAACTCGGGGAACGTGCCGCTTGCAACCTTGACCCGGCCCTTGCCACTCATCAGGTCGCCTTCCCAAACCGCATCCGCTCGACTGACTGCAGCCATGCTCGCCTCCCCAGTTGAGTATTCATCTGCAGGATAGTTGTTGCCGTGGGTGGGGTAGGCGAGAGCATCGCGGCGCTCCTGGAGACCAGGGCGGCGACGTTCGTGAAGCAGAAGCGCCTGGCCGGCGCGATGGTGGGCGTCGTCCACGACGGCGCGCTGGAGTGGTCGTCGGGGATCGGATTCGCGGACGTGGCTTCGCGACGCGCGCCGGACACCGGCACGCTGTATCGCGTGGCGTCGATCACGAAGACTGTTACCGGGACCGCGATCATGCGCTTGCGCGACGAAGGCAAGCTGCGGCTGGACGACCCGATCGACAAGCACATCCCGGAGCTGGCTCACCTCGAGGGTGTGACCATCCGCCGGCTGCTCTCCCACGAGTCGGGTCTGCAGAGCGAGCCGCCCGACACCGACTGGCGGAACGTTCGCTATGAGGCGTCCGTCGCCAAGAACCTCGCGCGTGCACCTGAGATTCGCACCACCGTGCCGCCGAACACGCAGGAGAAGTACTCCAACCTCGGCTACCAGTTCCTGGGCGAGATCGTCGCACGCACCTCTGGGATCCCCTACGTCCAGTACGTGACGACCGAGATCTTCCAGCCGCTCGGCATGACGAGCAGCGCTTTCGAGCCGCTGCCGTCTGAGCTTCGCGAACGGTGCGCGACCGGATATGGAGGTCGCTTCGTCTCGGATGAGCTGGCGTTGTCCGCCACGGCGCCGAGCATCGGCTCCGAGGGCGGGCTCTGGTCATGCCTCGATGACCTCGCCCGCTGGATCGCGTATCAGCTGACCGATGAACCCACCCTTCGTGAGATGCACAAGCCGCGGTACCTCAGCAACGAGGAGTGGACCGAGGCCTTCGGGATCTCGTGGTACGCAAGGCGGCGCGGCGACGTGATCTGGATCCAGCACTCTGGTGCGCTGCACGGCTTCCGCTCCAACGTGTGCTTCAACCGCAGGCACAAGGTCGGAGCGATCGTGCTTCTGAACGGCATTGCCGACGCGGCCGAGCTGAGCATGGACCTCGGCGAGATCGCACGCCAGGCGGTCGCCGCGATGGCCCCCGTCGTAGGCGCGCCGGAGCCTCTGCCCGCCGCCTACCGCGAGCTCGTCGGCCTTTACTTCGACCCCGAGCTTGGTGAGCTCCGGCGCGTGGAGTGGCGCGACGGCAGGATCGCGATCCTCAACCCGGACGATCCGGCCTGGCGTCCCACGCTGGTGGCGACGAGCGATGCCGATGTTTTCCTCGTCGAACCGGGCGAGCGAGAATCGGGCGAGAACGTAGTCTTCAACCGCGCGGGCGACGGCCGTGTGGCATCGGTGTTCATCGCCGCCGGAACGTGGCAGCGACTGGAGCCTGTAACCGGTTGAAAGCGCACGAGATCCCCGAGCTCGACCCGCAGCCTCGCGACGACCAGGGTCATGGGTACATCGACTTTCTCGCCTCCGAGAAGCTGAGCGTGGGCCTTGCCGTCTGGCCCGCGGGCTCGGTCGACCGCCAGCGTCCGCACAGAGAGGACGAGGTGTACTACGTGATCAGCGGGCGAGCGGTGATCGAGGTCGCCGGTGAAGACCGGCCGGTGAAAGCCGGCAGCCTCGTCTTCGTCGCGGCGGGCGTCGAGCATCGCTTCCACAACATCGAAGAAGACATCCGCGTGCTCGTGTTCTGGGCGCCGCCGCATACCCCGCCACCGAGTCAGACTTAGGCGCGATGTCGCAGCAGACCGTGCTGGTGACGACTACCGAGCGGCCGGCGGGCTATGAGGTCAAGCAGGCGCTCGGCCAGGTGTTCGGCGTGGTCGTGCGCAGCCGCGGGCTCGGAGGCAACGTGATGGCGGGGCTGCGGTCGCTGGCCGGCGGGGAGATCGTCGAGTACACGCGCCTGGTCGAGGACACGCGGCGGCACGCGATCGACCGCATGATCGAGAACGCGCGCGCGATGGGCGGCAATGCGGTCGTGATGATGCGGTTCGACTCCTCCGAGATGGGCCAGACGATGACCGAGGTCGTCGCCTATGGAACGGCGGCGATCATCGAGAGAAGCGGCGCATGACGACTCAGCTCGTGATCTTCGCTTTCCTCGTCGTGTTTGCGATTGTCGGCTACTTCGTCTGGGACCGCCGCTACCGCGGCCAGCAGCAGGGTTCTTTCCAGCCGACAGCTGAGGTCTTCAAGGACCCGACGTCAGGCAAGCTGACGCGCGTTTACGAAGACCCGACCACGGGTCAGCGCCAGTACCGGGAAGAGCCCTGAGTCTTCTTTAGCCGGGGCCCGCAGTCCGGGTCCTGGTCGACTCCATCTCGTCGCTCGGGCCTTTCATCTCCGCCACCGTGCCCATCGCCTTGTTGCGCAGGTGCCGCGCCTTCTTGCCGCTCCACTGCCCGACGTCGCGCGCCGTCGCCAGAGTGCGATCGACGGCCATCTGACGCCGAGCGGCGCCGCGGCGGCTGTCGAAGAAGAAGCCCACGCTTGCCGCGATGGCCATCCCCGCCGCGATCCACATCGCCGCGGACTGCCACATCGGGCGGGTGCGTTTCTGCACGACGACCGGCGTGCGGTCCGCCAGCTCGCTCGACCGCTTCAGCAGGTCGGCCGAACGTTCGCGCACGATCGCCTTCAGGTCGTCGGCGGTCTTCATGGCGCGATCGGCGGTTCTCATGGCGCGATCTGACAATCGCGAGGTATCCATATAGAGGAAACGATCGTTTTGGCGCTGTTACTCGCGCGCCAAACGGGCTGGATTCCCCGCCTCATCAAGCACGATCGGCGGCAAATAGTCGCCTACCGGTGTCCTCACCCACCACACGCCTTCCGACCGCAGCTGGGCCCACGTCGAAAACCGGTAGCGGTAGAGGTTGGCTCGTACCGCGTCGGGTGGCCCGGCCGGAAATGGGTTGTGGCGGAGCAGCTTGAGAGTGGCGCGGTCTCCCTCGAGCAGCTTGACCATGAAGGCCACGAACCACCGATGGTGGAACGGAGTCTCAAAAGCCGCGAACCACATCAGCCAGTCCAGGCGTAGGTGGTACGGCGCGAACTGCCGCGGCACAAGACGCGGATCTCCGGGCTTGCCCTTGAACTCATAAGCCGTCCAGCCGCCGGCGCCGGTGCGGTCTGCCG
>Ga0075434_100007199_pt1 | contig 10291 bp, 7 predicted proteins | sample RhiMethybrSRZTD3_FD_75298 | JGI IMG/M metagenome (GOLD analysis project Ga0075434, IMG submission 75298) | Populus rhizosphere microbial communities from Tennessee, USA - Rhizosphere MetaG P. TD hybrid SRZTD3 | ecosystem: Host-associated > Plants > Roots > Rhizosphere > Soil | place: USA...
TGCCAATCGGGAATCGCCCGCCCGGTTTCATCCACCGCGCTTGCCAGATCAGTCGCTTCCGGCACGCCAAATCCGATGGTTACCGCTTGGGCCAGAGCGCCCGTGGCTGCGGCCAGCGTGCTGTATGTATTCACCGAAATCGCGTGGTCCAGTTCGATGGGCACCACAATGGAAAAATCTGCCTCCTTGGCAAGCGTTCCTTCGAGTGCGTTCGTAATTCCAATGACTTTCGCGCCGCTACGCTTCGCTTTTTCCACCAGCTGCACGACTTCAATGCTGCGCCCGCTCCGTGAAATCACGACTACCGCGTTGTCGGCAGAAAGCTCTGCGAACAGAACTAACTCAGACGCCTCGACGAGATGGGCCGGACGGCCCGCTTGGTTGAACATGGGCGCCACATTCAGCGCCGCGTGCCAGCTGCTTCCGATCCCAGTCAGAAATACATTTTTCGCTTTGCTGGCGGCAGCCGCTGCCCTTGCCAATGCGTCCGACCCAGCGCCGATCAAATGTTCCAGCGTCCAGCGCAGCTCTTTCGGCTGCCGCAGAATGTCCCGCAAAAACTGAGTCGCTTCTTTTGTCATCAGGATTGCCTACTTGACCTGCGCGTCGATCCACTGCTTCACACGCGGCTCCAGTACGCTGAGCGGCAACGCACCATTTTCGAGCACCGAATCGTGGAAGCCGCGCACGCTAAACTTTGCGCCTTGTTCTTGTTCCGCTATCTTACGCAGCTCGCGAATCTTCAACTGACCGATCTTGTACGCCAGCGCCTGCCCCGGCCACACAATGTAGCGATCCACTTCGACCGTGATGTCCTGATCCGTCTTGCCTGTATTGTCTTTGAAAAACTGCATCGCCTGCTCACGCGTCCAGCCCATCGTGTGCATGCCCGTATCCACCACCAAACGCACAGCGCGCCACATCTCGTAACTCAGCTGCCCAAATTTCGAGTAGGGTTCCTTGTACAGGCCCAACTCTTCTCCCAGGCTCTCGCCGTAGAGTGCCCACCCTTCCACAAACGCCGAATACCCTACATGCTTCCGAAACTCCGGCACGTTTTCCAACTCTTGTGAAAGCGAAATCTGCAAGTGATGACCTGGAACAGCTTCATGCAGCGACAGCGCTTCCATCTCCCACTTCGGTCGCGCGGCAAGATTGTACGTGTTCACAAAATAGTAGCCGGGCCGCCCCGCTGCCGGCGCTCCCGGCTGATAGTACGCCGTTGTCTGCGAAGGCGCCTTGAAATCCGGAATCGGAGTCACTCCATACTGGTTGCGCGGCAACTTTCCAAATTCGTGCACGAGTTGCGGATCAATCGACTTCGCGACAATTTTGTACGCATTGACCAGGTCTTCCGGCTTTTCGAAATAGAACCGTTTGTCGCTTCGCAGAAACTCCGTGAAATCGTGGAAGCTGCCTTTGAAACCGGAGGATGCGATGACTTTGTCCATCTCGGCCCGAATCCGCTTCACTTCGGCCAGTCCGATTTCATGGATCTGTCGCGGCGTCAGCTTCGTGGTGGTCTGCCAGCGGACGTGAAACGCGTAATTCGCCGCTCCGTTCGGCAAGGCCGTCGCGGCAATCGCGTCGCGGCATGCCGGAATGTACGTATTCCGCACATAGTCGTGCAGCTTCAGAAATGCCTGCCGCACAGTGCTGCTGTAAATCTGTTTCGCTCGTGTGGTCAGCCGCGTGCGGTCGGGTTCTCCGATGGACGGTGGAAATTCCGTAAGCACCTCGAGCAGCGCGCTCTTCATCGGGTCTTCCGGAACGAGAGCCGCGATCTGCTGCGGTACATCCCGCATCGTAATCTTTGGCGGAGTAAATCCCTTGCCCAGCCCTTCTTTCAGCAGCGCGAGTTGCTCTTCGATGTTCTTCGGGAGAGCTTCCAGTCGCGCGAGAATGTCTTCGTAATCAGCAACGCTCTGGCGGGGCTGCGTCGAGAGCGTTTCCGCCGCTCTTTGCTGCACGCCGCCCATCTGGTTCAGGGGCAACCACAAATTGCTCGGCACCACATTGCGAAACGGCATTGCGTCGTCGCCGTACTGCAATCCTTCTTGCGCAGTCTCGAGCAAATCGCGATACAAATCGTAGTTAAGCTGTTCGGCTGAAGGAAGCACTTCGCGTGAAAACGACTTCAGCTTCTTCAGACTGGCGGCCAGATGCGATTTCCGCGCTTCAATCCCTTGCGGCGAATCGTCCGACCAGCGACGGTTCTGCCCTGGATAGCCCACGCCCGTCGCGAACTCCGGATACAGCTCCATCCAGCGCTTCCAGTCGGCGTCGAGGTACGCGCGGAACTCTTTTGCAGACTCCATTTGATCCCCTTTGCTTTGCGCTCCCGCCAAGACCGGCAGTGACAACAAGACTCCCACGATTGCCAGCCAGACACTCGACATGCTTCGAATCACTGGGCTCCTCCCACGCTCCGACCAAGCTCTCTTTCGCGCTCGCGCGCCAGCATGACGATAAGCCGTGCCGTTTCTTCGACGTCCATCGCCGTGTTGTCCACGAGAACTGCGTCAGCAGCACGAACCAGCGGCGAGACTTTCCGCTCCGTGTCACGTTTGTCACGCTGATGCACTTCTTCCTCAACTTGCGCCAGTTCCAAATGCTCGCCTTTTTCGATGTGTTCTTTCCAGCGGCGCTCGGCGCGCGCTTCGGGTGTCGCTTCCAGAAATATCTTGAGTTCTGCGCGTGGAAACACGACGGTGCCGATGTCGCGTCCCTCCATCACGACGCCGCCATTCGCGCCCGCGCGCTGCTGCGCAGCGACAAGAATGGCACGGACGCCCGGAATCGTCGCAACACGCGAGGCGGCTTGCGCCACTTGGTTCGTTCGAATGGACTGCGTCACGTCGTCGCCGTCCAGCAAAACTCGATTGTGCACTGTGGGATCGTGCAGGCTTGCCGGAACAGGTTGCAGTTCGATTTGCGTATCGCGCGCCAGATCTTCCAGCTCTTTTTTAGAGGTTAGCGCGAGCCCATTGCTTTGCAATGCCTTTAGCGCGAGAGCGCGGTACATCGCACCGCTGTCGAGATAGAGGTAGCCAAGCCGCTGTGCGACTACTCGTGCAACGCTGCTCTTCCCCGAGCCCGCAGGTCCGTCAATCGCAATCGTGAGTTTTTTCATGCAGCGAGTGGAAACGATGCCCAGGGCTAAAAGCCCATGATGTTGTAGCCGCAGTCCACGTAAATGGTTTCGCCGGTAATGCCAGACCCGCCGGCGGAAAGCAGGAACACCGCGGTTGAGCCGACTTCGCCGGCATCCACGTTTCGCCGCAACGGTGCCCTGTCGGCATGCGCCTTGAGCATGTCACCGAGATTCGAAATGCCACGCGCGGCGAGCGTCTTAATTGGGCCTGCGGATATGGCGTTCACGCGAATTCCTTTCGGCCCAAGATCGCTCGCGAGATAGCGGACGCTCGCTTCCAGTGCGGCCTTCGCAACGCCCATCACGTTATAACGCGGCACAACTTTCTCAGCACCGAAGTACGAGAGCGTGACGATTCCACCGCCTTCCGTCATCAGTGGCGCGGCCGCCCGTGAAATTGCAACCAGAGAATAGACGCTGATGTCGTGCGCGATGCGGAATCCTTCGCGCGACGTACTCACGAATTCGCCCTTTAGTTCTTCGGCGGGAGCAAACGCAACGCTGTGCACAATTCCCTGCAGCGTTCCGTATTTCGTCCGCAGTTCGTCGAAGAGCTTGGCGATCTGCTCATCGGAAGAGACGTCGCACATAAAACCCGACGCGCCGGGCAGATCCGCGATCAAGTCCTTTGCCTCCTGCTCGAGGCGTTCGTTCTGGTAGGTGATCGCGAGGCGCCAGCCCGCTTGCTGCAACTTCTGCGCGATGGCCCACGCAATGCTGCGCTTGTTCGCCAGTCCAAAAACTACTGTGGTTTTCTGCGAATCCGTCACGTTAGCTCCTGTGAGCAGTATTCAGTTTTCAGTCTTCGATCGTCCGCAAGAACAGCAACGAATTGAAATTTTGATCGCTGTGATTTTAGCAGCGTTGACTGGCTACTCGCTACCTCGCTCGGCCGCAAATCAAAGAAGATGCCGCGCTAAAGCGCGGCGCTACATCTAGATCCTTTGGAAGGCGCGCTCGATTTCTTTGACGGAGTAGCGAAGGACGACGGGGCGCCCGTGGGGGCAGCTCATCGGGCAATCGGTTTTGGCCAGCGCGGCTAGGAGCCACTCCATCTTGGTCTGGTCGAGCGGCATGTTGACCTTGATAGCCGCATGACAGGCGGTGGACGCAGCGATCTTCGCCTGAAGGGTATCGATGGAGATGGCGGCGTTTTCGCGTTCGAGGCCGTCAAGAATTTCGGTAAGCAGCTTCTCCGCGTCACTGCTGACGATTCCGGCGGGAGTCGCCTGAATGGCAAAACTTTTGCGGCCCATGGGCTCAACCTCAAATCCGTTGGCGACGAGCTCTGCCGCGATTTTTTCGAAGATGACGATCTGGCGCGGCGAAAGCTCCACGATCATCGGCATCAGCATGCGTTGTGATTCGACTTTGCCGGCGCGGCGCGCTTGCAGGTGCTGCTCGAATAGAACCCGTTCGTGCGCTACGTGCTGATCCACAATCCAAAGCCCCTGGCCGTTCACGGCGATGATGAAGCTGGCACTGACCTGGCCGAGCGGCTTCAGGTCAGCGATTTGATCGGGATGTGGAAGCGAAGCCGGTGCGTCGCCGTTGGCGCCAGCAAGATTTCCCATCCATCTTGCTGCTTCTGGTACCTGTGGCTCGACGAGTTGAGCCGCATTGCCAAACGACGAGCCCGGCTCGAATGCGAAGCGTTGCTCCCTGGGCTGGAGCGGGGCGGAAGAGAGAGCAAAACCGCCGTCGGCGCCAACTCCGCTGCCATGTTCGGAACCGACTCGGGAACCCACGGCTATGTCCGGCATGGATGGAATAACCGCGCGCGGAATGCCGGATTGCGCAGGTGCGGGTGTTACGGGATGAAGCGAGCTCGATTGCGCGTTCCACGTGGCAGAATTGGCTGGTGGCGCAGGCGCAGTTCCTGCAGCAACTGCAAAGCTGGCGATTGGCCGCGCTTGCATCAGCGCCTGACGAATGGCGTCGCGCACGGCGTCATGCACAAATTGCGAGCGGCGGAAGCGGACTTCGATTTTCTTGGGATGAACGTTGACGTCCACTTCGTCGTACGGCATTTCCAGGAATAGAAGTGTGGCCGGAGAAATCGCGTGGGGATGGATGTTGCGATAGGCCTCGTGAAGTGCGTGGAGGATGAGTTTGTCGCGGACCAGGCGCTTGTTCACGAAGATGTAGATGCCGCTGCTGTTGGTGCGCTGAATTTCTGGCCGCGAAGTAAAGCCGGTGATGGTGAGCGTGGCTTTTTCTTCTTCGGGATCGAGCGGCGGTTCCGTTATGGCAGCGCGGAAGGGGGCTAAAAATGCGGGGATTTCGACGAGTTCGTCGAGGGCCTGACGGCCGAAGAGTTGGTAGACACGATCGGCCAGTTTTTCGGCGGGGGCGCAGTCAATGATGGTTTGCGTGGGCGTGGTGAGGACAAATTGCTTTTGCGGATTGGCGAGCGCGTAGTGCGTGACGAGCGAAGCGATGTGACCGAGCTCCGTTGTGTCCGACTTGAGGAATTTGCGGCGTGCGGGCACGGAGTAGAAAAGATCCGCCACGCTGATCGTCGTGCCAGCGGGAAGACCGGCAGGCTTAACGCCAACAAGTTTGCCGTTGGCGAACTCGACTCGCGTGCCTTCCGCTTCAGACGGGTCCCGGGACTCAAGCAGCAGACGCGAAACGGACGCGATGGTAGGGAGCGCTTCGCCGCGGAAACCAAGCGTGGCGATGGAGAGCAAGTCGTCGGCTGTCTTGAGCTTGCTCGTTGCGTGGCGCTCGAAAGCCAGTAGGGCGTCGTCGTGCGTCATGCCGTGGCCATCGTCAACGACGCGGATCATGCGCTTTCCGCCGGCTTCCGTTTCGATACGAACCGTTCTTGCGCCCGCATCAAGAGCGTTTTCGAGCAGCTCCTTCACCACGGAAGCGGGGCGTTCGACAACTTCGCCCGCAGCGATCTTGTTCGCAACAGCTTCCGGAAGTATGCGGATGCGGCTCATGATTCTTTGGCCGAACTTATTGTGACTGGCCCTTTGCCGTCTCCTTCAATGCGATGCCGAGTTGGTCGAGCTGGGCGGTGTCCACTTCGCTGGGCGATTCGGCCATGAGGTCTTGGGCCGCGGTGGTTTTGCCGAAGGCGATGACTTCGCGGATCGATTTTTCGCCGGCGAGGAGCATTACGACGCGATCGATGCCGAGTGCAATGCCGCCGTGGGGCGGAGTGCCGTACGTGAGCGCATCGAGAAAAAAACCGAAGCGCTTGCGCAGCTGTTCTTCGCTGAGGCCGAGCGCTTTGAACAGGCGCTCCTGGATATCCTGGCGATGGATTCGGATGCTACCGGAGCCAAGTTCATAGCCGTTGAGAACGAGGTCGTAGCCTTTTGAGCGAACTTCCCATGGTGCCGACTCCAGCTTTTCCAGGTCTTCGTCCACGATGCCGGTGAACGGATGCTGCGCGCTGACCCAGGTCTTGTCAGACTCGCTCCACTCAAAGAGCGGGAAGCCAGTGAGCCACAGGAATTTCCACTGCGTTTTGTCGATGACGCCAAGGGCTTCGCCGAGTTGGAGACGGAGTTGGCCGGCGATTAGCGCGGCGGCTTCAGTGCCTTTGATTTGTTCTTTGGCGGAAACCGCGACGACGAGGTCGCCTGTTTTTGCACCGCAAGCGTCCGCCATTTTCTTGGCATTCTCAGCGCCGATTAACTTTTCTACCGTCGAAGTGATGCCTTCGGCAGTGACTTTGGCGAAATACGCGCCGCGCGCGCCCAGCGATTTGGCTTTCTCGGTCAGTTCGTCGAGCTGCTTGCGCGAATAGCTCGCGGCGCCGGGCGCAGCGAGCGCGAAGACATTGCCTTCGATCTGCAGCTTCTGCTTCGCCTCTTCCGGGAAGCATGGAGTCACTTCGTGCAGTTCCATAGCGAAGCGTATGTCGGGCTTGTCGCTGCCAAATTTGCGAATCACGTCTTTGTACCGCATGTGCGGGAACGGAGCTTCGGCTTTGATGCCGGCGACCGCGCACGCGCGCACCATGACCTGCTCGATGACGTGAAAAATGTCTTCCTGGCGCGGGAAAGACATTTCGAGGTCGAGCTGCGTGAATTCCGGCTGACGGTCGGCACGCAGATCTTCGTCGCGAAAGCATTTCACGATCTGGAAATAGCGGTCGAGGCCGCCGATCATCAGGATCTGCTTGAATATCTGTGGCGACTGGGGCAAGGCGTAGAACTGGCCGTTGTGGACGCGGCTCGGGACGAGATAGTCGCGCGCGCCTTCAGGCGTGGAGCGCGTGAGCATGGGCGTTTCGACTTCGATGAAGCCCATCTCGTCCATCACTTTGCGGATCTCGAGAATGACCTTGTGGCGGAGCGCGAGATTAGCGTGCGGCTTGGGGCGGCGCAGGTCGAGATAGCGAAAACGCAGGCGCGTCTCTTCAGCCGCGTTGATCTGGTCCTCGATCGGAAAAGGCGGCGTCTTGGCGTTGTTGAGAACGTGCAGCTTTGTCGCGATCAGTTCAACTTCGCCGGTGGCCAGATCGGGATTGGCTTTCTCGCGCTTGACGATGTTGCCTTCGATGCCGACGACGAATTCGCTGCGCACGTGTTCGCCTTTGGCGTGCGCTTCGGGCTGCGTCTCCTTGTTGAAGACGACTTGGACGATTCCGGTGCGATCGCGCACGTCGAGGAAAAGCAGATTGCCGAGGTCGCGCCGGCGCGCAACCCATCCGAGAACGACGGCGGGTTTGCCGGCGTCGGAGGCGCGCAGTGCTCCGCAGTAGTGTGTGCGTTTCAGGTTACCGAGAAAGTCCAGCACGTTGTGATTCCCTTTCGCGAGAAACAGGCTGTCCTCTGTCAAGCCGGGCAAAGCATCGCAAACCTCGCGGCCGCGACGAGCAGCCTACGTTGAGATCCTTCGTCCCCGATTGCATCGGGTCCTCAGGATGACACTCAAATCTTGTTGCGACGCAGAAAGTCGAGGAGCTCGGGCTCGGTGACTTTTTGCTGCGATCCGTCGGCCAGAGTTTTCAGGGTCCACGAACCTTCCGCAACTTCATTATCGCCGAGGATGAGGGCGTAGCGCGAGTTGAGCTTGCTAGCGCGCTCGAGGGCTTTGCCGAACTTTTGTTCGACGGGAGGGAGCTCGACACTGATGCCGGCGGCGCGCAGAGTCTTGGCGGCGCGGATGGCGGTGGCGTGGGCGTGTTCGCCCATCCAGGCGATGTAGACGGAGAGTGACTGGCGGCTGGTGACTGGTGACTGGTTCTTGGCCTCCAGCAGCGACAGGATTAATCGGTCTTCGCCGATGGCGAAGCCGATGCCCTTGGTGGGAGGGCCGCCGAGGAGTTCGACGAGGCCGTCGTATCGGCCGCCCCCGCAGACCGCGTTCTGAGAACCGAGGCCGGCCGCGGTGATTTCAAAGGTGGTGCGCATGTAGTAGTCGAGGCCGCGGACGAGGCGCCAGTTTTCTTTGTAGAGGACGCCGCGCAGCTGAAGCTGATGTTTGACTGCGACGTAGTGGGCTTTGCATTCGTCACAGAGATGGTCGGCGATGCGCGGCAGCGTTTCGATGATGGACTGTTCGTGTTCGAGTTTGGAGTCGAGCACGCGGAGCGGATTGGTTCCGATGCGACGTTGCGAGTCGGCGCTTAGCTTGTCTTGGGTTTTTTCCAGGGCCGACTTGAGCTGCGCAACATAGCCGCGGCGGCAGTTGTCGGCGTTGTGGCCGATGGAGTTAATCTCAAGCTGCACGCCGGGAAGCTGCAGGCGATCAAAGAAGGTCATCACCATTTCGATGGCTTCGGCGTCGATCGCAGGAGCGTCGTTGCCGCCAAGAACTTCCGCGCCGATTTGATAGAACTGCCGATAGCGACCCTTCTGTGGACGCTCGCGGCGGAACATCGGTCCGATGTAGTAGAGCTTCACCGGCAATGGCAGCTGCTGCATGCCGTGCTCGATGTAAGCACGACAAACGCTGGCCGTGGCTTCGGGACGCAGACTTGTCGAACTTTCGCCACGGTCCTCGAACGTGTACATCTCCTTCGAGACGATGTCGGTATCGCCGCCCACAGCGCGAGCAAAGAGTTCGGTCGGTTCGAGAATCGGCGGGCGGATTTCGCCGAAGCCGAAGGTGCCGAAGATCTGGCGGGCGGTTTCTTCTACGCGGTTCCATAGCGCGGTTTCGGGAGGGAGGAGGTCGCGCGTGCCGCGGATGGCTTGGAATTTGGATTTGGCGGCCATGTCTAAAGAAAAAGCAGATTCCTCGCTCCGTTCGGAATGACAAGTTTACCTGCACTCGCGATCGAAAGTTTATCTGGCGTCACGAAAAAGATTGCGGCAGCGGCGTTAAGCCGCTGCTACATAGACTCCTCTCGGTAGATGTTTTTGTAATCGACGTAGCGGCGAGCATACATGTCGATGGTGGACTGGTCGATGGCGGTGAGGGTGCGTTTTACTTTGCCGGGGGTACCCATGACGAGGCTGCGCGGGGGAATGGTGGTGCGCTCAGTGAGGAGGGTGCCGGCGGCAATGATGCTGCCTTCGCCGATGACGACGCCGTTCAGGATGATGGCGCGCATGCCGATGAGACAGCGGGACACGATGGTGCAGCCGTGCAGGGTGACAGAGTGGCCGACGGTGATGTCATCACCGAGGATAAGCGGGTATTCGTCCTTCATGACGTGGAGGACCGAGCCGTCCTGAATGTTGGTGCGCGCACCAATACGGATGTAGTTTACGTCGCCGCGGATGACGCACAGCGGCCAGACACTGGAATCTTCTCCGATGACCACATCGCCGATGATGACGGATGCGGGGTCAATGTAGGCGGAAGCGGCAATTTGCGGGTGCTTGCCGCGGTAGGGGCGAATGTCGAGCTGGCGGGCGGCGCTCATAAACAATTGTAGATAGGCGGGTTAAGATTGAGCGGGTACCCGCCTCCCCCTGTTTTCTGTAAATATTGATTGCAAAAGGGTTAGAAAGGGCGGTTCGCGTAAGTATTCATTCTAGACGACTTATGGCGCCTGTTAAAGTCCTCCAAAAACACGAAATGCGGCAACCGGGTTGCCGCAGCGCCGCCTGGTGGCGACGTCGATTTTGATTATAGCGAATATCAGGATCGGATTAAATAAGAAAACGCGAGTTCGCGCAGGCAAAGACAGCAGGCGGGAGCAAGGCTCCCGCTGGAGCGACC
>Ga0075434_100007203_pt1 | contig 10287 bp, 11 predicted proteins | sample RhiMethybrSRZTD3_FD_75298 | JGI IMG/M metagenome (GOLD analysis project Ga0075434, IMG submission 75298) | Populus rhizosphere microbial communities from Tennessee, USA - Rhizosphere MetaG P. TD hybrid SRZTD3 | ecosystem: Host-associated > Plants > Roots > Rhizosphere > Soil | place: USA...
GTCTCGTTGTTGCGACGGATGAAGCGCGCGATGTTGATGCCCCACGTCTGCCGATCCGTACCGGTGAAGCGGAGCTGCGAGAGCGGGATGCGGATCTCGGCCGACCAGCCCTCGGCGTCCACCGTCACGCGCGATTGCCACACGGCATCCCAGCTCAAGTCGCTCCAGGTGTCGTTGTAGAGCACGCCGTCGGTCTGCACGTTCGACGCCGTGACCTGAAACATCGCACCAGTCCGCCGATCGTGCATGGGATCGAGGTAGACGACGACCCGATCCGCGTCGCCGTCGGAATCGCGCGTGGCCAGGCGTCGACTGATCTTTGCTGCCTCGTGATCGAACAGGCGCGCGCCCACATAGAGCGCCGCATCGTCATAGAGAATCCGCACCTCGGTGCGCTCGGTTGCTGGTTTGCCCTCATCGGGATCGACTTGCGTGAAATCGGAGAGCACTTGTGCGGCCGCCCACACTTCGTCGGCCAGCTTCCCGTCGATGACCGGCGGCTGCGGCGCGCGTGTGACGCGAAACTGCCGTGCTGCTGGTGGAGGTGTCTGCGCGCGGCTCGTGGCGGAGGAGACAGTGAGCAGGCCAAGAGCCACGACAGCTGCGACGAGCGATCGGCCACGTGACGGCAGCATTGACGCTACGTCAGGTAGACGAACAACAGGACAGCGCAGTCGGCTTGGAGAAGCCGATTGTCTCGACGCGAGTACAGTTCTCGTGGGATTCAGGCGGCACGGCGCGGGCTACGCAAGAGAAATGCCTGCCTCGCCGAAGCCTCGGCGGAGGCGGGCCGATGAAGAGCCTGCCTCGCCGTAGCGTCAGCGAAGGCGGGCTATTCGGTTTGATGAAGCCGGCGTTCGAGCACTTGAGAGGACACGAAGCGTTCGAGCTGCAAGTAGTGTCGAGCGGCGCCCATCAGTGCGGACTCCGGCACGAGGCCGATGATCTCGCTTTCGAGGACGGCCACACCGTAGCGTTCGGCCTCGCGACGGACCGCGTCGAACACGCGGTGAATGGGCGTTTTTTCGTGGTTGGTGAGATTCATCGACACCTGCACGACGCCGCGATCCTCGAGCGCGATGCCCATCGCTTTGACATATCTGAATCCACCGCTGCTGTGTCGGACGGCCGCGGCAATCTTCTTCGCGACCTCGAGCCGGTCGGTCGCCAGATTGATGTTGTAAGCGATGAGCGGCATGCGCGCGCCGATCACTGTAGCGCCTGCGGTCGGGTGTGGCGTCGATGGTCCGAAGTCGGGCGTCCAGTCGCTCGAGGCGAGCTTGGCCGCGAGGCCCTCGAATTCACCGCGCCTGATGTCTTCGAGGTTCCGGCGGGACGGCCTGGTTGCGGCTTCCTCGTAGAGGAACACAGGTATCGCGAAGCGGGTGGCAACAGCCGCAGCGACTTCCTGCGCGAGCGCCACGCAGTCGGCCATCGTCACTCCTTCGATCGGAACGAAGGGCACGACGTCGACGGCGCCCATCCGTGGATGCTCGCCGCGGTGCGCGCGAAGATCGATTCGACTGACGGCCTCGGCGAACAGCGCGAGCACGGCGGCCTTCAGCGGCGAGGTGTCGCTGGCCATCGTCAGCACCGATCGGTTGTGCGCGGCATCTGACGATGCATCGAGCAGCCGCACGCCGGGGACCGCTGCCACGGCATCGGCCATTGCGCGGACCACGTCGGCTCGCCGTCCTTCACTGACATTCGGCACGCACTCGATGATGGCCATCGCTCTGCTTGTACCACACGGCCCGACGTGAGATCGATCGTCGATCACATGGCGAAGTTTCGTTGACCGGTGCGCAGAATTGCCCGATAATCGGGCAACCGCGGCGCATGTGAGGCTGCGTGTCTGGTCGGATGTCCGAACCGCTTCGCGCCAAACCGGAAGAGACTGATCCCGAGCTCCGCCTGCGGCAAGGTGGGCCGGACGGCCCGCTCAGCGAGGCCGATCGCGCGGCGCGTATTGAAGAACTGTTGCTGTCAGGTCTCGATCAGTACTTCGGCGGTCATTACGAACAAGCGATCAACATCTGGACGCGGGTCTCGTTCTTGGAGCGCGGGCACGGGCGCGCGCGTGCCTATATCGAACGTGCGCGCGACGCGCTGGCCGAGAAGCAGCGCGAGTGCGACGAATTGCTGCACTCAGGTGTCGCGGCCTATCAGGACGGCAATCTCGACAAGGCACGTGAGCTGTTGACGCGCGCGGTCGAAACCGGGGGCCCGAACGAAACGGCACTGGTGTTCCTGCAAAAGGTGAATCGCGCGCGGACGGCATCGGATCCGCCGCGTCCCGAAAAAGCCAGCGCGTGGCGCCGTCGCGAAGTGCGTGGTGCCGAAACCGAGACGTCGCGCGGCGGATGGGCACTCACGATGCTTGCCGCGATGGTCGTGTCTGGGGTCATCGTGCTTGGCGCGCTGGCCGTGCGGTCGTGGATCGTCGAGCTGCCGCTCGATGCACCATCTGTGAAAGCAGCGGGCGAGCCGCTGCCCGTGGTGCGCGGCGCCGAGATGCGCATTGCACACGCGCGTGAGTTGTATGCGCGCGGGCGCCCGCACGATGCGCTCCGCACTCTGCGCGAAGTGGACATTGCCGATCCGCTTCGCAGCGATGCCGAGCGGCTGACGGCTGACATCCAGCGCGGCCTCCTTGGCCTCGCTCCGCCTGAGTCGAGCGTTGGGACAGGTGCGGGGGGCGCACGATGAAATGCCCGAAATGCAGTTATCTGGGTTTCGAGACGGGCGATCGGTGTAAGAACTGCGGCTACGACTTTTCACTCCTCTTGTCTGGCTCGCCAGCCGACGATCGAGAGCTGTCGTTGCGCGAGCCGGAAGGCGGCGACGCTCCTGAGATCTGGCTCGATCGGATCGAAGCCGGCAGGATCGACGCCGGCCGGATCGAGGCCGGTCGGATGGACGCCCTGAGCGACGTCGCCGTGCGGGCGCCAGAGTCGCCCGCGGCACCGTCGATCGCAACCGCGGCCGCCGCGTCCATCAGTGCCGGTGCGGCCTCGTCCGCCCTTGCCGCTTCGTCCGTCTCGACCGCTGTTGCGGTATCAGCTCCACCTGCGCCAGCTCGCGACCTGTCGTATCCCTTGTTTCCGCCGCGACACGAGGAAGACGACGAGCCGCTGATCAAGCTGCCGGCCGCGCCGCGGCCGCCGCTCGCGGTTCGTCGCACTCCCGAGCAGCCGCGTCTGCGGCCCGGTATGCGATCGTTCGGTCAGGAGGAATCGCGGCTTGCACTCGACGTCGTCGAGATGACGCCGGAGAGAGACGACTTCCGCACGACGCCCGTGACGGTGCCGGCGATGGCGGCGCCGGTTGGATCGGAGCCGGTCGTGTCGGGACTGGCGCGACGTGCGGCAGCCGGCCTCATCGATCTGGCCATTCTGTTCGGCATCGATCTCGTGATCGTATATTCGACGCTGCAGATGTCCTCGCTCACGCTGTCGGACTGGTCGCTGCTCCCGGTGGCGCCGATGCTGGCCTTCCTCGTTCTATTGAAGTTGTCGTACTTCGGTGCCTTCACCGCCGCGTGCGGACAGACGATCGGCAAGATGGCCATGCGCATCAAGGTCGTTGCCGACGATGCGACGCTGGATCCCGGCCGCGCCGCGCGGCGCACGCTCGTGAGCGTGGTGTCGCTCCTGGCGGTGGGCACCGGTTTCATCCCCGCCCTCATCGACCCGGATCGCCGTGCCCTGCACGATCGCATCGCGGGCACCCGCGTCGTGAGCCTCTAATCGTTCAGGAGCTGAAACAGCGCAACTTCTCTGATGCGTCGACTAGGCGTCTTTGTCGCGACGTGTGGATACATCGGCTACATCCCGTTCGCGCCTGGGACGTTCGGATCGGCCGCCGGGCTCGTGCTGTTCTTTCTCGTGCGTCGTACCGGATCGATCGCCGTCGAACTGGCGGCGATCGCCGTGCTGTTTGCGATCGGCGTGTGGAGCGGCAACGAGGCCGAGCGTCATTTCGGCAAGGTCGATCCTGGTCCTGTGGTGCTCGACGAAGTGGTGGGGATGCTCATCACCCTGGCGCTATTGCCGGTCAATCTCGTGGGCGCGTTCGTCGGATTTCTGTTGTTCCGCATTCTGGATGTCGTCAAGCCGTGGCCATCGGGCCGATTCGAGGCGCTGCCCGGCGGCTTGGGCGTGATGGCCGATGACGGCATGGCGGCGATCTACGGCAATCTGGTGATGCGGGTTTTGATGTTGTTCGCTCCCGCATGGCTGGCGTGAGGCCGCTCACGCGGGCAGCGATCATCGCGGTTGGCAGCGAACTGCTCACGGCGTCCAAGCTCGATACCAATTCTCTGTTCATCACCGATCGGCTGAACGAGCTCGGCATCGACGTCGTCTCCAAGGCCATCGTCGGCGACGATCGCGACGAACTGGTTCACGTGGTGACCGCGCTGCTCACGCGCGTCGACCTGCTGGTGCTGTGCGGTGGCCTTGGTCCGACTGATGACGATGTCACCCGCGATGCGGTGGCGATCGCCTTGCGACGGCCGCTGGCGGAGGACGAGCAGATGACGGCGCGTCTTCGCGCACGCTTTGCGGCACGCGGCTTCACGATGCCGATGCCCGAGAACAATCGCCGCCAGGCGATGGTGCCGGCGGGCGCGCGGGTGATCGAGAACACGCGCGGGAGCGCGCCAGGCCTCTGGATCGAGCACGACGATCGCGTGGTGCTGCTACTGCCGGGACCGCCGCGCGAGCTCAAGCCGATGGTGACTGCGCTGACCGAGGGGTCGCTCCGGGAGCGGACATCGGGCGCGCCGATTGTCCGCCGTGTCGTGCGCATCGCCGGCCGCATCGAGTCGCAGGTGGACGAAGTCCTCGGGCCCTTGTACAAGGAGTGGTCGGCGCGAATTCCTCCCGTTGCCGCAACGATTCTCGCGCAACCAGGATCGATCGAGCTTCATCTCTCGACGCGGCATGCATCTTCCGACGAAGTGACGGCCTCGCTCGATCGCGCGGTGAGCGACGCGGTTTCGGTGATCGGTCCCGATGCCTACAGCACCGATGGGCGTCTGCTCGAGGAAATCGTCGGCACTCTGCTGGTCGAGCGCGGTCTACGTATCGGGGTCGCGGAGTCGTGCACGGGTGGGCTCATCTCGTCGCGGCTGACCGATGTGCCCGGCAGTTCGCGATACGTGGATGCGTCGATCGTCACCTACTCGAACCAATCGAAGATCGATCTGCTCGACGTCGCTTCGAGCCTGATCGACGTCCACGGAGCCGTGAGTGAGCCGGTGGCTCTGGCAATGGCCGACGGCATCAGAGCCCGCGCGCCTGCGGATGTCGGCGTTGGTGTGACCGGCATCGCGGGTCCTTCCGGTGGCACGCCTGAGAAGCCGGTTGGAACGGTGGTGATTGCGGTGGTCACCGCCTCCGCGCGTCGTGTGCGAACGTTCCGCTTCTTCGGTGAGCGCGCGCAGGTGAAGTTTCAGGCCGGACAGTCCGCCCTCGACATGGCGCGGCGCCTGCTGCTCGACGTGCCATGAGACTGTTCACCGGCATCGAGCTCGACGCTGCGGTGGTTCGGGCAGCTAGCGAGCTCGTTGCCGAGCTCACGCGCCGATGCGAGCGGCTCGCGCCGCGGGCGCGCGTTGCGTGGATCACTCCCGAACAAATGCACATCACCGTGCGCTTCATCGGCCATCGCGATGATGAGGCGTGCGCGCGCATTCGCGCCGAACTCGATGGTCCGCTTCCGGTACCACCATTCACGCTGACTATCGGCGGCCTGGGTTCGTTTCCGCCGCGCGGTTCGCCGCGGGTCCTTTGGGTCGGATTGTCGGGCGACATCGAACGCCTGCGTGCCACAGAACGCGAGGTCACGGCACGGCTCGCGCGCGTGAGCGTGCCGCCGGACGATCGCCCGTACAGCCCGCATCTCACCATCGGTCGCGTGAAGGAGCCGGGCGGTCTCAAGACACTCCCGCTGTTTCAGGGCTTCGGCGATATCGCGCTGGGCACGAGCTCGGTCGAGGCTATTACACTGTTTGAGAGCCGCGTCTCGTCGAAGGGCCCGACGTACATACCCCTGCAGCGCACGGCTCTGCTCTCATGATCGTCATTGCGATCGTCGCGGCGTATTTGCTGGGATCCATCCCATTCGCGCAGCTGCTCTCGCAGCGCCGTGGGATCGATTTGCGTGCGACAGGCAGCGGCAACGTCGGTGCCACCAACGTGTTGCGGAGTGTCGGCATCCGGCTCGCGATCGGCGCGGCCGTGCTCGACGCCGCGAAAGGCACGGCCGCGGTGCTGCTCGCGCAGCGGGTCACATCAGGACTGGCGCTGCCGGTGGCCGCCGCTGTGGCCGCGGTGATCGGTCACGTGTATCCCGTGTGGCTTCGATTCCGTGGAGGCAAGGGCGTGGCCACCGCTGCCGGTGCCTTCGGGGTGCTGACGCCGATCGGACTTGGTGCAGCGCTTCTGGTGTTTGCGATTGCGGTGTCGCTCACGCGATTTGTCTCGGTGGGCTCGATGCTGGGTGCGCTGATACTGACGACGGTAGCGTTCGTCAGCGAGCCGCGCGCGATCGTGGGCATCGGCGCAGCGATCGCGACGGTCATCATTATTCACCGTCATCGCGGAAACCTCGCTCGCCTCGTCGCCGGGACCGAGCAGCGCGTCGGCCGACGTCCGATGTCCGACGTCGTGCAGTAGGAGGAACGTCCATTCCATCGATCACGGTACTCGGAGCGGGAGGGTGGGGCACCGCGCTGTCGGTGCATCTGGCGCGTCTCGGACACGACGTCCGGCTGTGGGCGCGCGATGCTGCGCTCGCGTCGCAGATCGAGGATCGACGCGCCAATCCGGCGTATCTGCCCGATGTGAACTTTCCGGCCAACCTGCATGCGACCGGCGATTTCGCGGCTGCTCTTCGCGGCACCGATCTGATTGTGACGGCACTGCCGTCGCACGGGGCGCGCGACATTCTTCGTCGCGTGGCGCCTCACGTCGGGGTCGGCGCGATCGTGGTCAGCGCGACCAAGGGACTCGAGCGCGACACGCTTTTCAGGGCGTCGGAGATCATCGACCAGGAATTGAAGAACGTTCGAGTGGCCGCGTTGTCGGGGCCGAGCTTTGCGTCGGAGGTTGCGCGGGAGCTGCCGACAGCCGTGTGCATCGCGTCGGGCGACAGTCGAGTGGTTGAAGTGGTACAGGCCGATTTCAAGTCGTCGTACCTGCGCCTCTACGGCACCGATGATGTGATTGGCGTGGAGATCGGCGGCGCACTCAAGAACGTCATCGCCATTGCCGCCGGGGTCGTCGAAGGCCTCGGACTGGGACACAATGCATTAGCGGGTCTGATCACGCGCGGCCTGGCAGAGATGTCACGCCTCGCGTGCGCCGCCGGCGCCAAGCGCGAAACGCTCGCCGGCTTGAGCGGCCTGGGCGATCTGGTGCTGACCTGCACCGGCGCGTTGAGCCGCAATCGGCACGTCGGCATCGAGCTGGCGAGCGGACGGCCGCTGCGCGACGTGCTCGGTGGCATGAAGACGGTGGCTGAAGGCGTACGCACAGCGGAGGCTGCGCTCGCGCTCGCGTCGCGATACGGCGTCGAGCTGCCGATCGCTGCGCAGGTCGCCGAGCTCCTCGCCGGCCGCACGGATGCGCGGGCCGCGTTGGGTGAATTGATGCTGAGGCCGCAACGTTCCGAGATTGGATAACCATGGGATTCTTCGATCGGCTTCGTGAAGGCCTGACGCGCACGAAGCAGCAGATCGTCACTCGCTTCGAAGAGATCGTTCAGCAGGCGGACGCCGACGAGCAGCGCGTGCGCCCGATCGACGTCGACACCATCGAGGCGCTCGAGGAGCTGCTCATTTCCGCCGACGTCGGCATTCCTGCCACCGAGCGGATCGTCACCGCCGTGCGCAACCGATCGCGCCGGGGCGAGAGCCTGCGCGATCTGGTGAAGGACGAGATCCGAAGAGTCTTCGACACGGTCGAGCGGCCGGCGCCGAACGGACATCCGCCGCACGTCACCTTGATTGTCGGCGTGAACGGCACCGGCAAGACCACGACCATCGGCAAGCTGGCGAATCTGCTCAAGGCCTCCGGCAAATCACCGCTGGTCTGCGCCGCCGATACGTTCCGCGCTGCTGCCGTCGAGCAGCTCGAGATCTGGGCCAAGCGTGCAAACGTCGACATCGTGCGCGCGAAGGAGGGCTCCGATCCGGCGGCCGTGGTCTTCGACGCCATTCAATCGGGAAAGGCCCGCGGTCGCGATCCGATTCTCGTCGATACCGCCGGACGCCTGCATACGCGCGTAAACCTGATGAACGAGCTCGAGAAGATCAGGCGCGTCGCCGCGCGCGCCGCTGAAGGCGCGCCGCACGAAGTGCTGCTCGTGCTCGATGCAACGGTCGGTCAGAACGGCTTGCAGCAAGCGCGCGAGTTCACCAGCGTTGCCGGCGTCACGGGCATCGTGCTGACCAAGCTCGATGGCACCGCGAAGGGCGGCGTTGCGGTGTCGATCGCGCACGATCTCAAGCTGCCCATCCGCTACGTCGGCGTCGGCGAAGGCATCGACGATCTGATTCCGTTTTCGCCGCAGGAGTACGTCGACGCGCTCTTCCAGGAAAAGTGGTAGACGACGTCCGGTGGATGCGGCGGGCGATCGAGCACGCACGCCGCGGACTCGGGCGCACCACTCCCAATCCCATCGTCGGCGCGTGCGTCGTCACCGATGAAGGCGTTGTCGTCGGCCAGGGCGCGCACGAACGTGCGGGTGAGCCGCACGCCGAAGTGCACGCGCTGAACGAAGCTGGCGACGCGGCGCGCCACGCGACGCTCTACTGCACGCTGGAGCCGTGTTCGCACACGGGCCGGACGGGCCCGTGTACTGAACGCATCATTCAGGCAGGCATCCGTCGCGTCGTGGCAGCGATGGAGGATCCGTTTCCCCTCGTGAGCGGGAGGGGATTCGCGACGCTGCGTGCGCACGGCATCGAAGTCGAGGTTGGTATCGAGCGCTATGCGGCGGCGAGGTTGAACCAACCGTTTCTCACCGCCGTGCGTGCGGGGCGGCCGTTCGTCACGCTCAAGGCGGCGACGAGCCTCGACGGACGTATTGCAAAGCCAGGTGAGCGGACACCACTCTCCGGAGAGCTCGCGTTGCGCCACGCGCAGTACGTCCGCGCGACCGTCGACGCCATCGGCGTGGGATCGGGAACCATTCTCGTCGACGATCCGCTGTTGACCGCGAGGGATGTATACCGGGAGCGGCCGCTCCTGCGGTTCATCTTCGACCGCCGGTTGCGCACCCCGGCTACGGCAAAGGTGCTATCGACCGTCTCAGCAGGGCCGGTAATAATACTGACATCCCCCGAGGCGGCGCAGAGCCAGCGCTCCACCGTGGCAGCGCTGACTGACGCCGGCGCATCGGTGATGGCGCTCGACAAACCTGATCTCCCGAGCGCGCTGCGCGAGATGCCGGCGCTCGGAGTGCAGAGCCTGCTCGTCGAGGGCGGAGCCGCCGTGCATGCGTCGCTGTGGGACGAGGGCCTCGTGGACTACGTCCAACTCTACGTGACCCCGCATTGGATCGGACCGGAGGGCGTTCCGCTGCTCGAGGGCCGCAGCTTCGTGACCGTGTCGCTCGTCGATCGCCGTGTCGAACCGCTCGGCTCGGATGTGTTGATCGAAGGCTATGTTCACAGGCCTCATTGAAGCGGTCGGGCACGTTAGCAGCCTGAAGCAGACGGTATCCGGATACCGTCTGCGGATTCGCACCGCGCTGGCGCCGGAGTTGACGATCGGCGAAAGCCTCGCCGTCAACGGCGTGTGCTTGACGGTGGCGATGGTGGAAGGGCAGGAAGTGCACGCCGATGTCGGGCCGGAAACGGCACGCATCACCACGCTTGGATCGCTGCGGCACGAGCAGCCGATCAATCTCGAACGGGCGATGCGCGCCGATTCGCGGTTCGGCGGACACTTCGTGCAGGGACACGTCGACGGAATGGGCACGGTCAACGACACGCGCGATGAAGGCGATGCGCACTGGTTGACGATTACTTTTCCGCCGGCGCTGGCGCCGTTGTTCATTCGCAAAGGGTCGATCGCGGTGGATGGCGTGAGCTTGACGGTCGCTGGACTCGACGATCGGCAGTTCGATGTGATGATCATCCCGTTCACGTGGAGTCACACCACGCTGTCGTCGCTGCGCACCGGCGATCGCGTCAACTTGGAATGCGATGTCGTCGGCAAGTACATCGCGCGGATGGCGGAAGTGTTCGCGAGGCAATCATGAGTGACAGGCCGG
>Ga0075434_100007207_pt1 | contig 10285 bp, 10 predicted proteins | sample RhiMethybrSRZTD3_FD_75298 | JGI IMG/M metagenome (GOLD analysis project Ga0075434, IMG submission 75298) | Populus rhizosphere microbial communities from Tennessee, USA - Rhizosphere MetaG P. TD hybrid SRZTD3 | ecosystem: Host-associated > Plants > Roots > Rhizosphere > Soil | place: USA...
GCAGCGACATCACCCGGGTGGCGCTTCCCTCGGGACCGATGGAGATTCGCTTGGCCTGCAGCTCCAGGACCCCCTGGTTCGCCGTTCCTGCGCGGGTAAAAAACCACATGGGCTCGTAGGCCACGGTTCCCAGGGACTGCAGATAGGGCGATTCGGCGGGCGTGGTGAGCCCGCCCGAGACAAAGCCGATTTGGACTTCGGAATGGGGATCTCGCAGACGGGCGAGGTTTTCCACCGCCCCGGCGGTGGACACGAGGCGCAGGTCGATGCCTTCACGGGCCAGAAGCTCCCGGTAGCGCTCGCCGAATTCCACATAGGCGCCCCCCGGGGATCCGGTGGCCATCGTGATGGTGCGCGGCGGCAGGGGATGCAGCCGGGCGAGCAGCGCTACGATTCCCGCCACGATGATGAGAGAAACGAGGATCGCCACCGTCACCAGGCGGGGGCGAGATCTTGAAGCGGCAATCATTTCCCTTTTAGCGGTTTCCATCAGTGACGAACCTTGCCCACTCTGCGGCATGCCCACGGCTCCGGTTGAGAGAAGACAAATCCCAATCGCACGAAGCGGGAGTTTAGGACAGATTGTACGAAGCGAGGCAATTATTGTATGGAGCGCCATGAATTGCCGGGGCCGCCTTCAGACCGGCGGGCGCGTCCCCGATGGCTGAGGGACCGCCACATCCTCACGCCGGCACCATGGGAGACGGAGCCGCGAGCTGAACGGCTTGACGGGCGGGTTGCGGATGGGGCAGCATGGCCACCTTCCTGACGAAGCAGTGGTGGTCCGTCCACGGGTGTCGGCGGACCCTTGTTTCATCGAGACCGGCTCGGCCGGCAAGGAGTGGAGCAATGCACAGTCCCCTGAAGACACGGATCCTGGTGATTGCCGGGCTGCTCACCATCGTGGGAGTCGTCACCGTTCTGGCGCAAGGAGCGCCGCCCGTCGTGGGGCCGGCCGTGAACCCCGCCGCGGTGCAGAAAGCGGCGGGGACTCCCCCTCCCGCGAATGCCACCAAGGCGAAGAGCATCGGCGGGACATCGGTCAAGGCTTCCACCGCCAACAGCGCCGCCGATGATGACAGTTTCTGGACTCAGTCGATCGACATCGATGGAGACGGGGACGTCGAGGCGACCAACCTGGTCTGGGATGATGAAGACAAGGTGCTCTTCAGCTACTCGGACGGCGCCTTCACCTGCGCCGGGGGCGGCACGGGCACGGGGGAGCTGCTGATCGCGACGTACGCCGCCGGCAACACCGGGAAGCGCCCGGCGGGTTCCGGGTTCTGGGTGGCGTCTCTCGACGAAGGGGAATGCGCCGCGCAGGCCGCGGGCCTCTGGGGCTGCCGATTCAACCCGGCGGGCAAATCCACCGCGTGCGGCGTTGTGAGTATCGACGACAAAGCCGACGACATCGTCATCGTGACGGCCAAAAAGTAAATCGAGCCATCCCATCCCGGCTCGCGTCCGATTTCGGCGCGACGACGCGGGCCTGGTTCGGCGCGGCACAAAGAGGAATAATCCCAATGAAAAAACTGGCACGGATGACACTCATTCTGACACTGACCCTGGTGGCCCCGGCCTCCTGGGCGGACAATCTCAAGGGCCTCGACCGTTTTCTCTGCTCCGCAGGCAACGTGACGGTGTGCGACGAAGACGGGGACTGCGAAACTGGACCGCCCTACCTGTACAACATTCCGATGTTCGTCGAGATCGATCTGGCTCAAAAACGCTTGTCCACGACCAGGGGGAGCGGGGAGAACCGGACGACCGACATCAAGACGCTGCGCAGGGAGGACGGTGGCATCGTCCTGCAGGGCTACGAGAAGGGCCGGGCATTCAGCTTCGTCATCGATGAGCAGACCGGAATGCTTTCGGCCTCGGTGGCAGGCAACGGCTTCAGCGTCGCCGTCTTCGGCGCCTGCACGGCCTTGCCCAGGACGAAATAGCTCCAGGGACGAGACGGTGGTGGAGTCCAAATCAGCCGCAGATCAAGGGAGAAGACGATGATGCAAAAACCAATGGCCGCCATCCTGGTGTGCCTCATGTTGACGTCGATGACGACGGCCCAGGTGGCTCCGGCTTCCTCGGGCCAGAAGTCGCTGGCCGCCACGCTGAATGTCTATGTCTTCCCGACCCAGGGCCAAAGCCCGTCGCAGCAGTCGGAAGACCAGGCCTCCTGTTACAGCTGGGCCGTGCAGAACACGGGAGTGGATCCCTTCGCGCTGCAGAAGCAGGCGCAGCAGCAACAGCAGCAGGCCGCCGCGTCGCAGAAACAGATTCAACAGGCCGGCGCGGGCGCGGGAGCAGCGGGGGCCGTGGGAGGAGCCGCTGCGGGGGCGCTCATCGGAGGCATCTCGGGCCACAGCGCCGAAGCGGCGGCGGGATACGGTGCCGCGGCGGGATTTCTCATCGCGCGGCGGCGGGCCCGTAAGAAGAAAGAGGAAGCGTCGGAGCAGGCTACCCAGCAGAGCCAGCAGGCAACCCAGGCGACCCAGGCGCAGATGGGCGACTTCAAGAAAGCGTTCAGCGTCTGCCTGAAAGCCAAGAACTACATGGTGGAGTACTAGCCGGCGGCTTGCCTCAAGAACGGAAAGGACTCAGTTGAAGGGCTTATAGTATCCTGAGTTGGTGACGTTGACATCCAGCTTCGCCGCTTGGTTGTCCAACGCAATCTGGGATGCGTAGCCGGTGCCGTCCGGCAGGGTCCCGATATCCACGTTCAGGGTGACGGCGTCCTTCTGGTCCTGCTGCATGTAGGTGTCCACCTTGATGCCCAGGAGGCGGTTCGTGGTGGTGTCCATCGTCACCGAAAGCGTGTCTCCGGGCTTCTCGTAACTCCTGAAGCTCAGCTGCACGGTCTTTCCGCCGGCGAGAGGAGTGATCGACATGTTCCCCGCATCCCTGCACGCCTGGATTTTATCGGGAGACGGGGGAACGTAGGTCTTCACCAGGGCCACCGCCTCTTTCATGCTGTCGGTCAGCTCCTCCTTCTTGTTCGCTATGATTTTCCCCCGAAGGCCCCTCTTCTCTTTCTCTTCAGGGGGTGCCGTGAGGGGGACCTTCTGCAGCGTGCCGTCCGCCCCGTAGTAGCACTGCTCCTCTTTGCTCGACTTTTGCTCGCCCTTGTAGCTGACGACGGTGGTCTGGACCCAATGGTACTTTTTCAGCTGTGCTTTGCTCTGCACTAACCACTGCTTCAGTGCGGCGACCCGGTCCTGGGGCGGCTCTTGTGCCGAGGCTGCGGGGCCCAGCATGCAAAGCAGGGCGAGGCCAAGGGCCGCAATTGTAAATCTCTTGGTCGAGCTCATGGCAACGCTCCATCGGCAAGCCGCGCACTCCGACGCCGGCCGCCTGAAAACCTGTTCGCTGATTCGAAGTGAGGCTCCCGAAGGCTGACATCGCGATCCGGGTCGACGTGTTCAGCAGGAAGGGAACGGCCTCAGTTACCAGCCTTTCGGTAGCCTGAGTTGGTGATGTTGACCGCCAGCTCCGCCGACTTGTCATCCAGGGCAATCTGGGAAGCGTAGCCGGTGCCATCCGGCAGAGAATCGATGCTCACCTTCATGGTGACGGCTTCCTTCTCGTCCTTCATGTAGGTGTTCACACCGATGCCCAGGAGACGGTTGGTCGCGGTGTCCATGGTTATCGACAGCGTGTCTCCCGGCTTCTGGTAATTCTTGAAAGCCAGCTGCACGCTCCCCCCCTCCATCGGAGTGATCGTCATGTTCCCGGCATCCTTGCACGCCTGGATTTTTTCGGCGGACGGGGGAACGTAGGTCTTGACCAGGGCCACGGCCGCTTTCATGCTGTCGGTCAGCTCCTCGGTCTTATTCTCGACGATCTTCCCGCGCAGGCCCCGCTTCTCCTTCTCCTCAGGGGGTGCCGTGAGCGGGACTTTCTGCACCGTGCCGTCCGCCCCGTAATAACACTGCTGCTCTTTGCTGGATTTTTGCTCGCCCTTGTAGCTGACGACGGTGGTCTCGATCCATTGGTACTGTTGTAGCTGCGCCTTGCTCTTGCCCAGCCACTGCTTCAGCGCGGCGACCCGGTCCTGGGGAGTTTCCTGCGCCGACGACATGGGGCTCAAAACCGCCAGCAATGCGAGGCCGGCGGCCGCGATCGTCCAATTCCTGATCGAATTTTTCATGGTTGTCCTTTGCTCAGAAGCGGAAGCCAAATCCGATGTAGGGTCCGTACAGCGTGAGATCAGTCTCCACGTCGGTGCCGTTCTCCGTGGTGTCGAGCTCTGTCTTGAAGTATCGGTAGCCGAACCTCAAGTTGTAGGTTCCTTTCTTATCGCACAGAAAGCCGAAGCTCACGATTCCGTTCCAGGCGATCTTGGTGCCCCCGGCGCCGACGTCTCCGCGGATGGCGTAATACCAGCGCTTGCCCATCGGGGCGGAGTAGCGGACTCCGATGATGCCGTCGGTGTAGGTGTCGGAGGTGCTGCCGTCCACCGTCGCTGAGATCGGAGGTGGCACGGTGATCGTGACGTCCTGCGAATCATCGATGACCCGGATTCCATACAGGATGTCGAAACCCGTCACCGCATCCTTCAGGCGGTAGAATCCGCCTCCCTCGTAGAGCCCGAGATCCAGGTTCGCTTCCGTCTCGGTGCCGCCCGGCAGCGGAGGATTCGCCGAGCGGGTCTGATCGTCGGTCAGCGAGATGAAGATCGCGTCGGTGAAGAAGCCGAACTGCCCGCGACGGCCCTCGAAGTGGAGCATCGCGGCAATGTCCACCTTGTCCACGAGATCCTTGAACTTGACGTCGGCGCCCAGGGTGGGTTCGTCATCGAGTGCGACGTCCGCTTTCACGCTGATGGCCCACAGGTAGGGAGTGATGTCCCACTCCCACTTATCCGCCGCTTGCGCTTTACTGGACGGGAGGAACACGAAGCCTGCCACCGCCACCAGGCAGGCGAGCCTGGTGAGAGGGTGTTTCCGGATCATCATCACTCCTTGCCGGCGAGGGGATTCCACCGGCGAAGTTCATCTCACCGGTGGAAATTCGCGAGCTGGAGTGGTTTTCTGAAGCGACTAGTCAACGTCGTAGGTGCAGACCGTGGTCGAGATGTCGACGTAGGCAGCCAGGGCCGCCGCGGACGCATCGTCCACCACGTCGTTCGCTTCGGCGATCGACGCCTTCTTGGGGATGCTGTTGACCGCGTCGGAGAGCTGCTTGGCCGTCTTGTTCAGCGCGTCGTTCTGGGACTTGCTCAGCTTGTCGGAGGCCTTTGCGAGCTTGTTGTAGGCCGCATCGACCGCCTTCTGGGCGTTGTTGTAGTCCGCCACCGTGTTGTTAGGACCGAGATTGTAGAGACCGTTCACGGCCTTGGCATAGGAGGCCAGATCGGTGCAGAAGGCCGCCGTCGCCTTGTCGAGGCTCTTCGCCTCCACGCTCGAGCCCGCCGCAACCAGAGCCAGCGCCACCACACCCAGGGACACCCACCGGAAACACGTGCTCTTCATTACCGTTCCTCCTCGTTCCTGTCTGTTTGGCGATAGCGTGACGCGGGAGTGGTGGCGAGAGTCGCCACCCCCAAGCCTTTCGCCGTGAAATGGATGGCGCTAGGGTATCCGTTTCCAGGGTAATGTCAAGCGGGGTAAGGGATTGCTTACGCCAGCTCGCGGAACACCTGCTCGACCCGCTCGCAGGCCCACTCGAGATCCGCCCGCGTGATGACCAGCGGCGGCGCGAACCGGATGGTAGTGGCGTGGGTCTCCTTGCAAAGCAGTCCCTTCTTCATGAGCGCCTCACAGAAACGGCGTGCTCCGCCGGCCTCGGGGTGCAGCTCCAGGCCAATCCAGAGGCCAAGACCTCGCACTTCCTTGATCCGGGGGTCGCGAATCTGGCGCAGGCGGTTCAGGAACCACTCTCCCTGGCTGGCGGAGTTTTCCACCATCTTCTCCTCCACCAGGACCTTCAATGCCTCGCGGGCCACCGCGGCCGCCAAGGGGTTTCCGCCGAACGTGGATCCGTGGTCTCCCGGATGGAACACGCCCATGACTTCGTCATCCGCGAGGATGGCCGAGACGGGATAGAAGCCTCCGCCCAGCGCCTTGCCGACTATAACCACGTCGGGGCGCACCCCTTCGTGCTGGAACGCGAAGAGCTTGCCGGTCCGTCCCAGCCCCGACTGGATCTCGTCGGCCACGAAAAGGGCGCGGTGCTGCTTGCAAAGCTCGGCGATTTCCTTGAGGTAGCCCTGCGGGGGCACGATGATGCCGCTCTCCCCCTGGATCGGCTCCACCAGGATGGCGACGACGTTCGGGTTCATCGCTTTGCGGATCGCCGCGATGTCCCCGTACGGGAGCAGGGTGAACCCCGGGGTGAAGGGGCCGAAGCCGTCGCGGTACTGCGCGTCGTCCGAGAACCCGACGATGGTGGTGGTGCGCCCGTGGAAGTTGCCGGTGAACACCAGGATCTCCGCCTTTCCCTCCGGCACTCCCTTGATCTTGTAGCCCCATTTGCGCGCCGCCTTGATGGCGGTCTCCACCGCTTCCGCTCCGGAGTTCATCGGCAGTATCCGGCGGTATCCGGTCAGCTCCGAGACCTGCCGGTACAGCTCCCCGAGCTGGTCGTTGCGGAAGGCCCGGGAGGTCAGGGTCACCTTGGCGCACTGCTCCACCATCGCGTTGCGGACGCGGGGATGGCAGTGGCCCTGGTTCACCGCGGAGTAGGCGGCGAGGAAATCCAGGTAGCGATTTCCATCCACGTCCCAGACCCAGACGCCTTCGGCGCGCTGGATGACGACGTCCAGCGGATGGTAGTTGTGGGCGCCGAACTCTTCTTCAAGCCGGATGAACTCGCTGGTGGCGGTCTTGGTCATAGTCATGGCGTTCGATGGGCTCCTTGATATCGGGATTGGGCGGTTCCCGGTCGACTCTGATAGTGGCGTGCAGGCGGATATTCTACGCGAAAAGCCTGCTTTTCGTCACTTCGCCTGGCGGATACAACTTTTTACCACCCATTTCGCGACCTTTCAGGGTCGTTTGCGTAAACCTCAACGGCAGGCCCCGCCTTGGATCGATATCGCGCCGGCGGGTGCCGTAAGCCCGCCCGGGCGCTTTTGGGCGCCAGCGCTCCCACATCCGCCGCTTCTCAGGCAGGAGACCTCCGATGAAACGATTCGCGGCACTGGCATGGATGGCAACCGCCCTCTCCATGGCCCCCTTGCAGGCACAATCCACGTTTCACGGCAACAACGCGCGCACCGGCGCTTACCCGGGCGCCGGGCCCAAGACGCTTGGAGGGGTGAAGTGGGTGTTCAAAGCGGGCGGACCGGTCGTCACTTCGCCCGCGGTGGCCGACGGAGTGGTCTACATCGCCAGCCTCGACGGGCATCTCTACGCCGTCGACCAGGAGACGGGCAAGGAGAAGTGGAACTTCAAATCCCGGATGCCCATCGCTTCCTCGCCCGCTCTGTCCGCCGATACGGTCTTTTTCGTATCATCGGCCGGTGCCCTGGCGGCGATTGACCTTGTCACGGGCAAGCCGAAGTGGGTGTTCGCGGCCGAGTTTGAGCGGAAGTTCGAGGCGAAAAACCTGCATGGGTATCCCTCTCCGGCCCAGACCATTCCCGACGCGTGGGACATCTTCACCTCCTCGCCGGCGGTGGCCGATGGCAAGGTCTACTTCGGCAGCGGCGACGGGAACGTGTATGCGGTGGATGCCAAGACCGGGGTGCTGCAGTGGAAATTCCCCACCCAGGACGTGGTGCACTCCTCACCGGCGGTGGTCAACCGCACCGTCTACATCGGCAGCTGGGACAGCCGCCTCTATGCCATCGATGCCGAGACCGGCCAGGAAAAATGGTCCTTCAAGTCGGGGGAGGATCCGGTCATCCACAACCAGGTCGGGTTCCAGTCCTCGCCGGCGGTGGTGGACGGAACGATCTACGTGGGATGCCGCGATGCCCACCTTTATGCCCTGGATGCCGCCACCGGGCGCAAACGGTGGGACTATCCCACCAGCAAGTCCTGGGTGATCGGCACGCCGGCGGTGCGCGACGGCATGGTGTACGTCGGGACTTCCGACAGCGCGCGCTTCATGGGCCTGGACGCGAAGACGGGGCGGCTGCGCTTCAATTTCGATGCGAAGGGCTACATGTTCTCCTCCGCGGCCCTCGCCGGAGATCTGGCGTACGTTGGCGACCACAACGGCAAGCTCTACGCCGTCGACACGAAGACCGGCAAGCCGGCGTGGGAGTTCCAGACGGAAGCGTCGAAGAAGGACCCTATGAAGGTGCTGAATGCCGACGGGAGCTTCAATCAGGAGGCGTTCGCGCCGGTGTTCGGAGATTTCGAGGACATGTACCTCGACTTCTATCGCTACATCTCCATCGGCGCCATCATGTCCTCTCCGGCGGTGGACCGTGGGGTGGTCTACTTCGGCAGCATGGACGGGAATCTGTACGCGCTGCAGTAAGGAAGCTTTCCGACCGGGTTCACCGGGTCGACCCGAAGAGGCATGTCGTTGATAATGTCGGCATCGATCCATAGCTACGGGAGGAAATCATGAAAGCAATGGTGGTTCGTTCGCCGCGGTCTCCGCTCGTTCCCGAAGAACGCGAGGTCCCCAACCCGGGTCCTGGCCAGATTCGCATCAAGGTCCGAGCCTGTGGGGTTTGCCATAGCGATCAATTGGTGACGGATGGATTGTGGCCCGGTCTTCAGCTTCCCCGGATCCCGGGCCACGAAATTGCCGGGGTGGTGGATGCGCTCGGGGAGGGAGCGCAGCGCTTCAGGCTCGGCGACCGAGTTGGGCTTGGGTGGCACGGTGGCCACGACGGGACATGCGATCGCTGCCTGACCGGACGCTTCATCAACTGCCGTAATGCGAAGATCACCGCGATTGCGTTTGACGGCGGCTACCAGGAGTTTCTCGTCGCCCCGGAGATTGCCGTCGCGCCCATTCCCGAAGGTCTGGATTTCGCGGAGGCGGCGCCGCTGATGTGCGCCGGGGTCACGACCTTCAATGCGCTGCGCAACTCGCCGGCCCGGCCGGGAGATGTCGTCGCCGTCCAGGGGCTTGGCGGATTGGGGCACCTGGGGGTGCAATATGCCCGCGCCATGGGATTCGAAGTGGTGGGAATCTCGCGGGGATCCGACAAGGAGGAGTTCGCCCGCAAGCTGGGAGCTCACCATTATGTCGACTCCAATCGAAAGGACTTCGCCGAAGCGATGGCGAAGCTCGGAGGAGCGAAGGTGATCCTCGCGACCGCACCGCATGCCCCCTCCATTGCCGCGCTGATCCAGGGGTTGGGTGTCGAGGGGTGCCTGACGATCGTCGCGGCGCCCTTCGAGCCGATCCAGGTCAACGCCATCGACCTGATCCTCCGTGTGGCCCGCCTGCAGGGCTGGGCCTCCGGTACCGCCAGCGACTCCGCTGATGCCATGGCTTTTGCGGTCAGGCATGGGGTGCGACCGATGATCGAGAGATTTCCGCTTGCGGACGCCTCCCGCGCCGTAGAGGCGATGTTGAAAGGAACGGTGCGCTTCCGCGCCGTCCTGGACGTGACCGGCAGGTAAACGCCCTCTCCCGATCCTCTCCGTCTGACGTCTTGATGCGGGCGGCATGGCATGAACATGCTCCGCCGCATCCATGCCGGGAGACAGGAAAGAGTTCGGAGCCATCCAATCTGCCGTCGTGAAAGCCAATCCGGCCCTGCGCACAGGGCTGGCCAAGCTCATCCATGGCACACCGTGTTATCTCCCCACGAGCCAAGCCTCTTCAGCTCGAAATGCAGCATGTCCATGCTCTGCCGCTCGCGCGCCCCGCGCGGTATCTTGGCGCAGGTAGGGGCAACTCTCGACAGCTTTCGCCAGTGGGCCGCGCATTCGAGAAGCCATCGCCCTCTTATCCTTTGTTCAAGCAGGCTCGACCCGAGGCGCGCGTTGCGCGTCGGCGGCGCCCCGAGCCTCGGAGGCAGCATGGTGCTTTCAGCATTCCGAAGGGGAGCGTGGGTTGCGGGTTTGGCAATCGTTGCATTCCTGTCGATAACAGGTGGAGTCATTGCAGCGGCCGGCTCTGCGCCAGCGGCAGGAAAAGGCCGCAGACCCGAGAAGGCGGATGGCGTCATGACCGTGCGGGTCGAGATTCTCCCCGGGCAGAAGGAAAAGCTCCTGGACCTCGCTCTTCCGGAGACCATCCCCTTCGTGGTGATGAGCCGACCCGGCCTGGACGCGCGCGATCTGGATCCGGCCACCCTCAGCCTGGCCGGAGCCGTAGCGGCGAAAAATGAGCAAGGCGAGCTTGCCGAGATTCGGGACATCGATGGAGA
>Ga0075434_100007208_pt1 | contig 10285 bp, 10 predicted proteins | sample RhiMethybrSRZTD3_FD_75298 | JGI IMG/M metagenome (GOLD analysis project Ga0075434, IMG submission 75298) | Populus rhizosphere microbial communities from Tennessee, USA - Rhizosphere MetaG P. TD hybrid SRZTD3 | ecosystem: Host-associated > Plants > Roots > Rhizosphere > Soil | place: USA...
TGGGCGGCGTCCTCGACGAGCGGGCTGTGGAAGGCGCCGGAGACGCGCAGCCGCACCACCTTCCCGCCCAGCTCGCGGGCCTTCTCGGCGACGGCGGCGACCCCGCCCTCGCGGCCCGAGATCACGAGCTGGCCGGGGCAGTTGTAGTTCGCCGGCCACACGTCGCCCGCCTCGGCGCAGAGCCGCTCGACCTCCTCGTCGGCCAGCCCGAGCACCGCGGCCATCGCGCCATTGGCGCGCGACGCGGCCATCGCCAGGCCGCGCTCGCGGACGAGCCGCGTCACGAGGCTGACGTTCACCGACTCCGCGGCCGCGATCGCCGCGTACTCGCCGACGCTGTGGCCGATCACCACGTCCGGCTTCAGGCCCAGCCGCCCCTGCACCGCGCGCAGGGCCGCCAGCGACGCCGTGACGAGCGCGGGCTGGGTGATGTCGGTCTCGGAGAGGCGCTCGATCGGCCCGTCGAAGCACACCTTCCGCAGGTCGAAGTCGACCTCCTCGGAGGCCTCGTCGAACACCGCCGCGGCCTCGGGGAACTCCCGGGCCATGTCCCTGCCCATGCCCACGCGCTGGCTCCCCTGTCCCGGGAAGCAGAACGCGACCTTGTTCATCTCGCCTCCTTCTGAGGGAGTGTCCATTCCATCACGCACGAGCCCCAGGAGAGCCCGCCTCCGAACCCGGTCATGAGCACCACGTCGCCGGCCTTGATGCGCCCGTCCGCATGCGCCTCGTCGAGGCAGATCGGGATGGACGCCGCCGACGTGTTGCCGAAGCGGTCGACGTTCGTCACGACCTTGTCCTCCGAGAGGCCCAGCCGCCGGGCGGCGTGGTCGATGATGCGCCGGTTGGCCTGGTGCGGCACGAAGACGTCGACGTCCGCCACGGTCAGGCCCGCCGCGGTGAGCGCCCGCGTCGCCGAGTCGACCGAGACCGTCGTCGCGAACTTGTAGACCTGCGCCCCGTCCATGTGGACGTACCCGTCGGCTGCAGGGTCGGCCGGGTGCCCGGCCGCGGCCACCTCGAGCAGCCGCCCGCCCGACCCGTCGGAGCCGAGCTCGAAGCCGAGGATCCCGGTGTTCGACCCGTTCCGAGCCAGCACCACGGCCCCGGCGCCGTCGCCGAAGAGCACGCAGGTCGAGCGGTCGCCCCAGTCCAGGAGGCGCGAGAAGACCTCGGTGCCGACCACGAGCACGCGATCGGCCAGGCCGGCGCTCAGCTGCCCGTAGGCCTGCGCCAGCGCGTAGACGAAGCCGGTGCAGGCGGCCGAGAGGTCGTAGCCGGGCACGCCGCGCGCGCCCACCTGCTCGCCGATGAGCGCCGCGGTCGCCGGGAAGTAGAAGTCGGGGCTGGCGGTGGCCGTGACGATCAGGTCGAGGTCCGACCCCGCCATCCCGGCGCTCTCGAGCGCGCGCTCGGCCGCCGCGGCACCCAGCACGGCTGACGACTCCCCGTCGGCCGCGATCCGGCGCTGGCGGATCCCCGTACGGCTCGCGATCCACTCGTCGGAGGTCTCGACCATCGTCGCGATCTCGTCGTTCGTCATCACGCGCTCCGGCAGGCGGGAGCCCACGCCGACCACCTCGACCCCGCGCTCGCAGGCGGCGATCACTCGAGCTCCCCCTCCACGAGCGCGAACGTCAGGGTGCCGCGGCAGGCCAGCTCGTCGCCGACCTTCGCCTCGGCGTCGGCCCGGCCGATCGGCCCGCGCAGGCGGGTGATCTCGCAGCGCAGGTCGAGCGTGTCGCCGGGGCGGACGACCCGCTTGAAGCGGACGTCGTCGATGCCGGCGAAGAGCACGAGCCGGCCGGCGAAGTCGGGGTGCGCCAGGCCGCAGATCGCGCCGACCTGAGCCAGCGCCTCCACCTGAAGCACGCCCGGCATGATCGGGTTCCCCGGGAAGTGCCCGGCCAGATACCAGGCGTCGTCGCGCACGTGGTAGCTGCCGACCGCCCGGACGCCGGCCTCGAGCTCGGTGATCTCGTCGACGAGGAGGAAGGGCTCGCGGTGCGGGATGATGTCGCAGATCGCGTCGCGGCCCAGCGGCAGCGCGCCGCCTGAGATCACCCGGCCGCCACGCGTGCGGCCGGCTCGAGCGCTCGGCGCATTCGGGCCCGGCCGCGGTGGGCGTGGCATTTCACCGTCCCCACCGGCATGCCCATCTCCTGGGCGATCTCCTCGTAAGAGAGCTGCAGCACGTCCTTCAGCACCATCACCCGGCGCTGGTCGTCCGAGAGCGCGCGCATGCACTCCGCCAGGTGCCGGCGCTGGTCGCGCCACTCCGCCGCCTCCTGCGGAACCTCGTCGCTCGCGAACTCCGCCGTCTGGTCGAGCGGCTGGTGGCGACGGCGGCGCTGGCGCTCGCCCAGGTCGCGGCACGTGTTCGAGACGAGGCTGTAGAGCCACGTCTGGAACCGGGCCTCCCCCCGAAATTGGCCGATGCGGGTGCAAAGCTTTGCGAGCGCCTCCTGGGCGGCGTCCTCGGCGTCCTCGTGATCCGAGAGCAGGTACCCGGCCAGCCGCCGCACGCCAGGTGCATGGCGCTCGACCAGCGTCTCCAGCGCGCGGTCGTCGCCGTCCTTGGCGCGAACCGCAAGCACCAGATCCGACAGGCCTGCATACGCCGGCTGGTCACGTACCCGATCTCGGAGGACTAGACGCGCCTCCGCCCGTTTGGGTTGCGGGAACATGCGGGCGTTATCCTAGTTCCATGGGAGAGGGGACGTTGCGTGCGGACGCTGTCGTCCCTCTTCTTCGCGGCGCCTTCGGCCACCCCTACGTCTGGCACGAGACGTGCCCGTCGACGCAGGAGCTGGCCCGCGGCATGCCCGAGGGCGGCGTGGCGGCCTGCGAGGAGCAGACGGCGGGCCGTGGCCGCCGCGGCCGGACGTGGACGAGCCCGCGTGGCGCGGGCCTGCTCTTCTCGCTCGCGCTTCACCCGCGGACGCCGCCCCAGCGGCTGCCGCCGCTCACGCTCGTCGTCGCCGGCGCGGTGGCCGAGGCGGCCTGGCCCGAGGCGGCGGTGCGGTGGCCGAACGACGTCGTGGTCGAGGGCCGAAAGCTCGCCGGCATCCTGGCCGAGGTGCGAGACGGCGAGGTCGTGGTCGGGATCGGCGTGAATGCGAACCACGGCGAGGACGACCTGCCGCCGGACGCCCGGGTCGCTCCGACGTCGCTTCGATTGCTCCGCGGGGAGCCGGTCGACCGGGCGGCGCTTCTCGCCGACGTCCTCGTGGCGGTCGAGGCCCGCTACAGGGCGTTCGAGCGGGACGGCTTCTCGGGCCTCGAGCGCGACGACCTGCGCGGCCGCCGGGTGAGGCTCGCCGACGGCGCCGAGGGCCGAAGCGACGGCGTCGACTCGCAGGGGCGACTGGTGGTCGCGGGCGTCCCCCACACCGCCGACGAGGTGACCGCTGTGGAGCTCAGCCGTTGAGCAGCGCGTGCACCGAGTCCACGCCGGCCGCGCCCGGGAAGGTGTAGCGCGCCCGCATCCGGCCCTCGGACGACCCGGAGTCCCAGCTCGCGAACGTGTGGCCCGCCGCGGCGACCCGCACCTTGCACGACCGGCCCGGAGCGCCGGTGCACCACCCGGCGTCCACCCAAGAGCTCGAGCCGAAGTCCCAGAGCGCGATGTCGACCGGCCCGCCTCCGGTCGCGGCCACGCTGGCGCCGGCCAGGGTGCCGGCGAGCGCGACGGGCCGGGTCGTCGCGATGCCGAAGTCGGCCACGAGCTCCGTCCGTGGGTCGCCGCCCGCGGGTGCCAGGTCAACCGTGGAGCCGTCGGGATGGGTGAGGTCGGCCAGGTTCCCGGACGTGACCGAGCCCCGGGTGGCAGCGAACCCGTCGGGCGGTGCCCGCAGCCCCCACAGCGGCAGCGCACCCAGGACGCCCGAGAACCGGCGCGCACCGGGCGCGGAGATCGTCCACGTGTATGTGCCGCCGGGGAGGACGCCCGCCCGGCCCGGCCAGGTCCAGCGGATGTGGCGGTTCGTGTGCCGGCGGCGGGCGACGACGTGCCCTCCGGGGGCGCGGATCGCGAGCGTGAACGGGGTCAGGTGCGAGAACTTGGCCCGCATGAGCATCGGAAGCGCCGCATCCGGGGCGATCCGGTGCAGGTTCGGCTCGTGGCGCGGGGCCCAGATCTTCGGCAGGCCGATCGACACCGCCGCCGCCCTGATGCGCGGCAGGAGGGCGTAGAGCGCCGAGCCGGGGCAGGACGTCGGGAACCCGTCGCGGTGGCCGGAGACGGCGTTGAACATGACGTGGCGCCCGCGGCTGTAGCGCGGGTTCCCCGATGACACCATCTCGACCCGCGCCACCGGGTTCACGTGCGCCACGTCGAGACGCCAGGCGATCAGGTGCTCGAGCGCGGCGACGGCGGCGTGCGGGGGCCGCGCCGAGGTGTAGGTGCCGATGACGGCGATCCCGGCCGAGCCCGTGTTGAAGCCCTTCGTCTGCGCGCCCAGCACCGGCTTCGTCATGCCGCCGTAGCGGCCCTCGAAGACGGTGCCGCACTTGTCGACGAGGAAGTTGTATCCGATGTCGTTCCAGCCGTTCACGCGCACGTGGTAGGCGTAGATGCCGCGCACGATCCGGGCCGAGTCCGAGCAGGGCGCCGAGGTCGCCGTGTCGGTGTGGTGGACGAAGACCATCTCGAGCGCCGGCGCGTAGACGGGCGGTGCCCTCCGCATCGACTCATCGGCGTGCCACCCCGCACGGGTCACGATCCGCGGCCGCACGGCCAGGGCCGGCACGAGTGTGCCCGGCCGGGGCGAGGCCACGGGCGGGCTGGTCACGAACGTGACCCTGACCTGGCGCACCCGACCCGACCGCCGCAGGCGAACGCGCCCGGCAGGCCCCACCCAGACGGGCTCCGTCCGCGTGAGCGCCACCCAGCGCGTCCACGTCCCCGACGTGCGCCGGGCCTGGAGGCGCACGGTCCCCGGCCCGCGCCAGTGCACGCCGACCAGCTGGAACGTGTGCCCGGCCCGGACGCCGTGCGCGAACGGGCGGGCGAGCTCGGCGGGCTGCGCGAGCCGGACGGCACCACCGGCCAGCGCGGCGGGAGCCCCGGCGAGCGAGCCGAGAACCACCACCACCGCCACACATGCCGCTCGACCGCCCACGCCCAGCCCGCATTATCGGCCTCACCACAAAACCCTGCGAATTGTGCCGGTAAGATTTATGTGAAGGCACCCGGATGCGAATGCGGCTTGCGATCATGCTGCTCGTCCTGGCCGGCCTGGCAGGCATGCCCCAAGCCGCCGCCGGTGCGGACGCCGGGCGCCCGCTCGTCCTGGCGATCAAGCTCGACAGCGAGATCAACCCGGTCTCGGCCAGCTTCGTCAAGGACTCGATCGACCGCGCCAAGTCCGACCACGCCGCGGCGCTCGTCATCCTGCTCGACACGCCCGGCGGCCTGTCGACCTCGATGGAGGACATCTACAAGGCCGAGCTGGCAGCGCCGATGCCGGTGATCGTCTACGTCTCCCCCGACGGCGCACGGGCCGCATCGGCGGGCGTCTACGTGACGATGGCCTCCGACGTCGCCGCGATGGCCCCGGTCACGAACATCGGCTCGGCCACCCCGATCAACTCGAACGGCGGAAACATCGGCAGCGACCTGCGCAAGAAGGTGCTGAACGACGCCGAGAAGAAGGTGAAGGTGCTCGCCGACACCCATGGGCGTAACGGCGACGCGGCCGTCCTCACGGTCTCCAAGGCGGCCAACTACACGGCAAGCGAGGCGCTGGACCAGAACCTGGTCGACTACGTCGAGCCCAGCCTGCCCGCCCTGCTCGACCGCATCGACGGGGTGACCACGACCTACAAGCACCTCACGCTGCACACCGCGGGCGCCCAGATCGAGACGATCGACATGCCGTGGACGCTCAAGCTGCTCAACATCCTGATCGACCCCAACCTGCTCTTCCTGCTGTTCCTGGCCGGCATCGGCGGCATCGCCTACGAGGTCTTCCACCCCGGTGTGATCCTGCCGGGCACCCTGGGCGGGATCTCGCTCATCCTCGCGCTGTTCGGGTTCTCGGTCGTCCCGATCAACCTCGCGGGCGCGGCGCTCATCGTGTTCGGCGTCGCGCTCCTGGCCGTGGAGGGGTGGGTGACGAGCCACGGCCTCATCGGCATCTCGGGGGTCCTCGCCCTCTGTGCAGGCGGGCTGATGCTCTTCCGCACGCCGGGCTCGGGCGTCGGCGTGGACCCGGTGCTCGTGATCGCGATCGGGATCGTCTTCGGCGGCGGCCTGGCGTTCATCGCCACCAAGGTGATCGCCGCCCGCCACCAGCCGGTCGGCGTCTACGGCGCCGGTGCGTCCGGGCTCCTCGGCCAGCGCGCCGTCGTTCGCGTGCCGCTGCGTCCACGCGGGCAGGTGTTCCTCCGCGGCGAGCTCTGGGAGGCCGAGGTCGAGGATTCCGAGATCGACAAGGGCGGCGAGGTGATCGTCGACAAGGTCGAAGGGCTTACCCTGCACGTCTCCCCCGCTCCACCCCCACCTGAAGGAGCCACCACGTGATCGTCCTCGCTTCGCTCGCACCGTTCATCGCCCTGGCGGTCGTGCTCGTCTTCGTGATCGCCATCCTCGGCAGCTCGGTCCGAGTGCTGCGCGAGTACCAGCGCGGCGTGGTGTTCCGACTCGGCCGCCTCCTGGGCGATCCGAAGGGCCCGGGCCTCTTCCTGCTGATCCCCATCATCGACCGGATGGTGCAGGTCGACCTGCGAACGATCACCCTCGTGATCCCGCCGCAGGAGGTCATCACCAAGGACAATGTCCCCGCCCGCGTGAACGCGGTCGCCTACTTCCGGGTCGTGAACCCCGTCGCGGCGATCGTCGAGGTGGCCGACTTCGGGCTCGCGACGCTCCAGATCGCCCAGACCACGCTGCGGTCGGTGCTCGGCCAGCACATGCTGGACGAGCTCCTGTCCGAGCGCGACAAGATCAACCAGATCCTCCAGAAGATCATCGACGAGCAGACGGAGCCGTGGGGCATCAAGGTGAACGTCGTCGAGGTCAAGGACGTCGAGATCCCGACCGGCATGCAGCGGGCGATGGCCCGGCAGGCAGAGGCCGAGCGGGAGCGGCGCGCGAAGGTCATCTCGGCCGAGGGCGAGTTCCAGGCATCGACGAAGCTGGGCGAGGCCGCGGCCGTGATCAGCCAGAACCCGATCGCGCTCCAGCTGCGCTATCTCCAGACGCTCCTCGAGATCTCGGGCACCAACAACTCCACCACGATCCTCCCCATCCCGATCGATCTCCTGCGGGCGCTGGGCGGTAAGGTCGACCCCGAATAGACGTCCGCACGAATCCGCTCACGGGCGTCCCCGTCGTTCTCGCGCCGGGTCGGTCACGCCGCCCGGGCGCGCAGGGGCGCACGACCCGGATCGCCGACGCCGCGACCTGCCCGTTCTGCGAGGGCCATGAGGAGATGACCCCGCCCGAGGTGCAGGCGTTCGGACGGCCGGAGGGCGCCGCGCCCGACTCGCCCGGCTGGACGGTGCGGGTCGTGCCGAACAAGTTCCCGGCCATCCCCGGCCAGGAGGTCGTCATCCACGGGCCGGCGCACGTCCTCTCCTTCGCGGAGCTGCCGGCCGGCGTGCTCGAGACGACCGCCGAAGCCTGGCGGGCACGACGGGCGGCGCACGCCGATGCCGCCTGGACGGCGGTCGCCGTGAACGAAGGGCCGGCTGCGGGCGCCTCGCTCGACCACTCGCACTCGCAGATCGTGCCCCTGCCGGAGATCCCGCCCATCGTGCAGGCGCAGGCGGAAGCGCTCAGCGACGAGTGCGCGCTGTGCTGGGCGCTCGGGGTCGAGGACGCCCGCACCGTGCACCACGCCGGCGGGCTGCGCACCATCGCGCCCGCCTGGAGCCGGTTCGCCTACGAGCTGTGGATCGCGCCCGACGCGCACGCGGCTGAGCCCGGCTGGAAGGAGCTCGCCACAGCGCTCGCCGACGCCGTCCGCCGGCTGCAGGCCGTCGTCGGGACCGACTTGGCCTGGAACTGCGTCGTCTACGCGGCGCCGGCGGGCCTGGACCGCTGGCACTGGCACGCCGAGGTGTGGCCGCGGCTCACGGTCCCCGCCGCTGCCGAGCTGGGCGCAGGCCTGTGGATCAACATCGTCGACCCGGACGTCGCGGCGACAGAGCTCCGCGCCGCCTGATCACCACAGCATGTAGCGCCGCCGGCCCAGCTCGAGCCGGGGATCGAGCCGCACGGCGACGATGTCGGCGAGGACGTTCAGGATGATCACCGCCGCTGCGACGACCGTGATCACGCCGAGGATCACGGGCAGATCGAGCCCGACGATCCCCGCCTGAGCCTGGATCGCCGTGTTGCCGAGACCGGGGAGCCCGAACACGACCTCGATGTAGATCGCCGCCACGAGCGCCGCGCCGGCGTCCATCGCAAGCATCGCAACCAGCGTTGGGAGCACCAGCGGCAGGACGTGCGACCGGACGACGACGCGCTCGCTCGCACCCTTGGCGCGGGCGACGGTCACGTGCTGCTCGTCGAGCGTCTCGAGCACGCGGGCGCGGACCATCCTCACGTAGAGCGGGAGCAGGAAGAGCGCGAACGTGATCCACGGCAGCGCCAGGTGGGCCGACCACGCCATGGGGCCCGTACACGGGCCGCCCGGAACGAGGCCGCAGTATCCGTCGGCCGGCGCCACGCCCAGATGCTTGGCGAAGGCCCACCGCAGGAGCAGGCCGACGGCGAGCGGATGGAGCGCGATCCCGATCAGCGGCAGCGTCGCGACAATGCGGTCGACGGCCGTGTGCGGCCGCGTGGCGCAGTAGACGCCCAGCACGAGCGAGACGGCGCCGAGAAGCACGATGCCGCCCACCACGATGGACGCCGTGACGGGCAGCGACGCGCGCACGATCGAGATCACGGGCTCCTGCGTCGCGTACGAGCGGCCGAGATCGCCGTGCGCGAGCCGCGACACGTACTTGGCGTACTGGACGTAGATGGGGCGGTCGATGCCCAGCGTGTGATCGGCCGCCTTGAGGTCGGCGGTGGTCGGATGGGGGACGGTCACGATGAAGCGGCCAGGGTCCTGCGGGATCGTGAAGAAGACGACGTACGTGACGAGCGTCAGGAGGAGCAGCAGGAGAACACCGCCCGCGATCCGGCGAACGACAAAGGCGGCCATCGCTATCTGGCCCTCGGATCGAAAGCCTTGCGCAGCTGCTCGCCGACGAGCACCGCCGCGACCAGGGTGAGCAGGATGGCCACGGTGGGAAAGACCGCCGTCCACAACCTGGGCTCGAGCGCGACGTAGGGCCCGGGCCGGATGAGGGTGCCGAAGTTGGTCGCGAGCATGTTGCCCCAGCTCGCGTTGGGCGGCTGGATGCCCGCCCCGAGCAGCGAGATCGAGGCCTCGAGCATGATGTTCGTCGCGAAGATGATCGTCGAGTAGACGGCGAGCGGACCGATCAGGTGGGGCGCCATGTGCCCGAAGAGGATCCGCCGGTGAGAGGCGCCCACCATCCGCGCCCCCTCGATGAACGGCTGCTCGCTCAAGGTCATCACCTGGACGCGGACGATGCGGGCGGGATAGAAGCAGGTGAGGACGCCGATGAACCCGGCCAGGCCGATCACCCCCGGCTGCAGCACGCCGCCGAGCGTGATCCCGGCGAACCGGTCGCTGGCGCTGCTTCCGATCGCGATGGCGACCAGGATGACCGGGAAGGCCATGAGGAAGTCGATGGCGCGGAGCACGACGCTGTCCACCAGCCCGCCGAAGTAGCCGCCGAGAGCGCCGAGGATCGTCCCGAGGAACATCGCGATGATCGTCGCGCCCACCGCCACCTCGAGCGACGTCTGGCCGCCGTAGAGGAGCCGCAGGAGCTCGTCCCTGCCCACGTAGCCGTCGGAGCCGAGCACGAAGAGCGTCGTCCCGTCCGTGTGGACGTAGGACTCGTCGAGGTTGCGAACGTGCGTCCACGGGCCGGCCGGCAGGCCGTCGCCCACCGAGTGGAGGAAGACGTCGTTCGGGCCGTGGCCGAGCAGATGCGCCGCGAGCGGCGCGCCGGCGAACACCCCCAGGATGACGACCGCGAGCAGCGCGAGGCTCAGGATCGCCACGGGGTCGTGCAGCAACCGGTGGAGGACGTGAGTCCAGGAGGACCGTGCCGCGACAGCGGGCTCCGGCACGCCGGGGCCCGTCGCGACAGCGGCTCTGGCCGGCGGCGGCATCACCCGTATGACGGGCGCGCCGAACGAGGGTTAGGTGGCGCGGAAGCTAGCCGCGCGCCCGCCGGGCCTGGAACT
>Ga0075434_100007210_pt1 | contig 10284 bp, 8 predicted proteins | sample RhiMethybrSRZTD3_FD_75298 | JGI IMG/M metagenome (GOLD analysis project Ga0075434, IMG submission 75298) | Populus rhizosphere microbial communities from Tennessee, USA - Rhizosphere MetaG P. TD hybrid SRZTD3 | ecosystem: Host-associated > Plants > Roots > Rhizosphere > Soil | place: USA...
GTTCTCCGGACGGTTCGAGATCTATCACGCGACGGCACCGCTGGTGCGGGCGACCGCTCCTCCCTTGCCCGCGGCGACACTGCAGCGGCTCCGTCGGGAGGTGGCGGTCCGTTGGACCGGCGAAGCGGCGCTGTCACCGCTGCTCGATCGCGACGGCTGGGATGTGGTGGGTGCCGTCGCCGCCCGGCCCGCCGCGGGAACGTGGCTGGTCTCGTGGTGGTCGCTCGGCGCGTTGCTGCTCCTCCTGGTCGCAGGGGCACAAAGCGTGGGGGCGATCGGCAGGCCGCGCCAGGCGTGGCGCCAGATCGTGGGCCCGTACGGCGTGGTGTCCGCGCTGTTCGCCGTGGCAGTGTTCGCCGACGTGCGAGGCGCCGCGGGCGACGCGACGGATCGGTGGTTGTACGATACACGGCTCCTGATGGAGGAAGCCGCGGCGCGAGTCCCGGAAGTGCGCAGTGCGCCCGCGAGCCTCGCGACGCTTGCCCGGGGGGCCGAGATCGTGCCGGGCGACTCGGGGCCAGCGGAGGCATGGCGCCGCGCTGCCGGCGGTGTTTCGAGAGCGGCCGTGGCCGTGCGGCTCGCGCCGGGGCGCTGGGTCGAGCTGCGGGCGCGGCCGGGGGAGGCCGGCACGGCCGGCTGGCTGCCGGTCATGCTCGGTCTGGCGGCGCTCGGTCCGCTCGCCGTGCTGCTCGCCGCGTGGAGCACCGCGAGCGCGCCCCGGCCGCGGCGCGAAACGATGGCCGCCTGGGCATTCCTCGCTCCCTCGGCGGTCCACCTCGCCGCGTTCTGCTTCGTCCCACTCCTGCTGGTGCTGTATGTATCGGTGCACCGCTGGAGCCCGATCGAGCCGACGAGGGCCTTCGTCGCGCTCGCGAATTACGATCACGTGGTACGCGACCCCCTCGTCTGGTCGGCGCTGGGCCGCACGCTGCTGTACGCCCTGTACGTGCCCGTGTCGATGGCGCTCGCGCTCGGCCTCGCGCTCGCAGTCGGGGGACGTCGGAAGTCCGGCGCGCTCGCGCTGCGCCCGCTGTTCCTGCTGCCGTACGCTTCCTCGGTGGTTGCGGTGGCTCTCGTGTGGCGGTGGATGTACCACCCCGATTTCGGGTTGATCAATCGGCTGCTGGCGCGCGCGGGGCTCGGGCCGGTCAACTGGCTCGGGGATCCTAAGACCGCGCTCCTCGCGGTGATGCTCGTGGCCGTGTGGATGCAGCTGGGCTACCAACTGACGGTCTTCCTCGCGGGCCTTCGGGCGATTCCCCAGGCGTACCTGGACGCCGCTCGCGTAGACGGCGCGAATGCCTGGCAATGCTTCTGGCGCGTGACGTTCCCGCTGCTCCGGCCCGTGACGCTGTTCGTGCTGGTGACCGGAATCATCGGCGCGTTCCAGGTATTGGCGCTCGTCATGGTGCTGACGGGCGGTGGGCCGCTCGGCGCCACCGACGTGATCGTATATCGCATCTACCGGACTGCCTGGGAGCTGCTGCAATTCGGTGAGGCGAGCGCCATGGCGCTGCTTCTCTTCGCGGTGCTCTTCGGGGCGACCTGGGCCCAGCTCAAGCTGCTCGACCGGCGGGTGGAGTATGCGTAAACGCCACGCTCACGGACGCCAGCACGGGTGGATCGCGTATGCCGTCGCGCTGCCGCTCGCGGTCGTCATGATCGCCCCTTTCCTCTATATGGTCGCCACGGCCCTCACGACCGAGCCGGACTCGCTACGCCATCTGGTCCCCGAACACTTCGCGACGGCACTCGCGGCGCTGCCATTCGAACGGTTCCTGTTCACCAGCGTGATCTTCTCGCTCGCGGTGGTCGCGGGGCAGGTGGTGACGAGCGCGACCGCGGCGTACGCCTTCGCGCGCCTCCGCTTCCCCGGCCGCGATCGGGTGTTCCTGATCTACCTGTGCGCATTGATGGCTCCGGCGATCGTGCTCGTGATCCCGCGGTTTCTGCTCATCGACGCGCTCGGATGGGTGGATAGCTACCAGGGACTGATCTCGACCGAGCTGGTGTCGGTCACCGGCATCTTTCTCCTGCGCCAGTTCTTCCGCGCGATCCCGCGCGACCTCGAGGACGCCGCCCGACTCGAAGGTGCCGGCGAGTGGACCATCTTCTGGCGCGTGATCGTGCCGCCGTCGCGGCCTGCGCTCGCCACACTCGCCGTGCTCGCCTTCGCCGATCAGTGGCGGAGCTTTGTGTGGACGCTCGTGGCCACCCGCTCGAGCGACATGCAGCCGCTCGAGGTCGGCATCGCCAACCTGCGGGGCATGTTCGACCTGAGCTGGTCCGACCAGATGGCGACCGCGGTGGCGGCGGTGATACCGCTGATGGTGCTGTATTTCGTGGCGCAGAGATACTTCATACGAGGTATCGAGCAGAGGGTCGTCTAGCTTTTGCCTTTCCTCGTTGGGGTCGTTGACTTGAAGGTCAGCTCCCACCCGATATCCCGCCCGTCTCCACCCGCCGGCCACTCCAGCACCGCATGCCCTGACTGCAGCCTGCGGACCGTGCAAGGGACGTCGGCCTTGCACGCTCCCGGCCGGAGCCCCTTCGGGACGGCAATCGTGACGGCGTAGGCCCGGCTATCGAGGTTCGTGGATCTCGCCTTGAGCGTGCGCGTGGTCGGATCCCAGGTCTCGTCGGCGACGTCCACGGCCCCTTGCACGACGTGTCGCGTGGTGCCGATAACCTGCGGCCGGGCGACGGCGGGACGAATGGCAATAGTGCGTGCGCTCCGCGGTTCGAGGGTGAAGTCCTTCAGGTCGGTGACGGGAGCGTCGCGCCACACGTCGTAGGCGTCGAACGTCGCGCCCTTGATGCCGACGGCGGCGAGCGGCAGCGACACGTCCCGGGGCTCATCCTCCCAGTTCACGACGACGACTGTCCACCACCGGGGTGCGCCCTCAGCCACCCAGACACGCGGCGGGCGGCTGCGGCGCACGCTCCAGAGGCCGCCGCTCCCCAGAACGCGCACCGCCAGCACGTTTTCTCCACCCCAGTTCAGGGCCTCGGGTGGCAGGCGATACCGGCGGTAGGCCTGGGGCTCACCCCGACCGCCCGAGGACAGCTCGCCCGTCTGGCCGACTTTCACGCCGTTCACGAACGCCTCATCCGCGTCCGCGATCTTGCCGAGCTCCAGGTACGCACTCCGCGGTTCGCTCTTTCCGGTGGCTTGACTCGGGAGCCGGAACCTGGTCCGATACCACGCAAACCCCGCGTACTGCGGATGTCCTCCGCCGGCTTCGTCCCAGCGTTGCGGCACGGGGATCGTCTCCCAGGCATCCTCGTCGAACCCACGGGAGCCGTAACTGGGATCGTCGCCCGTCCGAAAGTGCCATGGCCCGCCGATCGGGTAGACAACATCGCCGGTCACGATCGCCGCCGCCGCGTCGCGCTCGGCGGCACCCGCCTCGACGGCCCGGCCCGTCACGGGAGCGACCGGGATCGTGCGCTGCAGCAGGGGCAGGCGATCGGGTGGCAGATTCGGCAGGTTGTCGCCAAGCAGCGTAAGCCCCCCTGTAACCGCGACGACGGATGCCCACACCTCGGCGGCCGCCCGCGACAGCGGAGCGCGCACCACGAGGCAGTCGGGGTCGTTCAACCAGGTCGAGCGGTGATAGAAGCTTCGCAGGCCCGCGGCGCGCGCCGGTGATTGGATCCCCGACCAGGTGACGTCCACGTCCGGCCCGATCCGCATCCCATTGACGAGTCCGACGGCGTGCTGCAACGGCGCCTCGCTCGCGAGCAGGAATGCCTCGGTACCGAGCCCGTCGCGAATCGCGCCCAGGCCGGCGCGGTAAGCTTCGGCGTGAGTCAGGCCGCCGTAGTGCGCTGTGCCGAGGGTCGCCCAGCGCAACCGGTCGACGCGCACGTAGTCGTAGCCCCATTCTCGCACGACGCGGCGGGCCAGATCGAACAACCACTGCTGCACTTTGGGGTGGGCGCCGTCGAGCGCGTAAATCTTGCCACCCCAGGCTTCGCGCGTCTCACATACGACGGGTCCGGTCGCATCGCGCAGCAGCCAGTCGGGCTGCCCGGTGGGGACGCCGGAAGCCTCGGCCACGCCGAACGGCGCGACCCAGAGGCCCGCCTTGAAGCCTCGGGCGTGAATCTGGTCGGTGAGCCAGGCGTGGCCGTGCGGGAACCGGGCGTTCGGATCCCACGCGCCGATGGCTTGCTGGTAGCCGTCATCCAGCTCGATGTGTCGGAAGAATCGTCGGTCGAAATGCGCCGCGCTGAAATCCAGATTGGTGATCACGTCCGCTTCTGCGACGGTGCCCGACCACTCGGCCCGCGTGCACCAGCCCGCGGGCGCCACGGCCTGTGCGAGGCGCTCCTGGTCGACGGGCGAGGATGGCACGAATAGCGCGCGCAGCGCCTCCAGGCCGTCGCCCTCGGGATGGAAGCAGAGGCGCATGTGGGAGGCGTCGCCTTCGGGGCGGAGCGGCCGTGCCGGGAGCCAGTCGCTCACCGCTTCGAGCGCGTCCCGCGACAATTGCACGCGGGCCTCTCCAGGCTCGCCTGCGTCGAACGCGATCGCCAGGCCGCGACTCCCGCGGGTGAGGCCCACTGCGGCGTGGCTCGCGAGCCCTTCCGCCTCGGGTGCCCCCACCGCCACCACCCGACTCGAGTCGGCCGAGTGCGCGCCGTTCACGAGTGCGGTGAGTGGCCCATCTCCCGCGAGGACCTCGGCATGGGGGAGCTGGAAGAAGCGCACGCCCCTCACGGTCGGCAGATAGCGGTCCGGAAAGACGGTGACCGTGACGGAGGCCTGGGGCGTGCCGGCGCCGCCGGCAGTGAGCAGCTCCGCTTCTACCCACACCCCGGCGGCCCGGCCGCGCACGACGACGGCGTCGCCGCCCGGAGGGCGGCGGTTTCCCACCGTGCTATCTTCCAGCTCCGCGAGGGTGAGCGGCTGGTCCCCCACCCACGCCACGATTTCGGCGCCGCGGACGACGGGAACGGGTGAGCCCTCACCGTAGTACCACAGCGACCAGCGGCGATGATCGTCGAGCTCGAACCGGAGCCGCCCGACCGCCGGTCCGCCCGACCGCCAGCCCGCCCCGGTCGGACTGTCAGACAGCCGGACAGGCGGACGGATGAGCGCCCCCGAAGTGGCGCCTGTCAGGAGCACAAACGTGCGTCGGTCCATAGTCACAATGTTGACGGCCTTGGTGGGTTTGTCCACGCCGCTCGCTGGTCAGAACGCGGTCACCGCGGGGCTCGCGTACACGGTCGGCAGCGGGTGGCAGGTCGAGGGGTTTGACCTAGGGCTCGCGCGCGCCGTGCACGCAGGTCCAATCGCCGCACTGTCCCTGACGGCGCGGCTCGGCTCGTTCATCGACGAAGGGGCGATCATCAGCGGCGCGCGCGGGTTCGTGTTCGGCACGAGTTTCGCTGCCCGTACGCCGACGTCCACCATCGCCCAGCTCGGCGCGGACACGAGTGGCGGCCAGATCGGGCTCGACTTCACGCTCGAGGCGACGGGCTACGTCGGCTCGAACTCGCCCCTTCCAGTGGGCTCCCCGTGGGGCGGCGTCTCGGGGCTGCTCGGGCTGCGGTTCGGGGATCCTCACGGCTCGCGCCTCGGGTTGTTGATCGGTCCCACGGTGTTCTTGGGTACCGTCACCGATGTCCGGGCGTTCCTCGGGGTGCGGTTCGAGGCGCCGCTGGCGCGGCGGGAGCACCATCCCTAGCTTTGCCACCGATGGCGGTCCCCTCCCTCGATACCGAGCATCCCGGTATCCGGGTCATTGCCGAAGTGGCGTCGGTGCTACAGGCGGGTCTCGCGTCCGGGGAGGCCCTGCACGGGGTGGTGAGCGCGCTGCGGCGCGGCCTCAACCTCCGCCGCTGCCGCCTCTGGCTCCGTACACCTGACGGCACTCGCTTCACGCCGGTCACCACGCCCGGTGACGAAGCCGAGCAGCCGGGCTATGCCCCACCGGTCGCCGAGTGGATGCGACGCGGGCCCCAGCGCGAGGGCGTGCCGGGGGGCTCGATCGTGCGACTCCCGTTGGTCCACGAGGACGAACCGCTCGGCGTGCTCGAGGTGGTCATTCCCACCGGACGCTATGAAGGGATCGCCCACGACGTCGTGGTGGTGGCGGCCCGCATCCTCGCGCCCATGATCGCCGCCACCGAGCTCTCGCAGGACCTCGCCTCCGAGGTCGCGCTGCGCACCCACGAGATCGAGGCGCAGCGCAGCTTCGCCGCGCAGATCATCGACTCCCTCCCCGTCGGGTTGTACGTGATCGACCGTGGCTACCGCATCCGGGCCTGGAACCGCAAGCGCGAGACCGGGACGCAGGGCGTGTCCCGCGAGGACGCCGTGGGTCGCGAGATCTTCGAGGTGCTGGACCGCCAGCCGCGCGATCTCCTGAAACGCGAGTTCGATCGTGTGTTCGATACGGGCGAGCTCCAGCAGGTGGAGATGGAGTCGCAGGCGAGCGGCGAAGCGCGGTACTACCGCATCACGAAGATCCCGATGCGCCAGGACGGGCAAGACATTTCGCACGTCATCACCATCGGCGAAGACATCACCGAGTGGCGCCAGGCGCAGCAGCGCCTCACCGAAACGGAAAAGCTCGCCGCCGTGGGTCAGCTCGCGGCGGGCGTCATGCACGAGATCAACAACCCGCTCGCAACGATCCTGGCCTGCTGCGAGGCCATGGCACTGCGGAGCGAGGATTTGCCCCCCGGTCAAGGCAACGACGAGTACCTGAAGATCATCGATGCCGAGGTGCAGCGCTGCCGCCGGATCGTCGAGAGCCTGCTCGACTTTTCGCGGCCGAAGGGCGTGGACAAAGCGCCGACCGACGTGAACAGCGTCGTGGAGCGCACGCTGTTTCTCCTCAAGCACCACGCGCGGTTCAAGCGGGTGACCGTGGTGCGGGAGCTGGCCGCCGACCTGCCGCCCGTGCTGGGGGACCATGAGCGGTTGATCCAGAGCTTCATGGCGCTGATGCTCAACGCCATGGACGCGATGGATTCGCGCGGCACACTGACGGTGCGCAGCCGCATCAACCCCAACCGGACGGACGAGATCTTGCTCGAATTCATCGACACGGGCACCGGGATCAAGCGCGAGGATCTGCCCAAGATCTTCGAGCCGTTCTTCACGACGAAGCCGCAGGGGCGCGGCACCGGACTCGGCCTCTCCATCTGTTACGGCATCGTGGCCGAGCACCGCGGGCGGATCGAGGTCGAATCGCACGTCGGCGTGGGATCGAACTTCAAGGTGTACCTCCCCACGGGATGAAGATCCTCGTCGTCGAGGACGACAAGACAGTCGGACAGTACGTGAAGCGCGGCCTGACCGAGGCCGGCTTCCACGCGGACCTGGTCGGGGACGGCGCCGAGGGCCTGCGCCTCTCGGCGGGCGGCCACTACGATATGCTGGTGCTCGACCTGCGTCTTCCGGCGTTGTCGGGCCTAGAGGTACTGCGCACGCTGCGCGACCGCGGCGAGGGCATCCCGGTGCTGGTGCTCACCGCGCAGGACGCCGTGGATTTCAAGGTGCAGGCGCTCAAGATGGGCGCCGACGACTACGTCACGAAGCCGTTCTCCCTGGAGGAGCTGCTCGCCCGGGTGGAGGCGCTCGGGCGGCGCCCCAAGGCGATCGCGCCGCCCGTGCTCAAAGTGGCGGACCTGACGCTCGACACCGGGAGCCGCGAGGTACGGCGCGGCGGGAAGCTCATCGAGCTCACCCCCAAAGAATACGCGGTGCTCGAGTACCTCATGCGCCATCAGGGCCGGGTCATGTCGCGGACCCTCATCACGGAGTACGCCTGGGACTACCATTTCGACCCCGGTACGAACATCGTGGACGTCGTGATCACGCGGCTGCGCAAGAAGATCGACCACGGGCGCGAACCCAAGTTGATCCACACGGTGCGCGGGGTCGGCTACGTCGTGAAGGCGTGACATGCAGACGCTGCGCGGGCGACTCACCGCCTGGTACTCGGGTGCCCTCGCCCTCACTCTCGCCGCGTTCGGCGGCGTGCTGTACCTGGACCGCCGCAGTGCCTCCTACCAGGATCTCGATCAGCGGATCCAGTCCGAGGCAGCGCTGACGGCCGGCATACTCGCCGAGAGCTACCGCGCCCGCGGCACCCTGGTGCGCGCCGACACGGCGCACCACCCCGTGCTCATCCCCGATCTGGCCGCGCTGCTCGAAGGGGTCCCCGACTTCCTCGTCATCACCGCGCGCGACGGCAGCCTGCTGTTCGCGTCGTCCGACGCACGGGCCCTGACGTTCCAACAGGTGGAGCAGCTGCGACGGCTGGCGAGCGCACCGCTCTCCGGACGATCGAGCGGCACGCTTCGCCTCGAGCCCAACGGCCAGAAGATCCACTATGTGGTGCATTACGTCACCGACGCCGGACCACAGTTCGGGGCGATTCTCGCCGGAGCCGACGTCCGCACCGCCGAGCTCGGCCCGGACGAGCTGCTCTCGACCTTCGCGCTGGTGCTACCGCTCGGGCTTGCCCTCGCTCTGCTCATGGGGTCGTGGATTTCGCGGCGCGCGCTGGCCGCCGTGGATCAGATCATCACCGAGGTCCGCGAGATCACCGACGGACGGAGCCTGCACCGGCGCCTCGCCGAGCCGCGGGTGAAGGATGAGCTCGGCCGGCTCGCCGAAACGTTGAACCAGATGATGACACGGCTCGAGCGCAGCTTCGCCGCCCTGCGGCGCTTCACGGCCGACGCGAGCCACGAGCTGAAGACGCCGCTCACCGTGCTGCGCGCCGGCGTGGAGCGCGCCATCACGACCGCCAACCTGCCCCAGGAGACGCTCGCGACGCTGGAAGAGACGCTCCAGGAAATCAAGCGCATGACGGAGCTCGTGGACGCGCTGCTCACGCTGGCGCGGGCTGACGAAGGCATCGCGCCGCTGCACCGCGTGCCCGTGGACCTGCGGGGGATCGTCGAAGAAGTCCGCGAGACCGGCGAGCTGCTCGCCGAAGAGTCGGGGGTGCGGGTGGAGGTCGCGACGCCGCCCGAGCCGATCGTCGTCTCGGTCGACGCGACACGCATCCGCCAGCTGATCCTCAACCTCCTCACCAACGCCGTGAAGTACACTCCCCCGGGGGGGACCGTGCGCATGCACCTAGGCTCCGCGAACGGCCGGGTCACGCTCAGCGTGGCCGATACCGGAATCGGCATCGCCCCGGGGGATCTCCCGCACATCTTCGATCGCTTCTGGCGCGCCGACTCGGCGCGCACCCGTACTGGCGAGCGTCCCGGCGCGGGATTGGGACTCGCCATCTCCAAGTGGATTGCCGAGGCGCACGGCGGGCGGATCGACGTGGTGAGCCGCCCGGGGCGGGGGACGACGTTCACGGTCACGCTGCCGCGGGAGCCGGCGGCGAGTAAGCTCTAACGCCGTCGTCATCAGTTCGTCACCCTCGAGCCATCCCACCGCAAACGACCGATGCCATCCTGATGGAGACTGCTCTCTCGAGGGTTCTCCATGTTCGATCGACTGATCGCATCGAAGCGTGGCGCCGCGGATCGACCCGCGGTGCCGAGCGGCACCGTGTCGGTGCTGGTGCACGCGGGCGTGTGCGCCGCTGCCGTGCTCGCGACGCTGCGTCCCCACCGGCTGGCCGGCGTCGACGGCCCGCCGATCGTGATCTCGTGGCCGCAACCCATCTGTGGCCGGGCCAGACGTTGGGGACCGGTTCGACCCGGTCCCCGGGCCAGTGGCGCCGCCGATTGACGTGCCGCCACAATCCCCCATCGGGCTTCCGCCGATTGACGCCCGCGGGCCGTTCGATCCCAAGTTGCTGTTGCGCGGAGTCGGCGAAGCGGCGGGCGACCACGGCGTGGGCGGGGCGCCAGAGGGTCCGTGGAGCCCCATCGCGGTGGACGAGCCACCGGTGCTGCTCGCCGGCCCGCCGCTCGCCTACCCGGACGTGCTGCGTCGCACTAGCACCACGGGAACTGTCATGGTGCAGCTCGTGATCGACACGCTCGGGCGGGCCGAGCCTGGCTCGCTGGTGCTCCAGAGCTCGCACCCCGGCTTCGAGTGTGCGGCGCGTGCATACGTGCTGGACGCCCTATTCCGGCCGGGGCGCACGCACGGGCGGGCGGTGCGGGTGCTCGTGCGCCTGCCGATCAGCTTCATGCTCAGGCCGCCTCGCTGACCGTGGAGCCCCTCACCCGGCTGTCATCGTTTTGTAATGGGGGCTCCACTAGCGGGCGGGGGCCAATCGGCGGTATTTCATAAGGGGTTACCTGATCGTGCACTGGAGGGCCAAAACCCGTGTTTGACAACCTCAT
>Ga0075434_100007211_pt1 | contig 10284 bp, 10 predicted proteins | sample RhiMethybrSRZTD3_FD_75298 | JGI IMG/M metagenome (GOLD analysis project Ga0075434, IMG submission 75298) | Populus rhizosphere microbial communities from Tennessee, USA - Rhizosphere MetaG P. TD hybrid SRZTD3 | ecosystem: Host-associated > Plants > Roots > Rhizosphere > Soil | place: USA...
CTCGATCGTCTTCTGGTTCATCCGGCACGTATTGCTCTGGGTGATCACGATTCCTTGCAAATTCGGCGATCCGGAGCTCGATCCGCGCATCCGCCACATCTTCGTGCTCGTACTGGAGAACCGGTCGTTCGACCACATGTTCGGGTCGACTCCGATCCGCGGCGCGGACGCCGGAACCGGAGCTCCGACCCAGATCAACCGCCGGCCGGACGACACGTTCAACGACGTGGTCGACGAGAATGGGAACGTCACACATCACTGCGTTGTCGGGACGGGCCAGAAGAAGTCGGTCGGCGACGATCCGGGCCACGAGTTCGGGAACACCCTGTTGGCCCTCTGCGGGCTCGATGCCAACGGCGATCCGCCTCCCTATCCGCCGTATCCGTCGGCGTCGATCGACAACAGCGGCTATGCCCAGGGCTTCGCGGACAAGGTCCTGTCGAAGACGCCGCCGGGTGACCCCGGGACGATCATGCTCTCCTACACGCCAAAGGACGTGCCGGTGATCACGGCGCTCGCGCGCGAGTTTGCCGTCTGTGACAACTGGCTCTCCTCGATGCCGGGGCCGACCTGGCCCAATCGCTACTTCTTCCACGCCGCGTCGTCGGCCGGCCTCGACGACAGCCCCAGCGGCTTCGACTCCGGATTGTCTGAGCTCCTGTCCGGGCTCGTGCTCGACAACGGAACGATCTACGACATGCTCGACTCGGAGAACATCGACTGGGCCGTCTATCACGGAGACGCCTTCCCGCAGGTGATGTCGCTTGCCGGCATGGATCTCCTCACGATGGCGACGAACTTCCACGACATGGCCGACTTCGAGGAGGACCTGCAGGACGGGTCGATCGCCAACTTCGTCTTCATCGAGCCGGACTACGGCGACGACATCACCGGCAATACCTACAAGTGCGGGAACTCGCAGCACCCGCTCGACGACATCACGCACGGCGAGCGGCTGATCAAGCGGGTCTACGAGGCGATCAGGGGCTCCGAGCTCTGGGGTCAGAGCATGCTGATCATCACCTACGACGAGGGCGGTGGGTTCTTCGACCACGTCGTGCCCGGCCCGACGGTTCCGCCGGGGGACTCGATCACCGACCCGGTAAACGACCACAACAACTTCGACTTCACCCAGCTCGGCGTGCGCGTGCCCGCGATCGTGTGCTCACCGTGGATCGCGCGCAACGTCATCGACCACCGCGAGTACGAGCACGCCTCGGTACCCAAGACAGTCGAGCAACTGTGGGATCTCCCTGCGATGACCGACCGTGACTCGCACGCCCGCGACCTGAGCGCGCTGCTCACGCTGTCGTCACCGCGAACGGACGCACCCGAGACCTTGCCGCCCGCCGCGGAGCCCGAAGTCTCATGCCCAGATGACGATGACGCCACCGACGACACCTCGGAGGCGCTCACAGAGCGTCCGAGAGAGGCCACGCTCTTCGACTCCGTCACGCTCGCGCGTGCGAGCCAGACGAACCCAGCCGCGATCACGTCCACCGCCGGGGCGTTTCTCCTTGTCGCTCTGCGACGCGACCTGCTGCTCGCGCCGCCGACGGAACGCCGCCGGATCTATGACCAGGTACATCGGTTCCAGACGATGGGCGAGGTCGCACTCTACGCGCGAGCAGTCGTCCGCGAGATGTCGCGCGACGAGCGGTCACATCCCGCGAAGCCGCTCCGGCCCGACCAGCGTCGGCTACGACGCAGGTTCAGGGAAGCTCCGAAGCGGTAGGAACGAAACCCGAGCGTCACGGGGGTCAGCCTGAACTGGCTTGCAAGCCGGAGGTCACCGGTTCGATCCCGGTACGCTCCACTCTTAGAAGCCCCGCTCACGCGAGGTTTTCTGTCGCCACTGTTACGAAATGCGCTGGGGCGGGCGCTGCCAGCTGCAGCTCGCTGCTGACGCCGCGCGAATCTTCATCGCCGCGGCGCGCTCCGATCACCGAGGCGCTGCGGTCTTCACCTGGGCGGCCGTCAGTGCACGCGAGCGAGGTCGTCAGTGCGATCGAGGCCGCCGCGCCGGAAGTCGCGGGAAGGATCACGTTCGACGACGTACAGCTTCCCTCGCGCGCCTTTCCGTTCAGCGCTCTGCCTGAACCGGATTCGTCAACGCGCCCAGCTCGTCGATCTCGATCGTCACCTCGTCACCGTCCTTCAGCAGAACCGGCGGATCGCGGAACACGCCCACTCCCGCCGGCGTGCCGGTCGCGATCAGGTCGCCGGGCTCGAACGTCATCGTCGCGCTCGTGTACGCGATGATCTCGGCGACCGTGAAGATCATGTTCGCGGTCGTCGAGTCCTGCATCACCTCGCCGTTCAGGACACAGCGAATGCCGAGCGCCTGTGGATCGGGCACCTCGGCCGCCGGCACGAGTCGGGGGCCGACTGGGCAGAACGTGTCGGCCGACTTCCCACGCGTCCATTGCCCGTCGGAAAACTGGAGGTCGCGAGCAGTGACGTCGTTGAGGCAGATGTAGCCGCGTACCGACTCGAGCGCATTCTCTTCGGACACGCCTCGCACGCGTTCTCCGATCAACACCCCTAGCTCCGCTTCGTAGTCCACCTGCGTCGATAGGCGCGGGATCACGATCGGCGCGCCCGGCCCGATCAGGGCGTTTGGCCACTTCGCGAAGAGCAGTGGGGCGTCCGGGATCTCGGTGCCCTGTTCCTCCGCGTGGTCGCGGTAGTTGAGCCCCACGCAGACGATCTTTCCCGGGCGGTCGATCGGCAGGGCGTTCACGATCCGGCACCCGCACTCGTCGCGCAGTCGTGGTAAACGGCAGTCAGACAGAGCGAGCCGACGGGCATCGCGTTGAGTCGGCCGCCCCCGATGACCATTCCAAGCACTGTCACTCGCCTCACAACGGCGAACCTAACCGGTCCGTCAGCGTACTGCCCTCCGATGAGCTGATGGTGCCGCTACATGGCTTTGCAAGCCGGAAGTCACCGGTTCGATCCGTAGCTCAGTCGGCGACGTCGCAAGTGCCGACTTGAGGTTTCGCTTCGCTTCGCTGAACTGCCACCTCACCCGATCCCGGTGACTTCGGCGTTGCGGGAGTCCGCACGCCGAGGAACGTCGCGACGAGGATTGTCTCCTGACGTGGCTGCGCGCGATCGGCGTCAGTCCCCCGTCGCTACGGCGCGAGCAGCAGCATCGTCGCAACGGCACCGAACGCGAGGAACGGTCCGAACGGGATCGTCATGCGCCGGGCGCGGCTGCCGTGGCGAACGAGCAGCGCGACGGCTGCGGCCGCGCCGGCGAGCGTCCCGAGCAGCAGCGCCGGAAGAATGGCGCCTCCGAGCGCCGCGCCGAGGAGCAGCGCCAGCTTCACGTCTCCCATTCCCAGGCCGGCCGGCCAGGCGAGCGCGAAGACGAGCAGAAACCCTGCGGCACCGAGCGCGGCGCCGACCCAGGCGGCCCAGCGGTCCGGTGCGACCGCGACGTGCGTCAGCAGGACGATGCCCGCGGCAGGCAACACGATGCCGTTCGGCAGCCGACGCGACTCGACGTCGATCACCGAGAGCACGACCAGAGTCGCACAGGCGAAGGCCGCCACCGCTCCGGCGCCGGTGAAGCCGTAGCGCGCCAGCACCGCGACTGCGAGCGCCGCCGCAAGCGGCGAGCCGAGCGGACGCGCACGCGTCCAGGCAGCCGCGGAGGTGATCACGCCGCCTTCGGCGACCCCCACGCCAACCGGTCGCCGACCGCCAGATCGAGCCGGTCGCACTCTCCGGCTGCGAGCTCCAACGCCGAGCGTGCCCCGAAGCGCGAAGCGGCGCGCCATGGACCCACGTGCGAGCTCACTTTGAGGATCCGCAGCTGCCGGTCGAGGAAGACGACGTCGATCGGGAACCGCATGAACCACGTGTGGACCGACCAGGTCGGCTTGATGAGCAGACCGTGACCGCGCGGCAGCCGCTTCCGGCCGAGTAGACCGCGCCCGCGGCTGAAGAAGCCGTCGGCGATCTCGCAGCGCTCGCACACAGCCTGCCCTTTCTCACCGACGAGAACGATTCGGTGCATCGCGGCGTGACGGTAGCCCTGACTCCGCGCCTCCACATCTACCGGACAGGTAGTTCGGACCACCCGCGTGTCCGCCCGCCCGGGCGATCCCGCCGCGTTGCCACTCGCCTTGAATGACCCGGCATGAGCGAGGGCGACGGTCGCCCTTGCCACAGACAGAGAGGAACTACCTCATGTTCGATCGTTTCAACGTTTGGGCGCTCGCGCTCGTCGGCCGGGTCGAGGAGCTGAAGAGCGACGAGGGTCAGACCTTCGTCGAGTACTCGCTGATTCTCGCCGTGGTCGTCGTCGGCGTGCTGCTCGCAGTCACGTGGACGGGGCTCGGCACCGCGATCGGCAACGCGATCTCCCAGGTCAGCACGAGGATCGGCGCCGCTTAGGCGCAGGGGGGACGGCGTGGGCAGGGAGCTCGGCGCGCTGAGCGGATCCCTGCCCGCGCTGCTCATGGCTCAAGGGGGCGCAATGCGCCCCAGACACAAAGGAGTTGTTCGATGCTGACAGGCTTCACACGTGGGATCGCGCGGCTGACGCGAGCGGAGGAAGGGCAGACGTTCGTCGAGTACGCCCTGATCCTTGCCGTCGTCGTCGTGGCAGTGCTCGCGGGCCTCGCTTGGACGGGCCTCGGGACTGCGATCGGAAGCGCGATCTCGCAGGTCACCACGGCAATCGGGGCCGCTTAGGTCTCAGCCGGCGAATGAGCAGGGTCGTCCTCGCGAAAACGCGGATGACCCTGCCCAGCTCACCCCTCCCCTTTCAACGATGACCAAACGAATTCACAACCCCAGGATCAGCGGCCTTGCGACAGACGACGGTCAGTCGATCGTCGAGTTCACGCTGGTGATGCCGTTCCTCGTCTTTCTCCTGGTCGGCATCTGTCAGTTCGGCCTGGCCTTTCACGATTACCTCTCCGTCACCGACGCTGCTCGCGTCGGTGCACGCAAAGCGGCCGTCAGCCGCGCGGCGGCAGGTGGTCCCTGCCAGGCGGCGCGCGACGCGATTCAAGCCACCGTCTCGAGCGAGCAGTGGAGCGCGATCTCTACGCGCATCACGTGCTCGCCCGGAACACCGGGAGACGTTGGGTCTTCGTACACGATCTCGATCAGCCACCCCTTCACGATCGGGCTGCCGGCGATCTTCGGGTTCAACGCGTTCGCGTACGGCGGAACCATGACGTCGAGCGCGACGGAGCGACTCGAATGAGTGCGTTCCTCCACCGGCTCCGCGACGAATCCGCGCAGGCTGTCGTCTTCGTCGTCGTCGGCCTGTTCGCGCTCGTGGGAATGGCGGCACTGGTGATCGACGGCGGCGCCTGGCGGCAGGCGCAGCGCCACCTCCAGACAGCGGCCGACGCCGGCGCGCTCGCCGGCGCGCAGAACCTGCCGACCGACCAGTCCGGCGCCGGCGCGAACGCGGTCTCGTTCGCGAAGCAGAACTTCTCCGGTATCGACGACCCGACGGTCACTTTTCCGGGTGCCGGCGAGATCGACGTCGCGGCGGCCACGACTGCGCCGGGATTCCTCGCGAAGATCTACGGCGCCGCGTTCGGCACTGTCGATGTGCGCGCGCATGCCCGCGCTGCCGTGGGCGTGCCGCTCTTTCTGAAGGACGTCGCCCCGGTCGCGGTCAGGAACACGGTCGCCTGCGCGGTCACAAACCCCGGCTGCTACGGCCAGCGGATCACGTTGAGCTTCGACGAGAGCCAGATCGCGTCCTCGACGATCGGGCTCATCAACCTCGACTGCCACGGCTCGAGCCCGACGACCTGCAGCTCCGGCGGTCTCGGCGGCTCGACGCTGAAGGACTGGCTCGACAACGGCTACGCGAGCCCGCTCCCCTCGGATCAATGGTACGGAGTCAAGACCGGAGAGACGATCGGGCCCGTCAGACAGGGCCTCGAGGACCGCGTCGGCACGCCGCTCTTCTTCCCGGTCTTCGACAACTACTCCGCCGCCGACCGCTCGTTCCACGTTCTCGGCTGGGCGGCGTTCGTCATCGACCCGGGCGGGGTCAACTGGGGATCCCAGACACGCCAGCTGACCGGCCACTTCACCACGTTCATCGCGACCGACCTCGCCTCCGGCGGAACGCTCGGCGGCGCGACCGACTTCGGCGTTCACGTCATCACGCTCACACAGTGAGAAAGGAAGCCTCCGTGCTCAAAGCAATCCCACGCACACGAAACCTACTGCTGCCGATCGGGCTGGCCGCGCTCGCCGCGGTGCTCGTCGGCATCTACGTCGTCAGCTATCGGCACAAGGTCACCCACGGGGCCAGCCTCGTCGGAGTGCTGGTCGCCTCGCGTGACGTTCCCGCCGGCACCGCGGGCAGCGAAGTGGCAAGCGGCGGATACCTGAAAGAGCAGACCGTGCCGCGCCGCGCCGTCGTGCCCGGCTCGATCGTCTCGAGCGCCGCGCTCACCTCGCTCGTCGCCGCCGGGCAGATCTACAAGGGCGAGCAGATCACGCTGCGCCAGTTCGCGCCGATCGCCCAGGGCGGCGTGTTCGCCAAGTTCTCGGGCACGCAGCGCGCGGTCAGTGTCGCAGGGGACGACAACCAGCTGCTTGCCGGGACGGTCTCGGGCGGCGATCGCGTCGACGTCGTCGCAACCGTCCGCTACAAGTCGGGCGACGCCGAGCGCGTGAGCTCTCGCGTCGTCCTCCGCAACCTGGTCGTCCTGCAGGCGCCCGACGCGCCGAAGGGCTCGGGCCTGGGAGGCGGCCAGCCGGACAACCACGTCACGCTGGTAGTCACCGATCATCAGGCGCAGACGCTCGGCTGGGCGCTCAAGAACGCGAGCTGGTTCCTCGCCCTGCGTCCGACCTCGCGGCCGCGAAACGGCGCAGCCCACCTCGAGACGCTCTTCACGTTCCTCGGCCGCGGCCTTCCGGCTGCGTCGAGCCAGATCAGCGGCAACTTCCCGGAGTCCGTCGATGGCCAGTAACGGAACACCAAGACTGCGGGTCATGCTGAGTGGGGACGCGGCCGCAAGGCTCTCCGGCACTCTCGCCGCCGAGCCGGCGCTGACGCTCGTCGACGCCCCCGAGCGCGGACGCGCCGCGGGAGTCGACGTCGTCCTGCACGTGCTCCACTCCTCGCACCAGCCGAGCGAGCAGCTCGAGAGTCAGATCGAGCGCGTGCGCACGCTGACGGAGGCGCCGCTCATCCTCGCCGCCTACGGCGAGCCGAACGGAATCTCGGAAGCCGCGCTCGAGATCGGCGCAGCCGACGTGCTCGTGCTGCCGCAGTCCGAAGAGACGCTCCTGTTCGCGCTCCGCAAAGCTGCGCGCGCGACCGGGCGCCCGAGTGGCGAGGTGATCACCGTCTTCTCGCCGAAGGGCGGAACGGGCAAGACCGTGCTGGCGACCAACCTCGCCGTTGCGGCTTCCCTTTCGCGGCGCGACACGCTGCTCGTCGACTGCGACCTGCAATTCGGCGACAGTGCGCTCACGACCTCGATCCGGCCGCGGGCGACGATCGCCGACCTCGCGTCGGCGCAAGGTGAGATCGATCGGGAGAAGCTACGGGCATTCGTCAGCCGCAACGACGACTGCGGGCTGACGGTGCTGCCGGCTCCGCTTCGGCCCGAGGAGGCCGATGCGGTCGGGCGCGCCGAGCTGGAGGCCATCCTCGACACCGCACGCAGCTCCTACGACGCGGTCGTGATCGACACGGGGCCGCTCTTCGACGCGGCGCTTCTGACCGCGCTCGAGCGGACCGACGAGCTGCTGCTCGTCTGCAATCCCGAGGTGACCTCGCTCAAGAACGTGCGCATCGGCCTCGAGACGATCGCGAGGCTCGGTTTCGACCGCGAGCGCGTCTCGATCGTCGCCAACCGAATCGGCGCCGCCGGCGCCGTGAGCCGCACCGACATCGAGCAGGCACTCGGGACGGAGATCCGCTACGAGCTTCCGGACGACCCCGCAGTGCCGGCGGCGATCAACCGAGCGGTACCGGTCGTGCTCGCGGAACCGCGCAGTAGCTTCTCGCTCGCGGTCCGTGCGCTCGCCGCACAGGTGCTCGCCGGCGTGGAGCCGCAGACGAACGAGACCGAGGACGCGGGCAAGCGTCGCTTCCTCACGCGGGGGCGAAGATGAGCGCGCTCGACCACACCGGCAACCGCGTCGGCTTTCCCAAGCGCGACGCATCGGCGCTGGCCGAGGCGCTCAAGGTCGACCGCGCGGCGCTCGAGCAGCGCGCCCGCGATCCGCATGCCGAGCTGAAGACGCAAATCCACCGGGCCTGCATCGCGCGGCTCGGCAGCGGCTTCGCGTCGGGCTCCGGCGAGACGCTCGCGCCGCGGGTTCGCGAGATCGTGCGCGAAGAGCTCGAACGCGAGGAGACCCCGCTCAGCCCGGCCGACCGCGATCGGATCGAACGGGAGATCGCAGACGACGTGCTCGGCTACGGGCCGCTGGAACCGTTCCTGCGGGACCCGACGGTCACGGAGGTCATGGTCAACGGCTCGAACTCGGTCTACGTCGAGCGGGACGGGCGACTCTCCGAGACGCCCGCGTCCTTCCTCGACGACGCGCACCTGCTGCGGATCATCGACAGAATCGTCTCCCAGGTGGGGCGCCGGATCGACGAGTCCTCGCCGATGGTCGACGCGCGCTTGCCCGACGGGAGCCGCGTCAACGCGATCATCCCGCCGCTCGCGCTGCGCGGGCCCGCATTGACGATTCGCAAGTTCTCCCGCGACGTCCTCACGCTGGACCGCCTGGTCGAGCTCGGGACCCTCTCTGACGCAGCCGCGGAGTTCCTCGCCGCCTGCGTCCGCGGCAAGCTCAACATCCTCATCTCCGGCGGAACCGGCACCGGCAAGACGACGCTCCTGAATGCGCTCTCCGCGAACGTGCCGGAGACGGAGCGGATCGTCACCGTCGAGGACGCCGCCGAGCTACAGCTGCAGCAGCGGCACGTCGTCGCGCTCGAGTCGCGTCCGGCGAACGTCGAAGGCGAAGGCGAGATCCTGATCCGCGACCTCGTGCGAAACGCGTTGCGGATGCGCCCCGACCGGATCATCGTCGGCGAGGTCCGCGGCGCGGAGACGCTCGACATGCTGCAGGCGATGAACACGGGCCACGACGGCTCGCTGACGACGATCCACGCCAACTCTCCACGGGATGCGCTCCGCCGGATCGAGATGCTGGTGCTGATGGCCGGCGTCGAGCTGCCGGTCAAGGCAATCCGTGAGCAGGTCGCCGGCGGCTTCGACCTGCTCGTGCACATCTCGCGCCTCGTCGACGGCTCGCGCCGGGTCACGCAGGTCACCGAGATCGCCGGAATGGAAGGCGACGTCGTCAGCCTGCAAGACCTCTTCGCGGCGACGCCCGTTCAAGGCGCAGTCGACGAGAGCGCTCTCCGGCAACCGCTTGCTCCCACCGAGCTGCGGCCCGGCTTCCTGGCCAAGCTGCGTGCGAACGGAGTCGACATCGCGCCCGCCGTCCGCTGGGAAGGCCGGCCGTGAAGGCGCGGCTCGCGATCGTCGCATCGCTCATGGCTGCAGTGCTCGCGGCGGCATGCGGTACCGCCGCGGGCGCCGAGCAGCAGACGCAGATCCGGCGTATCGACCTCGGCCACTTCCCGCGCGTTGCCGTGACAGCGATCGCACCGACCGGTGTCGCTCCTTCGCTGCTCGAGAACGGGCAGTCGGCCGCGTACCTCGTACGCCGCGATCTCGGGTCGGCACAGGGGATCGTGCTCGCGGTCGACAACTCGCAGTCGATGCGGGGAGCGCCGCTTCGCGAGGCGAAGGCGGCGGCAACAAGCTTCATGGCGCAGCAGCGGCGAGCCGGGTCGACCGGTGTCGTCTCGTTCGCCCACGAGGCACTCCCTCTCACCCCCGCGGCAGCGAGCAGACAGGACGCCGGGCGGGCGCTGGCCGCGCTTCGTGCCGACCTCCAGAGCGGGACCGTCCTCTACGACGCGATCGCTCTCGCCACCACGCAGTTGAAGGAGACGAGCGCCGGAGGAACACGCGTCCTGATCGTGCTCAGCGACGGGGTCGACCGGGGCTCGCACACGTCGCTGCAGCAGGCGGTAAGCCTCGCGCAGAGCACCGGCGTCACGATCTACACGATCGCAGCCGGCGCTCGCGCTGACACTGGCGCACTCTCGACGCTCGCGGCCGAAACGGGTGGTCGAATGTTCCACGCCAGCCAGGTCCACGATCTCGAGGGCGTGTACGGCGCGCTTGCGCGCGAGATCCAGCGCACGTGGCGACTGACCTATGTCAGCAGCGCACGGCCGGGTGATCG
>Ga0075434_100007212_pt1 | contig 10284 bp, 8 predicted proteins | sample RhiMethybrSRZTD3_FD_75298 | JGI IMG/M metagenome (GOLD analysis project Ga0075434, IMG submission 75298) | Populus rhizosphere microbial communities from Tennessee, USA - Rhizosphere MetaG P. TD hybrid SRZTD3 | ecosystem: Host-associated > Plants > Roots > Rhizosphere > Soil | place: USA...
TCACAGTCTTCTTTTAACGACCTCGGAGACTCATGGCCGCCTCCCTCTTCGTCCGCAAATCGATCGAGGACTGCGAGAAGGACATTCGAGAGCGTGGCGGCCTCAAACGTTCCCTCAATAAATGGCACCTGACCGCACTCGGCGTCGGCGCGACCATCGGGGCCGGCATCTTCGCGACGACCGGAACCGCAATCGTAGGCGACGCTGCTCGCCCGGGAGCCGGGCCGGCGATCGTGCTGTCGTTCCTCCTTACTGCGGTGGCCTGCGGCTTCGCGGCGCTTTGCTATGCAGAATTTGCGGCCATGGTTCCCATCGCGGGCTCTGCCTACACCTACGCCTACGCGTCGCTCGGGGAGTTCGTGGCCTGGATCATCGGGTGGGACTTGATCGTCGAGTACGCGGTCGGGAACATCGGCGTGGCTATCGGCTGGTCGGGCTACTTTCGCGAGCTGATCAGTCATTTCGGCGTCCGAATGCCGGCCTGGCTCGCAACCGACTACCGGAGCGCCCATGATGCGGCCGCTGCAGTCGCGGCTGGCGCCACCGACGCGACCCACACGTATCTCGCCAGCGCGGTCGCCGAAGCGCCCAAGCTGTTCGGCATCCCCTTCATCATCAATCTCCCGGCGTTCCTCGTTGTCGCCGCAATCACTGTTATTCTGGTTCGCGGCGTGCGCGAGTCGGCCAACTCGAACAACGCGATGGTGCTGCTCAAGATCGGGATCATTCTGTTCTTCGTCGCAGTTGGCGTGTTCCTGATCAAGCCGGAGAACTGGACCAATCCCGCGACCGGCGGCTTCGCTCCCAACGGGTTTGCAGGGATTGGCGCCGGGGCCGCCATCATCTTTTTCAGCTATATCGGCTTCGACGCGGTCTCCACCGCGGCGGAGGAGTCAAAAGATCCCAAGCGGGATATGCCGTTCGGGATCATCATGAGCCTGGTTGTTTGCACCGTCCTCTACATTGCGCTCTCAGCGGTGATGACCGGGATGGCGCCCTGGAAGAACCTCGGGACCGCGGAGCCAATGATCACGGCCCTTCAGTATTCGGATGGACCGCCAGCGCTGATCAATGCCTCGCGATTCATCGTCTCGCTGGGTGCGGTCATTGCGATGGGAAGCGTCCTGCTCGTCTTTCAGCTGGGCCAGCCCCGCATCTTCTTCTCGATGGCTCGTGATGGCCTGCTGCCGCCCTTTATCGCCAAGGTGCATCCGCGCTACCGAACGCCGTGGGTCGGCACCATCATCACCGGTATGTTCGTCGGGGGCTTCGCCGCGTTCGCCAACATCGCCGAAGTCGTAGACCTCACCAACATCGGCACCCTGTTCGCCTTCGTCCTGGTATCCCTCGGCGTCATCGCCCTCCGCTACACCGATCCGCAACGGGGTCGCCCGTTCCGGGCTCCGGGGGTACCGATCACGCCGCTCATCTCAGTCGCGGCCTGCCTGTACCTCATGTTGCAGCTCCCCGCCATCACCTGGAAGCGCTTCGCGATCTGGCTGGTCTTGGGGTTGGTGCTGTACTTCGCGTATGGATCGAGGCACAGCCGGCTGAGGAACCCCAAGCCGGCAGCGATGTCCGACGCTGCCTAGCTGACTGATCGACCGGAACGGCCTAGGGAGCGGGCCGTTTGGCGATGGCCAGTGCGCCCAGCGCGGCATCGATCGGCGTGTCTACGACGGTGAAGTGGTCGTGCTCGGCGAGCTTGGCCAGCACCACACCGCGCAGCGGAGTACTGGCCTCGAGCAGTCCCCCCGCCAGCGCCACGGAAATCTTGTCCCGTTCTCCCAGCTGTGGCTGCAAGCAGATCGCGAGCTGCGACAGCTCCCGCGCCGCATAGTCCAGAATCCCGCGGGCCACCACGTCACCGGCTCCCGCCACCTCGAGCACGTGGGGCGCCAGAGCGGCGACCTCGGCCGGACTCGCCGTCGCGGCCCAACTCACCAGCTCGTCGAAGTTGCTGCTGCGAGTTGCGGCGAGTATCCGGTGCTGCAGCGGTGTGCTCGGACTGCGCCCGTCGCGCGCGCGGCTCACTGCACCCAGGGCTGCGCGGCCGATGGCGTATCCGCTCCCCTCGTCGCCCATCTGCCAACCGTAGCCACCCATCCGCTTGAACTTTCCCTGCCGGTCTCGTCCGACTGCGATACTCCCGGTACCGGCACTCACCACGATGCCCGGTGCATCTTCGAACGCCGCGACCAGGGCGATTTCGATGTCGGTGACGACCACGACTTTCTCGGCGATCTGCTCGCCCCGCAGCGCCCGCTCGAGCTCACCCTGCTCGGGCTGTCGCCCCGCGCCCGCGGCGCCCACGACGAGGACCGAGGCTCGCAGTTCGGCAGCGCCTGCAAGGGCCCGGCGCACCACCTCGGAAATTGTGGCCGCCGACTGAAGGGCCCGGCCGGGGCGAACCGCGGCGCCAGGCCCGGTGGCTCGGGCCGCTATGGTGCCTGCCTTCTCGACCGCAACCGCGGTCTTGCTTCCGCCGACATCGGCGCCGACCAGCACTTCGCTCATAGATGGGGAAGGAAGATCGTAGTCTCGCTCACGACTGTCCATCCGCATGATTCCCACCGACGCTCGCGACCAGGCCGACTGTGACGGTAATGAGCGTACCCAAGGGCACGTACCATGGCCATGCCAACCGTCCAACGGCTGCTAGCCAGGCAATGCCGAACCGGTCTGACAGACCCCGGGCGAAAAAGACAACCAGCATGATCGCAAGCGACACCGTCACGCCGATGATGACACCGCGGCTCGTGGCGCGAGCCCAGCGTCCGGCGAGCAGGTACGCGCCCAGCAGCCCGCCGTATGCGATGGATGCGACCGACAGGGCCAGCACCACGACAGGCGTCTTGCCTTCGCGATCGTAGGCTAGAAACAGAAGTGCTCCCAGCATGAGCGCGACGGCCCAAACTGCTGAGAAGATGCGACCGACGCGAAGCAGATGGGCCGGATCCTTCCTTCCGGTCCAGCCGGCGTACAGGTCGTGCGTGAGGGACGAGGCCAACGCGTTGATCGCTGAACTGTGCGTGCTCATGGCGGCCGCGAGGATGCCGGCCACCACCAGCCCTGCCAGCCCGGCCGGGAGATTGCTGATGACGAAACGGGGAAAGATCTGATCCGATGCGATCGTGTCGGGCATCAGTTTGGTCGCCCAGATGGCGGACCCGACCAGAAGGAACAGGAGGAATTGGAGAAAGACCACGACCCCCGACCCGACCAGCGCGACCCTCGCGTCGCGCAGCGAGCGAGTGGCCAGCAACCGCTGCACGATCAGGTGATCGGTGCCGTGGGACGCCGCTGACAGCATTGCCCCTCCCACCAGCCCGCCGAGCAGGGTGTAGGTACTGGTAAAACTGAAAGTCGGATTGAAGACCCGGAGCTTTCCCGCAGCTTCCGCGGCTGAAAGGGCGCTATCCATGCCGCCGGCGAGCGACCATGCGACCAGAAGGGCTGCGACGCCGCCCGCGATGTACACTCCAAGCTGGAGCACATCGGCCCAGACCACCGCCTTGAAGCCGCCGAACCAGGTGTAGATCATGGTGACCACGCCGATCACCGCTATAGACACCGGTGCGCTCCACCCGGTTACCAGAGCGAGGGGAATCGCACTCGCGAACACCCTGACGCCGTCGCCCAGAAACCGCGTGACCAGGAAAATTGCGGACATGAGTCGTCGTGTGGCCGTGCCGAAGCGCGACTCCAGTCGGGCGTATGCCGTCTCCTGCTCGCCCCGGAAGTAGCCCGGCAGCAGCCAGACGGCGATTGCCGTGCGCCCGATGATGAAGCCCAACACCAGCTGCAGAAACGTGAGGTCACCGCGCGCCCCGGTGCCGGGAATGGAGATGACCGTGATCGCGGATGTTTCGGTGGCAACGATGGAGAGCAGTATGGCCCACGCGGGGAGATTCCGCGCGCCGAGGAAATAGTCGCCCGCGGTTTCCTGGTGCCGGGCCACCCAGAGGCCGACGCCGAGTGACGCGGCGCAGTAGCCGAGGACCACGGCGAGATCGAGGGGGGTCACGACGGTGAAAGGTGAACGGTAAACGGTAAACGGGGGGTCCCGATCATCGAGACCCCCCGTTCACCGTTCACTGTTCACAGTTTACGCAGTTAAGCGGTAAAGCTCGAACCGCACCCGCAACCACCGGTCGAATTGGGATTGTGGAACGTGAAGCCGGCGCCCTGCATCGACGAGACGTAATCGATCGAGACGCCGTTCAGATACTGTGCACTGAACCCATCGACGAACACGCGCACCCCGGTGGCGTCGAACACGAGATCGTCATCCAGCGCGCGCTCTTCGATGTTGAGGCTGTATTTGAAGCCCGAGCAGCCACCCGGGAGCACGCTGATGCGGAGCCCCGCCGTCTCGGCGGGAACGTCCTCTGCGGCGATGAACTTCCGGACTTCCTCGGCGGCCCGTTGGCTCAGCGAGATCTCAAATCCGGATGCCTGGGCCTGCTCCTCAACGCTCATTCGCGACTCCTTCCATGGGCTTCGCCGGTGCGAAGCACTACAGCGGTTTCAACGTTCGAATCTTAGGGAGCGGCGGGTGCCGTGTCAACGCTCGCTGCGAGCTGGGGGTCAGCGCGCAAGTTACGTTGAATCAACGCGAAAGCCACGATGGCGATGGCAGAATACCCGATGCCCGATGCCCGGCTTCCGGTGACCAGGGCCCCGACGGCAAAGACCGAGGCGTAGACCGCGACTACCCCTGCCACCCAGTTGACCCAGGAAAGAACCCCTCCGGGGATGGGATCGTTCCCGAACCCCATGCGATCGGCGACCTGCCGCCAGCCGCGACCGCCGGGGCGCACCCGCCGATAGAACCGCTCGAGGGTTTCGGGGGCCTCCGGAGACGTGAGCAGCGTGACGGCGATCCAGACGATTGTGGTGACTCCAACCGTCGTCAGCAGGGCAATGGCGTAGTCCGGACTCGAGGTATTGCCGGAGTCGAGATGCGCGAGCTGGAGCGCGATCGAGGTCATGAACGACGCGGCCATCGCACTGATCTCCGACCACGCATTGATGCGCCACCAGTACCAGCGGAGGATGAACACCAGTCCGGTGCCGGCCCCGAGCCCGATCAACAGTTTCCATCCCTGTTCGACACTCTTGAGGTACGCCATGACGACCAGCGACAGCAGCATCAGCACGACCGTCGCTGCGCGGGACGCGATGACCTGCGCCCGGCGGCTGGCATCCGGATTCACGAACCGCAAGTACACGTCGTTGACTAGGTACGACGCTCCCCAATTGAGGTGCGTCCCGATCGTGCTCATATAGGCGGCCGCAAAAGTCGCGAGCAGGAGGCCCTTCATCGGTGAGGGGAGCACGTCCACCATGACCCGGACGTATCCCTCTTCGGGATTCGCGAGGTTGGGATACCGCAGGAGCGCCACGAAGCCGACCAGAATCCAGGGCCACGGGCGGAGCGCATAGTGCGCGATGTTGAACCAGAGGGTCGCGAGCAGACCGTGGCGCTCATCCTTGGCGGCAAGAACCCGCTGGGCCACATATCCACCGCCGCCCGGCTCGGCGCCGGGATACCAGGTGGCCCACCACTGCACCGCGAGGAAGACCAGCAGCGTCGAGAGCGGGAGCCAGGCGCGATCCGTGGGCGGGAGCACGCCGAACGCCGCCTCGTATGATCCGAAGTGTTGCGACGCTTGACTCGTAAGTACGTCGAGTCCACCGATCGATTCCACCGCCAGTACGGCCAGCAGAATCACTCCACCCATCTTCACGACGAACTGAAAGGCGTCGGTGACCACCACGCCCCACAGACCCGAGAACATCGTGTACGCGGCGGTAACGAGGAAAAGCAGGATCGCGGCCCGCCATGGGTCGATGTTGAGCGAAATCTCGAGCACCGTCACCATCGCCCGGGTCACCCACCCCATGATGATCAGGTTGACGGGCAGGGCGAGATACAGCGCTCGGAAACCGCGAAGGACAGCAGCCGGCTTACCGCCGTACCGCAGCTCGGCGAACTCGAGATCGGTTAGAACTCCTGCGCGGCGCCATAGCCGGGCGAAGAAGAACACGGTCAGAATTCCCGAGATCGCGCCGTTCCACCAGAGCCAGTTGCCCGCAACTCCATACTTGGCGACCAGGCCCGCTACGACCAGCGGCGTATCGGCCGAGAACGTGGTGGCGACCATGGATGTACCGGCGAGCCACCAGGGCAGTGCTCTCCCGGAGAGGAAATACTCCGTCAGCGAGGAGCCGGCCCGGCGCGTGTACACCAAGCCCAGTACGGCCGAGATGACGAAGTACGCCAGGACGATCAGCCAGTCGGAGAAGTCGAGGTGCATCCGGCCTCCAGGCGGAGTGTCAGTGCTGCGTTGCTGCTGGGCGGCTCAGTCCGGCTCCCAGCGGAAAGGTTGGCGGTATTCGAGTGGGAAGTCGGCCAGTGATCGCCGCGCCGGACAATGCCCGGGCAACCGCCGTCTCTGAGATCGGGTTTGCCGCCCAGCCAATCAGGTAGGACTTGAGCTGTCTGGTCTGGGAGATCAGGTAGGGCGAGCCCAGCGAGACCAGCAGGGTAGGGCGTGCAGCCGCAGATTCGTCGATGAGCGAAGCGAGTGCGTCGGGCATTCCAATGCGTCCCCGCCAGGGCACCGCTCGCACGGCCACCGCGAATACAGCTCGTAGTGTGGTGCGCAGCATCGCCCGCGCCGAATCGATGCTCGCCGGGCCGCTCTGAGGCCAGAGGCGAAACACCGAGATCGTGTCGCCTGCCTTCCGAAGCTCCTGGAGCAGAGTGGGGCCGACAACCGGGTTCCCCTCGTCGCCATAGGTCACCAACGTGAATCGGCGGGGGCGAGCGCGGAGGCTGTCGAGAGTACCGTCGTCGGCCAACAGCACGATGGAACGGCCGGCTACTTCGAGTGCTTTGGCCTGATGCTCCGCACTGCCGACCACCCGGGGCACGTTCTCGAGCGGGACGGTACGTTGGCCGAACAATCCAAGGCGCTGCTTGAGCGCGAGCACCTTGCGGACCGATTGGTCCAGCCGCGCTTCGCTGACCCGGCCACCGCGTACGGCCCGCTCGATCGCATCGACTGTTGCGCGAGGATCGGCCGGCTGCAACAGCAGATCGGCGCCCGCAATGAGTGCCAGCACGGGTGCCTCGACGGCACCGTAGCCGCTGACCAGTCCGCCCATATCAAGCGCGTCGGTAACGGTGAGTCCCCGAAAATGGAGTGAGTCGCGCAGCAAACCGGTCAGCACCGCGGGCACCACGGTGCTCGGCTGAGTCCGACCATTTTCTAGCGCGGGAAGTGCTATGTGAGCGGACATGACTGCCGTAGTCCCAGCCTCGATCGCCGCTCGAAACGGGAGCAGCTCCAACGTGTCCAGCCGACGCCAATCCGCCGACACGATAGGAAGGGCGAGATGCGAATCGGTGCCGGTGTCGCCGTGGCCGGGAAAGTGTTTCACCGTTGCCGACATGCCGTGCTCTTCCAGTCCGCGCACTGTCGCCGCGACGAGCCGGGCAACGCTCCGCGGATCCTCCCCGAAGGAGCGGGTATTGATGATCGGGTTCGCCGGGTCATTGTTCACGTCCGCGACCGGAGCAAAGGCCAGATGGATGCCCACGGCCCGGCCCTCTTCGGCGGTCACCTGGCCCATCGCATACGCATCCGAGTCCCGGCCGCTCGCGCCTACGCCCATATTGGTTGGGAACGGTGTGCCGCCGACTAACCGGATCGCGGTGCCGCCCTCGAGGTCGGCGGCGACGAGGAGTGGAAGCCGTGAGCGGGATTGAAGCTCATTCAGCTTCGCGGCGACGTCGAGCGGAGAGCCGACGGAGACGATGAGACCGCCGACGTGGAGCGAATCCACCAGTCGCAGCGTCTCGGACAGGGTTCCATCGTCGTAGGACGCGTAAGTTCCCGGCAACCATGGCACGATCAGCTGTGCCGCCTTGTCTCGAAGCGACATGGAGCTGAGCAGCTGGTCGATATCGGGCGGCTCGGCGCCTGGCTGAGGCGGCATCGTCCCCGAGGCCGTGACCGTGGGATTGGGTGCGCCGACATTGAGGGCGCAGCCCATCAAGAGCGCGATCGTGATCAGGAGATTCCGGTGCACAGACGGCTCACGCTGGCATGGGTCCTGGGTTCGGTCGCGTGCGCGCCCGCGGCGCCCGCTGGTGGAGCACAGCAGTCACGGCCGCATCCCGTGTTACCCGGGATCGACGTGCTGCTGCGGGACAGCCTGCATCTGGTGCGCGGTCGCAAGGTCGGACTGGTCACCAACCAGACCGGAGTGGACGCCCGGGGGGTGAGCGACGTCGAGCGGCTCCGGGCTGCCGGCGTTCAGTTGGTCGCGCTCTTCAGCCCGGAGCACGGCTTCCGGGGGGCGGCGGAAGCGGGTGCTGCAGTGGCTTCGAGCTTGGATTCCGCAACGGGTCTTCCAATCTACAGCCTCTATGGCCGCGTTAGCGCGCCGACGCCCGACATGCTGCAAGGCGTGGACCTGCTCCTGGTCGATCTCCAGGACGCCGGAGCCCGCTACTACACCTACATCGGAACCACCATTGACGTAATGAAGGCGGCCGCTCACGCGGATATTCCGGTGGTCGTTCTCGATAGACCCGATCCGATCGGTGGGGCGGTGCAGGGCAACGTGCTAGACACTGCCTTCGTCTCATCGGTGGGACGCCTCGCCGTTCCGATGCGGCACGGGCTGACCCTGGGCGAGCTGGCTCGATTGGCTCGCGCGGATCTGCGTCTGACCACCCGTCTCAGCGTGGTGCCGGTTTCCGGCTGGCAGCGGTCGCAGGCCTGGGATGAGACCGGCCTCCCGTTCGTCCCGCCTAGTCCCAATCTCAGGTCAGTGGAAGCGCTGTTTCACTACCCCGGGCTGTGCCTGTTCGAGGGCACTGCTTTGTCCGTTGGTCGGGGCACCGATGCGCCGTTCGAGCAGATCGGCGCCCCGTGGCTGGACACGGCGGCGGTGCTTGCACGCGTCGGGCAGGTATCGGGCGTCCGGCTTCGGGCCGTTCGCTTTACGCCAGTCCGCGCGGGAGACGGGAAGTTCAGCGACACGTCAGTTGTGGGCATCCGCCTCCAGGTGACCGACCGCCGAGCGTATGACCCGGTTCAGATCGCCGTGCGCCTGCTTCTGGCGGTCCAGGCCGTTCATCCGGATCGCATCGGCTGGATTCCCGCTCACTTCGATCGTCTGGCCGGCGGTCGGTCGTTGCGGGAGGCGATCGTCGCCGGGCGACTGCTGGGCGAGATCGTGAAGGGCTGGGGGCCGGCGATACAGGCGTTCGAGGCGCGGCGGGAGCGGTATTTGTTGTATAGCCGTTAGCCACCGGTCGTTAGCGGTTGGCGGGACCGGTCCCGGACTCCGCAGCCTGGCAGCTCCAGCTAAAGGCTTACGGCTAATAGCGAAGGGCTAACGGCTCATAGCCAAAACCCGTTCCCCCCGTTATTCTTTCGCGGCGTTTTCGGGCCGAAAAGACCCGGACTCAGGCCCCTAGGAACGATTCAGGCACGACCGAGGAGCGAGGCCACCCTGAAGCTGCTGGACGCACTAGAACGGCCGTTCTATACCGCCGTTCGCCCGCTGGTGGACTGGCTGATTCGGAGCGGCATCAAGCCCAATACCATCACGACGCTCGGCACCGGGCTGGTGTTGTTGTCTGCCCTGGCGTACGGGCTTGGCGCGATTCGATTGGGTGGCCTGCTGCTGCTGTTGAGCGGCGTACTCGACACGCTCGACGGCCAGGTCGCACGGGGCGGTGCGATGGTCACGAAGTTCGGCGCGTTCTACGACTCCACGCTCGACCGGATCGGGGACGGCGCCACCTTCATTGGCATCGGCGCTTTTCTGCTCACGTCGAGCGACGTGGCGTATCGAGGGCCGGCGGTCATTATCTGCATGGTGGCGATCCTCGCGTCGCTCCTGGTCTCGTATACCCGGGCGCGAGCCGAGGGTCTGGGCATCGATTGCAAGGTCGGCATCGCACAGCGGGCGGAGCGGATCGTGCTTCTGGGCGGCTCCTCCCTCATCGTCGGGGCCGGCCCTCACGCACTCGTACTGGAAGGCATCGCGGCGCTGCTGGCGGTTGCGTCGATCATCACTGTCGTGCAGCGCTTCGTGTACGTGTACCAGCATGCGGAAGGTCGCGCGCCGGGTGTTTCGGTGCGCGTCTCGGAGCCGACGCCCGCGCGGCGGGCACTGGATACCATCGCGAAAGGATCCTGAGTGTGGCGGATATAAAGGCCCGGCCGGTGGCTCCGGCCAAGGGCAAGCTTGGCG
>Ga0075434_100007213_pt1 | contig 10283 bp, 11 predicted proteins | sample RhiMethybrSRZTD3_FD_75298 | JGI IMG/M metagenome (GOLD analysis project Ga0075434, IMG submission 75298) | Populus rhizosphere microbial communities from Tennessee, USA - Rhizosphere MetaG P. TD hybrid SRZTD3 | ecosystem: Host-associated > Plants > Roots > Rhizosphere > Soil | place: USA...
CGGTCGCCGAAGCCGGGCGCCTTGACCGCGGCGGCCTTCAACGTGCCACGCAGCTTGTTGACGACGAGCGTGGCCAGCGCCTCGCCCTCGACATCTTCGGCGATGATGAGCAGCGGTCGGTCCGCCCTCACCACCTGCTCGAGCACTGGCAGCAGGTCTTTCATCGAGCTGATCTTCTTCTCGTGGATGAGAATCGCGGGGTTCTCCAGCACGATCTCCATGCGCTCCGGGTCGGTCACGAAATACGCGGACAGGTAGCCGCGATCGAACTGCATGCCCTCGACGACATCGAGCGAGGTCTCCAGCGTCTTGGCTTCCTCGACGGTGATGACACCGTCTTTGCCGACCTTCTCCATCGCCTCGGCGATGATCGCCCCGATCGCCTGATCGCCGTTGGCGGAGATCATCCCCACCTGCGCGACCATGTTGGCCGACACCGGCCGCGCCATCTTCTGAATCTCGTCGACGATCACGGCGACCGCCTTCTCGATGCCGCGCTTGAGATCCATCGGGCTGGCGCCCGCGACCACGTTCTTCGCGCCTTCGCGATAGATGGCCTGCGCCAGCACCGTGGCGGTCGTGGTGCCGTCACCGGCGGTGTCGGAGGTCTTGCTCGCCACCTCGCGGACCATTTGCGCGCCGAGGTTCTCGAGCCGATCGCGAAGTTCGATCTCCTTGGCGACGGTGACGCCGTCCTTGGTGATCGTCGGGGAGCCGAACTTCCCTCCGAGAATGACGTTGCGCCCCTTCGGACCGAGCGTGACGCTGACGGCGTTCGCGAGCTGGTTGATGCCGCTCAGGATCGCCTGACGTGACTGCATGCCGTAGATGATCTGTTTTGCCATGTGTGCCGCTTCTATGTGCTGCCGATGATCGCGAGCACTTCGTCCTCGCGCATGATGAGGTACTCGTCGCCGTCGATCTTGATCTCCTGGCCCGAGTACCTCCCAAATAGGATCGCGTCGCCGTCTTTCACATCTGGTGGTTGGCGGCTGCCGTCTTCCCTGATCTTGCCCAGTCCGACAGCGAGGACCTTGCCCCGCTGCGGTTTCTCCTTCGCGCTGTCGGGGATGATGATGCCGCGAACGGTCTGGTCGCCGTCCTCGAGGCGTCGAACGATGAGGCGGTCGTGCAGTGGTGTGACTCGCATGTGACTCCAGACCTGGTTGCGTGATTGAACTGGCGGCTGTCACAAGCGTATCCGGCGCGTGGAAAACTGGCTGTTCTGAAACGCACATCGAAAATACCGTCGACGTGAAATCGTGAGGGTTAAACGCGTATGTGGAAATGGCTACGGAGGCGGGGATTGGAAGCCCGCGACACACCGACTGCCGGTGATGCACCCAGCGCCGCCGCGTCGTTCATCGACCGGCGTATCGGCGGGTCCGGCAAGTATCTGGCTCTCTATAGATACCTGGAGAACCGGTATGCGGACGTCACGGTCCTGACGTTCGACCAGATTGAGGATGTGCTCGGCTTCGCGCTGCCGTCACTCGCACGCACGTGTGCGGCGTGGTGGGAGCCGCGAGCGACGAACGGCCACGCGCTGCCGCAATCGGCAGCCTGGATGCTCGCCGGCAGGACGGCGACGCCGAATCTGTTGGCCAAGACGGTGCTCTTCGAGCGAACGCCACCACCGAGTCGGAAGCGCGGTCAGAATCGGGCAGCGTCGGCTTAGTCGTGGAGGACGACGCTCAGCAGCGAGTTTTTGATCGTGATGGGATTCTTGCCGTCGTATCCGATGAAGCCCATCTTCCTGAACTTGTTCAGGAAGAAGTTGACCCGCGAGCGGGTGGTGCCGACCATTTCAGCCAGCGTCTCCTGTGAGATTTTCGGGACCACGCGGGTCGGCTCCGCCTGGGTGCCGTAACGCGCCAAGAGCAACAGCGTGCGCGCCAGCCGCTTCTCGCTCGAGTTGAACAGCTGATCGATGAGGTCCTCTTCGATCCGGATGTTGCGCGTCAGCAGGTGGGCAATGAAGCGGTCGGACATGTCGTGCTGCTTGTGCAGCAACTCAGACATCTGCTCTTTGGTAATGCGCAATATCACAGTTGGGGCGCTCGTCGTTGCCGTCCCCATGCGAAGCACCTGTCCGGCCAGGCACCCCTCGCCGAAGAATTGACCGGGACCGAGCATCGCGACGACGGCCTCTTTACCCGCTTTCGACAGGACCGACAGCTTCACGCTGCCTGACTGTATGTACATGACGTCGTCACAGACGTCGCCTTGTGTAAAGACGGCCTCGCCGCGCTTGTACTCGACGACCGTCCTGACGACCTTGGCCGAATCGAGGAACGCCTGGACGCTGAAGTCTGGCGTCTTCGCCGTCTCGGCGAGCGCTCGCGCGGAGAGTTGAGCGGTGCGCGATCTGGTCATCGTCGTCCGGCTGGTGGGTGGCGCCTTCGCTCGATGGATGGATCGATGGCAATGACCATGCGGCGCCGGTCGGGTTGAACGCGCAAGCGGACCTCGGTTCGCTCAGTGGGGAGCGCTGTCGTCGCGTCAATGGTCGGGGCGGATCCCGCCCGTTCGTGCGCCACACGATGGCGCCTCTCCTGAAGAACGCTGGCCGGTCCGCGGTCTTCGCTAGTCATGAATTCGTCCTCGATGTGTCAGCTGTCGCGATCGCTGCGGGTGTCTGCCTGGTGAACAACCATTGTGTGCGCAGCCCGGATCGAGGTCTGTGCAATGTTGAACAGTGGATGCAGCGACCGTCAGCCAGACTCGCATGCATGCCGCTGTTTCCTCATTTGGCGCCTCGGGCCTATGTAGAGTGCCCCCGCTGTCATACGCCGTGGGCCTTCTTCACGGTAGAGCGTGTCGACACGCGGTGCGCGTTCTGCCCCCAGTGTCAATATCTGTGGGATCGCGTTCGGGAGACCGCTCCTACGAATCAGCTGGCGTGAAAGGTGAGTACGGCGGACACTTTGCGTGCCAGCACACGCCACCAGACCTGTTGGCGCGCGTGACGCCGCAGCGCCGGTCCACCGCCGCCCTCTATCTGATGCATGGCCATGGTGGCGGCGTCCATCGTGCTTGGACCAACCGGGAGGATGACGACCGAGTGCAGCCCGAGCGTCGTCGGGATGACGAGCTCGCGCGCGCCGGGAATCATCGGCGCCACGAATCGGTCGTCGCTCGCGCGTGGATCGGTCGCATCTGGGGTGGGCATGGTGTTACAGCTGCTCCATCCAGTTCCGCAGGAGATACTCGGCGGCCTCCGCGTCGGTCCGATTGAGGCTCACCCAGCGCACGCCGTTCGTCGCGTCGGTTCCGCTGTGACGCATTCGAACGCACACATCCGCACCATCTAGTGTCATGACGAGAGCGCCACGTCCGTGCCGCGCGGACTCGACGGTCACATTCGATGTTTCCGAGTCTTCGACCATCGTCAGCACAGCCAGCCCTGCGCCTTCGTTGTAATTCGTGACCAGCGTCCTCATTGCGGCAACGATGGTCGGCCACCGGTGGAGACACTCATCGTGGCGCTCGTTCTCGTGGGCGACGAGTGTTTGTGTCTTGAGAGCGTCGGCGCGATCCAGCGAACCCTGCTTCTCGCCTAGTTGTCGGGACCAGTCAGTCATAAGAGGCCACTTCCTATTCGACGGGATGTGATGAGGCCGAACTAGGGCTGGAATTTCTCCTTGTTCGTCGATCGGGCGAGTTCATCAGCCTGTCGCTCGTCGTCGATCCGTTTCTTGGCGAGCGCCGCTTCGCGCTGCGGCGCTTCGCGCTCGTCGAGGACCAGTGCGGTCGCTTCCGCCTTGCGCGCGCTCGCATCGAGGGACAGAGAGGTCACGATCAGGGTGTAGGCGTTGGAATACGGAAGACGCTGTAACGCGACGCTGGCATCTGCCTGTCGCCATTCGGCGATGCTCACCGGCGCATCCAGGACCCGAGCGGGTGAGCGCGGGGGCGGGGCTTGTGGGGACGACGGCGCGCCGTATACGCTCGCCAGCGATTCGATCATGTCCTCGTTCGTCAGACCGCTTGTACGATCCTGCGCGTAGACGACCGACATCTTGAACAGGCGGCCATCGACGAACTCGAACAACATCCGGTCGATCGAATCACGACCAGGAACGGGTGTGCCTCTCATGTAGCGCGGCCGCCACTCGAGCTGCTGGAGAACAGCGGGTCTGCTGTGAACGGTCTTCAGGTCGCGGTCCTGCGTCTGCGTCACCGCGGTCACCGCGGCCAGCGGCGCGCCGAGCTCGAATTCGCGATAGCGCGAGAGCTCCGCCGACGAGACAGTGGACACTGCTAGCACGAGACACGCCGCCGAAGCGCCGGCGCGCAAGATGAGACGCATAGGGCCCAACTTTCAGACGGGCTTTGATGAGGGCTGACCGCGGAGCGGGACTGCGGAAGGACCAGTACTCAGGAAAGCGATGGACCTTGAGTATGCGCGCGTTGACGCTCAGGAACAAGGTAATTCGGAAACGGCCCTGCCTTTACTGATTCGGATCCGCGCTGCCGACGAGCTCGAGATTGAGCCCGTTCGGATCCTTCACGAACACGTTGCGGATCGTGTCGCTCCACTCGACGAGCTCCTCGTTGCGCGAGAGCACGCGACCGCCCGAGGCCTTGATCTTCGCCAGCACATCCCGGATGTGGCCGACGCGGATCGCCATGCCGCACGCCATCGCGTCGGTGACACGCAGGTCGAACGGTTTGCGCGGCACGTCTTTCACTTCCGTGAACTCGATCTTCGCGGTACTGCCCGAGATGACGCCGCTGGAGACGCGGTACTCCGCGCCCTTCGGCAGGCCCATCAGATCGAGCACAGCCTGATTCTTCTCCCACTTCGTCGGCGCAGGCATCTCCATTGCGAGCACGCCGTTCCAGTACTTCAGCGTCTCGTCCATGTCACGCACGGTGAGCCCCATGATTGCGCCGACGACCTGGCTCGGTGGCGGCGGCGTGGCGGGCGCGGCAACCGCATCTCCACGTCCGCGTCCCGCGGCAACCGGTAGCGCGTCGGTGGCGGCGATGATGGCCGGTGTCGCCTGAATGGCTTCAACGAAGTAGCCGTCCGGATCGCGCATGATGATCGCCTTGGCCATGCCGATCGGCGTCGGCACCTCCACCGGCGCTGCGCCTTTGGTCACGATCGGCGCGTGAGCCTTCTTCGCGTTGGCGACGACGGTATCGAGATCACGCACGAGCATCTTCATCATCGGCGCGCCCGGATCCTGAATATCGGGCTGCTTGTTCGTCTGGCGCTCGAGATCGCCGAACTGCGTCAGCTCGAAGTTGAACGCGCCTCTGAGCTGCGTCATCGCCACGCGCAGTGACGCGGTCGGCGAGTTCGTGAGAATCCGCGGGCCTTTCGGATCGAAGCCGTTGACCCGTCCGTTGAGCGCGAACACCGACTGGTAGAACGCCAGCGTCTTCTCGACGTCGTTGGTCGAGTGGATGGCGTGCATCAGGCCGATGACCCCGGTCTTGTTGGTTGGATTCGGCACCTGGCCCTGGGCGAGGACGATGGCGCCGGCGAGCAGGCACGAGGCGGTAACGGTCGTCAGAAGGCGCATGAATGCTCCTCGAAAAATGCCGGCCTGAGGATAGCACGCAGGTATCATGCGTAGCGGGACGAGCGCCAGGGACTCTCATCCGAGGAGATCGCTATGCGCGGCAGCTTGAAAACTCTCACCCTCGTCGTCTTGTGCGCCGGTGTGTTGTCTGGACCGCTGACCGCCGCGACGTCCAGTGCGCTCCCTGAGGCCGTCGGCCTGTCCAGCGAGCGCCTCAAACGAATCGGCGAGCTGATGCAGCGCGAGATCGCGGCGAAGAAGTTCGCGGGTGCGGTGACGCTGGTGGCCCGCAACGGCCGCATCGCGCACTTCGAGACGCACGGGCTGATGGATCTCGAGTCGAAGAGGCCGATGCTGAAGGACGCCATCTTCCGCATCATGTCGATGACCAAACCGATTGTCGGCACCGCGATCATGATGCTCGTCGAGGACGGCAAGATCCGGCTCACGGATCCGGTGTCGAAGTTCGTTCCCGACCTCCAGGGAATGTCAGCCGTGGTGCTGAACACAGATGGCCGCGTCGGACCGGCGGCGTCGTTCACGTTTGCCGCGCCGCTACCTGGCCGCGCCGTACCCGTCGATCGAGAAATGATGGTGCGGGATCTGTTGACGCATACGTCAGGGCTGATGAGCGGCGGTATGAGCGCCGGCAGCGTCAACGATGTCAACGCGAGAGCGGGGGAGTCGCTCGCGCAAATCATGCCGCGGCTGAAGAAGGTGCCGCTCGATTTCCAGCCTGGCACGCGATGGGCGTACAGCCCGCAGTTTGGATTCGACGTCCTGGTGCGCGTGGCGGAAGTCGCGTCGGGGATGCCGTTCGATCGGTTCGCGAAGCAGCGCATCTTCGATCCGCTCGGCATGAAGGACACGTTCTTCTACCCAGCCGACGGCAATCCGCGCATCGCGACGCTGTACGAACAGGCAAACGGCAGCCTCCGAAAGGCGGCGAATCCCGGTTTCATGAACGGCGCATATTTCTCAGGCGGCGGTGGTCTCTTCAGCACCGCCGAAGACTATCTGCAGTTCGCGCTCATGCTGCTCAATCGCGGGCAGCTCGATGGCAAGCGTCTGCTCGGCGCGAAGACCGTCGAGTTGATGTCGTCGGTTGTCGTTCCGGATACGTTGCCGGGTCGCAATCCTGGTGAGGCCTTCGGCTTGAGTGTGCGTGTGGTCAGCGATCCCGGTGCGCGCAACACGCTGGTGTCGAAAGGCACGTTTGGATGGAGCGGCGCGTTCAACACGCACGTCTTCATCGATCCCGTCGAGCATCTCGTCGGCATCTTCATGACGCAGAGTGCGTATCTGTCAACACGTGGCGAGTTGCGAGAAGATTTCGAAACCGCCGTAATGCAGGCGGTCGTCGGCGGGAGCACGCCCGGCGGCACGAATTAGAACATTGGACAAAAGCCGGACACCGAGTGCCAGAACGTGTCCGTCGCCCGATGTGATCGGGCGTGCAACGCGAAGCAGCGGCAGCGAGTTTCACTCGGGCCGTTGTCTTGCAGTTGCCTGCGCTCATGCCGCGGGCATCCGTCATCAGACTGCTGCGTCGCAGATTGCGCGCGAAGCGTCACATCGGGACACGTCTGCACGCCGTCGCGTCGGCCGAGATCGCCGGCCTTCGCTACGTCAGCGACCGTCAACGTGGAATTGTTCGCCGCAAGGGTCCCGCAGGTTTCGTCTATGTCGGCGTCGACGGCAAGGTGATTCGCAATCGAACGGTGCTCGATCGCATTCGCGCGCTCGCGGTGCCGCCGGCATGGACCGACGTCTGGATTTGTTCCGATCCGCGCGGCCACATCCAAGCGACTGGCCGTGACGCCAAGCATCGAAAGCAGTATCGCTATCACGCGGCCTGGCATGCGTTCCGCGGTGAAACCAAATTCGATCGAATGGAGGAGTTCGCGCGCGCGCTGCCGCTCATCCGACGCCGGACGCGAGTCGACCTCGCGCAGTCGGGGCTGCCGCGGAGCAAGGTGCTCGCCACGATCGTTCAGCTGCTCGAGAAGAGCCTCATTCGTGTCGGAAACGAGGAGTACGCTCGAGAGAACCGATCCTTCGGATTGACGACGCTGCGCAACCGTCACGTACAGGTGACGGGAGCCACGCTGCGGTTCGAGTTCCGCGGGAAGAGTGGCGTTCGACACTCGGTGGGCGTAAACGATCGACGCCTGGCCCGAGTCGTCAAACAGTGCCGCGAGCTGCCAGGCCAGGAACTGTTCCAGTACCTCGATGAGACCGGCGCGCCGCAAGGCGTCGACTCTGGCGATATCAATCGATATCTGCAGGACATCAGCAGTCAGGCGTTCACCGCCAAGGACTTCCGCACGTGGTGGGGCACGGTGCTCGCCGTCGCGGCGCTGCGTGAATTCCGTACGGCGCACAGCAAGACGCAAGCCGAGAAGAATGTGCTTGTGGTATTGGATGCGGTATCCGGCGTGCTCGGGAATACGCGGGCGGTGTGCCGCAAGTCCTACGTCCATCCGGGCGTGGTCGAGTGCTACGCGAATGGATCGATGGTGAAAGTACTCGGACGATCGTCCAGAACAGCAGCGAACAAGGTAGCCGGTCTCTCCGCCGACGAAGTCGCTTTGGTGACTCTGCTGAAGTATCTCGCCCGAAGAACACCTGCCCGACGCAAGGTTGCGTAGGATGTCATCGTCCGGCTAACGCCGGACACCACGACTGATCCGGACACTACGACTGCGCGAGCGCGCGGCTCGCCAGCGCAGCGCCTTCACACAGCGATCGCAACTTCGCCCACGCGATCTGGGGATGCGTGCGGCCGCCGAATCCGCAGTCGGTGCTCGCGATCACGTGTTCCGCTCCAACCAGACGCGCAAAGCGCTGAATGCGCTGCGAGACGAGCTCGGGGTGCTCGACCAGATCGGTCGAGTGCGTCACCACTCCCGGCATGATCATCTTCCCCGCAGGCAGCTTCACCCGTTCCCACACCGCGTATTCGTGTTCGTGTCTGACGTTTGCCGCCTCGAACGAATAGAACCGCGCCTTCACGCTCAACATCACGTCGACGATGTCGGCGAGCGGAAGGTCGTAGGTGTGCGGACCATGCCAGCTGCCCCAACAGAGGTGATAGCGGACTCGCTCGGCAGGCACGTTGCGCAGCGCGTGATTGAGCGCGTCGATGCGATGCTGGCAATAGCGCTTGAACGCCGGCAACCCCATGTCGATGCCGATGCGATCCCACAGCGCCACCAGCCATGCATCATCGATTTGGAGGAGGAAGCCAGCGTTGACGATCGCTTCGTATTCGACGCGCAGGGCGTCGGCGAGGGCGACGACGAATTCTTCGCTCGTGCGGTAGAACTCGTTGGCGCGATAGGGCTCGAGGCTCGCGGGCGCTGTGCTGGTGAGGAAACAGTCGCGCCTCTCGCCGATGACCGACCGAAAGATCGCGAGCTCGCGCTCGAGGGCGACGGCTCCGGTGTAGGTGATTGGCCCGGTGCACGCGAGGTACCGGCGCCTGCTGCTCATGCGCTTGTCGGGCATGAAGAACAGCGATTGCCGCTCGGTGGCGTAACGGTAGAAGTCGGCGAAGGCCTCGCGATCCTTGCCTTTGCCGATGATGGACCCGGACGAGGGCAGCGGCCGCTCGTCGAAGCCGCCGAGGCGCTGGTCCATGAACGCGAGCCAGTCGCCGCCCTTGGTCAGCTCGCCTTCGTTGATGATGTCGAGGCCAACACCTCGCTGCTGTTCGACGATCCACTCGACGCTGCGTCGCAGGTCGTCGTCTGTATGCGGCCCGATCGGGTCAAAGTCATTCGGGCCGGGCAGGCTGCCGACGTGTGTGGTTGGGATCTTCACCGAGCGATACGCTATCAGTTCTCGGCAGGGCGCTCCACGCGATCGATGACCAGGACGTCGACCGGCCCTCGTGTGGCCTCGAGCTTCAATCCAAGCTGCTCCTGCACCGCAGTGAAGATCGACGGCGCGCCGCTGATGGATGGCGGCAACGACGGATTCTCGATTGCGGGTGCGCCGTTGACGCGTTCGTTCTCGGGCAAATAGGACAGGTCGAGGTCGAACATTCCGGTGAGCCCCGTGCGATCGGCCACCGGTTTCTGCAGCACGCGGCGCCAGAGCACGGACGCAAAGGCCGCCATGTCGAGACGTCGCAAGGAAAGATGGCCCGGCAGCAGTCCACTTGGGCAGCCGAACACGCCGGCCCCGAGCGCCTGGCCCAGGCCTGCCGGCGGCGGAGGAGGTGCGGGCATTCCGGCCGGCACCGTGAGCGCAGCGCAGTCAGCACCTGCCTGCCGCAAAGACGGACCGCGCGCGCGGTTGCTGCGCGCCACGACCAGGGCATAGATCGGCAATTGGCGGCTTTCGGTGTGCGCGACCAGCTTGACCCTGTCGGTGAGCAGGGAGCGGACCATCGCTCTCGTCGCATCGATCGTGACGTCCGCGGGCGCTCGCGCCTCGATGTCGAAGCGATCGGATTTCAACCAGGGTGGTCCACCTTCGAGCTGGTCGTCCTCGAGTCCATACGCGGTTCGGATCACGTCGCGCAGCGGGACGTTCTGTGCGAACACGCGACCGCCTGGAATCAGTCGTAGGCCGAACGAGGCGGGCGAGCCCGACGTGTTCATCTTGATCGAGGCGACCTCGAAGGCGGGTGCGCCGCGCGGATCGGACGATTGCGCGGTCACGATCGCGCCGACTCCGATCGCAACCGCGAATGCGGCAGTGGCAGTGCGCAGCATTTAGTACTAATTAGTTAGTACT
>Ga0075434_100007215_pt1 | contig 10282 bp, 9 predicted proteins | sample RhiMethybrSRZTD3_FD_75298 | JGI IMG/M metagenome (GOLD analysis project Ga0075434, IMG submission 75298) | Populus rhizosphere microbial communities from Tennessee, USA - Rhizosphere MetaG P. TD hybrid SRZTD3 | ecosystem: Host-associated > Plants > Roots > Rhizosphere > Soil | place: USA...
ACGTAGGTGGAGCGCTCGAGCACCGAGGTCAGCGGCTGGCCGGCGTCGGTCGAGATGTAGATGATCGGCTGGCCGGCGTCGAAGCCCTTGACGAAGAGCAGGTCGACCCAGTTGTCCTCGTATTGACCCGGCTGCTGCGCGCCGGCGAGATGGATGCCGAGCACGCGATCGCCGGTGTTCGTGTGATGAACGACGTCGAACGGGCCGTTGCCGGTGGCGATGATCGGTGCGCTGTAGACGGTCGGCGATCCGGCGATCCGGATGAAGGGGCTGTACCCGGTCCCTGCGACGGCGCCCGGCTGGAAGTTGGCCAGCGGAAAGCCGGTCGGGCCGGGCGTTGCTATCCGAGTCGGGCTGAAATTGGGGGCGCCCTGGAAGTCGACCACTGCCTGCCCGAACTTGTTCTGGTCCGGCGTCGGCGACTCGAGCGTCACCGTCTGCACGGCTCCTGGATCATTGATCGCGATGTTCGCGAGCTTGGGCGCATAGTTGACACCGAGGTCATGGGCGAGCCCGGCGTCGGACGCGTCAAGCAGCACGTACCAGACGGTCTCCTGCTTCGGCGTGCCCTTGTATGCGATGCCCTTGTACAGCGGCAGCCGCACCGACTCCTTGCTCAGATTCACTTGGATTGCGCTCTGCTCGGTCAGGTGGTCACGCGGCAGCAGGCCGCTCAGCTGACCGAGTCCGGTGGCAGCGCCCGGCGCATCGCTTGTGCCGGCAAAAGCGCCGCTCACCGCCACCGCGGCGAACGCCGCCAGCGCGAGCGTCGCCGCTGCGAACCCCCATCGTCTTCGAAAACCCTTCATTCGATCGTCTCCTTTCGTGTGTGTCCGGTCGAGCCGTATGACGAGACGGCGAGGGTAGGGGGCACCGCTCAGCACGACCTGAGCGGTCGCTGAGCGCAACCGCCACTGAGCGCTTGCTGAGGTGGCGGAGAGGCGCCGCAGCCACGCTGATGGCCAGCCCACGACGAAGGAGCACCACAATGGTCACGAAGGCGTTGATTGTCAGCCTGGAAGCGAAGCCGGGGAAGGAGCAGGAGGTTGCCGACCTGCTACGAGCGACCCGCCCGCTGGTCGACGACGAACCCCAAACAGTGGCGTGGTTCGCGTTGTGCACGGGAACGTCGGAGTTTGCGATCGTCGACGCCTTTCCCGACGAGGCGGGACGCACCGCACATCTCGCGGGCGCCGTCGCCGCCGCGCTCGGCAAACGCGCAGGTGATTTGCTCGCGTGGCCGCCGACGATCGAACCCGTCGACGTTGTGTCGGCAAAGCTCCCTGATGGTCCGTCAGACTGACAGGCGATGTAACGCCTGGGCGCGCGTCGCGACTGTTCGGCATGCACGACGATGCCCAGGCAGGGGGCGAAGGCACCTGACGAGCCTTCTTCCCTCTCAGCAGCCCACGTCGATCAGGGCCTTCGGCGCGCTTTTGATAGAGGACGGGACCCGGACGCTCGGTCCCCGCGACCTCGGTGGCGCCCGTCCCAAGCAGGTGTTGCAGATCCTGCTCGCCGCGCGTGGTCGCGCTGTGCCGACCGACCGGATAGCGCACCTGCTCTGGGGCGATGACCTCCCTCGAAACGCCGACGGGTCGCTGCAGACGTTCGTGTCAACGCTGCGGCGTCGGCTCAGCGTCGATCGTGAACGGGCTCGGCTCCTGATCGCGACCGAGTCCGAGGCGTACCGTCTGTCGGGCGACCTGATCGATCTTGATCTGGATCGGTTCGATCGCCTGCTCGAGCGGTCCGCGCATCAATCGACCCGCGCTGCGCGGGCGTCGCTGGAGGAGGCGCTGTCCCTCGCGCGCGGCGAGGTGTTCGAAGACGAGCCGTACGCGACCTGGGCGCTCGACCTCCGCGCCAGCTACCAGGGGCGGATTCTGGGCGCCTATCTCGACGCTGCTGAGGCCGCGCTGGCCGAGCTGGCGTACGACGCCGCCCTCACCCACGCCGAGGCCGCTGCCCTGATTGACGGCTTCAGCGAACGCGCCCGGCGGACGGAGATGCTGGCCCTCTATGCGCTTGGCCGCAGCCATGAGGCGCTCAGCCGCTATCGCGTATTCCGTATGAAGCTGGACGAAGATCTCGGGCTCGACCCGTCGCCCGAGAGCCGCGCGCTCGAGGCCGCGATTCTGCGCCAGGACGACGCACGCGGGCTCCTGCCTCGCCCTCTTCGGCGCGAATCAGCTGATACCGGCGACCACCGAACCCGTCTGCTGGGTCGCGGCGCAGAGCTGGAGGCCCTTGAACAGGCGATTGACCGTGGGCTCAATGGCGGCACGGTCGCGGTGCTGATCGAGGGCGACACCGGTTTGGGCAAGACGCGTATGCTCGACGAAGCCGAGCGGATGCTGGGAGGCGTCCGGGTCGGTCGTGCCCAGTGCTCTCAGATCGAGGCGCACCTACGGTACGTCCCGCTTGCCGCGGCGCTTCGCCGTGCGCTTGGCGACGTCAACATCGAAGCAGCGCAGCTCCCTGCGCTGAGCGGGGTGTTGCCGGAGCTGGCGATGGACTCGCGGCGGCTCGACTACGACGACGTCGATGTGCTGGAAGCGCTGGTCGCCCTGGCGGCCACGCACGCACCCATGGGCCTCCTGATCGACGATCTCCAGTGGGCCGACGGCCCCACCCTCGCGGCCATCAGCTACCTGCGCAGGCGGGCCGGCGCTGCCTCCCTGGTGATGATCATGGCCACCACGCCGAGCGTCACGGGCACCGCTCGACGGCTCCCAGAGCCCGACGTGCACATTCGCCTCGACCCGCTCAGCCAAAGTGATGTCGCCCCACTGGGCCGGCCGAGCCTCTACGAGACCACCGGCGGGAACCCGCGGTTCATCGCCGACGCACTCGCCGGGGACCAGCCCTGGCAACGATCGCGCTCTCTCACCGATGCGTTGATCGCTCAGTGCCGGGCCGAGGGCGACAGCAGCTACCGCATCCTGGCGGCAGCTTCAGTGCTGGAACCGCCTTTCCCGGTGGAGCGGCTGGGAGCCTTGCTCGAAATCGGCGTCGGCGAGCTGATAGAGGAGCTGGAGCGGCTTTGCCAGCGCCGGATTCTCCGCATCGACGGTACCGGTTTCCGGTTCCGCTACGAGCTCGTGCGGCTCGTATTGTGCGAGCAGATTTCGCCGGCACGCAAGCGGTTGTTCAGCCTGAGGCTTGAGGAGCTTGACCGCGAGTCGGAAGAGGACGCGCTCGAGCGAGTCGGGCGGGAGCGTGCGGGATGACACGCCGCCAAGTCGACCCCATCGCCGGCACGATCTTCGAGCACTCCGACGAGCCCGCATACGTGATGGACCCGCGCTGCGACTGCATCGTCGCCGCCAACGACGCTGGATGCGCACTCCTCGAATACGGCCGCGACGAGATGATCGGGCTCTCGATCCACCATGTCCACCCTTCCGAGCGGCAGGAGCTGCACGAGCTGTTGGAGCGCGTCCTTGCCAACGGCCACGCATCGACGATCCGATTGACCTGCCGCACCAAGCACGGGACGTTCCTACCCACCGAGATCTCGCTCCACGCCCTCGAGATCGGCGGCGAAGCGCGCGTACTCGGCCTCGTCCAAGACCGCAGCCAGCATCGGGCCCCGAAACCGTGAGATCTCGTTCACGCCTGCCGGAGCCCCCTGGCGAGTACCCGCCAACCCAGTCCGCTTCCTGGCCCCGCCATGACCGATCAAGGAGTCGAACGCCACCACGGTGGCAGAGGCCGCACGTTCGAATCGGTCCGGGCGCAATAGCGGATTCACGTCACGTTGAACTCCCGGTCGGAACCGGTCGATGCTACGACACGCTGCCCTCGGTGATTGGTGACGCAATAAAGGCCCGCACCTGGCGAGCACCGGCCACGTGCCCCTTTGCGTCACACAGCTCGAGTGCTCGAGCGGCCGCCTCAAGCGCCTCCGGTTCGCGGCGAGCACGGCGCAGGACGTCGGCGAGTGCCATCTCGGTCTGCGACTTGAAGTACAGCCAGTCCGAATCTTCCAGCATCGAGAGCGCTTCCCGGACGAGCGTCTCCCCTACGGCATAGCGGCCGGCTCGCGCCTCCAGGCGTCCCCATGCCCGGCGCCACCATGCCTGGTAATAGATCGACCCTGGCGCCGCGTGCTGACGCGCCACCTCCACCCTGGCGCGGGCCTCGTCGGTCTCCCCCTGCTCGAGCAGCACCTCGCCAAGGAGTGTTCCGATGCCGGCGATGGCCCAGCGCTCGTCCGTCCCCACCAGGTCCTCATGAAGGTCGCGGAGCACAGCTGCAGCTTCAGCCCAGCGCCCCGCCAGCGCGTCGATCGCGCCGTACGTCCAGCGGTACAGTGACAGCACCATCTCGACTCCGAGCCCGGCCATGATCGCCGCCGACTCGTCGAGCAGCTCGCGGGCGGCGACGAACTCTCCTCGGGCCGCCAGCAGTTCGGCCTTGAACTGCATCGGCGTTGCCCGCCCCGGCCCGGGGGTCGCTGCGATCAGTTCGTCGCAGCGCGCGATTGCGTCGTCGACTGGCACTGGGCCGTCCAGCAAAGCAATCGCAACGCCGCGAGCGCCGTAGTCTCGAGCCACCGGATCGCCATACGCCCGCCCGAGCTCAAGGGTTCGTTCGGCAGCGATTCGGGTCCGCTCGGCCTGCATCGCATCCTGTTCCGTGAGGACGATCAGCCCGAGGGCCTGGATGATGCCCTCGATCTCGCCGGCGCGCTCGAACGCCGCGATCGCCTCCTCCGCCTGCCGCCGGCGCGCTTCGATTGGATCTGCCTGTCCGAACCAGATCCGTGAGTCGCTCTGGGCTAGCTCCATCCGGCGTCGTAGCAGATCGTCGCCCGTCGCCGTCGCCTCCTCGAATCCGAGCTCGAGCAGCTGCGCCATCCGCTCGCCCGTCCCTGCCGAGGGGAGTGCGTTGTACGCCAGCGTCAGCAGCGCGCCGGGGCGTTCCCGGTGGCCCAGGGGCAGCAGCTCGAGCGCCCTGGAGAGCAGCGCCGGCGCACCGGTCTCCCACCGCCGGTTTGCCAGTCGCCCTGCAATTGCAAGCGCCTCTCCTGCGCGCACGCCCAGGTCGGCGAAATCGGATACCTGCTCGCCCAGCCTTTCCCGGCAGACGCATGCCGTCTCGAGGTGATACGCGAGGATCGCGTGGAAGTCTGCATCCTCCGGTGACGCCGTCGATTCCCACCAGTCCGCAAAACCGGTGTGCAACTGCGCCCGCCGCGCGAGGGAGATCGCGTCGTACGCGGCGTCGCGGATGAGCAGGTGCCGGAACGCGTACAGCGGGCCGCGCCGGCGGTCGCCACGAGCCGGGGCGACCAGCTCCTGGCGTGCAAGTGCGCGGAGCTCCCCATCCACGTCCCGGCCGGCCAACTCGACGACGGCATCGCGGTGGAACTCCTGGCCGTCCACGGCAGCGGCCTCGAGCACTGCGCGCTCGGCCCCTCCCAGCGCGTCGATGCGGGCTGCCAGCAACGCCTGCACAGATGCCGGCACGCCCACGTGTCTGTCGTCGCCACTCTCGACCATCGCCACCATCTGCTCAGCGAACAGCGGGTTGCCCCCCGCTGTCTCGACGATTCGTCGTCGTAGGTCTGCGTCGAGCGACCGGCCGACGCTCAAGTCGGCGACCTGTCGGGTCAGCTCCTCCTCGGACAGTGGCTCGAGCAGCAGCATGGTGGAGTTGACCTTCCCGCCACCCCAGTCCGGCCGCGCCTCTAGAAGCGTCGGGCGGGCAAGGCAGACTACGAGCACCGGCCCGCCGCGCACCCAGTCCACCACATGTTCGACGACCTTGAGAAGCGGCGGCTCGGCCCACTGGATGTCGTCCAGCACGAGCATCAGCGGCCCGTCGGCGGCCGCTGCCTCCAGGGCACGTGCGACCGCCCATGGGACTTCCTCCACGATCGCCGGACTGTCGGCGGCGTACCCGAGCGTGGAGGCGACCACATCGAATACGTGCGCGCCATCCCCGTCCGCTGCAAGCGCGCGCTGGAGCCACGCCGCGGGGGGCTCGTCGCCAGCGAGCGCGGCGATCGCCTCCGCCAGGGGAAGATAGGTGATGCCGTCGCCATACGGACGGCAACGGCCCTCACCGGCTCGGACGGCGGTCTTCACCACGAGTTCGCCGACTAATCGGGACTTGCCGATGCCGGCCTCGCCGAGGACCGTTACGAGGTGGCATCGCTGCTCGGCCCGACAGCGTTCAAAGGCGCCGGTGAGGAGCTCGAGCTCACGACGGCGGCCGATCAGCTCCCCTGCGAACCACCTCTTGACGCCTTCCGCGCCGGCGTCGACCTCGACCAACCGCCATGCCACCACCTCGCCCCGCTTACCCTTAAGCACCAGCGGTGGCACGGGATCGACCGACACCGCGTCCTGGACCAACGCAAGTGTCGAATCCGCGATCAGCACCTCGCCCGGCGCAGCCGCCGTTTGTAGGCGGGCCGCCAGGTTGAAGACGTCGCCGCTCCCCAGTGTCTCCCCGATGCCGGTGAGAGCCTGGCCCGTCGCCACCCCGACGCGGATCGTCACCTGCCGCTCTCCCAACGCCTCGCGCAGCTCCGCCGCCGCGCGAACCGCTCGGAGGGCGTCGTCCTCGTGAACCACTGGCACGCCGAATGCCGCCATCACCGCGTCGCCGATGAATTTCTCGACCGTGCCGCCGTGGCGCTCGATGATCGGGCGCGCCGCATCGAAGTACCGCGTCATGATCGACCGCACGACCTCGGGGTCGTAACGATCCGCCAGCTCAGTCGAACCGACCACGTCGCAGAAGAGGATGGTGACAGTCTTGCGGGTCTCGGGGATCGCGGGCACCGTGAGGGCGGCCCCGCACGAGTCACAGAACTGCGCGTCCGGGCGGTTTTCGCGTCGGCACTTTGAGCAGATACCCACAAGACAAGTCTACGGTCCGGCGCGCGGCTGGGGGCAAGTCCAGAAGCGGAAGTGGCCTCGGCAAGCGTGCGCCGACATGGGACAGCTGCGGAGCAAAGGCCGCACGTTCGAATCGTGCCGGGCGCATGGCTCATTCAAGATCGCGCCAGTCTTGAAAACCGGCAGTGGCCGTCAAGGTCACTCGTGGGCTCGAATCCCACCCCGCCGCTGGCTGCTTGGTCGCCCCCTCAGACGAGGCATCGGACGCTCTTCCACCGGCTACCATCTCGCCATGAGCGAGCCTCCCGAAGCGGCCGACAACGTCGAGCAGATCGCGCCCGGCGTCTGGCACTGGACGATCCGCAACTCGAACATCGGCGGCAACATCTCGGCCAGTCACGCCCTCGGCGGTGAAGAGGGCAGCGTCTGGATCGACCCGGTGCGAGTCGGCGACCCGGCCAGCCTGCCGCGCCCGCAGGCAATCGTGCTCACCAGCCGCGGCCATCAGCGCGCTGCCTGGCGCTACCGGCGCGAGTTCGGCGTGCCCGTCCACGCCCCGCGCGGCGGCGAGGGCTACGACGAGGAGCCAGACTCGCTCTATGGCGAGGGCGACCCTCTGCCCCAACAGCTGGTGGCGATTCCGACGCCCGGATTTGGCGACGCCAAGTTCGCGCTGCACCGCGCCGCCCAGGGCGAGACGCCGTCGCTCATGATCGTCGGCGACCTCGTCATGCGCCGGGACGACGGCTCGCTGACAACCATCCCACCCCAGTTCCAATCCGACCCGGCAGCCGCCCGCAGCAGCGTCGAGCGAGTAGCCGGCGAAACGTTCGATCTGCTCCTGATCGGCCATGCACCGCCGGTAAGTGACGACCCGCAGGGTCAGCTGCAGAAACTTCTGGCCGATACCTAGCGACCAGGCCTTGCTCGCCTCGCGAGACCAACGGCCTATGGAGACGAGGCAGCACGGCGCGAATACCTTGCGGATCTCCCCAAGCGTGCCGCGTTTGCCAGGCTCGGATCGTCGCGCACCTAGTACCGCCCGCCTCCGAGGTCGCGACTGATCGCGCGGGCGGCGTCGCGTACGTGCGTGATCAGTTCCGGGCGAGGCGAACGCCCCTTCGAAATCCGCTCCACCGGGCCGACCACGCCGATCGCCCCGGCCGCGACTCCACGGCGATCGAAGATCGGTGCGGCGACCGACGCCTCGCCGATCACGGCTTCCTCCTGCTCCCCGGCCCAGCCGCTGGAGCGGACCGAGTCCAGCGCCCGCGCCAGCCCCGACGGAGCCGTGATGGTGGCCCGCGTTAGCTTCGGCAGCCCCGCGTCCACCACCTCTCGTTGGAGATCCTCGTCGAAGGCCAGCAGGGCCTTGCCCAGCGCGGTGGCGTGCAGCGGCAGATGCGCGCCCACCTCCAGGATCTGGAGGGTGTTGTCCGGCCGGAACACATGGTGGATGACGAGCACACCGTCAGCGTGCGGCGTGCCCACCCGCACGGCCTCTCCCGTGCGAATGGCCAGGTTGTCCGACCACGCCAGCGACCGGCCACGCAGCTCGTTGACGTCCAGGTAGATGTTGCCAAGCTGCAGCAGGGAGCCGCCCAGCTGGTACTTGCCGCTCTCGGCATCCTGCTCCACGAACCCCTCATCCTGCAGCGCGCGCAGCAGCCCGTGCACCGTACCCTTGGCCAGCCCCAGCCGCTCGCTCAGCTCCGAGACGCCGAGCCGGCGGGGACCGCCGGCCAGCGCCCGCAGGATGGCCGCAGCACGCTCGATGGACTGGATTGCCAACGCACCCTCGTGGTCGTAGTTGTCGAACTGTGTTCGACATTGTAGAATCGACGCCATGAACCGCGCCGCTTCGCCGGGCATTGTATTGGTCTCACACTCGGCTGCGATCGCCGACGGCTTGGCAGCGATGGCACGCGAGGTGGCCGGCGGAAAGGTGCACGTGGTGCCTGCGGGCGGCGGCCCGGACGGCACGCTGGGCACCGATGGCGGACGCATAGCGGCAGCCATCAGCGACGCCGATTCCGGCGCCGGAGTGCTGGTGCTGGCGGACATCGGCAGCGCTGTGCTGAGCGTGCGCGCAGTGGTCGAGAACGGCGACGCCGGCGGCCCCGACGTCGCCCTGGCCGATGCGCCGTTGGTGGAGGGCGCCGTGGCGGCGGCGGTTGCGGCATCGATCGGCGCTGACCTGGCAGGGGTGCGCGCTGCCGCCGAGGAGGCCTGGGATGTCCGCAAGCTCTGAACTGAGGCGGACGCTGGTACTGCCCGCCGGCGTCGACCTGCACGCCCGCCCGGCCGGTGCGCTGGTGCGGACGGCCGCCAGCTACGAGGCCGGCGTCGCCGTCTCGGCCGGCGACCGCAGAGCCGACGCGAAGAGCATCCTTCAGGTGCTTTCCCTGGGGGCCACCGGCGGCAGTGCGATCGAGCTGTCGGCAAGCGGCCCGGACGCCTCAGCCGCGCTGGACGCGATCGCCGAGCTGCTCGACAGCTTCGGCTGAGTCGAACGCGGCCGCCGCCAGCGCCGCAACCGCTCCGGCGGTGGGCGCCGACAGCGCCTCGGCGGCCAGCGCCCTGGCCCGCTGCACCGACAGTGACCGGATCATGCGGCGGGTGCGGGCGACCCGCGCCGGCGACACGCTGATCTCGTCCACTCCCATGCCGACCAGCAGCGGCAGCAGCTCCGGGTCGCCGGCCGCCTCGCCGCAGACGTCGACCGGCACGCCCGCCGAGCGGGCGGCGGCGATCACCCGCGCGATCAGCCGGATCACGGCCGGGTGATAGGCGACCGCGCGCTCCGCGACGTACGGGTTCTGGCGATCGGCGGCAAGCGTGTACTGGACGAGGTCGTTGGTGCCGATCGAAAGGAAGTCGGCGCTGCGCGCGATCGGGTGCGCATTCAGGGCCGCCGCGGGCACCTCGATCATGGCGCCGACCAGCGGATCCGGCGTTCCCGGGGCGACCTCGTCGCGGGCACGGTTGGCCAGCTCGCGGACGGCGTCGACTTCCGCCGCCTCGGTCACCATCGGGATCAGGATCCGCAGCACCGAATCGCAGGACACCCGAGCCAGCGCCCGCAGCTGGGGCAACAGCGCCCCGTCGGCGGCCAGCGACAGGCGGACGCCGCGCGGCCCCAACATGCTGTCGGCGCCTGTGTCGACGAGGAACGGCGGCGTCTTGTCGCCGCCGAAATCGAGCGTGCGCACGGTGGCGATGCGATCGCGCAGCAGGTCGAGCATCGGCCTTAGCACCCGTTCGTGCTGCTGCTCGTCCGGCCAGCTGGCAGCATCTAGAAACGCCAGCTCGCTGCGCAGTAGGCCGACGCCCTCGGCGCCGGCATCGAGCGCGGCCTCGATCTCGGCCGGAGATCCTGCATTCGCCAGCAACCGCACGACGCGGCCATCGCGGGTGACCGCCGG
>Ga0075434_100007225_pt1 | contig 10277 bp, 9 predicted proteins | sample RhiMethybrSRZTD3_FD_75298 | JGI IMG/M metagenome (GOLD analysis project Ga0075434, IMG submission 75298) | Populus rhizosphere microbial communities from Tennessee, USA - Rhizosphere MetaG P. TD hybrid SRZTD3 | ecosystem: Host-associated > Plants > Roots > Rhizosphere > Soil | place: USA...
CTCGAACTTGCCCTTCTTCCGCACGTTCTCCTGCACGAGCGTGTGCTGCAGCGGCGCCTGGAAGTCGATGGGCGGACCCTGGCCCGCTTCGCCGAAGTCGGTCGTCGATGCGGTGTGCAGCGGCTCCTTCCGCTCCATCGTGTGGATCGTGTACTCGCCTTTGTAGTAGCTGACGAACGCGAGGCGATTGGTCTTCCCCTCGTTCAGCACGGCAACCGACCAGTTGCCGCCGAGCGCGTCGGTGTACTGGCGCATCTCGTTGGTGTTCAGGTCGAGCGTCCAGATGTTGTAGATGTTGCCGTTCTTCGCCACCTCGGGCTCGATCGGCACCGACGGATCGGTCGCCGTCGACGAGAAGACGACCGTGTGATCGTCGAGGAACTGCGCCGCGGTCTCGTCCTGCGTGCCGAACGTGATCTGTGTCTGCTTCTTCGTATCGAGATCGAGGCGGAACAGCTTGTGGTTGCCGCTGATGCGGCGCACGTACAGCAGGTACTTGCCCTCGGGCGAGAAGATCGGACCGGCGTCGGCGAACGCGTCGTTCGTGAGATTGTTGATTGCTTTCGTCTCGAGGTTCAACGTGTAGATGTCGCCGATGCCGCCGCTGAGCGCGGAGAACGCGATGGTCTTGCCGTCGGGCGAAAACGCCGGCGACTCGGGCTCGTCGACCGCCTTCATCGGGACGCGGTCTTCGATCTTCCGCGTGAGCACGTTCTGAATGATGAGCGACCGCTCCTTCTCGGTGCGCACGAAGTACGCGATGCGGTCGCCCTTCGGCGACCACGAGATCCACGGCATCTCGAACCGCTCGCCCATCAGGACGACGTGGTCGAAGCCCATGTCCTTGTCGAAGCCCTTCGTCATGTTGCGGACGATCGAGCCGTCCTTCGAGGAGAGGAGCACGATGTCGTACTCGCGATCCTTGCGGTTTACCGTCACGGCGGCGATGAGATCGCCCGACGGCGAGGGCGCGATCGACAGCGCCTCGGCGAACTCGGTCTTCTCGCGGTTCGGCGAGAGATCGCGGCCGTAGTCGGCCGGCCGCTCCTTGTCGCGGAACGGCTTGAAGCGATCCTTCAGGTAGCGCTCGAACGCCTGATCGAATTCGTCCTTCTTCATCCGCAGCGCTTCTTCGTACGCGTCCTCGCCGCCGCCGATGACGCTCTTGCGCAGCGCGAACATGAACTGCCGGATGCCTTCCTTCCCGAACTTCGCCTCGATGAACTCGAACACCGCGTGCCCGAGGTCGTAGGGCACGAGCCGCGGGCTGTTGGTGTTGCCGTAGCCCTCGGTCTCGCTCATCTTCGGCACGACGTCGGCGACGGCGGCGTCGCGCACCATCATCAGATCGATCGGCGTCCACTGTCCGCGCTCGTACTCCGACAGCCCTTCGTTCACCCACAGCGGCGCGCTGCGGCGGACGAGCGAGATCGGGATGATGTCGAACTCGAACTGATGGGTGAGCTCGTGGACGATGAGGCCGTACAGCTGGTCGGACGGCTCGTCAATCGGCAGCAGCATGCGGTGCTGCTCCGGCTCGGCGAACGCGGCGACGCCTTCCGACGCGGTGTCGGGCGGCGCGACGTTCTGCTGCTCGAATTCGCTGTGCGTCTTGAACAGGATGAGCGGTACCTTGAACGACAGATCGTGTTTCAGATCGGCGCTGATCTGCTGGTACGCGCTCTCCGCGTATCCCGCGAGGCGTTCGAGGTGCTTCGAGATCTCGGGGTAGTAGTAGATCTCGAAATGATCCGTGGTGTAGATGTGCCAGTCGAACTTGTCGTAATGAATGTTGTTCTTGCCGAAGTACGGCACCAGCGATGTTTGCGCCGAGGCGCGTGTGCCAGAACCGGTGACGAGCACTGCGATGAGGGCCGCAAGAACAGTGGAGGCGGGGGAGAGAAGCAGCGGCAAGCGCCTGCGCATAAGCAGTTCCTCGAATGAATCGGGACGCGGGGTCTCTGCGGCGATCTTACTGTTGACGCGGGCGACCTGCAAACGCCGTGCTGGGCTATTTTCTTGAATTCTCACAACTTTCACGGCTGTCCGTCCCTTGCGCGCCACGGTCGTGACTCATTTGGGAGACAGGACAGCCCGACGGGTATACTGCCTTCGGAATAAATGCCCAAGGCCCAGGGTTTACCACCTGTGTCGGCGTCGTTTGAGGCTGAGGCCCTGGCGTCGCTCGACACCCTGTACCGCACGGCGCTTCGGCTGACACGCGTGCCGGCCGACGCCGAGGATCTCGTGCAGGATACCTATCTCAAAGCGTTTCGTGCCGCGAATCAGTTCGAACCGGGCACGAACCTGAAGGCGTGGTTGTTTACGATTCTCCACAACACGGCTCGCAACCGTGCGCGCGACCGCGCCCGCGACACCGTCACCATCGACAGCGAAACCGTCGATCGCGCGGCCGACGTGCCGCCGCCCGGCGTCGCTGGCGTCATCGAGACGCCGGAGTCGCTGCTGCTGCGGCAGACGCTGGCGCCGGAACTCCAGGCAGCCATGGACGCGCTGCCCGGCGCGTTCCGTCAGGCGGTGTGGTTACGGGACGTGGAAGAATTTTCCTACGCCGAAATCGCCCGCATGCTCGACATTCCCATCGGCACCGTGATGTCGCGAATCTCACGGGGCCGTCATCTGTTGTTCGAACGCCTGCATCACCTGCGACCAGTCAATGCCTAACTGTAATGCCATCGATCCGCTCGTAACTCCGTACGTCGACGGTGAGCTGACCGGCGTCGATCGCGACATCGTCGCCGAGCACGCGCGCGTCTGTCCGCCATGTCACTCCCGGATTGCGGCCGAGCACGCGGTCCGCGAGCTGATACATGCACGCAGAGACGCGCTCGCCTGCGACGCCGCGCCGGCCGCGCTGCGCGCGCGCTGCCGGATGGCGGCGCATCCCGATGAGCGCGCCGCGCCGGGACGCAAAGGTCTCCGCGGGCTGTTTCGCGTGCTGCGTTCCGGCAACGCCAACTCGTTGCAGGCCGTCCTTGCGCCGTATGCGCTCGCGGCGTCGCTCATTCTGATCGTGAGCGGCGCGTTCGTGTATCAGGCCACCGACAAATCGGCGCGCGTGATGGCGGCCGAGCTGGCCGCCGATCACGTGAAGTGTTTCGCGATGAACACGATGCTCAGCACTCATGACGAGGCGAGCGCCGTTCAGTTGTCGATGGTGTCGCGCTTCGGCTGGAACATGCACCTGCCGGATGAGCCGTCGCGCGCGGGGCTCGAGCTGGTCGGCGCGCGTCCCTGCCTCTACGGCGAAGGACGCATCGCGCACATCATGTATCGCCACGACGGAATCCCTGTCTCGCTCTTCATGTTGCCCAACTCATCGCGGTCGAACGAAGTCGTGGAAGTGTTTGGACACGAGGCGGCCATCTGGTGCGTGAACAATCGCACCTTCGTGCTCGTTGCGCGTGAGCCTCGGCGCGATGTTGAACGTCTCGCGTCGTTCATTCAGGCATCCCTCCGCTAGAATAATGATGGCTGTTGGCCGGTGGCGAGGGATCAGGGACTAGGGATCAGGGATTAGTAGGGATCAGGGATCAGGGATCAGGGATTAGGGATCAGGGATTAGGGATCAGGGATTAGGGATTAGGGATTAGGGATTAGCAGCTTTGTTCAAGGAGTGGTCGATGTCGATGAAGATGCGATGGGGCTTGGCGGCCGCGGGTGCGCTGGCGCTTGCGGTCCTGACGTTGCCGAAGCCGCTGCCCTTCGGCGATGACGACCTTCATGCGGTCGCGACGGCGCCGGCGGGCGCGGCGTGTCCGGCGAACGCGAAGCCGGCGAATCTCAACTTCACGTTGAAGGACATCAACAACAAGGATGTCGCGCTCGCGAGCTACAAGGGGAAAGTCGTCCTCCTCGATTTCTGGGCGACGTGGTGCGGTCCGTGTAAGATCGAGATTCCCTGGTTCGTCGAGTTCCAGCAGAAGTACGGCAAGAGCGGACTGCAGGTGGTCGGTGTCTCGATTGACGACACCGTCGACAAGCTGAAGCCGTTCGCCGCGGAGTTCAAGATGAACTACACCATCCTGCAGGGGCTGGATCACGACGACGTGCAGGATGCGTACGGACCGATGTTCGGCGTGCCGGTGACCGTGCTGATCTCACGCGACGGCAAAATCTGCTTGAAGCACGTCGGCCTCGGCTCGAAGCCGGATTTCGAGAACGCGATCAAATCACTGCTCTGATGGTATGATCCGGGAGCGATGTTGAAGGGCTTCACCCATGCGCGGCTGGCCTGTGGATGCCGGATCACGTTCCGTGACGGCGTCGAGGGCAGCCCTGTCACTGTAGTCATCGACCAGAAGTCGCCCGCGTGCACGCTCTCGCTGCACGTGCGCGACCTGCCGCTCTTCGACTATCGCGAGGCGCTCCGGCCATCCACGCGCCTCGGACCGCCCGAGGAAGAAGAGTTCGAAGAAGAGGGATAGGCTACAATTTCTCCTCAACGCGCCGGTCGCGAAGACAGGGACATCGCGCGATCGGCCGCTCGTTCGGACGATCGATCTCCAGTGACAATTCATTCTTCCGCTCCCGTTGGCGACCTGTCTCGTCTGCGGATCGATCGTGACGGCCGTCCGCCGCGGCCGTGGCTCCCGTGGGTGGCGCTCGCCGTGATTGGCGCCGCGGCGGCCGCGGTGTATCCGGCCGCGCGCGCGTACGTCGCCGCGCGCCGCGCGCCCGAAGTCGACGTCGTGCGCGCGACGCAGATCGTGACGGCAGCGGGCACGCCCTCGGCGCTTCCCGTGCTCGTCGCGACGGGCTACGTTGTCGCCCGTCACAGCAGTGACGTCGGCGTGAAGGTCGGCGGGCGGCTGGCCACGCTGAAGTTCGAGGAAGGGACGAAAGTTCGCAAGGGTGCGGTCATCGCGGAGATCGAGCACGCGGACATCGACGCTCAACTCGACGCCGCGCGGCGCGCCGTGGTCGAAGCCGAGGCGCAGGTCGCGCAGATGGCGGCCGCGCGCGACGAAGATCTGCGGAACCTCGAGCGGCAGCGCGCGTTGATCAAGGATGGCATCACGACGACACAAGCGTTGACGGGGGCCGAGTCGGCGGCGGCGGTGTCGGCCGCGCGCGTGAAGCTGGCCGAAGCCGCCATTGCCTCCGCGCAGGCGCGCGTGCGCATCACCGAGCAGGCGCTCGAGAACACGAACGTCCGCGCCCCGTTCGACGGCGTCGTCATCCGGAAGCGCGCGGAAGTCGGCGAGACCGTGTCGCCGTTCGGCGTGGCCGGGCAGGCCACGCGCGAAGGCGGCGCGATCGCGACGATTGCGGATCTCGCCGAGCTCGAGGTGCAGACCGAGGTCAGCGAGAACGGCGTCGGCAGGCTGACGTCCGCCATGCCGGCCACGGTGAAGCTGCAGGCGTATCAGGATCAAACGTATAAAGGCAGGCTGCGTCAGATCTTTCCGTCGGCCGACCGCGCGAAATCGATTGTCGAAGTGCGCGTCAGCATCCTGAACCCGGATGTCCACGTCAAACCGGAGATGACGGCGAGCGTCACGTTCGAAGAGCCGGCGAGTGCGGACACACAGGCGGGCGGAGGCGGAACGCGCCCGGGACGGAGCGGCGACGGAGCAGCGACGCAGACCATCCTGGTTCCCAAGCGGACGATCAGCGAACAGGGCGGGCAGCCGCACGTGTGGGTCGTCAGCGGAGGCATCGTCTTGCGGCGGCCGGTCACGCTCGGACGCGACCGGATCGATCAAGTCGAAGTGCAGAGCGGGCTCGCGGCGGGCGAAGCGGTCGTGATCAATCCGCCGTCCGGGCTCACCGATCGCGCGTTAGTGCGCGTGAAAGGATCCTAGATGGCGCGTCTCTTCAGGCTTACGACCGGCCGCTCCGCGTCTCGGGCGGAAGCGGAAGATCGCAGTCGATGCCCCAGGTATTAGTACGGCCTTTGCGTATACGGTGTACCAGATGGCGCTGATTGAGGTTCGGGACGTCTCCAAATCGTACCGCCGCGACGCCACGATCATTCCGGTGCTCGATCACATGTCGATCACCGTGCCCGAGGGCGACTTCCTGGGTCTGATGGGGCCATCGGGGTCGGGGAAGTCGACGCTGCTGAATCTGCTTGCCGGCATCGATCGACCCACGCGCGGATCGATCACGGTCGCCGGCACCGAAATCAGCAGCCTCGCCGAGCGCGCGCTCGCCGGGTGGCGCGCGCGGCACGTCGGCTTCATCTTTCAGCTGTACAACCTTATTCCTGTACTGACCGCGTTCGAGAACGTCGAGCTGCCGCTGCTGCTGACCACGCTCTCCAAATCGCAGCGCCGCGACCACGTGATGACGGCGCTGAATATCGTCGATCTCGGCGATCGCGCGAAGCACTATCCGCGTCAGCTGTCCGGCGGACAGGAGCAGCGCGTCGCGATCGCACGCGCAATCGTTACCGATCCGACGCTGCTGCTTGCCGACGAGCCGACCGGCGATCTCGACGCGAAGTCGGCGGCCGAAGTGCTGACGCTGCTGCAGCGGCTGAACGTCGAGTTCAAGAAAACCATCGTCATGGTGACGCACGATCCGCACGCCGCCGAGCGTGCGTCGCGCGTGCTGCACCTCGAAAAAGGAACGCTCGTGGAACAAACGACGCCGGTGTAGGGCAGGAAGGGCGGGACGGGCAGGACCGGGGAGACGGCACGGAGGAGCAGGAGCGGCGGGTGGGGCGGGAACGCGGGCCTGAAAGGCCCGCGCCACGGAGTGTGGGGCCGTCGCCCGAGCGCTCCGCGCCACGGAGAGTGGGGCGGCCCTTTCAGGGCCGCCGGAGCAACATCGATGAAGTTCATCCATCTCGTACTCAAGAGCGCACGGCGCAGCAAGCGGCGCACGGCGTTGACGATGCTGAGCGTCGCGGTCGCGGTGTTCCTGTTTGCGGCGCTGCGCGCGGTGCTGGACGGGTTCGCCGCCGTGGCCGCGGCGAGCTCCGCGACGCGCATCGTCACGATCCGATCGACGTCGCTGATCTTCAGCATGCCGACGAGCCACGCCGAAGTGATCAGGAACACGCCGGGCGTGCAGGACGTGACCTGGGCGAACTGGTTCGGCGGCATCTACAAGGATCCGTCGAACTTCTTCGCGCAGATCGCGATCGAGCCGGAGAGCTACCTGCGCATGTATCCGGAGATCCTCGTCTCGCCCGAAGAGAAGCGCGCCTTCTTGGACGACCGCACCGGTTGCCTCGTCGGCGACGGGCTTGCGAAGAGATTCGGCTGGAAGGTCGGCGACCGCATCGTGCTGCAGCCCGGCATTCCCAACTACGGGAGCCAGGACTACCCGTTCACGATTCGCGGGATCTATCGGTCGGGTGGCAGCAACGTGGACAACCAGTCGATGCTGTTTCAGTGGAAGTACGCCGACGAACGCAGCGACCCGAAAGCTCAGATCGGCTGGCTCGTGTCGCAGGTGTCGAATCCCGATCGCGCCGTGGAGGTTGCGAACCTGGTCGATCAGAAATTCGCGAACTCGCCGTACGAGACGAAGACGGAAACCGAGCAGGCGTTCTCGGCGCAGTTCGCGTCGATGATCGGCAACCTCAATCTGCTGCTCGGCAGCGTCGCGCTCGCGGTCATCCTGACCACGCTGTTCGTCGCCGGCAACACGATGGCGATGTCGGTGCGCGAACGCACCACCGAGATCGCCGTCATGCGGACGCTGGGCTATCCGGCCGCGACGATCTTCCTGCTGATCGTCGGCGAGGGGCTCCTCGTCGCCGTCGTCGGCGGCGCGCTCGGCGGTGCCGCGGCGCGCGTCCTGATCCGGGGCGAGTTCCTGGGTATCACCGGCGGCTTCATCCCGGCCTTCGGGGTGAACAACTGGAACGTGATCGTCGGACTGGGATTGAGCGCGATGATCGGCATCCTCGCCGCCGTCATTCCGGCGACGCTCGCGTCGCGGCTCCGAATCGTCGACGCGCTGAGACAAGTCGCGTGAGGCGATATGAACCGCCGAGACCGTGCTCCGCGGTTAAACGTCGCGTGGACGTGAGTGCGATATGGGCCTGATTGCGAATTACAATCTGCGTTCGATGATCGTCCGCAAGGCGACGGCGGCGATGACCGCAATGGGGATCGCGATGGTCGTCGCGGTGTTCGTGATGACGATGGCGATCGCGCAGGGCTTCCGCGGCGCGCTCGTCGCGAGCGGGTCGAACGAGAATGCGATCGTCCTGCGCAAGGGCGCGACGTCGGAGACGGTCAGCGCGGTGCTGCGGCCGCAGCTGCCGATCATCGAGGCGCTGCCGCAGATTGCGCGCGGACCCGACGGGCATCCGCTCGCCTCGCCCGAGCTCGTCGTGATCATCTCGCTGCCGCGAGCGTCGGACAATCATCCGGCCAACGTGCCCGTGCGCGGCGTCGGCCCGCGGGCGTTCGAGATCCGCAACACGCTGAACTTCGTCGAAGGGCGGCGGTTCACGCCGGGGATGCGCGAGATCAACGTCGGCAAACAGGCGGTCGGCCGCTTCAAGGGTCTGACGCTCGGCAGCGACGTCAGATTCGGCAACGCCGCGTGGACGGTGGTCGGGATCTTCACCGCCGCCGACGCGTCGTTCGAGTCCGAGGTGTGGGGCGACGTCGATCTGATGATGCCGGCGTTTCAGCGCGGCGGCTATCAATCGGTGACGGTGAAGCTGACGGATCCGTCGGCGTTCGAATCGCTCGCGGCGGCGATCGGCGCGGATCCGCGACTCGATCTGAAGCCGCAGCCGGAGCGCGACTATTACGAAGCGCAGTCGTCGGTCACCGGCACGCTCATCCGCATCTTCGCGACGTTCGTCACCGCGATTCTGTCGATCGGCGCGGTCTTCGGCGCGATGAACACGATGTACGCGGCGGTCGCGTATCGCACGCGTGAGATCGGAACGCTGCGCGCGCTCGGCTTCTCACGATTGCGCATCGTGACGGCGTTTCTTGCCGAGTCCGTCGCGCTGGCGCTGATTGGCGGCATGATCGGATGTGGCCTCGCGCTCCCCGTTCACGGCTTGTCGACCGGCGCAATGAACATGGTGAGCTTCAGCGAGCTGGCGTTCAAATTCCGGATTACGCCGGGGCTGCTCGCCGGCGGCCTCTTCTTCTCCGCGGTGATGGGCGCAGTCGGCGGCCTGCTGCCCGCGATTCGCGCTGCCCGTATTCCCGTCGCCCGCGCGCTCCGAGAGATCTAGTCGTGCTACCGAATGTCGTTCAGATCACCATCTTCTGGGTTATACAAGCGTCGGCGCTCCTCGTGTTCGCCGTCCCGTTCCGCTGGGCGTTCGTCGCCATCTGGGCCGCGTCGCATTTCATCCGCGCCATCGGCCTGACGCTCGCGTTTCACCGCTACTTCGCGCACCGCGCGTTCAAGATGAACCGCGTCGCGCGGTTCGTGTGGGCGTTCATCGGCACGGCGGCGATGCAGAAGGGACCGCTCTGGTGGGCGGGCCATCACGTCAACCATCACCGCTTCGCCGATCGCGACGGCGATCCGCACAGCCCGATGGTGAGCGGCGTCTACTACGCCCACATCGGCTGGTTCCTGAATGACGCGAAAAACGATCGGCTCGAGCCGACCAATCCGGTGATTCGCGACTTCAGGAAGGCGCCGGAGATCGTCTGGCTCGACAAATACTTCTTCGTGCCGCCGCTGCTGCTCGCGATCGCCCTGTATGCGATCGGCGACATTGCGCTGGTCGTCTGGGGCTTCTGCCTGCCGACGATGACGCTCGCGCACGCGACCTTTGCGATCAACACCGTGAACCACATGTTCGGCACGCGCCGCTTCGAGACGGTCGACGAGTCGCGCAACAATCCGATCACGGCGCTCTTCGCCGTCGGCGAGGGATGGCACAACAACCATCATCGATATCAGCGCGCCGCGCGGAACGGGTTCTACTGGTGGGAATTCGATCCGACGTGGTACGTCATCCGCGCGATGGCCGCGCTCGGCCTCGTGTGGGACGTCCAACCGGTGCCCAAGCGAATCTACGACGAGGCCCGCGTCGTGAAAGCCAGGCGCGCAGCCGTGCGCGTGCCGAGCATCAGAGAAACCATTCCGTTGTCGCTCGAGCTGGCGGACGAACCCGAGTGACCTCTCCCTCGCGGGCATTAGAGCAACCACGAAAACACGAAAATCCACGAAGGACACGAAGAAGACAATTGAGTATCTAATTCTTCTTCGTGATTCTTCGTGTTTTCGTGGTTGCTGTACAGTTCGGACGTGGTCTGCTGGCGCGTTTTCCATTTTGATGTAGCGCGGCGCTTTCAGCCCCGCGCTACACG
>Ga0075434_100007226_pt1 | contig 10276 bp, 6 predicted proteins | sample RhiMethybrSRZTD3_FD_75298 | JGI IMG/M metagenome (GOLD analysis project Ga0075434, IMG submission 75298) | Populus rhizosphere microbial communities from Tennessee, USA - Rhizosphere MetaG P. TD hybrid SRZTD3 | ecosystem: Host-associated > Plants > Roots > Rhizosphere > Soil | place: USA...
CCCATTACGTGTGAACCAGAAGCCCGCGTCGAGCCGCGAGAGCTCGTCCACGGTGCGCGCGGCGAGCGGTCCCGAACCGTTCGTTGTCCGATCGAGCGTCTTATCGTGATGAATCACCACAACGCCGTCCGCGGACAGGTGAACATCGAGCTCGAGACCGTCCGCGCCGGTGGACATGCCGATGTCAAACGCCGCGATCGTGTTCTCCGGGCCCAGATCGCACCCTCCGCGATGTGCAAAAATCTGCGGCCGGTTCGAGAAGAACGACACAATTGAGCATTGTGCATTGAGCATTGAGCCTTGTGCATTAACGTCCGCCTTTGCGCCCAAATTCGAGCGCGCTTCGGCGAGACTTCGCCGGGAGCTCGCCTGAGACGAATGCGAGCGGAGGCGGGTAGAATCGTCTTATGCCCAGACCCACAGGGATTTCCACGGTCGGCGATCTGCGGCGCGCCATCGCCGACGGCAGCGTGGTACGACGCAGTGTGCACCAGGAAGTGCGCGACAACCTGATTCGGAAGCTTCGCGCCGGCGAGCCGCTCTTTCCCGGCATCGTCGGCTACGACGACACCGTCGTGCCGCAACTCATCAACGCGCTGCTGTCGCAGCACAACTTCATCCTGCTCGGCCTGCGCGGCCAGGCAAAGACACGTCTGCTGCGAGCGCTGGTGACGCTGCTTGATGACGAAATCCCCGTGATGCCGGCGTGCGAGATCAACGACGATCCGCTCGATCCGATCTGCAGCGCATGCCGCGCCCGCCTCGCCGCCGAAGGCGACAAGACCCCAATCGCCTGGCTCGGACGCGACGCACGCTACGTCGAAAAACTGGCGACGCCCGACGTGACCATCGCAGACATGGTCGGCGATATCGATCCGATCAAAGCCGCACGGTCGGGCCTGCAGCTCTCGAGCGAGCTGACGATGCATTACGGGTTGCTGCCACGGGCGAACCGGGGGATTTTCGCAATCAACGAGCTGCCCGACCTCGCGGGCAAAATCCAGGTGGGCCTGTTCAACATCCTGCAGGAAGGCGACGTTCAGATTAAGGGCTACCCCGTGCGGCTGCCGCTCGACGTGATGATGGCGTTCACGGCGAACCCCGAGGACTACACCGCACGAGGAAAGATCATCACGCCGCTGAAGGACCGCATCGGTTCCGAAATCCGCACGCACTACCCGGCCGGACGCGGCGATGCGATGGCCATCACGGCGCAGGAAGCGTGGATGGCGCGCGATGGCGTCGGCCCGAAGACGGAGGTGCCGACCTTCGTGGCCGAGGTTGTCGAAGAAATCGCGTTTCAGGCACGGCAGGATCGCCGCATCGACAAGCGCTCCGGCGTCAGCCAGCGGCTTCCAATCTCGGCGATGGAAAACGTCGTCTCGAATGCAGAACGGCGCGCGCTCATGAACCGCGAAGACTGCGCCGTGGCGCGCGTCAACGACGTGTATGCCGCACTGCCATCCATCACGGGCAAGTTCGAGATGGAGTACGAGGGTGAACTGAAGGGCGCGGAGACTGTCGGGCGCGAGCTGATCAAGGCGGCGGTCGCCAACGTGGCGGATGGGTATCTCTCGCATCTCGAAACACGCCAGGTGGTCGAGTGGTTCGACCTTGGCGGCAGCCTCCAGCTCTCCGACACGATGAGCACGAAAGAAGTGATCGCGCACGCGCGCGAGGTCCAGGGACTTGTCGAGCTCGCGCAGGCAGCAGGAGTTCCTCCGGACGCGTCGCCGGCGCTGCTCGCATCGGGCGTAGACTTCGTGCTCGAAGGACTTTACGCGCTGAAGAAAATCGGGCGCAGCGACGAGCGCGGATATCACGCGACCGAGTCGCCGGTGCGACGGCCGCGTGAAGACAAGTTCAGGGACGAGGAACGGACGATTCCGTCCATCCCGCAGGGGAAGAAGAAGTATTACAACTAGTGAGATATCGCTACACCAAGTACACCGGCGACCTGCTCGATCAGATTGATCTCGAAGATCTGGTGTCGAAACTGTCCGACCTGCTCCTGTCGAGCGGGTTCAGCAATCCCTGGGGCGATCCCTCGTCGGGCGACGAGGACCGGACGATGCAGGCGCTGCACGACGCCATTCTCGAGGCGCTCTTCAGCGACGGCGTGCTGTCGGAGGAAGCGCTGCAGCAGCTGCTCGGAGAGCCGGCCGACGGCGATCAGGAGAAGGCGCGGCAGCAGCTCGAGGACCTCATCCAGCAGATCATCGACAAGATGATGGAACAGGGATTCGTCACCAGTGCGCCCGATCTCGCACAGGAGCGGGAGCATCGCCGTGGGACGGGCGGCGGAATGGGCGAGGACGCTGGACCCGTGAAGTTCGAGGTGACCGACAAGGCGCTCGATTTCCTCGGCTATCGCGCGCTACGCGATCTGCTCGGGTCGATCGGCCGCAGCAGCGCTGGGCGCCACGATACGCGCCACCTCTCGACGGGTGTCGAGGCGATCGCCGCGCCAAAGCCGTACGAATTCGGCGACACGCTCAACCTGGACCCGAGCAGCACGATTCTCAATGCGGTTCAGCGGCTGCATGCGGAGGGGCGCTCTGTCAGGGGTCAGGGATCGGGGATCGGGGATCAAGAACTTCGAACGCAGCACGGATCCCTGATCCCCGATCCCCGATCCCCGATCATCGACGTCGACTACCCAGACCTGATGGTCGCGCAGAGCGACTACCAGAGCTCCTGCGCAAGCGTCATCATGCTCGATTGCAGCCACAGCATGATTCTCTACGGCGAGGATCGCTTTACGCCCGCCAAGCGCGTGGCGCTCGCGCTTGCGCACCTGATTCGTACTCAGTATCCGGGCGATTCACTGCACGCGGTGCTGTTCCACGACTCCGCCGAGGAGATTCCGCTCAAGCAGCTCGGTCGCGTGCGCGTCGGTCCGTACTACACCAACACGCGTGAAGGGCTCCGGCTGGCCCGGCGCATCCTCGAGCGGCAGAAAAAGGACATGCGGCAGATCGTGATGATCACCGACGGCAAACCCTCGGCGCTGACGCGTCCAGATGGCCAGATCTACAAGAACGCGTTCGGCCTGGACCCGTTCATCGTCTCCGAGACCTTCGCCGAGGTGAGCGCGTGCCAGAAGGCCGGCATCATGATCAACACCTTCATGCTCGCGCGCGACCCGGACCTGGTCGCGTTCGTGCGGCGCGTCGCCGCGATCTGCCGTGGCAAGGCCTATTTCACGACGCCGTACACGCTCGGTCAGTACGTGCTGATGGACTACATGGATCGGAAAACCAAAACCATTCACTGAGTTTCCAATCTTCGATTTGCAATCGCGAGATTGAAGATTGAAGATTGAAGATGATGCTTCCTCCCAGCATCCCCCTCTTCCCTCTCCCGAATGTCGTCCTGTTTCCGAACGTCTTTCTGCCGCTGCACATCTTCGAGCCTCGCTACCGGGCGATGACCGCCGACGCACTGCAGGGCGATCGCATCATCGGAATGGTGCTGCTGAGGCCGGGATACGAAGCCGATTACGAGGGGCGGCCGCCGATCTACCCAATCGGCTGTGCCGGCGTGATCACGCACTCGCAGTCACTCGCCGACGGCCGCTACGACATCGTCCTGCGCGGTATCGAGAAGTTCAGGGTCACGTCCGAAGATCACAGCCATCAGTACCGCATTGGTAACATCGACCCGATGTCCGAAGCTGTTCCGCCCGAGGAGGTGCAGCCGCTGCGGCATCAGCGCCAACGGCTCGAAGCGGTCCTTGCCGCGGCAATCGAGCGCGTGCGCTCTGAGCCTCGGTTCCCGCCTTCAGTACCCGACGAAGATCTGGTCAACGCGCTGGCGCAATACCTCGAACTCGATATCGTCGAACGCCAGGCGCTGCTCGAATGCAACGGGGTGCTCGCGCGCTGCCGGGCGCTGATCGATCTGCTCGAGATGAAGCTCCACGCCCCGCGGGGCGGCTGGACCGGAAAGCTTGCGCATTAAGGGCGGGAAGGGGAGGAAGGGCGGGAAGGGCGGGAGGGAGTCGCCTGGCAGCGCGCCGACGATCTCTTCATCGAAATCCATCAGCTCACGCTGAAGGCATTTCCAACGTACGAAAAGTACGAATTAGGTTCGCAGGCGCGGCGCGCCGCGTTTTCGATTGCCGTGAACATCGTCGAAGGCTGCGCGCGGAAACATCGCGATGACAGGCTTCGTTTCCTCGATATCTCGCGATCGTCGCTCGCGGAAGTCGGCTACTGTCTTCACGTCGCCAAATGGCTTGGCTACATCGACGAACAACGACTGAAGGTGTTCGAGACGTCTCTAAATCGGCTGCCACTCCCGCCCTTCCTGCGCTTCCTGCCCTCCCGCCCTTCCAGCCCTTCCCGCCGCTCCGCCCTTCAGTCTCTCAGCCGACCCGCCAATACCTCGACGATCTTCACGCCGTGGAAGCGGCCGTTCTCGATGAAGATGTTGCCGGTCTTCTTCCCCGCAATCGCGCCGCCGGCGATGAACAGATTGGGCACGTTCGTTTCGAATGTCTCCATGTTCAGCTCCGGCGCAAGCGTCTCCTCGTCCACGTTGATGCCGGCGCCGCGCATCAGATCGACGTCCGGGTGATAGCCCGTTAGCAGGAAGACGCCGTCAGCCGGAATCTCTTCCCGCGTTCCCTCGTGATCGATGATGACGGAGGTCCGCGTGATCTCCCGGACGCACGCGTTGAAGCGCGCCGCAACCGATCCTTCCTTGATGCGGTTCTCGATGTCAGGTCTTACCCAGTACTTGATCGACTCGCCGAGTGCCGCATGGCGGTGAACGAGCGTGACGTGCGCGCCCGCGCGAAACAGCTCGAGTGCCGCTTCGGCCGCCGAGTTCTTGCCGCCGACGATGACCACGCGGCCGCGGTAGTACGGATGCGCGTCGGTGTAGTAGTGCGAGACGTGCGGGAGGTCTTCTCCTGGCACTCCGAGATAATTCGGCAGGTCGTAATAGCCGACCGCGAGCACCACGGCGCGCGATTCGCGAACCCGCGTGACGCCTCGGTCGCTTTCCGTCTCGACGATGAATCGGCCGTCGGGTTCCCTCTCGATCGAGGTGACCTTCTCGTGAAACGAGATCGGCAGCTCGTAGGTGTCGACAACGCGCCGATAGTAGCGCAGCGCCTCGAGGCGCGTCGGCTTGTCGTACGGCGTCACCAGCGGCAGCCCTCCGATCTCGAGCAGCTCGGGCGTGGTGAAGAACACCATGTGCATCGGGAAATTGAAGATGGAATTGACCAGCACCCCCTTCTCGACGATGACGTAGTCGAGGCCGTGCTGCTTGGCGGCGATCGCGGTCGCGAGACCCGATGGCCCCGCGCCGACGATCAGAACGTCGCGAACAGGCATGAACAGATTCTACCGTTCACGCTTCCGGGTTCTCGGTTCCCGGTTCGTGTTCAGGTTCACGTTCGGTTCCGGCGGTTGCTGCGCAACCGCCGAACCGCGAACGACGAACAATGAACTCAGAACCGAACCTGAACACGAACGGAGCACAGAGAACCGCGAAGCGTGAACGGCTTCCCGTCATCTGGGTGTAGTATTGCCGCCCATCCACGTCCGTACATGTCAGGAGGAGTCCGATGACCACACCGCGTTGGCCACTCTTCGGGCGGGTACTCATTCTGGGAATGCTCCTCGCACTGCCCGCACGGCTCTTCGCGCAGGACGCCACCATGAGCGGGACGGTGACCGATGCGACCGGCGGGGTGCTGCCGGGCGTCACCATCACCGCCATTCATGAAGCCACCGGAAACTCGTTTGTTGCGGTCACCGACAGCCGCGGCGCCTTCCGTCTGCCGGTGCGGACCGGCAACATGCGCGTGACGGCGGAGTTGGCGGGATTCGGCGCGGTCACGCGGACCATCGAGCTGCTGCTCGGGCAGACGGTCGTCCTCAACCTGCAGATGGCGCCGTCCTCGGTGACGGAGTCGGTGACGGTGACGGGAGAAGCACCGCTCATCGACATCAGCAGTTCCACGGTGAGCGGCAACATCGATCCGCGGCAGATGCAGGAGCTGCCCGTCAACGGCCGCAACTGGCAGGACCTCTCGCTGCTGGCACCCGGCAGCCGCGCGAATGCGGCCGGCGAATCGCCGGTGCCGCGCGACACCGGGGCCTACCAGATCAACATGGACGGCCAGCAGATCACCAACAACGTCGCCGGCAGCGCCTTCGGCAACCCGCGCTACAGCCGCGACGCAATTGCGGAATTCGAGTTCGTCGCCAACCGGTTCGACGCGACGCAGGGACGCTCGAGCGGCGTGCAGCTCAATGCCATCAGCAAGTCGGGCACGAACACGCCGAGCGGCAGCTTCTCCGGCTACTTCCGCAGCGATCGCTTCAATGCGGCCGACCATGTCGCCGGACGCCTGCTGCCGTACTCGGACCAGCAGATCAGCATGACGGCCGGCGGCCCCATCCGCAAAGACCGCATCCATTTCTTCCTGAACTACGAGTACGAGCGCGAGCCGCAGACCTTCATCTACACGACGCCGTATCCGCGCTTCAACTTCGACCAGACCGGCAACCGCCGCGAGCAAAAAGCGGGCGCGCGGTTCGATTTTCAGTTTTCACCGAAGATGCGCCTCGCGCTGCGCGCCAACAAGTGGAAGCACGAGCTTCCCTATGACCCGCGCTACACCGGCGGCGGCGACAAGACGCCCTCGTCGGCAGTGAGCCTCGACCGCGGCATGGATCAGCTCTTCGCGTCGTTGACGCAGGTGCTGGGCGTTCGCGGCGTCAACGAGGTGAAGCTCGGCTACGCAGGCTTCAACTGGAACGAACAGTCCTACGTGAAGTGGCCGAACCACCCGGCGGGCTTCGGCGTCGGCGCGCCGTCGATCCAGCTGCGCGGCCTGACGATCGGCGAGACGCACAATCAAACGCCGCAGAAGATTGGCCAGGAGCTCTATTCGGTGCGCGACGACCTGACGGTCTCGTACAACCGCGGCGGGCGCCACGACATGAAGGTCGGCGGCGAATACCTCTACGACTTCACCTGGATGTTCGTGTGCAACCGCTGCAACGGCCTCCTCGACGCGCAGGGCGGCGCGATTCCGGCCAACATCGAAAGCCTGTTCCCGAACATGATGGACGTGTCGACGTGGAACTACGCGTCGCTCTCCTCGATTACGCGCAAGTACGTCCTGGGCGTGGGCAGCTGGAAACAGAACGTCCCGCGAAAGGTCTACGGGGGATGGGTGCAGGATGACTGGAACATCAGGCGGCGTCTGACGCTCAATCTCGGCCTTCGCTACGACCTGGAAACCGGCGTGTTCGCCGAGCACATCGAGTTCCAGCCCTTCCTGAAGGCGAATCGTCCGTCGGACACCAACAACTTCGGGCCGCGCGTCGGTTTCGCCTACAGCCTCAACGACCGCACCGTCGTCCGCGGCGGGGCCGGAAAGTACTTCGGCGAGATCTCCGGTCAGCCGGCGTTCTGGACCGTCCGGTACACGGAACAGATCCATCCCGAGATCCTGAACGACGGCCGTCCGGACTTCGCGATCAACCCGTTCAACGGTCCGGCGCCAACCTATCAGCAGGCGCTGCGCACGACCTGCGCGGTGTCGCCGGGACCGACGTGCGTGCGGCGCGAGATTCCGTCGCAGCTGGCGGCCTCGGACCTGCAGATCGCCTATAGCTACCAGGGCTCGGTCGGCATCCAGCGTCAGATTGCCAACACGGCGTCAGTCGAGGCCGACTACGTGACGACGCGCTCGCGGGCGGAGCTCTTCCAGCGTTCCAACATCAACCTGACGTACAACCCGGCGACCGGCGTGAACTATCCGTTCACCGATATCAGCCGCCGGCCCTATCCCGACTTCGGGTTGATCAACCAGTTCCGGTCAGAGGGCTGGTCCAATTACCACGCGCTGCAGACCGCGTTCACGCGGCGCATGAGCAACGGCTGGCAGGCGTCGGCCACCTACCTGCTCGCGATGCTGAAGGATGCGCAGTCGTCGCCGGCGCCGTTCAAGGTGGCGCCGGATCTGGGCGGCGAATACTCGCTCGCCGCGTCCGATCAGCGTCATCGCGTAGTCTTCAACGGCATCTGGCAGCTTCCGCACGCGCTGCAGTTGAGCGGTCTGTATTTCTTCGGGTCGGGTGAGCGCTTCTCGACGAGCTACGGCGGCGACCTGCGGGCCACAGGCGCAACCGGCGGGCGGCTGCGGCCGGACGGGACCATCATGCCGCGCAACAGCCTCGTCGGCGATCCGATTCATCGGGTGGATGTCCGGCTTCAGCGGCGCTTCGCGCTCGCCAGGCACGCGGCCGTGGACGGGATCGTCGAGGTGTTCAACCTCTTCGACCACGCGAACTACGGGTCGTACATCACGGCGGAGAGCAACACGCGATACGGGACACCCTCGTCGAACACCAACGTGGCGTATCAGCCCCGAATGATGCAGCTCGGATTCAGGGCGACCTTCTAGTCACGAAAGATGTTGCGCTATTGAAGTGGCGCTGGCAGTTGCGACTCACCCATCAAATACTGGTCGATCGCGCGGGCCGCTGAGCGGCCCTCGGCGATCGCCCAGACGATGAGCGACTGGCCGCGTTGCATGTCGCCGGCGGTGAAGACGCCCGGCACGTTCGTCATCCACTTGACGTCGCGGCCGACGTTGCCACGAGGCGTCAAGGCCACGCCGAGATCGGCGAGCAGCGGACCGCCCGCCGGGCCGGTGAAACCCATCGCAAGCAGGACGAGGTCGGTCTTGATCTCGAAGTCCGACTCGGCCACCGGCACGAATTCCATGCGGCCATCCTTGCGAACTATTTCGACCTTGCTCGCCTGGAGCGCGCGGACGCGTCCCTTTTTGTCGCCGACGAAGCGGTGCGTCGCCACGGAATAAAGCCGCTCGCCGCCTTCTTCATGCGCCGGCGAGGTGCGGAAAATCTGCGGCCACGTCGGCCACGGATTGTTCTCGGCGCGCGCCTCCGGCGGCTGCGGCATCAGCTCGAGCTGGTACACCGAGCGGGCGCCCTGGCGGTGCACGGTGCCGAGGCAATCGGCGCCCGTATCGCCACCTCCGATAATGACGACGTCGCGGCCGTTCGCCGAGATGAATTCTGCGTCAGGAATCTCGTCGCCTTCGCAGCGCCGGTTCTGCAGCGTCAGGAACTCCATCGCGAAATGGATTCCCTTCAGCTCACGGCCGGGCACCGGGAGATCGCGCGGCTGTTCGGCGCCGCCTGCGAGCAGAATCGCGTCGAAATCGGACTGGAGTCGGCTCATCGGGACGTGGACGCCGACGTTGACGCCGGGACGGAAAACGACGCCTTCGGTCTCCATCAGCGCAAGGCGCCGATCGAGGATGCGCTTCTCCATCTTGAACTCGGGGATGCCGTACCGCAGCAGGCCGCCGATGCGATCCGACTTCTCGAACACGGTCACGAGATGGCCGGCACGGTTCAACTGATCGGCCGCCGCGAGCCCGGCCGGACCCGATCCGACGACCGCCACCTTCTTCCACGTGCGCGTCGCCGGCAGCTGCGGCGTCACCCATCCTTCGGCGTATGCGCGATCGATGATCGATACCTCGATGTCCTTGATCGTGACCGAGTCGCTGTTGATCCCGAGCACGCACGATCCCTCGCACGGCGCCGGACACAGCCGCCCCGTGAACTCCGGGAAATTGTTCGTCGCGTGCAGGCGGTCGATCGCCGCCCGCCACTTGTCCTTGTAGACCAGGTCGTTCCAGTCCGGGATCAGGTTCCCCAGCGGGCAACCCTGGTGACAGAACGGGATGCCGCAGTCCATGCAGCGCGCGCCCTGCTCCATCAGGTCGCCCGTCGGCGATGGCAGATACACCTCGCGCCAGTCGTGGATGCGTTCGTCCACGGGACGCGTCGGGTGCTTCTTGCGTTGTATTTCGATGAAGCCTGTTGGCTTACCCATGGACCTGCAGCGCTTTCGCCGAAACGCCCCGCTTCGATCGGCGGATTTTCTGCGCCGCGATGACGGGCGCCACCATCGTTGCCTCGCGCGCCTCGTCCTCGCGACGCCGCGCTTCGACCGCCAGCGCGCGCTTGTAGTCGCGCGGCATGACCTTGACGAACCTCTTCTGCAGGTTCAGCCAATCCGCGAGGATCGACTCCGCATACCGTGAACCGGTGAGCGTGGCGTGCTTCATGATCGCAACCCTGACGTAGTCGATGTCGTCGCCCTCGATGAGCGGCTCGAGATCGACCATCTCCCGGTTGCACCGCGCCGAAAACCTGTCTTCACGGTCGAGCACGTAGGAGATGCCGCCGCTCATGCCCGCGGCAAA
>Ga0075434_100007228_pt1 | contig 10276 bp, 8 predicted proteins | sample RhiMethybrSRZTD3_FD_75298 | JGI IMG/M metagenome (GOLD analysis project Ga0075434, IMG submission 75298) | Populus rhizosphere microbial communities from Tennessee, USA - Rhizosphere MetaG P. TD hybrid SRZTD3 | ecosystem: Host-associated > Plants > Roots > Rhizosphere > Soil | place: USA...
GTGGCCATCAGCAAGGAAGCAGTTTTGAGGAACCGTCGCTTGTTCATGATGAGTCTCGCGGCCGGCGTCTATTTCAGACTACTCAAGCCCGTGAACCTCGCGAGGACCGCCATTCTACCTCGCCCTCTCGTCCGAGGGAGGGCATGAATTCCTGAGTTGTCCCCGGAATACGGTGATCGTCTCAGGCGTTCCGGTTCGTCACAAAACTCGTGTGATCTGGATCACAGCCAAGGGTGACGACATTGCAGCAACCCTACGGACTCATGGCTTCGCCCGCCACCCACAGGATCCGACTGGTGAGCCAAAGGGTCGAGGTAGGTTATCCACCTCGGTCGACATATCGACTGGTGGCCTATCCCGCGCCCCCGGGCGTGTCTCTCCGTCCGGCAATATTCCACTCGCGCGAAGAAGTAATCACCCGCCTTCAGGCGGCCCTGCCTGGCTTTGATCCGGCACGCCTCGGAACCGGCCTGCAGACAACTGTCGTCTTTGCCAAAGACATCGAGTTGATCGAAGCACAACTTGTGATCCTCGGCGTAACGGGATAAGAAAGCCGCGCCCTCCCCCAAGACCGACACCTGACACCTAAGACCTAACACCCGTTTTCTTAAGTGATTCAGATCACCGACGCTCGGCCGCCGCATCCCTAGACTGAAAATGACATGTTAACCATCAAGACGATCACGGACGGACGCAATGCCAGCCTCATCGTTACCGGGAATTTAACAGACAGCGACGTACCCGCGCTCGAACGACACTGGCGGGAGACACGGACTTGCGAGTCGGTCGAGATCGATTTGTGCCAGGTGGGCAGCATCGATCCGGCTGGGAAGGCTCTTTTGGCTCGGATGTTTTCCGAGGGAGTTGGGCTGGTGGTCGGAACACGATCGGAGGCGTAAGAGGGTAAGCACCCTCAAGGCTTCCTGGCGGAGGCCAGACTTCTATCTTCAGTTATTTCCCCGGCCCAGCAGGGATTCGCTCGATCCCTCGTTTGTGCCAGATCCTGCCAATGATGTCCTTCAGCATCTTGGGTAAAAGATTCACGCCCTTCTCCGGCATAAACACACTTTTTTCCAGGTAATCATCAGCACCCGCGGCGAGAAGTGCATTGCGGTTTCGTTTCGAGAGGCGGCTCACAACCACGACGGGGATGCGAGCGGTTTCCTCCTCAACTTTCAGCCGCCTCAACACGTCCATCCCGCTGATTCTCGGTAGCAACAGATCCAGCAGGATCAGCTCGGGAATTTGCTCGCTGGCGATGCGCAACGCGGTCTCACCATCTTCTGCACAGACGACCTCATAGCCCGCTTGCACTAGAGCCCGCTCATTTTCTATGCGCATCATGCGACTGTCTTCGACTAACAGAATCTTCACGGCGAGATTCTTCCTGACTTACTGATCGGCGTGATTGGCGAAAACTTTAGACACGAAGTCGTCACGAACGCGCGATGAGAAGATCATGTTCCAAGTCTGCGCAATGTTCTGGTGGCTGCTCGGGAGCTTCTGCTCTGAAGTGCTCTGATATGCTACGGCGGTGGCACGCGCCTTCCTGATCGACTCCGACACAGCTTCCGACGATGCCGTTGCCCTTATCATGGCGCTACGCGCGCCCAACGTTCGTGTCGTGGCGATCACGACCGTGGCGGGCAACGTGGACGTGCAACAGTCCACCCGCAATGCTTTATACACAGCGGAGCTCTGCGGCAGTGATGTTCCCGTGTATGCCGGGGCAGACAAGCCACTCAAACGCGTCTACGAAAACGCCACCTGGTTCCACGGGCGCGACGGACTTGGCGATCACGGCTACCCCGCGCCGCGCGGGTCTCCGGGAAAATTACACGCGGCGGACGCGATCATCGAGGCCGTCGAAGCCAATCACGGCATTGTGCTGGTTACGCTGGCTCCGCTCACGAACATTGCGCTCGCCTTGCAGAAGCGCCCGGAAATTGCCAGCAAGGTCAGCCGCTGCGTGGTGATGGGCGGAGCGCCCTGCTGCGAGGGCAACGTCACTCCAGCCGCTGAATACAACATCTGGGTCGACCCGGAAGCGGCCCGCATCGTTCTGGGCAGTGCTCTTCCCGTCGAACTGGTAGGCTGGCAGACTTCGCGTGCTGACGCCGTTCTGAACGACCGCGATATCACTCGCATTCTCGCCCTCAGCAACCCGATCGCGCAGTTTGCCATCGAGTGCAACAGCCACGCGCGCGAAGCCTATAGAGTCCAAACCGGCGAAGACGGAATCTCACTCCCCGATCCGGTTGCGATGAGTGTTGCCCTCGACCCCAGTGTTGGGACCCAGTGGAGCCATCACTACGTAGATGTCGAGATTGATAGCGATTTGACGCGAGGCATGACGGTAGTCGATCGCCTGAACGTCGCTGCAGATGGACGGAATGAAGCGGTCTGGGCTCCGGTGTTAAAGCAGGGTAAGAAGACGAAAGTGTGCTGGACGATCGACGCGAGCCGTTGGAAACAAGCGTTGCTGAAGGCGTTGCAGTAGCGCGACAATCGTGCAATCTTGGACAATGTCTTCACCTTTTTTGGTTGAGTGAACGTGACCACCGTCCTAAACGAGAATCTCCAATTCTCCAGCGTACGGTTGGAGGATCGACGGGCGTTTCTGCGCGTGCCTGAGAGAATGCTGTTTGCAGCAGGCACGAAGTTCTACAAGTGGACGAGTTTTCCGCTTGTGGGGCCAAGGGGTATTACCCCTTGGTGGTCCTTCGTCAACAGGACAGTTCTCTCCGATGGTTTCGTGGCCGAAGGATTCCGGGATTCGGAGGTCTATGCCAGCAGGTTAGGTGTGTCCCCCCGGTCATAGCAGCGCGTTCGAGGAGCAGTTTCTGAAAAGTTCAACAACCCGATGCAAAATCTTCTGATGATTCAACTAGACGAAAAAGTCTGGGGATTCGCCGGCACAACAAGCGGACAGCCACAATTCAAAAGTCCCGCACTGGACAACGTTTATCTCATTGGAGGAAAAGGACAGGTCTACATTCCAAATCTTACTCTGAGGCATGTCCATAAAGCACCCGTAGCCGGGTTGAAAATCTCCTAGAGACACTCTGATTAAGTCTGGTCTTTGAAAGGGGTGGCCTTCAGGCCGCCGTACCCGCGAGAAAGTCATTGCGGCTTGAGCCGCTGAGGGTCCGTTCGGCCTGATCAGAGTCTTCCTGGGCAATCACATTGTTACGCAGCATAGCCGGCTCCCTTTACCGTCCCGCCCCTGCCATCTCCCGAATCTGATTCAGATACCCCACATAGATCGGAATCGGAATGTCCGGCGAGTCTCCGTCATTAAGAAAATGTTCCAGCCTGACTTCCATCGGAATCCCCCGGATCACCTCACCGAACCTCGCCATCTGCAAATACTTGACCTTCCAGATCTCCAGCATCAGCGAGCGGAATTCTTCGCTGATGAAGCCGAGCCGGCGCTCCTCCAGGTAGATGCCGTCAAAATGATGCTCCGCCAGCGTCTTCCGAATGGGATCGTCAGCCCCAGAGAATAGGTAAACCAGGTGAAACAGGTCCGCGAGGTCGCCCCACAGAACTTTTTCTTCGAATGCGCTGAACTGGAACGGCGGGCCCGTACGCTGCTGAGCCGTTCGCGCATGTTCGCTCCCGCTTAGCCCGTGACCCGACAACTGATCGAGAAACCACTTCAACCGTTCCGCGGCCACGTTGTGTCGGACGAACTCGACCGCGTAGGCGTTCGGCAGATACAGCTTCAGATCACGATCCAGACGCGCCAGCCATGGCTTCCAGTCCTTGTGCTGAAAAATCGTGAGCAGACCTGTCAACTCAGCCACGGTCGTATCCGGGTGATACTTCACCGCCTGCCAGAAGTGTTCCGTCGAGTCATAGGTGGTGCCGTACAGCCGAATGCCTTCCTCGATCGGATACCAGTTGGAGAGCACCCGTGCGGGAATGGAGGAGGCGGCGCTCCAGCAGTTGATGGCATGTTTCCACTTCTTTTGCACATCCAGAAAAGCCTCGGCGTAACCCTCAGGTACCGGTTCTTTCACCTGCGAGAGTGCCTGCTGCAATTCTTCGCGCGTGTGCGTGAGCAATGCCTCCAGCGGACGCTCATCGACCATCGAGACCACGCGGCTCTCGATACCGCGCCGCAACAAGTCACGAGCCAGTTGTTGGCGTGCAGCATCGTCGAGTTGGCCCTTCCAGCGCTCTGTTTGTGACTGCACGTACGGGAACATATCAGCAAGTGACTTGAATTCGATGAACCCGTGCAGGGCAAAGAGGACGGGATGGCCGTCTCTGACGATGACACTGGAAGGGGTTACCACAATTAGCAGAGGAAGAGGCTCTGCAGCGGCAGCCGAGCAGGAGATCGCGGCGAGTAGCGCGACCAAAAATATTCGTCTCGCCATCAGAGGTGGTTGCTCTCCAATCTTATGCTTGCCTGGAATCGATGTCAGCGCAGCACCGGCGTCGCGTCAGTCGCCACGCACACCCACTTGCCGCCTTTGTTCACCCAGGTATCGACAAACTGTTCGCGACGTGTGTACTGTTTTCCATTTTCCACGCCTTTGACTTTCAAAACACCGGTCGCGATGGCGGTATTGCCGAACACGCGCACACTCATCGATTCAGGCGCTACCTGCTGCTCCTGCGCGTTGGCCGCGTGCAGGCTGGCGAGGAACTCCTTCTTGCTTTGCACGCTGCCGTCATCGTTCACGAGCACGATGGCATCGTCGAGCAGCGCATCCAGCGCCTTCGTGTCTCCGATCTTGTAAGCCTGGTTCCAGGCCTTTTCCAGGGCAATGATCTTGGATTGCACCGCGGCATCGCTTTCTTGCGCACGCAGGAACAGGCTCGCTACCACAAGTAGAACCACGAGGCAGGCGGTCGATTTCATGGTCCGGTTCCCTCCGGATCCCCCTCGTCCGCAGTATAGGGCAACCGGCGGCCGCTGGATTCGCCCAGAACTCATCTCATAAACAGTTTTGAAAGGGCGCGGCTTCAGCCGCGCCGCTCAGCAAGGAACGATTCGGGCTTCAGGCCCAGAGGTTCATTGTTAGAGCTCTCTGTAAGTGACGTTATATGAGACCAGCTTAAACACGTGGCTCGGTAGACACTTCAGGAGCGTACCACCGCCAGGTGCGGCGGCCCGCGCGATTTGCATGGTAGACCGCGCCTGAGGTGAGCCCTCCGTCGGGCAGGCTTTGAGGTACTCGATTACAAGAACATTGCCGGGAAAGAGAGCAAACCTCAGTCGCTAAAGGGACATTAGAGTTTCGACAGATGCGGCACGAGTAAACTCGTGCCCCTCCCAGATCCACTGACGACAGGGGTTTTTCCGCAGCCTGTGAAGTCGTGCCATCAAGGAGTGCCTGGACACTGGGCTTTAGCCCCTGAGGCGAACGTCCTTCGTTTCACGAACCATTTATGAGATTGCTGAAGTGCAGAATGCAGATTGCTAAAAAATGCCCAGCCTGAGCTGGGCATTGTGCTTCGTTGAAAACCGAAGACCGCCTACCTCTTCCTCTCGTCGCCCGCGATCACGCCATCCTTGATGAAGATCACGCGATGCGCATACTCGGCAATGTCATGCTCGTGCGTGACCAATACGATGGTGTTGCCCTCACGCTGCAGGCGGTCGAACAACGCCATGATTTCATTTCCGGTCTGTGAGTCGAGGTTTCCGGTTGGCTCATCGGCCAGGATGATAGAAGGCTTATTCACGAGGGCTCGCGCGATGGCCACGCGCTGGCGTTGTCCGCCGGAAAGCTCGTTGGGTTTGTGCGACATCCGTTGTTCCATGCCGACCGCTGCCAGCGCACCCTCGGCGCGGGCGATGCGCTCTTCTGCGGCCACGCCCGCATAGATCAGAGGCAGTTCGACGTTGTGCAACGCGGTTGCGCGCGCCAGCAAATTGAAGGTCTGAAAAACAAATCCGATTTCCTTGTTCCGGATGCGTGCCAGTTCATCGTCATCCAGTTCGCTTACCAGTTGATTGTTCAACCAGTAGTTGCCCTTGCTGGGAGAATCGAGGCAGCCAATCAGATTCATGAGAGTCGATTTGCCCGACCCCGACGGTCCCATGATGGCTACGTACTCATTCCGCTGAATTCGCAGATTCACCCCACGCAGGGCGTGCACCTGCTGCTCCGAGCCCATGTCGTAGGTCTTCCACAGATCCTCCGTGGCGATCATGGATGAGTCTGGAGGCGCCAACACTGCGGGCTCGTTGAAACTTAACACTTCAGCGGTTGCCATTTTCTTCCTCTCCTGGTCCTCTGGGGACACTTACTCTCTCCCGTATGGACGGCTTCCAGTTGGACGAGCCACCCTGTCTTCCGTTAGGCCCTCTCGAGTATCGAGTACCAAGTACCTTGTGCCGACCGCTAAACTCGGTACTCGCAACTCGGTATTAGGAACTTTCTTCCTTCTTCGGCACCGTGTTATCAATCTTGATACTACTGCCGGGCTTCATCGTGCGCAGCACCTTGTAGCTGCCCGTAACGATCTCGTCACCTTCCTTCAATCCCGAAAGAATTTCCACATCTGTGGTGCCCAGAATCCCGGTGTGCACGGGCACGAACTCAGCTTTCTTGTTGCGGATCACGAACACGCCCTGGATGTCGTCGTTCCTCTTGGACGCATCTTTCTGCGGAGCCGCTGCCTGCACTGAATCTTTATCTGACTTGGCCGCCTCCAGGTCCGTCTGCTGTCGAAACGTGAGCGCCTGGATCGGGATCGTCACGATGTTGCTGCGCGTCGCGGTTGTGATCTTCGCCGTGCTGGAAAGGCCCGGCCGCAAGTCTTCAGGCGGATCCTGCAAGGTCACTACCACCTTGAAATCTTTGGCCTCCTGGCTCGATGAAGTGGTCTGCGTCGTGGCCACTCCCGTCGAGCGCACAATCGCATTGTTCCCGATCTCTGTTACAACCGCGTGAAATACCTTCTTCGGGATAGCGTCAATGGTCAGGTCCGCTGGCTGTCCTAAGCGCACATTGACGATATCGGTTTCATCTACTTTTACTTCAGCCGTAATGACCGACATGTCCGCCAAGGTCATCAGCGTGCTTCCGGGCGCATTCTGGATTCCGATGACCACCGTCTCACCCTCGCGCACTGGCAGATTCGTAATGACTCCCGCGTACGGCGCCGCATAAATCGTCTTCTGCAGCACGTCCGACGCTCGTGTCAAAGTGGCGCCCATCTGTGATATGTGCCGTTGCGCAGAATCCAGTTGAGCCTTCGCCTGTGCCACCCGCGCCTCGGCTTGCGCAAGACCCGCGGTCGAGGTTTCCCACGTCGCCTTCCGAGTTTCGTATTCGGCCCGCGAAATCAGTGCCGCCTTGAACAGTCCCTCGGCCCGCGACCAATCTAACTGGGCGCGCTCGGAGTCCGCTTTTGCCCGATTCAGATCCGCCTTGGCAGTGTTCAAATTCGCCTCAGCCGCGATGGCATCGGTGCGCGACGCTTCCAGCGACGCCTTCGTCGCGTCTACGTCCGCTGTCGACTGCACGTTCTCAAGCTGCGCCAGCAATTGACCCTTCTTTACGCGATCGCCCTCTTTCACGTACAGGCGAGTGATCTTTCCAAACGCATTCGCTCCGATATTGACGTAGGTCTTCGGCTTGATTTCCCCCGACGCACTGACGATCGACGCCAAATCCTGCTTCTGCGCCTTTCCCGTCTGGACAATGACAATCCCCTTATTACTCTGGTGGATAACGACGGCCACCACGATCAGAATGAGCAGAGCGGCGCCCAGTCCGATGAGTACTTTCTTCCAAGCCTTCATGCGTCCCTGTCACTCCCCGCAGTCGGCGTGGCACCGAGACCCGCAAAGCGGGCCAAGATGTTGATGCCGAAACAGTTCTTGCCCAGGGTGCTCAGGCGACGGGGTCGCACGTCATCAGATACGGTTCGCCGGGGCGGAAAGTTCCGCTTCGTTTCCTGCAGAAAGTAGCGCACGCCTGCGGAGGAATCTGAAGGTGGAGGCACCACTGGGTAAACGTTGAATTATAAACCTGTTCAGGGAATCAACGAACATGACAACCCGGGTGCGGGGGTGATTGTCGGCCGGGCAACCCCAAATTGGCACACTGCCTCACAATATCCTGGAAGCTGGCTGAATCTTGCCTTGCCGGCCCTAAGTACGTACAATTCAAAGACAAGTGTGTCAGTAAGGAGTGCCCCCGTCATGGCCCAGGTAGGTTTCCGTCGGCATCTTTTGGTTCCATGTTTCGCAGCAGTTCTGTGCCTCATCGGCACCGCATTCGGCCAGGACGATAAGAGCAAATCCAAAGACCAAACTACTGCAGGCCAGGATGACCAGCAGACCGATCCCCTTAAGCGTCCTCTGAGCGAAGATCAAAAAAAGAGAAACGCCAAGGGTCTGAAAATCGAGCTCAGCAAAACCTACAAAAAGTGGCTCGACGAAGACGTCCGCTGGATCATCACCGACGAAGAACGCGCCGCTTTCAAACAGCTATCCAACGACGAAGAGCGCGACCAGTTCATCGAGGCCTTCTGGCAGCGCCGCGATCCCACGCCTGACACCATCGAAAACGAGTTTAAAGAAGAGCACTACCGCCGCATCGCCTACGCCAACGAGCATTTCCCTGCCGGTATTCCTGGTTGGAAGACCGATCGCGGCCGTATCTACATCGTTTATGGCCCAGCCGACGAGATTGAATCCCATCCTTCCGGCGGCACCTACGAGCGCCCAATGGATGAGGGCGGCGGCACCACTTCCACCTTCCCCTTCGAAGACTGGCGCTATCGCTACATCGAAGGTATCGGCCAGGAAGTGATCATCGAATTTGTGGACACCTGCATGTGCGGTGACTACCACATGACGATGGATCGTTCTGAGAAGGACGCTCTGCTCTACACCCCGAATGCGGGCTTGACGATGTACGAGCAGATGGGAATGGCCAGCAAGGCGGACCGTTTTAACGGCGGCATGGAGCGGTTAGGGACGGGTCCATTCACTACTTCGAATCAGTCGAAGCAGTTCGATCGTCTCGAGCAATTCGCCAAGTTGAACAAGCCGCCGGCAGTGAAGTTCAAGGATCTTGAAGAGATCGTTTCGCACAAAATCACCGTCAATCTGATGCCCTTCGATGTGCGCGCCGACTTCGTGAAGGTCACCAGCGACACCGTGCTGACGCCTGTAACGATCCAGATCAAGAATCGCGACATTACATTCCAGAACAAAGACGGCGTGCAACGTGGAACGGTCAACATCTTCGGCCGCGTTACAACTCTGAGCGGACGCATCGCGCAGACCTTTGAAGACACCGTCCAGGTCGACGTCCCCGCGGAACTACTCCCGAAGACTGCTGAGAATTCCCAGGTGTACTGGAAAGCGCTCCCGCTGAAGCCCGGCCATTACCGGCTTGATATCGTGGTGAAAGACGTCAGTGGTGACCGGGCCGGCAACTGGAGCAAGAGCCTGATGGTGCCCGACTTCAGCGACGATCGTCTCTCCGCTTCGAGCTTGATTGTCGCGGATCAGATGTATCCCGTAGCAACCAAGGATATCGGTACCGGCAATTTTGTGATTGGCACGACGAAGGTGCGTCCACGCGTGGCCCCGGCGGATGGCAAGCCGATCAGCTTCAAGCGTGGCCAGAAGATGAACTTCTGGATGCAGGTCTACAACCTGACCGTGGATGAGAAGACCCACAAGCCTTCCGCCACAATCCAGTATGACGTGGTCAACATGGCCACCAACAAGGCTGTAGTCCACACAACTGAATCGACCGAGCAGATGGGTAATATCGGGGAGCAGGTCACGCTGCAGAAGAGCCTTTCGGCGGCCAACCTGGAACCCGGCGTATACAAGATCGAGATCAAAGTGAACGACAACATCTCCAAGCAGACCCTCGATCCGACGGCGACATTTGCCGTGGAGTAAGATGGGTCCGGCTTGATCCATGAGGTAGTTGTAATGTTCCGAAAAATCTCAAGCCTGGTAGTGATCTTCGGACTGGCGCTGCCCGTGTTTGCGGCCGACAAGCCGGGTGCGATCACGGGATATGTGCGCAACGCCGCGGGAATCGCCCAAATGGGCGCCATGGTGGAAATCCTCGGCACCGCCGCTCGCGACCTCAAGGTCTTCACCGACGAGCACGGCTTCTACTCGATCCCCAATCTGATTCCCGGCACCTACAGCATCAAGGTCACCGCCCCATCATTCCTGCCAGCGCTGCGCGAGCGCATCGGACTGCGGGCGGGCTCCACCATGTTGGTGAATGTCACCTTGAGCACCCTGTTTGAGGCCATGCAACTCGGCCCA
>Ga0075434_100007229_pt1 | contig 10276 bp, 10 predicted proteins | sample RhiMethybrSRZTD3_FD_75298 | JGI IMG/M metagenome (GOLD analysis project Ga0075434, IMG submission 75298) | Populus rhizosphere microbial communities from Tennessee, USA - Rhizosphere MetaG P. TD hybrid SRZTD3 | ecosystem: Host-associated > Plants > Roots > Rhizosphere > Soil | place: USA...
GCGAGCACGATCGGGCTGATCGCGTCGTAGAAGTACAGGTGATCGCAGCCGACGAGCGACGCGATCTCGGCCGCGAGCGCGTCGGACGTCAGCGGCCCGGTCGCGACGATCACGGGATCCGATTCGCTCGACGGCGGAATCGCCGACACCTCCCCGCGCACGATCGTGATCAGCGGATGGCCGGTCAGCGCATGCGTAATGATGTCGGAGAACCGCTCGCGATCGACGGCCAGCGCGGCGCCGGCGGGGACGCGGCTCTCCTCGGCAGCGCGCATCACGAGCGAGCCGAGGCGGCGCATCTCTTCCTTGAGCAGGCCGACCGCGTTATCGAGCTTGTCGCCGCGGAAGGAGTTGCTGCACACGAGCTCGGCGAGCCGATCCGTCTTGTGGACCGCGGTCGCGCGCACGGGCCGCATCTCGTGCAGGACGACCGGCACGCCGCGGGACGCGGCCTGCCACGCGGCCTCCGAACCTGCAAGGCCGCCACCGATGATGGTGATTGACATAAACGAACCACCAACCTCACGAAGACCACAAAGTGTGCTCACGATGTTGGTGAGCTTCGTGAGCTTTGTGGTTCAGAGCTTAGTGGTTCAATTTTACGCGCTTTTCCTGAAGGCTTCCGGCTAGGCGGCCGTCAGCGGCTGCTCTTCGGACCGCGAGTAGTCGCACTCCTCGTTGTGGCAGATCAGCCGGCGCCCGTGTTTTTTCGTCGTCTTCTCGACGAGGAACGGCGCGCGGCACTTCGGGCAGGGCTCCGGCACCGGCCGGTTCCACAACACGAAGTCGCAGTCAGGATAGTTCGAGCATCCGAAGAAGATCTTGCCGCGTTTCGATTTCCGCTCGACGATCTCGCCGCCCTTGTCGGCGTCCTGCGGGCACTTGACGCCGGTCGGCTTGTGCTTGATGTAGCGGCACTCCGGGTACTTCGTGCACGCCGTGAACTCGCCGTAGCGCCCCTGCTTGACGACCAGGTTCGCGCCGCAGCGCGGACAGAGCTCGTCGAGCACCTGGTCGGGCTTCGCCGCTCTGAGGCCGCCCTGCTTCGTCGCAATCAGCTTGCGCGTCGTCTTGCACTCGGGATACCCGGTGCACGCGAGGAACTGGCCGAAGCGGCCGCGCTTCATCGCCATCGGGCGGCCGCAGTTCTCGCACGGCTCGATCTCTTCCTCGCCGTTCTCCGAGTCCGGCTCCTGCTGTTCGATCTCGCGCGTGTTCGTGCACTCCGGATACGCGCTGCAGGCGATGAACGGGCCGAACTTGCCGACTCGTTTGAGCATCGGCGATCCACACTTGTCGCACGCTTCGCCGATCTCGATCCCTTTCTTGAGATCCTCCATCTCCCTGCTGGCGCGGGCGAGATCTTTCTTGAACTTCTTGTAGAACTCCGCGAGCGTCTTCGCGTAGCCGGTCTTTCCCTGCTCGATCTTGTCGAGGTCGTCCTCGAGCGAACGCGTGTACTCGACGTCGATGATGTCGTCGAAGCTCTTGGTCAGGAGATCCGCGATGAGCCGGCCGAGCGCGTACGGTTTGAAGCGTCCGTCGACCTTGTGGACGTACTCGCGATCCTGCAGCACCGCGATGATCGAGGCGTAGGTGCTCGGACGCCCGATGCCGTTCTCCTCCAGCTCTTTCACGAGCGTCGCTTCCGAGAAGCGCGCGGGCGGCTGCGTGAACTTCTGCTCGGGCCGCAGGAGCTTCAGCTCGAGCCGATCGCCTTCCGCGAGCGGCGGCAGGATGCCCGACGCGCTTTCCGCATCGTCATCGGCGCCGCGCTCGGCCGCCGCGTCGCGGCCGTCGGCGGCGTCGGTGCGCCCCTGTGTATCGAACGGGCTCGGACCGTAGGCCGCCATCCAGCCGGCGAACTTCGGCACGGTCCCCTTCACGCGGAACAGGTAATCGCCCTGCCCTGAGCTTGTCGAAGGGCCCTGCCCTGAGCCTGTCGAAGGGTCCGCGGTGATGTCGACGGTCGTTTCGTCGAACGTCGCAGGCGGCATTTGCGAGGCGACGAACCGGTTCCAGATCAATCGATAGAGCGAGTACTGATCCGGCGTGAGGTACACCTTCACCGTTTCCGGATCGTGCTCGAGCGACGTCGGCCGAATCGCCTCGTGAGCGTCCTGCGCATCGGCCTTCGATCGGAAGAAGTTCGGCTTCTCCGGCAGATACTCGTCGCCGAACGCGGTCCTGATATGCGCTCGAACCGCGGTGAGCGCTTCGTCGGCCACGCGCACCGAGTCGGTACGCATATAAGTAATGAGGCCGCCCGTCAGGCCGGGAATGTCGATGCCGCCCTCGTAGAGCTGCTGGGCGACCATCATCGTCTTCCTGACCGGGAAGCGCGCCGCCTGCTGCAGCTTGCTCGTGATGAACGGCGGCGCCGCGTGGCGCTTGCGCTCTTTCGTCGTGACCGACGAGACCGTCCAGGACGCGCGCTCGAGATCGGCGACGATCGACTTGGACTGATCCTCGTTGGCGACCTTGACCGCGTCGCCGTTTTTCTTCAGCAGCTTCGCTTCGAACTCCGGCGGCCCTTCGACTCCGCTCAGGGCAGGCTGCAGTTTGGCGAGCCTCGCGAAGATGTTCCAGTACTCTTCCGGCACGAACGCTTCGATTTCGCGCTCGCGGTCGCAGACGAGTTTCAGCGCGACTGACTGCACGCGTCCCGCGCTGAGCCCGCGCCGCACCTTGTCCCAGAGCAGCGGGCTGATCTTGTAGCCGACGAGCCGATCGAGGACGCGGCGCGCGCGCTGCGCGTCAACCATCTTCGCGTCGATCGCGCGCGGATGCTTCATCGCATCCTGCACGGCCTTCTTCGTGATTTCGTTGAAGGTGAGGCGGTGAATCTTCCGCTTCTTCCCCTTCAACTCCTCCATCAGGTGCCACCCGATGGCTTCGCCTTCGCGGTCGGGGTCGGTCGCGACGTAGATGTCGGACGCGTCTTTCGCGGCGTCCTTCAGTTCCTTGATGATCTTCTTGCGCGATTCGATCGATTCGTACTGTTCCGCGAAATCGTTTTCGATGTCGACGCCGAGCTTGCTCTTCGGCAGATCGCGAATGTGCCCCATCGACGCGACCACCTTGTAGTCGCGGCCGAGATACTTATTGATGGTCTTCGCCTTCGCCGGCGATTCAACCACCACGAGTGCTTTTGCCATTATCCCTTTCTTCGGCGTTGTGGCTGGGGGCCACTGCTTGTCACCGTAACACGAACTGTCAACATCGGACGAATCGTCCGCCGCCGACCCGAGCAATTGCGCCCCGCAGTTCGAGCTCGAAGAGCCGCGGCAGCAGGCGCGTCGGACTGAGTCCGGTCCGCTCTGAAATCGCGTCCAGATCGCTCGGTTCGCCGGGCGTCAGACAGGCGAGCACGGGGTCCGCGACCGCCGTCCGCGACGCGCACGGCATCGCAGCCATGCCGAGCTCCTCCAAGATATCGTCCGCGGACTCCACAATCTTTGCACCGTCCCGTAACAGGGCGTGTCCGCCGCGGTTACGGTCGCTCAGCACGTTGCCGGGAACCGCCAGCACTTCACGCCCTTGCTCGAGCGCCATCTTCGCCGTGATCAGCGACCCGCTCTTCTCGCCCGCCTCGATGACGACGACGGCGCGCGACAGACCGCTGATGATCCGGTTGCGGAGCGGGAAGAATTGCGGCAGCGGCGCGGTGCCTGGCGCCAGCTCGCTGATGACCGCGCCCGCCTGCGCGATGTCGCGCGCGAGCGGCGCGTGCTCCGGCGGATAGATCACGTCGATGCCCGAGCCGAGCACCGCGATCGTCGTGCCGCGCGCGGCGAGCGCGCCGCGATGTGCCGCCGAATCGACACCGCGCGCCATGCCGCTGACGATCACGAGCCCGGACGCCGCGAGATCCGCGGCGAGGCGCTCCGCGACGGACAACGCATAAGACGACGCGGCGCGTGCGCCGACGATGGCGACGGCCGGCGCATTGAGGGCGGCGGCCGACCCGCGCGTCCACAGGACCGGCGGCGGGTCCACAATCGTCGTTACCGCCACCGGATACGACGCGTCGCTCCAGCCGATAGGTGCAATCCCGCCCGCGCGCGCGTGGGCGAGCGCACCGGACGCGCGCGCGCGCACGTCGGCCTGCCGCGCGGGCCGGTCGTGCCATTGCTCGTCCAAAAGCGCGCGGAGGACCTCGTCCGGCGGCTCGCCGCGGCGCAGGCGCGCGGCCACGCGGAGCCAGCAGCAGCACGGCAGGAGCGACAGGGCGACGAGGTCGGGCAGATGCGACATGGCCGTGCTCCAGACGGCCGCGGCCGCTCCCGTACAACGAAAGAGGCCGGGCCGCGACAGTCCGCGCGGGCCCGACCTCGCCCGACATTATAACTTCGAAACCGCTGCATTCTGGTGACGCGAGCGACCACGATTCGTAAATCGTGACAGCGGGGCGACACGTTTTCCGCGGGTTTTCGTGGCTGAACCGTGGCACATGCCTTGCTCCGATCGCTCGGGATACTGCCGCCAAATGCCTTGCGCCTCTTCGCGGCGGCTCGTATAGTGATCGATACCGGATTGATCGGATTGATGAAGACGCGAGCGGTCGCCGCAGCGGCGTTTCTTTTGGTGTCGGCCGGTCCGCTGCTCGCGGACGCGCGCAGCGACGCGAAGTCCCAGGTCGAATTCGGGATCAACGTCGCGCAGCGCGGGCTCTGGCGCGAGGCGATTTACCGCTGGGAGAAGGCCGTCGAGCTCGACCCCACGTACGCCGCCGCGTTCAACGATCTCGCCATCGCCTACGAGCACGAAGGGCAGCTCGAGAAAGCGCGCAAGGCGTACGAGAAGGCGATCGAGCTGGAGCCGAACAACAGCCAGATTCGGCAGAACTACGAGCTGTTCAAGGAAATCAATGACCGCACGACTCCGGAGAAAAGCTCGTAGCGTGGAGAGATACCGCCCGGCATTCGCGGTCGCGGCCGCGGCGTTTGCCGCGTTCGCCATCGGCTGCGGCACCAGTTACTACGAGATCCCGATCGAGACGCCCATCCAGCCGAAGATGGACGTGTCGCCGTTTCAGCGCGTGCTGGTCGCCGGCTTCGTCGCGGGCGGCAACGAGGACGTCGACGCGAATCAGGAAACCGTACGGCTCCTGCGCAGTCAGCTTCGAACCAAATCGCAGCTCAAGGTGATCGACGCCGATCTGCTGCCGCTGATGGAAGTGGCGCAGGAGCAGTCGCAGCCCGCCAGCGCGTCGGGCAGCGAGGATCATTCGGGCGGCGACTCGGCGCGCGCGCCGAAAGGCGTGGCGCTGCCGCAGCAGATCAAGGAAGAAAAGGATCTCGAGCCGTACGAGCGGCTGTTCGCCAACACGGCGTACTGGAAGCGCATCGGCGAGGAATTCCAGAATCCGCTGATCGTGACGGGCACGGTGCTCTTCTCGCCGCACTCGCGCTCCGGCTACGTGCAGCGCGACACCGAGCAGTACGACAGCTTCGGCCGCCGCATCGTGCGTCCGATGCGCACCTACATGGAGCGCAAGGGATTCATCCTGCGTCCGAAGTTCGTCTTCATCGACGGCCGCACCGGCGCCACCATGTACTCGGAGAGCTATCGCGAGGAGATTCTGTATCCCGCGCAGACGAACACGCCGGCGCTCTCGTCGTACTTCGAGCTGATGGACCGTCTCGTCCCGAACTTCCTCAGCGCGCTGAGCAGCCAGAAGATCAAGGGCACCCGCGTCCTGCTGAAGTAGCGTGCGCGCTCACGTCAAAGGAATCCTGCGCTCTTCACTGTCAGAATAGACCTAAACGTTTGCAACTGCGCGACTTCGGTTGTAAACTACTCTCTTTGCGCAGGTGCCGAATATGTACGCAATCATCAAGACGGGCGGCCACCAGGTCAAGGTGACGCCAGGCGGCTTCGTCACCGTCCCCGGGACGGTCGCCGAGCCGGGCGCGAAGGTCACGCTCGACCAGGTGCTGCTTGTCCAGAAGGACGGCGGCGAGGTGCTCGCCGGCGCGCCCTTCGTGGCCAACGCCCGAATCGTCGCCGTGGTCGAAGGCGAGACGCGCGGCCCGAAGATCCGGGTGTTCAAGAAGAAGCGCCGGAAGGGCCAGCGGAAGACCACGGGGCACCGCGCCGTGTACACGCGCGTGCGGATTACCGATATCGAGATCTAGAGATGGCGCATAAAAAAGGACAGGGCAGCTCCCGCAACGGCCGCGACTCGAACTCCCAGCGGCTCGGCGTGAAGGCGCATGACGGGAACATCGTGACCGGCGGCACGATCATCGTCCGCCAGCGCGGGCGGCGATTCCGTCCCGGCCTCAACGCGGGTCTCGGGAAGGACGACACGATCTTCGCGAAGATCGCCGGCCGCGTGCGATTCGAAAACCACGGCGCCCACGGCCGCGTCATCAGCATCCAACCACTGGAGTAGCGGAATTGGTGAATTGGAGAATTGGTGAATTGGTGAGCGCCACTCACCAGCTCACGAACTCGCCAAATCGCCAATTGTATGTTCGTAGATGAAATCGACATCCACGTCGAAGCCGGCCACGGCGGACGCGGGTGTCTCGCGTTCCGCCGCGAGCTCAAGGTGCCGCGCGGCGGGCCGAGCGGCGGCGACGGCGGCCGCGGCGGCTCGGTGTACGTCGTCGCCAGTCCTCACACGAACACGCTGATCAACTACCGATTCCATCCGGAGTTCTCCGCCGGGCGTGGGCGTCACGGGGAAGGATCGAACCGTACGGGACGCGACGCCGACGATCTCGAGCTGCCGGTGCCGATCGGCACCGTCGTCTACGAAAAGACCGGCGACGAGGACGCGCCGCTCCGGCAGCTGGCGGATCTCGCCGAGGAAGGCCAGCGCGTGCTCGTCGCGAAAGGCGGACGCGGCGGACTCGGGAACGCGCGGTTCGCGTCGTCCACCAATCGCGCGCCGCGCAAGGTGCAGCCGGGCGAACCGGGCGAAGTGCGGGATCTCCGGCTCGAGCTGAAGCTGCTGGCGGACGTGGGGCTGGTCGGATTTCCGAACGCCGGCAAGTCGACGCTCATCGCGCGCATCTCCGCGGCCAGGCCGAAGATCGCGGACTACCCCTTCACGACGCTGACGCCGAATCTCGGCGTCGTCGGCTTGAGCGACGACCGCAGCTTCGTCGTCGCGGATGTGCCGGGCCTGATCGAAGGCGCGCATCGCGGCCTCGGCCTCGGGCACCAGTTCCTGCGTCACCTCGAGCGAACGAAGGTGCTCGTTCATCTCGTGGACGTCTCCGGCGCGAGCGGCCGGGATCCGGTGGCCGATCTCGATACCGTTCGCCGCGAGCTCGAACTGTTTCAGCCGGCGCTCGCCGCGAAGCCGCAGCTGGTGGCCGCGAACAAGATCGACGCGATTGCCGTCGAAGCTGATGAGAGCGTGAAGCGGCTCGAGAAACGCGCGCAGGCCTTGAAACTGCCGTTCTACCGGATCTCCGGCGCGACGGGCGCCGGCGTGTCCGACCTGCTCGAAGCGATGTGGCGGCAGCTCGCCGCCGCACGTCAGACCGCTGCCTGACGCGTGCGATCAGACCCTCGCCGCATCGGCATTCTCGGCGGTACCTTCGATCCCATTCACTGCGGGCACCTGGACGCGGCGGAGGCGGCCGCGCTTGCGCTCGGGCTCTCGCGGGTGTTCGTGATCACGTCGAACGTCCCGCCGCATCGGCCGCAGCCGTCGGCGTCGAGCTTTCACCGTTTTGCGATGGTGTCGCTGGCCGTTGCCGAGCGGCCGGGATGGCGTGCCTCCGATCTCGAGCTGCGATTGAACGCGCCGTCGTACACGTCCAGGACGCTGAAGTGCTTTCACGAGCGCGGCTACGGACCGGGCGAACTGTTCTTCATCGTGGGCGCCGACGCGTTCGCCGAGATCGGGACCTGGCGCGACTACCCGTCGATCCTTCGCGACGCCCATTTCGTCGTCGTGTCGCGGCCCGGACATCCGACCGATCATCTGCCGTACCTGCTGCCGATGCTCGCCGACCGCATGGTGCACCCGCCGATCGACGTGCTGGCGCAGATCGAGCCGTCGATCATCCTCATCGAGTCGAAGACCGCCGACGTGTCGTCGACGGGCATTCGCGAGCGGTGCGCGGCCGGCCAGTCGATCGCGGGCATGGTGGCGCCGCGCGTCCAGCAACACATTGAGCAGCACGGACTTTATACGTCGAGAACACCCGGACGCCGCGCGTCGGACACGGCGGCAGACCCGCAGGCAGGCAGGTTGCATGGCCAAAACTGAGAAGCGCCGGAAAACAGCGCGCCTCCCGAAGCAGATCGACCTCGCGGTGCACGCGGCCGAGGACAAGAAAGCGATCGATCTCGCCGTCCTCGATCTGCGCAAGGCGGCAGGCTTCACCGACTACTTCGTGATCGCCTCGGGCGCCAATCCGCGCCAGGTGCGGGCGATCGCCGACGGCGTCATGGAAGCGCTCGCGAAGGATGGTGCGAAGCCGGCGCACGTCGAGGGGTACGACCGGTCGGAATGGATCCTGATCGATTACTTCGACTTCATCGTGCACGTGTTCGCGCCGGAGACGCGGATGTTCTACGGCCTCGAGCGCCTCTGGGGCAGCGCGGAGCGGCTCGAGCTCGCCTCGACTTCATAACCGACGGCCTTCTGATCGTCGCCGACGCCCTCGCGTCGGTCCTGCTCGCGCCCGCGTGCGCCGCCTGCAACGAAGTCCTCGAACATCCCACGCGCGGCGCGGTGTGCGCCCGCTGCTGGCAATCTATCCTGCCGCTCACGCCGCCGCTGTGCGATCGCTGCGGGGATCCGCTGCCATCGTGGCGTACGATCAGCGCCTCGTCGAACAGTTGTCCGCGGTGCCGCCGCGGCCGGCGCTTCGTCGATCGCGCACGCGCGATCGGGGATTACGACGGCGCGCTCCGCGCAATCGTCCACGCGCTGAAGTACGAGGGCCGTCGATCGCTGGCTCGCCCACTCGGGGCGCTGATGCGCCTGCGCGGCGCGGACCTCCTCGACGGCGCCGCCTGCGCGATTCCCGTGCCGCTTCATCGCTCGCGCCGGCGCCAGCGCGGCTTCAATCAGGCGGCGGACCTTGCAAGTTCGCTCGGCCTGCCGGTCGTCGATGCCCTCCAACGCGTCCGCGCGACGCCGACGCAAACCGGCCTTCCGTCGGCTCAGCGTCACCGCAATATGAGGGACGCGTTCGCACCGACACGGGCGGCGCAGCCGCTGATCGGGGCCGTTGTCGTTCTTGTTGACGACGTCAGGACGACTGGCGCCACGCTGGACGCGTGCGCTCGAGCATTGAAGGCCGCGGGTATCGCCCAAGTGCGTGCGCTGACGGCCGCGCGCGTCGGGACGACGCCGGGAATCAGCGTCCGATCAGCTGCGCGGCGGCCGTGAAGACGTCGGCCGCAATCGCCTCCTTCGGACGCTCCCCGTCGAGGACGACCCACTCGTTCGCGGCCGCCTGACGATGGTAGCTGTCGCGGACGCGGCCGAGCAGGGCGACGTCGCGCTCGTAGCGATCGCGGTCGGTCGCCTTGCGCTTCACCGCCGTCTCCGGCGAGATGTCGAGCAGGATGGTGATCGCCGGCGGCGGCAGAAACTGCTGGACGATGACGAGCCAGTCGGGGTCCAGGCCGAGCGCCTCGCCGTACGCGACGCTCGACCCGATGTAGCGATCGCAGACCAGCATCAACCCGCCCTCGAGCCACCGGAGCAGATCCGGTTTGCGCTCGTAGCGGTTGGCGATGTAGAGCAGCTGCATGACGTCGGCGCCGTATTCGCGTTCGCCCTGCAGCGCCCGCGCGATCTCTTCGCCGATGGAGGTCGCGTAATCCGGGAACGAGACGAGCCTGGCTTTGTATCCGCTTTCTCTGAGTCGATCGCGAAGCAGCTCGGCCTGCGTCTGCTTGCCGCTTTGATCGAGTCCTTCGAAGGCGATGATGGAACCAGAAGACATACGCGGTCAGCGCGCGCCAGAATGACGAACCACAAAGGTCACAAAGCACACAAAGATCGGCAGCACCGGATCACGCCCTGGAGACGTCCTCTTCGTGAGCCTGATCTTCGTGAGCTTGGCGAGCTTTGTGGTTCATAGTTCCAATCGCAGCATGTCGTCGACCGTCTGCCGCCGCTTGATGACCGTCCAGCTCCCCTCGTCGACGAGCACCTCGGCGGGGTGCGGCCGGCGATTGTAGTTCGACGCCATCGCGGAGCCGTACGCGCCGACATCACGAATGGCGACGAGATCGCCGACTTCGAGCGGCGGCAACTCCCGGTCGCGGCCAACGACGTCGCTGCTTTCGC
>Ga0075434_100007231_pt1 | contig 10274 bp, 10 predicted proteins | sample RhiMethybrSRZTD3_FD_75298 | JGI IMG/M metagenome (GOLD analysis project Ga0075434, IMG submission 75298) | Populus rhizosphere microbial communities from Tennessee, USA - Rhizosphere MetaG P. TD hybrid SRZTD3 | ecosystem: Host-associated > Plants > Roots > Rhizosphere > Soil | place: USA...
TTCATGCTCCAACTGCTTCCCCAATGCGGGCACCGCCTCGTTCAATGCGAGCTCGCCCGCCAGCTCCGCGACATTGCGCACCACGAACCACTGGTGATGTCCCAGCATATGCACGAGCTGATCGGTCCCGTCCTTCATTCCGGTCAGCGCCATGAAGATGCCTCGGCGCTCCTCGATCGTCGGCGCCGCCACCAGCAGGTCCAACAGCACCTCGACACCATCCTCACCCGCCCGCCTCAGCACCAGCAGCGAGTCATCGCGATCCGTCGGATGACTGGCCACCTCGGCGATCGCCTCGAGCAGCGCCTTACTGTACATGCGCTTCAGCGCGATGGAGTACTGCCGCCGGCGGGTCGCATCGGTTACGTGCTGTTCGGCTCGAACGATGCCGGCGACGATCATGAGCGCCTGCGTCGTCTTCTTGGCTTTCATGGCCGTCTCCAACTGGCGGCCGAGGACCGCCAGCAGGTCGCCGACCTGCGGGCCATCGGGTTGTTCGTGCAATTGAGTGATCAATCCGGCGGTCGACCGCGTGGCCGCGGCTGAAGGCGAGAATGCCAGGCTCTCGACAGTCGCCTCACGCACGATGGCCGGAACATCTGTGTCGGGATTCGGTTTCTGCGGACCCGGAGTAGGCGGCGGTGAGGAAACGGGGGCGGGAGCTGGTGCGGCTGCCTCGAGCTGAAAAGTCTGCATCGTGATCGCAATACGCTTCGTCCCGTTGCCGCGTAGCCGGCTGGCGATGTCTTCGTCGCCGGGCTGATCGGCGAGCGCCTTCAGCAGATCGAAAACCTCCGCGACTGGTGGATCCGCTGGAATCACGATCTGCTGCACCGAATGCAGTTCCAGCCGCGGCAGCAACGTTCCGCCATCCACAGGCGCGCCATTGATCACCAGTCGGCCGTCCTGCGTGGCCAATGTCACCGCGGTGGTCTTCAGGGTGCTCGCAAGCGTTCGAAACTGCGCCTTCTGTTCCTCTTTCGCTGTGGGATCGCGGAACAGGTCGAGCGCGCGCGCGAACGAAGCGGCGATCTCCTGCGGGGTAGCCATTGGGAGGGTCAATCTATAGAGTACGATCCATGATCGCACTGTTGCTCATCACGGCCAGCGTCGCGGTGTCGCCACAAGACACGCTTACTCCCGCCGCGCGGCGCGTCCTGGCAGACGTCCAGTTCCTTGCCGACGATCGTCAGGAAGGCCGCGGTGTCGGGACCGCCGGACTCGAGCGCGCGGGCGCATACATCCGAGACGCGTTCAAACACGCCGGCCTGCAGGTCTCCTTTCAAAACTTCGCAATCCCAGCGGATGCACCCGCCGTGCTGCATACGAATCTTGGAGGCACGCCGGCTCGCAACATCGTTGCGGTGATTCCCGGAGCGTCAGCTCGACGGGGTGAGGTCGTGGTCGTTGGCGCGCACTACGACCACTTGGGGATGGGCGGATTTGGCGCGCTCGATCCTGACTCGACCGGCCGGGTGCACAACGGCGCGGACGATAACGCGTCCGGCACCGCCGCCCTCCTCGAAATCGGCCGGATCCTGGCGCATCGCAAGCCCGCGCGAACGGTGGTGCTCGTCGCCTTCAGCGGAGAGGAGCTCGGCACGCTGGGATCCTCGTACTTCGTGAGCCACGCGACGCCGGAGCCGATCGATTCACTGTACGCGATGCTCAACATGGACATGGTCGGACGACTGCGAAACGCGCGGCTGCTCGCGCTCGGTGCCGCTACGGCAAGGGAATTCCCGGCGCTGCTCGATTCGCTGAACACGCCGCCGCGCTTCGACCTGCGTGCCTCGGGCGACGGCTGGGGACCGAGCGATCACGAGGTCTTCTACGCGACCCACCACCCGGTGCTGCACTTCTTCACCGATCTGCATGAGGACTACCACCGCTCGACGGACGATTGGCAAAGACTCAATGTGAACGGGATCGCCCAGGTGGCGCAGTTCGTGGCCGATCTCGCGCTCGTCCTCGCCAACCGGCCCGGGACGCTCACGTTCGTCGATGCTCCGCGGCCACAAGCGACGGCCGGTGGCTCCGGTTACGGCGCGTACCTCGGCACGATCCCGGACATGAGCGGTGGCGTGCCAAATGGCGAGGGCGTGAAAATCACCGGCGTGCGGGCGGGCAGCCCTGCCGAGCAGGCCGGACTCGCCGCGGGCGATGTGCTCACGGCGATCGGCGACAAGCACATCGGCAACCTGTACGACATGACCGACGCGCTGCGCAGCCACCAGCCGGGCGATACGGTCGTCATCGTCAGCAAGCGCGATGGCGTCGAGCGCCGGGCGAGCGCCGTGCTCGGGAAGCGCGGGACGTGACAACGAGCTCAGCGTCCGCAGCGACGACAGTCGTGCGCGCGCTCCGCGCGGCACACTTGCATGACGAGGGGCGCAAGGCACTGCTGGACATGGCCTGCGAGCGGATTCGTGCCTGGGGTCCGCCGTATACCTCCGTCTACGCCTACATGCTTCACGGCAATGAGCTCGTCCTGGAGGCGTTCGCCGGTCGCGAGACCGAGCATACGAGCATACCGGTCGGCAAGGGCGTGTGCGGCACCGCAGTCGCCGAAAGGCGCGACCAGAACGTGTCCGACGTGACCGCGGTCGGGAATTACCTCGCGTGCAACGTGTTCACCAAGTCCGAGCTCGTCGTGCTGATTCGCCGCGGCGATCACATCCTCGGCCAGATCGACATCGACTCCGACGTGCCGAATGGATTTGGCGAGCGCGAGCATGCCGATGTCAAGGAAATCGCTGACGCACTGGCTGTCCTGCTGTAGTGCATCTCTTCAGCCGGCAAATTGGATCGGGTCCGATTGTCGTCGTACTCCACGGTGGACCCGGCGCGAGTCATGACTATCTGCTGCCGCAGTACGACCTGCTCGCCAAGGGTCGAACGCTGTTCTACTACGACCAGCGCGGTGGCGGGCAGTCGCCGGTCTCGCGCGACACTCCCGTCGGTTGGCGCGAGCATGTCGCCGATCTCGAGGAGATCCGCGGCGAGCTAGGGCAGGAGCGTCTGACGCTGTGCGGCTACTCCTGGGGCGGACTGCTCGCGGTGCTCTACTTCCTCGAGCATTCGGACCGCGTCGAGCGTCTCGCGCTCGTGTCACCCGCCTCGATCACCGCCGAGTATAGGCAGCAATTCGAGAAAGAATTCGCGCGCCGCATGCAGGCTCCGGAGATCACGCGGGCGCGCGACGCGCTGCGCGCGAGCGGCCTGCGGGAGCGGGACACGCACGCCTATCAGCGGCGCGCGTTCGAGCTTTCGGTCGCGGGCTATTTTCGGGACTTTCACGACGCCCAGCACCTCACGCCGTTTCGAGTCGTGGCGCGCACGCAGGATGAGGTGTGGAAGAGCCTGGGAGACTACGATCTGCGGCCCCGGATTCGAGAGACGGTTGCGCAGTCGTCCATTCCCCATTCCCTTGTACTTCACGGCTCCTACGATCCTATCCCCATGGCGGGGTCTCAGGCGCTCGCGACTTTGCTGGGCGCCCCGCTGGTCGAACTGCCGGTCGGACACTGTCCGCACGTCGAAGCCACGGAGGATTTCGTACGAGCGCTCGACGACTTTCTCCCTTCGATCTAGCCTTCGCCGAGATCGCGCCACGCTTTCCCGCGATCGCCGAGGCGCTGCAGCACGACGGCGCCGACGCGACGGATCGCGATCGGTTTGCGCTGCTCGAGCCCGTGGGACGGCTGCTGCAGGACGTCATGCCGGAAGGCTCGGGCGCCGATGCGCTCGAAGCGCATCTGGTTCTCCTGCACCACGCCTACCTGTTCTGGGCAGCGCAGCAGCCGGTCTACGAAATCAGCGAAGCGACGTTGCGGCGCGCCGCGAGCGAACAGCCGATGACGACGGCACCGCCGCATCCCGCGCAGTACCTCCAGCTGCCGGAGCTCCGTGTGTGGGGATCACCGAACGAGTCGAGTGCCCCCGAGCCGCTCGACGGAATGTTCGTGAGTGCAAGCAAGGATCCCGGTTCCGTCGCCGTGCTCGCCATCTTCGGGATGCGTCCCGACCGGCCGGGGTTCAGCGCGGTGGGGATCGAGGGACGCGCCGACCCCGACGATCCCGAGGACAATGAGATCCAAATCGCCGCCGTGCGCGAGGATGGCAGCGCGGCGTTCGGCCCTAAACTCGCCGGCGGTACGGCGGCGGGGCTCTTCTCCGTCGCCAACGCGGGTGAATTGCTGCTGCTGACGTGCCGGCTCCTCACGTTGCTAGATTCCGGCAATCCCGTATGAAGACCGCCGAACGGAAGACGCGCGCACAGAAGATCATCGCTCGCCTGAAGAAGGAGTATCCCGACGCCACGTGTGCGTTGCACCATAAGAGCGCCCTCGAGCTCGCGGTCGCCACGATCCTGTCGGCCCAGTGCACCGACGCGCGGGTGAACATGGTGACGCCGCATCTGTTCGCGAAATACCCGACGGCTCGAGATTACGCCGCCGCCGACCCCGCGGTGCTCGAAAAAGAGATCCAGTCCACCGGATTCTTCCGCAACAAGACTAAATCCATCATCGGGATGGCGCAGGCGCTCGTCGAACGGCATGGCGGTGAAGTGCCGCAGACGATGGAAGAGCTCACCGACCTGCCCGGCATTGGACGCAAGACCGCCAACGTCATCCTGGGCACCTGGTTTCGGAAGAACGAAGGCGTCGTCGTGGATACGCACGTGCAGCGGCTCACCGGATTGCTCGGCCTCACGAAGCAGACGGATCCGGTGAAAATCGAGCAGGAGCTCATGGAGATCGTGCCGCGAGACGACTGGACCTGGTTCTCCCACACGTTGATCCAGCACGGCCGCCGGATTTGCATCGCCCGGCGGCCGCAATGCGCCGACTGCGTTCTCAATCGGGTGTGCCCCAGCTCGACCGTATGAGCAACGCGCCACCGCCTGTAGACCGTGCAAGTCTCGTCGAGACGCGACGAGATATTCACCAGCATCCCGAGCTCGGGTTCGAGGAGACGCGCACGGCAGGTCTGATTGCCGAGCGGTTGCGAGGGCTCAAATACCACGTGACGCCCGGGGTGGGCAAGACGGGCGTCGTGGGCTTAAAGAAGAAGGACGGGCGCTGCGTCCTGCTCCGCGCCGACATGGACGCGCTGCCGGTCGAAGAAGCCAACACGGTACCCTACCGCTCTCGGCAGCCGGGGAAGATGCATGCCTGTGGCCATGACGGGCACGTCGCGATCGGGCTCGAAGTGGCGCGGCGTCTCGCGCCGCTCGACCTGGGCGGCACGGTGAAGTTCGCGTTCCAACCCGCCGAGGAGGCGTCGAACGGCGCACAGGCGATGATCGGGGATGGGGTGCTCGAGAGCCCGAAAGTCGACGCGGCGTTCGGGATTCATCTCTGGAATGACTTGCCGGTGGGAACCGTGGGCATCATGGCCGGTCCCGTCATGGCTTCCGTCGATCAGTTCGAGATCGAGATCCTGGGCCGTGGCGGCCATGCCGCCGCGCCGCATCAGACGATCGATCCGGTGCTCGTGGCCGCGCATGTCGTCACCGCGCTGCAGAGCCTGGTCTCGCGCCGCCGAGATCCTCTTAGCGAGGCGGTCGTGTCTGTCACGGAGGTACATGCGGGACGGGCGTTCAACGTCATACCCGGCCGTGCGGATCTGCGCGGGACCGTCCGAACGTTCGGCGGCGCGTTCTTTGATGACGCGCCCCGGCTGGTCGAGGAGACGGCGCAGGGCGTCGCGTCGGCATTTGGCGCCCATGCCAACGTGCGGTACAACCGCCTGAGTGCGCCGCTTATTAATAATGAAGAGCTGAGCGCGCTCATGCGCGACGTCGCCGCAAAATTCCTGGGAGCCGGCAGCGTTCGTGAGGGCGTGCGGACGATGGGCGGCGAGGACATGGCGTTCTTTCTCGAGCGCGTTCCAGGCTGCTTCGCATTCGTCGGATCGGCACCCAAGCACGGGCCGTCCTCGCCACACCACAGCCCCACGTTCGACATCGAAGAGGACTCGCTCGTGATCGGTGCTGAGCTGTTGACCCAGACAGCGATTCAGTACCTCGGCTAGTCACCTCCCGCGCCTGCACGAAATGTCCAACCAACTGGCCAACGAATCGTCGGCATACCTCAAATCGGCAGCTCACCAGCCGGTGCACTGGATGCCGTGGAGCGACGCCGCCTTCGCGCGGGCACGCGCGGAGCGCAAGCCGATCCTGCTCGATATCGGCGCGGTGTGGTGCCACTGGTGCCACGTGATGGACGGCGAGTCCTATGAGGACTCCGCGATTGCCGATCTGCTCAATCGCGACTTTGTGTGCATCAAGGTGGATCGCGACGAGCGTCCCGACGTGGACACGCGCTACCAGCGCGCGGTCCAGGCGCTGAGCGGTCAGGGTGGCTGGCCGCTCACGGCGTTTCTCACGCCCGACGGTGAAGTGTTCTTCGGCGGCACGTACTTCCCGCCCGACAACAATCCGTACGGCCGGCCCGGCTTTCACCGTGTGCTGCAGGAGATCGCGCGCGCGTTCCGCGAGGATCAAGAGCGTGTCACCACCAACGCGCGCGCGATTCGCGAGCACGTTGTCCAGAGCCTGGACGAGGCGAAGCCGGGCACCGTCAGCGCCGACATTCTCAGCACCGGTGCCGATCAGATGGCGCGCCTGTTCGACGTGCGCTACGGCGGCTTCGGTACAGCCCCGAAGTTTCCGCATTCCGCAGCGCTCGAGTTCCTCCTGGCGCGCTGGCATGACAGCCGCGGTGGGCTCGCCTGGCAGCGCGAGATCGTCGAGAAGACCCTCTCCAGTATGGCGCGCGGCGGCATCCGCGATCATGTGGGCGGCGGCTTTCACCGCTACTCAGTCGATGAGCGCTGGATCGTGCCGCATTTCGAAAAGATGTCGTACGACAACTCCGAGCTTCTCCGGGCGTACCTCTCGGCGTATGCGGCGTTCGGCGTGCCGCTGTACAAGGAAGTGGCGACCGGCATCGTGGATTGGGTGTCCGAAATCATGATCTCCAAGGAGGAAGCCGCGTTCGCGACATCGCAGGATGCGGATCTGACGTTTGGAGACGACGGTGACTATTGGACGTGGACGTTGGAAGAGGCGAAAGGCGCACTGACTGCGCGAGAAGGCGCGGTCGCCTCGAGCGTATTTGATATCGGTGAAGCCGGCGAGATGCATCACAACCCACGGAAGAATGTGCTGTGGTACAAGCAGGACCCCGCCGATGACGAGCGGCCCATCCTGCGTGCGGCGATTCGGAAGCTCAAAGCGGCGCGCGACCGTCGCAAGGCGCCGTTCGTCGATCGAACGGCATACGTGAACTGGAATGCGATGATGGCGGGCGCGTTTCTGCAGGCCGGGGCCGTGCTGGATAGGCCGGCATGCAACGAGGTGGCACTGCAGGTTCTCGAACGCATCTGGAAAAACGCGTGGGATGTGGGGAGTGGAATGTCCCATGTAATCGATCGGCCTCAGCCGCGCGGCATCCTCGACGACAACGTGCAGTCCGCTGCGGCATTTCTCGATGCGTACGAGTCGACAGGTGAGGACAAGTGGTTGAAGCGCGCAAGGGACGTCATGACGTACTGCGAGCAATCGCATTCGGATAGCGCGGCTGGCTACTTCGACATCGCGGCGACGAACGGCGCGGCCTACCTGTCCGCGCGCGCGAAGCCGGTGCAAGATGCACCAACTCCCTCGCCGAACGGGGTCGCCGCACTCGTCCTGGCCAGACTGTGGGTACTCACCGACAAGGCGGAGTGGCGCGAGCGGCTCGATCGCCAACTGGGCGCGTTTGCCGGGAGCGCGCGGGACTTGTCGCTGTACGGCTCTACGCTGTTGCGTGCTATCGACTGGGCCGTGAACCCGGTTACGCGAATCGAGGTCTCGGGTCCCACGGGCGAAGGCCCGGCCTGCGCCATGCACCTCTTGGCGCTGCAGACCTATCGGCCGCGCAAAGTCGTCGTCCGGAAGATCGCCGATCGTCCCGCGGCAACGGTGTGTGTGGGAACCACCTGCTCCCTGCCGGTCGCGACGGCCGAGGAACTGGCGAAGCTGCTGGAGCCGTGAGCTAGATTCCTACCACCTCAACACGAGACGGTACATGCCGAACAAGAAAGCAGTGATCGAAACCAAGAAGGGCACCATCGAGCTCGAGCTGTTCGCGGACGAGGTGCCCAACACGGTTGCCAATTTCGAAAAGCTGGCCAATTCACAGTTCTACGACGGCACCAAGTTTCATCGCGTGATTCCCAACTTCATGATCCAGGGCGGCGATCCCTATTCCAAGACCGGCAAGGGGCCTGTGGGAACCGGCGGACCGGGCTACACGATCAAGTGTGAGACGCAGAAGAACACGCACAAGCACGTCGCGGGCACGCTGTCGATGGCGCATGCCGGCAAGGATACGGGCGGCAGCCAGTTTTTCATCTGTCATTCGCCGCAGCGGCACCTCGACGGCGTGCACACGGTCTTCGGCCAGGTCACCAAGGGCATGGACGTGGTGAACGCGATCAAGGGAAACGACGAAATCACCTCGATTCGTGTCTCCTAGGGAGATCACATGCTGGCGTTAGTGCTAACCCTCGCGATTGCTGCTCAAGACTCCGGCGCGTTCATCGCGCGGCTCGGCAACGACACGCTCGCGCTCGAGCAGTACACGCGAACACCCACGCAGCTTCGCGGCGAATATGTCCTTCGCACGCCCCGCACTGTGCACCGCATCTACACGGCAGACCTCAATCCCGACGGGACGATTCGGCGCATAGAGATCGTCACGCACAACATCGGCGGCGGCCCCGGCCCGATGGAGACGAGGCTGACGATCGCCTTCGCGGGCGACACGTCCGTGTGGACGTTCCCTCGCGGCGACAGCACGGTCACGCAGAAGCTGGCGGCCCCCCGCGGAACGTTTCCGTTTCAGTTCTACCTCTACGGCATCATGGAGCAAATCGGACGCTGGGCACGAGCGCAGAACAGGGACAGCGTTCGCATCACAGCGCTCTACTCCACGCAAGGGACGAGCGGCGGCTTCGTCAAGAAGCGCGGCGGCGACACGCTGGTGTTCATGTTCGATGAGGGCCAGCTCGCGGGTGTCGGGCCGTTCACCTTCACGCTCGACAAGCAGGGGCGTCTCACCGGCCTGACCGGTAAAGGCAGCACGCTTCAGATCGACGTGCAACGCGTCGCGGCCGTGCCGATGGCGCAGGCTGGACCGATGTTTGCCAACCGACCGCTCGGACAGCTTTCACCCCGCGATACGGCGCGCGCGGCGATCAGCGGCGCGGACGTGTGGGTCGATTACAGCCGTCCGCAAAAACGCGGTCGCGTCATCTTCGGCGACGTGGTGCCGTGGAATACGGTGTGGCGCACGGGTGCCAACGCGGCGACCCAATTCAGCACGTCCGCTGATCTCGTGATCGGCGGCACGACCGTTCCCGCCGGCAAATACACCCTCTGGACCCTGCCCACGCAGAGTGGGTGGAAGGTGATCTTCAACAAGCAGACTGGTCAGTGGGGCACGGAATACAATCAGGCGCAAGATCTCGCGCGAGTCGACGCCAAGGTCGAAACTCTGCCGACACCAGTCGAGCAACTGGTGATCGCCTTCGAGCCCGGCGCGCTGACTGTTTCGTGGGACAAGACGAAGATTTCCGTTCCCGTGAGTAAGAAGTAGTGCATCTCGACTTCGCGGTCGTCGCCGACTACGCGCTGGTCGACCAGTCGGGCAAGATGTCGGTGCTCGGCATCTTCCAGCACATCTGGGTGCCGCAGTTTCCCGCGATGCATCCCCGCCTCCATCTCGTACTCCGCCTGAAAGGCAAGCGCACCGAAGTCGGCGAGCATCAGGTTCAGATCAAATTGCTGGACCAGGACGACGTCGAGCTGTTGGGCGGTTCCGGTACTGTCAACTTCGCCGAACCGCCCGCGGGCATCACGGAGATCGAAGCGGCAGCGGTCCTGGTGTTCGATGTCCCGTTCCCGCATGCCGGGCAGTACCGCTTCGAGATCACCGTGGATGGCGAGCGCAAGGCGGCCGTGCCGATCACGGTGTCGCAGATGCCCACCGCGCCGGTGCAGCCTCCACCCCCAACGCCCCAGGCTCCCGGTTCCTAGCGCCCAGTACCAGCCGCCGCCGCTCGGCGCCTATGTGCGGCTGCCGACGATACTCGTTGCCGCGGCGCTGGCATTGGCCTTCAATCTCGGCGGGTATCCGTTGCTCGAACCCGACGAGGGACGCAATGCCGAAGTCGCGCGCGAGATCGCGACGAGCAACGACTATGTGCTTCCCCGGCTCAAC
>Ga0075434_100007232_pt1 | contig 10273 bp, 9 predicted proteins | sample RhiMethybrSRZTD3_FD_75298 | JGI IMG/M metagenome (GOLD analysis project Ga0075434, IMG submission 75298) | Populus rhizosphere microbial communities from Tennessee, USA - Rhizosphere MetaG P. TD hybrid SRZTD3 | ecosystem: Host-associated > Plants > Roots > Rhizosphere > Soil | place: USA...
CGCGGCGTCACGCGTCCGAGCAGATGCTCGACGATCGCTCCGGCGACGTCGCTCGACGTCGCTTCCTGCAAGCCGCGCCATCCGGGGATCCCGTTGACCTCGACTACGTACGTCGTGCCATCGCGCGCGGGCAGGAGATCGACGCCGGCGTAGTCCGCGCCGACCGCCCGGGCGGCGGTCAACGCCGACTCGACCTGCGCCGCCGGCAGCGTGACCGCTCGCGCCCGGCCGCCGCGCGCCAGATTGGTCTTCCACCCGGGCGCGCTTCGCTCGATCGCGCCGATCACGCGCCCGCCCACCACGAAAACCCGCAGGTCGCAGCCGTCGTGATCGATCGCCCGCTGAAGATAATACACGCTCCGGAGCGTCTCCAGCGTTCGAAACACGCGGAACGCCATCTCTTCGTCGCTCACCCGCACCATGCCGAGACCCATCGAGCCGAACAACGGTTTCACGATGACATCCCCGAGCGTGCGAAACGCCGCCATCGCCTCGTCGGGATGCTCGCACACCACCGTCTCGGGCACCGGGAGTCCCGCATGCGCCAACTGCGCGGTGGTCCACAGCTTGTCCACGGTACGCTCGATCGTGCGGGGCGAGTTGATCACCGGGATGCCGCGCTCCTCGAGCGCGTGCAGCGCGTCCACCCGGACGATGATCTGCTCGAGCGAGCCTGCGGGGATGATGCGCGCGAGGATCGCGCTGCACGACGCGAGATCCTCTCCCGCCGCGGCGAAGGGCGGACCGCTCCCGCCGAACCGCGAGACTACGCCTTCGTACGGCAGCACGCGTCCCTCGTGCCCCCGCGCCGCCAGCGCGCGGCAGAGCTGGTCGGTGTGCCAGCCCTGCCGCGCCGAGAGGATCGCAACCCGCACGGTACCTAGTTCGTCTTGGTCCCGAGGAGCACGGTGAATCCGCCAGTGGCGAACACCGGGATGTCCCCCGCGACAGCTTTGAACCCCGCCGTGGCCATGCCCCGATCGCGGGCCTCCTTGGAGTCCCAGCGGAGGTCGGCCTGCCGATAGATGGCCGCGGGCTTGCCGTCTGCACCCGGGGAGAACCTGACGAGTTCGACGCGCGTGACCCCGATCTCCTGGGCATGTGCGACGAACAGGGGCACGTGCTTTTCGGCGTAGTACTTCTCGAACGCCGCCGTATCCTTCGGCTGGTTGTATACCACCACGACCGTCCACTGGACCCCGGGGGGCGCGGGCGCGGCGGCCTGCTGAGGGGGGGGCGCGGGCTTTGAGCACGCGGCCACCAACGCGAGCGCGACGAGGCTCTGCAACGAACGCTGCATGGATCGCTCCTTCAGGTTGAAGGTGTCAGGGCGTCTCAGCTCTCGAGCAGGGACGCTCGCAGCACCTCGGGGTTCAACACGCCAGCATGGTACGTCTTCCCGCTTTGGACGCTCGTGAGCCACACTTCGGCGGGGCTGAAGAGCATCGGATCGATCTTGTAGAAGTCATTCCCATACTGTTTAAAGATCTCGTAGAATGGCATGCCGTAGTCCTTCGACGCCGAGGCGGGGATCTTCGGGACCAGCTCGGTGAGCTCGGCATCGTCCGCGTTCACCGTGTACCGCACACGCCCCCCGTACAGGATGCAGTCGTTGGTCCGGCCGATCGCCCGCACATCGTTCTTCGCTACCGGCGGAAGCGGTGCGACGCCAAACCCGCTCACGATCTTCTTCACGTCGAAGCCAAGTGCGTCCATCTTGTGCAGACCCGTCTCGAGGATGCGCGCCGCGACCTGCACCCCCCCGACCAGGCTGGCGGTGGGCGCCGCCAAGAACGCGAGTTCTGCAGGAGCGAGCCCCGCCTTCTCGGCTACCCAAGTGGCTACCTCGTCCGTCGGGGCCGTGCGGGTCTCGAGTACGAGCACTCCGCGCCGCGCCGTTTCCGCGTAGCCCAACCTGTGGTACAACTCCTTCTCCACCCGCGCGTGGGCCCGCAGGGGTCCCGAGCCCAACGCGAAGTACTTGCCGACCTTGATCGCCCAGCCGGCGTACTGTGACGCCACGCAGCTCACCGCGGGATGATCCGTCCACACCCGCACACCGGGCCACATGTCGGGTCCGATCGGGGTTGGCACGTAGTCGATGTGGCCGAGACCCCCCATGCAGACCTCTGCGAGCGCGAGCCCAGCGCCGTAGCCGCCGAGCGTGTCGATGCCCGCGTCGATCACGCGTGCTCCGCAGGGCAGCGTGTGCACGCCGACACGCAGCACGTCGGCATTGGCCGCCATGTCCTCCGCAATCCGCCAGGCGCGCTCGTTCAGGCTCAGGCTGGTGCCACTCACTCTCCCACCCATTGGAGGATCTCCCCCTTGCCCAGTTCCGCCAAGTCGCCGGAGTACCGCTCGTACCTGCCGCCGATGTAACGATCCGCGACCGGCACGCCAACGCCGCTGCGCAGGTAGCGGAGCAGCAGCCCGACGTACGGGGGGTGGTAGGTGCAGGCGTAGCGGAACGTCGCCGGTCGCTCAATCGAGGCGAGAGCCACGATCGAGCCGCGTTTCAGAAACCGCCCGGCGCCCGGCCCCGCCTTGCCGAACACGACGACCGTGCCCGCGATCATGCCGATGCCCATCCCGCGTCCCCCATCCCCCGTCACGGCGAGCATACCCCGCCGCATCCGCGCGCCTGCCTCGTCGCCGACGTTGCCGCGCACGATGATCTCGCCGCCCGACATGCCGCGCGCCGCGCCGGGCGGGGCGCCCCCCGCATTGTCGCCCGCGTTGCCGCGCACGTCGATCCGGCCACCCGCCATCGCGAGCCCCAGGTCGCGGCCTACACTGCCGTCGATCGTCAGCTCACCTCCCGCCATTCCGGCGCCGATGGCTTCCACCTGCGGGACGTCCCCCTCGATCCGGACGATGCTCGAGTGTCCGCCGCGGACCTTGAAGAACTCCCCCAGTGTCCCCGGCCGCCCCCCGTGCACCACCGGCAACGCGGCGATTGCGTTCGCGTCGAGCCCAGCGAACCGGTCCGCGGCGATGCAATCGGCCAAGAGCACATGATCGGGCCGCGCCGCCAGCGACAACATGACGGCGTCGCTCACGCCAGGATCTTCCGCAGATGGAAATGGTGCGGTCCGAGCTTACCGCCGAAGTTCGCCGCCGTGATGGTGTTCACCCCCGGCCGGCACGCCGCCGGGATGCCGGCGCGCATCGCTGCCTCGATCGATGGGGCATCAGTCCCGTCCAGCACGATCTCGAGCACGCTGTTCACGCCCTCGGGGAGCGCGGTCTGGGTGATCGCCCGGAGCGTGGGATCGAATGGGTCGTTGGTCGTCGCCACCATGTTCTTGTAGCGCTTCGAGCCCACCTTGCTGCCGCTCCGTACCACGCCGCCCGGAAACGGGAGGATCACGCCCGGCAGACTGGTCATCGCGTCCACCGCGGCCTCCGCGGCGGCCAGCGCGGCATCCGCGTCTGCCGCCAGGATCAGGAAATTGCCGCCGCCCACGCCCTTCAGCATCCCGAACGTTTCCTCGACCAGGAACTCCCCCTCCATGACCGGCAGGCGCCAGTAGCGCTTTCCTCCAATCACTTTGCTCGCCTGAAATCCGTCACCGAACACGCGCAGCGCCTTGCCGACCGCGAGCCGATCAGGAGCATCGGGCAGGCCGTCGAAGCAGGCGGTCGTGGGGCAGGTGAGCACCGTCTGGCCGACCCGCACGATCAGCTGTTCGGGGAGGCTCGCCTTGTCCATGGTCAGAAACAGCACGCTAATCCCCGGTCGCCCGTCGGGGGTCTCCGCGGGTGTGAGCTCTCGCTCGATTCCCGCCTCGCACTTGCAGCCGATCACCGACGTCGCGAACCCGGTGAGCTTGGTGGCCGCCTCCCGAGCCCACTTCGCCGTCCGTCCCGTGATCACGAGGCGAGCGACCCGCATCGTGAACGCTTCGGCGAACGTATCCGCGATCGTGACACCGTTGATCTTCATGGGAGCGCCGCCCCATAGTTTTCGAACGCGACGCACGCGTATTGGTCGAAGAATCGCTTCACGTCCGTGGTGACAGCCGCGTCGTACTCGGGCCGAACGGCCAGCCGCCGCCCCGCGGGCGCGCGGCGCAGCTGCCCGTCCTCGACGACCAGGGTTCCGGCCTTGATCACGTAGCGCGGCGTCGCGAACATCTTGGCGCGGTCGGCCTCGTTCGCGTAAATCGTCACGTCCGCATCCGCCCCGGGAGCCAGGTGTCCCTTGTTCTTCAACCCCAGGAGCCTGGCCGGGCCCGCCCGCGTGACGATGGCGATCTCGCCGAGCGTGTATTCGCGCCCCAGCCCATCGAGCAACGCGCTGCCCACGAGCAGCTTCTGGTTCACCGCCTTCAGCCGCTCTTCCCGATAGCCGCGATCCATCAAGAGCCGGATCAGCTCCGGATATGAGAGGAAGGTCCCGCCGTTGGGATGATCGGTCGACAGGACCACGCGCCACGGGTCGTTCGCGAGCAGGAACAGCTCGAGCCCGACGGACCACTGCAGCGCGGCGATCGCGGCCTTTTCCTTGTAGCTGTATGGGACGATGCCGCAGCCCGATTCGAGCTCGATATCCACGTTCACCCATTTGCGGCCGCTGCTCGCATACAGGAGATGCTCGACCGGACTGTCGGCCGTGACGGTCGTTGCCGATCCGAACATCACCTGCCCGACGTCCACGCTCACCTCGGCGTGCGTGTTCACGTACTCGATCACTGCGCGGGCCGCCGACGCCCATCCCTTGCCCGGCGCTCCCCCGTAGCTGTGGAACTGCAGGTGCGTGAAGTGCGCGCGCTGTCCCGAAAGGGCTTTCATGCTCTCGAGCGTGGTCGCGGAGTTCCCCGGCTGCCCCAGGTTGTTGCAATGGATGTGCACGGGATGCGGGAGCTTCAGCTGGTTGGCGGCGCCCGCGAGCGCGTCCAGGATCTTCCGTGGCGTGACGGCGCTCGACCCGAGCGTATCGTCCAGACCGCTCACGTTACGCCGATCTCCTCCACCCTTCCACACGGCGATGCCGCCCGGGTTCACGATCTTGATCGCGTAACCCCGAGTCGTCCCCAGGAGCCACGCCACGTAGTCGCGCGCCTGCGCAGCCTCACCGGCGGCGAGCTGGCGGAGCAGATAGTCATCGTTGCCGAGCAACACGAAGCAGCCGGCATCGATGATCGGCGTGTCGTCGAGCTCCGCGTGCGCGTGCCGAGCGGTGAGGGGGGCCACCGCCGCTTCCATCACCGTGGTATAGCCGAGCCCGGCGTAGCGATAGCCGGTCGCAAACGTGCTCGGCACCGTCCCTCCGGTGCCCGAGCGCGCGACGGCGCCATCGTCGAGGCGTGGGGCGGTCAACGGATCGGCCGCGTGCTCTTCGGGGAGCAGCCGCCGGGCGTGGTTCACGCTCGACCCGGCGATGTGGGCGTGGATGTCCACGCCGCCGGGCATAACGACCATGCCGCGGGCGTCCAGTCGCGGAGCGCTCGCCGGCACGTCGGCCACGATACGGTCGCCCTCGATGCACACATCGCGCACGACGCCGTCCACCCCGTTCGCCGGGTCGTACACGGTGCCGCCCGTGATCCGGAGGCGCGCGGGCTGGGTCATGTGCGGAGGCGTTCGCGCAGCGCGCGCACGGTGACGAGCGCCGCGTGCGGCGCCTCTAACGCCGGGCGCAGCGGCAACGGGACGTCGTCCATGCGGAACGCGGTGCCGCCTTCGTGAATGCCCGCCAGTCCGGTGTCCACGGTGACGGCGGGCTGGAACGTCGCCCCGCTCGCCCGGGGTCCGATCAAGACGCTCCGAACGCGGGCGAGCTCGGCGGCCACCGGCCCGGGAAGGGTCTCCGGCGTACCGACGACGAGAGCCGCGTCGACTTCTCCTCCGGCAAGCAGCGCGGCCGCGCCCGCCTGCGGCCGATAGCTCGGGTGTCCGCGGCCAAAATCCACGGCGAACGGGAACCCGGTCTGCCACGTGAGCACGGCATCGGCACCGGAGCGGTTGCCGCCCCCCCGGAGCGCGGACAGAGCGCACCGCGTGGGGCCATTCAAGGCCTGGGCGAGCGTGACGAGTGCCTCCGCTCGGGCCGGGTCGGCGGGAGTCAGACCCGGCTCGCCGTCGGCCACGATGACGACGTAGCGCGCCCCGGTCATCCGGCGGGCCAGCTCGACCGCGCGCCGAAAACGCGCGTCCTCACCCACCGCACGCCCCTGCACCGTCGCCCGCATCACTTCCAGGCTGTCCACCTCGTCGCTGGGTGCGATCGCCACCCGTCCGTCGGCATCGGCGGGACCGAGGTTCTCCCCCACGTCGACGGCGATGAGCGTGCGGCTCTGTCGGCCCTGGGGCGCCGCCATTCCGCGCGGCTCCACGGCGTAGCGGGAAGCGTACCGCGGATAGCGTCCGCTCGGGTCCACGGCCCAGAACACGACGAGGTCGGCGCGCTGGCGGATTTCGCCGAGGGTGGCGCCGGCGCGTCCGCGGCGCTGGGCCGCGAGCACGGCCGTCGCGGCGGTCGCCGCAAGGCTGTCGATGGCGGCGTGCAGCCGGTCCGCGATGGCGACCGCTTCCCGCTGCGTCTCGCAGGAGATGTCGCCGGCGAGATAAACCAGCGGGTGCCGCGCGCCGTTGAGAATCCTCGCGGCCTCGGTCAGCGCTTGCTCGAGCGACGCGGCGCGGCCGTTCACGCGCGTCTCTGCGGGCACGCTCCCGTCCCCGAACCAGGCCGCGCCGAGCGCGCAGGCGTTGCGGGCTTCCGCGATGTGATCCTGCTTCACGACCACCGTGATATCGTCGCAGGTACACCCGCAGCCGAGGCAGGTGGCGTTGGCGACGGTGCGATCGGTCATGCGCTCTGCGCCTCGCGGCGCTCGACGTCGCGATACAGCCGGGCGGCGCGGCGGGTGAGGGCCGCAAAGCACGCCGCGGCGTCCTGTCCGCGCGCGAAGATGGTGCAGATCGGCTCCCGCGGCGCGAACCGAGTCCCCGGCGGCGAGATATCCCGCACGTCCGGGTCCGAGAGCCAGGACCGCGTGTCACCCAGTACGCTGGCACGTCGCGCGTACACGATCGCCTTGCCGATCGCCTCCGGCGCGTGGCGCCGGGCGGCCGCGAGGTCGAACGCCGGCAGCACCTGCCGGCAGGCCCGCGCGTGCACGTCGAACAGCGAGATCCCGTACGCCCGCTCGACCAACTCCATCGCGGCGGTGTAGCGTGGGTTCACTTCGATTGCGAAAGGGAACCCTCGCCGCGCCACGAAATCGACGCCGTTGACCCCCATCAGCCCGAACGCCCGGGTGACGCTTTCGGCCAGCAGTGTCGCCTGGTCGAGCAAGCGCTCGTCAGCGGGGAACTGCGGATCCCCGGCGGATCCGAGGATGCTGCCGCTGTAACGGAACCCATCGGCTCCGAACGCGGTCTCCCCCGAGAGAATGCGGGAGAGCCCCAGCGGCACCGCGCGGCGCCCGTCTGCCGCGAACACGAGGGAGCCGGCCACGCCGGCGATGCGCTGCTGGAGGTAGCTGCCCCGCGGCACGGGCGCGCCGCGGCGCCAAACGGCGATGCCGTCCCCGCCCCCGGAGCGCAACGGCTTCACGAGCCATCCGCTGCGCGAGCCCGGGGCCGGCCGCGTGAGGCGGACGCGTGGGCTCGGCAAACCAGCGTCCGCGACGACCCGGGCGAGGCGGCGCGGGTCGCGCGCTCGGGCCAGCACGGTGGGCGGGTTGCCCCAGAGCACCCGGTTGGCCGCGAGGGCGCGGACGGCGCTAGGGTGGTTTTCGAAGCTCGCTTCGTACACGACGGCCTCGCTGGACACGTCCCGCGCAGCCGCCGCGGCGGCGCGGGCGCTGAACCGCCCGTCGACCCTGACGACACGCACCTCGGTGGCGCAGGCCCGGAGATCGAGATCGCCAAATCCGTCGACCGCGACCACCTCGTACCCCGCACGGACGGCGGACTCCGCGATGTCGCGAGTCGACACGCCGGCGAGCAGCACGCGCGTCATGACAACCCCAGCCGGCGCCGTGCCTGCTCGCGCGGCACGACGTACAGGTGATCCAATACGGTCCCTCGCGCCTCACGGATCGCCAGCCGCTCGACCAGCGCGCGATTCACGCCCCCGGCGAGCCCGTCGGCCATGAGCGCCGCTCCTTGCGCGCCTTCTTTCGCGCTATGAGCGAAGCCCTCGAGCAAACGCGTCGGCGCGAATGCCTCGAGCCGCTCGCGGATTGCGTTCCGCAACGGCTCGACGTGCGCGAGTCGGCCCGAGAGGACGAATGCTTTGGGCGAGGGGACTTGGGCGGCGAGCGCCACCGCCGTCTTCACGGTGCTTTCGACCAGCGCGTCGTGAGCGACCTGCTCGGCGGACGTCGTCGGATGGGCGAGTCGCTCGGGCGAGGCGGCCGTCTCGTCCCAACCGGCGATCGTGGCCGCACCGCCTCGGAACAGCAGCGCCTTGGGCACCTCGCCTGCGAGATAGGCGACCTCGCCGTCGAGCGCCCCCGCGGCGCGAAACCCGAGCGGCCCGGCCGAGCCCCCCACCCCGTCCACGATCCGGCCCGCTGCGACCGCGACGGCGGCCGTGAACGCGCCACCGAGTTCGAGCAGCACGAGCGATACGTCCGACAGGGGGGACCCGAGCCTGCGGGCCTGGTCGGACACCGCGAGCGCCACCGCACACACCTTCTCTGCCGTGCCCATGTCCACGCGGTTCACCTTGCGATGCGCGGGCACAGTGGGGAGATGCACCACGCCGGGCGTGAGCACGACCGGCAGAGCGGTGCGCGCCAGGGCGCGAACCAAGTTGTGGAGCCCGCCGATGCCCCCGGTCTCTCCGGATGGCGCGAGGAACGCAAGGCGCAGCGCTTCCTCGGTGGCGTCCTGGACCCGGGTGATCGGCAACCCGTACCCCGACGGGCCGACGACGAGATCGAGCGGGCCCGCCGCCTCGAGCACGGCAACGAAACGCGCCGGGTCGGCCAGCGCCTCCGCGGTTGGCCAGGAGCGGTCGAGAAACAGTCGGCCGTCGTCGAGCCCACAGAGATCAATGCTCACCGTCCCCGGGTCGATGCCGATGACGCGGGGCATCGCCTCACGCCTTCGGCGCCATCAACTCCCGCGCGACGTCGGCGATGGTCTCGGCGTCCAGCACGAGGTCGTTGCGCTCGAACAGGCGCGCAATGCACGCCTTGTGCACTTTCATCTTGAGATTTCCGATGGCGAGTGCGCCGAAGCACACCACGCCGTCCTTCGTCACGCCGTCGTCCATCACATCGACCCCCTCGATGCCGAGCGGGGGAACCGCATTCACGTCCGCGACGACTTTGAGCCCTGGCCGGCTCGCCCACGCCTGCTTCGGGACGAGCGTCACCCCCGCGGGTCCGGCGTTGAGGATCAGCTCCGCGCGCTCGCAGGCGCGGATGGCCTCCGTTGCATCCGGCATCGCGATGGCGCGGACAGTTCCGCCGAAGCGCCTGAGCACGAGTTCACGAGCTCGCTCGCCCGCATCGGCCTTACGCGACGTGATGCACACGTCCGCCCCGGCCTTGGCGAACAGTCCGGCGGCCCGAATCCCGACGGGCCCCGTCCCCGCGACGATCAGGACACGCTTGCCGCGCACATCGCCCACGGCTTTGACCATTTTCGCCACCGCGGCCACCGCCGTCGTGTTCGACCCGTTCGAGTCGAGCATCGCCGACACCATGAACGGTTTGAACATCGCCTTCGTCGCCGCGGCGAGCAGCTGCTCGCCCACCGCGATGTCCGCGCCGCCGACGAAGACGGCGGTGTTCTTCAAGTCCTTGGGACCGCGCGTGAAGATGCAGCCGTGGATCAGGTCGCGGACATCGGCTTCGAGGACGCCGCCGTAGCTCATCACCTCGTCGGCGCCGCCGTCGTAGGCCACGACCCGGTCGAACACGCTCGGCAGTCTGGAGCTGTCGAGCTGCAGCAACAGCTTACGCATCAGGATTCATACTCCACGATGAAGCCGTGCAAGGTTCGAAAAGCAGTCGAGGGGCGGCAGACCCGCCCCTCGACATGGCATTCAGGCGACTGCCGGCGCGATCAACCCTTGTCCGCGCCACCCGCGAACGGATGCGACGCCGTCTTCGCCTGGGAGATCACCTGGTCGACCTTCGGCTGCCCCTTGAGGGCGCGCTCGATCGACTCTTTCACCGCCCGATAGTTGAAGTCGTAGATCTTCTTGTCGTTCTTCGCCTCCCAGTGGATGAACACCCCCACCAGGATGCAGTAGTCGTCCACTTTGTCCCGCGGGATGATGCCCGAGGACACGCTGTCCACCACC
>Ga0075434_100007233_pt1 | contig 10273 bp, 8 predicted proteins | sample RhiMethybrSRZTD3_FD_75298 | JGI IMG/M metagenome (GOLD analysis project Ga0075434, IMG submission 75298) | Populus rhizosphere microbial communities from Tennessee, USA - Rhizosphere MetaG P. TD hybrid SRZTD3 | ecosystem: Host-associated > Plants > Roots > Rhizosphere > Soil | place: USA...
CGGCCCAGGGCGCGGAGCGGTTGTTGACGTTCCGGCGGTTCTCCATCCATCCCTGGTCGCCCCAGTCGTAGGCGAGATCCCACACGATCGACGCCTGCCGCGGCGGCTGCTCGGAGTAAGTCGCGAAGGGGTCGGCCTTGTCGACGCCCTGCCCCGTCGCGCGCGAGTGGACGTGGAACTTGTAGAGAGACCCGTGGCGCACTCCGGGGATGAACCCCTCCCAGATCCCAGACTGCTCGCGCGCGTAGAGGCCGTTGGCGGCTTTGTCCCAGCCGTTGAAGTCGCCGATCACGCTGACCGCGTCCGCGTTCGGCGCCCACACGGCGAAGTACGTGCCGTCGGGGTCCTTCCAGGGGTGCGCACCAAGCTTCTCGAAAAGGTGGCCGTGCGACCCCTCGTTGAAGAGGTGGAGGTCGAACGGGCTGATCAGGGAGCGGGCGGTGGCGCTGCTCATTGGGGGCTCACAAGATCAAGAATCCCACGAAGTGGGATGCGGACCCAGTCGGGCCGCAGGTTGAGCTCGTAGCGCAGCTCGTACAGAGCCTTCTCGAGCAGCATCGTCGTGAGCTGCAGCTCGCGGTCTTCCTGGCTCTGCGGCACCCACGATGCGGTGCCCGCGGAGGTGAGGTAGCTGCGCAGGAATACCGCCGAGACGGAGTCCGCCCAGAACCGCGCCCAGGCCGACATCTCGGCGAGCTTCTCGGGAGCGGGCTGCTGCGCGCGAAGGGCCGCCTGCGCCGCGTACGAGAACGAGCGCAGCATGCCCGCCACGTCTCGCATGGCCAGCCGCTTCAGTCTGCGCTCGTACAGCGTGCGCGTCGGCTCGCCCTCGAAGTCGATGATCACGAAGTCGTGGCCCGTGTAGAGGACCTGGCCGAGGTGATAGTCCCCGTGGATGCGGATGCGAGAGGTCGTGAGCCTGCGCGCGAGGAAGGACTTGAGCATCGCGCTGATGCGCGGCTCCAGCTCGAGCACGCTGCGGGCCTCCTCCTTCGCGTCCGCGGGCAGCTTGCTCATCTGCGTGCGCAGCAGGTCGAGGGCGCGCATCTCGAGGCCGCTGATCGACTGGTAGATCGACCGGTGGTCGAGCGGGGTGATGCGCTCTGGCGCAAAGGCGGCGTCGGTCGGGTCGGAAGATAGCGCGGCGTGAAGCTCCGCGGTCCGCCGTCCCAGCAATCGCGCCGAGTCGAGATAGCCGCCGATCGCCTTGACGGCGATCTCCGCGGGCTCGAGCTTGCTCGTCTCGAGCATGCTCTTCGGCAGGACCGGCGGTGTCGCCCCCGTGAGCTCAGGCGCCACGAAGTACCTAGCGAGCGTGGTCAGCGTGTGCTGCCAGGCGTCGCCCTGGTTCGGCACGTAGCCCTGCAGGATGGCGATGCTGACCGGCTCCCCCTTGCCGCGGCGGTACTCGAGCGATCCGGCCAGCGGCGCGATCTGGCCGAACTGCGTCTTCTCGGTGAGGAAACGGCCCACCTCGAGCTCGGGGTTCACGCCCTCCTCGAGGCGGCGGAACACCTTCAACATCAGCCGCTCGCCGAAGATCACCGAGTTGTTGCTCTGCTCGGCGACCGACAGCTGCGCCTCGAGGCGCACCGTCTCGGGGCCGCGCAGCCTCGGGAAGGCCCGGGTCGTCGTGCCGACGAGCGTGCCGGCGCTACCCGCCGCGCGCTTGCGTCGTGCGATCGCGCCCAGGATCGCCTCCGCGAAGTTGGGCGTCGCCAGGGCGTCGTAGAGGAGACCCTTCTGCTCGTCGCCCTTGTTGTTCACCCACGCGATCGCCGACGCCGGCCACCGCTCGAGGATGTGCGGGGCTTCGGCGGCGCTCGCGTAAGCGATCGGCAGCATGTACGTGTCCGGGTCGCCGTCCGCGTAACCGACGATGACCGAGGTCATGTAGGAGTGGTTCTCCGCGCCAGGGACGGTGATGAGGTCGCTGATGGTCACGGTCTTGACCCGCCGCGCCTTGCCCGCGAACCACCGGCGCTGCGGGATGTAACGGACAAGGATGTTCTCGAGTCGCTCCTTCGCACCGCCGAGCAGCGCCGCCTCCCAGCCTCCCGTCGTGCGCACCTCCGGCAGCGTCGCCGCCACCGGCTGGGCGCCGTCGCTCTGCACCTGCGGCACAGCCCGCGGCTGCATCGCGAACCAGTAGAAGGCGTGCGGCCCGAGGGTCAGGAAGTACGGGTTGTCGCCGATGACCGGCATCTCGTTGCTGGAGAAGAGCTCAACCGGGACAAGGCCCTTCCACTTGGAGAGGTCGAGCTCGACCGCCTGCAAGAACCGGGACAGGTTGGCGATGCAAAGGATCTGCTCGGACTCGTAGGCCCGGACATACGCCAGCACCTTGCGGTTCTCGGGGCGCAGCAGCTCGAGGGTGCCGCGGCCGAACGCGCGGTGCCTCTTGCGCAGCGCGATCAGGCGCTTCGTCCACGAGTAGATCGAGTGCGGGTTGCCCTGCTGCGCCTCGACGTTGACCGTCTCGTAGTGATACTCGGGGTCGGTGATGACCGGCAGGTACAGGCGCTGGCGGTTCGCGCGCGAGAAGCCGGCGTTGCGGTCGGCGCTCCACTGCATCGGCGTGCGCACACCGTTGCGGTCGCCGAGGAAGATGTTGTCCCCCATCCCGATCTCGTCGCCGTAGTAGAGGACCGGAGTACCCGGCAGCGAGAACAGGAGGCCGTTCATCAGCTCGATCCGCCGGCGGTCGTTGCCCAACAGCGGCGCCAGCCGGCGCCGGATGCCGAGGTTGAGGCGCGCCAGGCGGTCCTGCGTGTAGGCGCGGTACATGTAGTCGCGCTCCTCGTCGGTGACCATCTCGAGCGTGAGCTCGTCGTGGTTCCGCAGGAAAAGCGCCCATTGGGCGCTGTCGGGGATCGGAGGCGTCTGGGCGAGGATGTCGATGATCGGGAAGCGGTCCTCCATGCGGATCGACATGAAGAGCCGCGGCATGAGCGGGAAGTGGAAGTTCATGTTGCACTCGTCGCCCTGGCCGAAATAGGCGACGGCATCCTCCGGCCACTGGTTGGCCTCCGACAGCAGCATCCGGTTCCGGTAGTTGCCGTCGACGTGGGCGCGCAGCTCCTTCAGGAAAGTGTGCGTCTCGGGCAGGTTCTCTCCGTTGGTGCCCTCGCGCTCGTACAGGTACGGCACCGCGTCCAGCCGCATCCCGTCGATGCCCATGTCCATCCAGAAGTCGAGGGCTTTGAAGATCGCCTCGTGGACCTTGGGGTTGTCAAAGTTCAGGTCAGGCTGGTGCGAGTAGAACCGGTGCCAGAAGTAGGCGTTGGCGAGGTGATCCCACGTCCAGTTGGAGGTCTCGGTGTCCTTGAAGATGATCCGCGCGTCCTGGTACCGCTGGTTGGTCTCGCTCCAGACGTAGAAGTTGCGGTATGCGCTCCCCGGCTTCGAATGCCTGGCGCGCTGGAACCACGGATGCTGGTCGGACGTGTGGTTGCAGACGAGCTCGGTGATGATGCGGATGCCGCGGCGGTGCGCCTCGCGCACGAGGTGGCTGACGTCTCCGATCGTGCCGTACATCGGGTTGACGTCGGTGTAGTCCGCGATGTCGTAGCCGTCGTCGCGCAGCGGCGACGGATAGAACGGCAGCAGCCACACCGCGTTGATGCCGAGGTCCTGCAGGTAGGGCAGCTTCTCGATCAGGCCGCGGAAATCGCCGCTGCCGTCGGCGTCGCTGTCGTTGAACGCGCGCACGTGCAGCTCGTAGATGAGCGCGTCCTTGTACCAGAGCGGGTCGTCCTCGAGCTGCAGGCCGCCGGCCTCGCGCCGGCGGACGGAGGTCGCGATCACAGGAAGTACTCGAAGTCGTGCTCGGTGCGCACGCGGCGGCGGAACCGGAAGACCTGGCCTGGCATCGAGAACGGGTTCAGCTCGACGTAGTTGCGCGGCCCGCTCCACAGGTACCGGGCGCCGGTGATGAGCTCGTGCGCCTGGTAGGGACGGTCGCTGTCGATGCCGAGCTCGTCGAGTGGGAGGCTGACCATGCCGCGCTGCACATGATGCGGATCGACGTTGACGACCGTGAGCACGACGTTCTCGTTGTCGGGAGTCGCCTTGGAGTACGCAAGCAGCTGCTCGTTCTCGGTCAGGTGGAAACGCAGGCCGCGGTCGCTCTGGAGCGCCGGGTTCTCGCGGCGGATGCGGTTGATGATGGTCACCAGCTCGCGCATGCCGTCGTCACGGGGCCACTCGCGCGCCTGGTATTTCTCGGAGTCGAGGTACTCCTCGGAGCCTGGCTTCAGCGCTCGCCCCTCGAGCGCGAGGAACGGCGGCCCGTAGATGCCGTAGCTCGCGCCCAGCGTGGCCGCGAGGATGAGGCGCGCCTGGAACGCGGGCTTGCCTCCGGTCTGCAGGTACTCGGTGAGGATGTCGGGCGTGTTCGGCCACAGGTTGGCGCGCAGGAACTCGCTGATCGGCGGCCGCGTGATCTCGGAGAAGTACTGATACAGCTCGTAGGCGGTGTTGCGCCAGGCGAAGTACGTGTACGACTGGCTGAAGCCCAGCTTGGCCAGCCGGTACATGACCTTCGGCCGCGTGAACGCCTCCGAGAGAAGGATCACGTCGGGATACTTGCGCCGCAGCTCGCCGATGGTCCATTCCCAGAAAGCAAAGGGCTTCGTGTGCGGGTTGTCGACGCGGAACACGCGTACGCCCTGCTCGGCCCAGTAGACGAAGACCGAGAGGAGCTCGCTCCAGAGCTCGCGCCACTGCTCCGTCTCGAAGTCGAAGGGGTAGATGTCCTCGTACTTCTTCGGTGGGTTCTCGGCGTACTGGATCGTGCCGTCGGGCCGGTGCTTGAACCACTCGGGGTGCTCGCGCGTGTAGGGATGGTCGGGCGAGCATTGGAACGCGATGTCCAGCGCGACGTCGACGCCCAGCGCCTTGGCGCTCTTGACCAGGCCCTGGAAGTCGGCGAGCGTGCCGAGGTCGCGGTGGATCGCCTTGTGGCCGCCCTCTTCCGACCCGATCGCCCATGGGCTCCCGGGCTCGCCTTTCTGCGCGGGCTGGTTGTTCGCGCCTTTGCGGTGGGCGAGGCCGATGGGGTGGATGGGGGGCATGTACAGCACGTCGAAGCCCATCTCGGCGACGTCCGGGAGCAGCTTCTCGACGTCTTTCAAGGTGCCGGCTGACCGCGGGAAGAGCTCGAACCAGGTGCTGAAGCGCGCCCGCACCGGCTCGACGAGCACCTCGACCTCACGACCGAGGTGGGTGGCGAGGCTGCGGTCCGCGTAGCGGCGCATCAGCGCGCTCGCCTGGCCGTCCAGGTCTTTGGATTTTCCGGCGCGCAGTGATCTGGACATCGCGAGCAGCCGCGCGGCATCGGGCGTTTGGCCGTCGGCTCGCGCGGCGGCGGCCTCGAGCATCCTTGCCCCGAGCTCGAGCTCGACCTTCACGTCCTGTCCCGCCGCGATCCGTTTCGCCAGCTGCCTGCTCCAGGTCTCGAAGTGGTCGACCCAGGCCTCGATCGTGAAGACGTAGCGGCCGAGCTCGGTGACCGGGAACTCGCCCGCCCAGCGGTCGTTGACCAGCAGGGTCATCGGCGCGTCCGTCCAGTCCTTCGCGTCCTTCAGCTTGTAGCGGAGCACGGCCGCCAGGGTGTCGTGGCCGTCGGCGAAGATGTCGGCCTCGACCGTGACTGACTCGCCGACGACTCGCTTGGCGGGAAAGCGGCCGTGATCCACGTCCGGGAGCACCGACTCGATGACCGGCCGTCGCCGGCCCTCGCCGGGGAGGGCTTTCGACGTGGACCTCGAAGGTCGTTCGGCGCGCTTCGGGGTCGCTCGGGCCACGGCTCAAATCGTGGCATGATTCGCCGGGTGCTGAGATCCATCGACCCGGCCACCGGCCGGGAGCTGGCTTCATTTCACGAGGCTGACGCCGGCGCGATCGAGATCGCGATCGAAAAGGCGTGGTCGGCCCGCACCGGCTGGCGGCAGGCCGGGGTCGGCATGCGGGCGGCCCTGATGCGCTCGGTGGGCGGGGTGTTGCGCGCGGACAAGTCGCGCTACGCCGCCCTCCTCACGACCGAGATGGGCAAGCCGATCGTCGAGGCCGAGGCGGAGATCGAGAAATGCGCCTGGACGGCGGGCTGGCTCGCCGAGAACGCCGAGCGCCTGCTCGCCGAGGAGCCGGTCGACAGCACGGCCGCGGAGAGCTACGTCAGGTTCCAGCCCCTCGGCGTGATCCTGGCCGTGATGCCGTGGAACTTCCCGTTCTGGCAGGCGTTCCGGGCGGGCCTGCCGGCGCTGTCGGCCGGCAACGTGATGCTGCTCAAGCACTCGTCCAACGTGCCCCAGTGCGCGCTCGCGATCGAGGAGGTCTTCCGCGAGGCGGGCGTGCCCGAGGGCGTGTTCCAGACGCTGCTCATCGGCTCCGACGCGGTCGAATCGGTCATCAAGGACCGGCGCGTCGCGGGAGTGACGCTGACCGGCTCCGAGGCCGCGGGGCGCAAAGTCGCCGAGACCGCCGGTAAGGAGCTGAAGAAGACCGTGCTCGAGCTCGGCGGCTCGGATCCCTTCGTCGTGCTCGCCGACGCGGACATCGAGCAGGCGGCGACCGTCGCCTGCCGAGCGCGCAACCAGAACAACGGCCAGAGCTGCATCGCGGCCAAGCGCTTCATCGTCGAGGAGCCCGTCGCGGACGAGTTCGAGAAGCGCTTCGTCGCCGCGGTCGCCGCGCTCAAGGTCGGCAATCCCATGGACCGCGCCAACCAGGTCGGACCGCTCGCGCGGCGCGACCTCGTCGACGACCTCGAGCGCCAGGTGAAGGAGTCGGTCGCGCTGGGGGCGAGGTCTGCGGTCGGGGGTGGACGGATCGACGGCGATGGCTACTTCTTCCAGCCCACGGTGCTGACGAACGTGCGCGCCGGGATGCCGGTCTACCACGAGGAGACGTTCGGCCCTGTCGCGGCGGTCATCCGGGTCAAGGATGCGGACGAGGCGCTGCGCGTAGCGAACGACACCGACTTCGGGCTGGGCTCGAACATCTGGACCCGCGACGTCGAACGCGGGAAGCAGATGGCGGAGCAGGTCGAGGCGGGGCTGGTGTTCGTCAACGGGATGGTCGCCTCGGACGCGCGCCTCCCGTTTGGAGGCGTGAAGCGCTCGGGCTACGGGCGCGAGCTGTCCGAGTACGGGATCAAGGAGTTCACGAACATCCAGACGGTGTGGGTCGGGCCCGCGAAAGCGGCTACGCCCGCTCCGCCGCCGAAGGCCGAATAACCGCAATCGGAGGCTTGTCCGTCAGCTTTTTCGCCTTCATGTGCTTGCGCGCCATCACCGAGTAGCTGTCCTTGAGGGCGTGAGCCGGGTCGAGGCCCAGGCTGTGCGCCAGCGCGGGTAGCGAGCCGGCCGGCCCTTCGAGCTCGACGAACCAGCCGAAGTCGAGCACGTCGAGCGTCACCGCAACCCCGTCGAGCATCCACACCGCACGGCGTTTGGGATACGTCCACCCGACGCGAAAGCCGAGCTGGTCGAGCATGTCCAGCACGGCGTGCGTGTCCTTGACCTCGATCTCCGTCTCCTCCCGGGTCTTGACGCCGCCGTCGAACTTCGCGGGCCCTTTCGCGGTCAGCACTCCGTGCGGGCCGCCGTTGAGGACCCGAAGGCGCAGCGTCGTGTTGCGCGTCGACTTGCCAGGGCCGGTGAAGCGGAAGTTCTCCTCGCGGTAGCGGGCGCTCATGTGCGCCCCGCGCTCGCGCAGCATCTGGCGAAGCTTGGCGTGGTCGCCGGCCCCTCGGAGCCGGAACTTGAGCTCCGACTCGATGGTCCGGTCTCGCTTCGCGCGCGGCACGAGTGCGAGGTTAGCTGCTAAGCGGCTGGTTTGCGGATCTGGAACAGCGAAGCCACCACGGCGGTGCACTCGTCCTCGATGTAGTCCATGCCCGCCTCCCGGGCGATGCGGCGCGCCTCATCGGAGCGTATGTCGAGCTGCAGCCACAGGGCTCCGGCGCCGATCGCGGCGGCCTGGCGTGCGATCTCTGGAGCATCCTCGGCCGGCCGGAACACGTCGACGACGTCCACCTTCTCCGGGACGTCGAGCAGCGTGCGATACACGCGCTCGCCGAAGAGTGTGTCCGCATACGGGTTGATCGGGATGACGCGGAAGCCGCGGCGCTGAAGGCCCACCGGCACCGAGCCACCGGCTTTCCACGGGTCGCGGGAGGCGCCGACCACCGCGATGGTGCGCGCGCCCTCGAGAATCTCGTGCGAGGTCTTATCCACCGCTCTTTCCAAGCAACGCGGTGCTGCGAATATTCCTCTCGTGGCCGAGCGGCCCGAATCGGTGGTCATGGACCCGGAGGTCCAGCGCACTCTTGCGGCGGACCTCTTCAACTACTGCTGGACGCTGATCGAGAAAGAGGACCGAACGCCGCGCGAGACGGACCGCATGATCGACGCCGCCCACGCTTCGCGCTTTTTCTGGGAGCAGATCGGCGAGCCGGTCCACCATGCGCGTGGGGAGTGGCAGATCTCGCGGGCGTACGCGGTCGCGGGGCGGCCGGACCCAGCGCTGTACCACGCGCGGAAGTCGTTGGCGATCTGCGAGGCGAACCGCATTGGCGACTTCGACCTCGCCTACGCGTACGAGGCTCTGGCGCGCGCTTATGCGGTGGCGGGCGACGGCGCGTCGGCCTCGGAGTGGGCGGCGAAGGCGCGCAGGGCGGCCGAGGACATCGCCGACCCCGACGACCGCGAGCTGCTGCTCAACGACGTGGCAGACCTGTGACCGAGAACGCGATCCAGGACGAGCTCAGTATCAAGAGCACCGCCCCGACGCTCTGGATCCAGTTGTCGAGCACGAAGCCGACGACTGCGAACACCACGCCGCCGACCGCGTAGCCGACGCCGGCCCAGCGCGGCATCCCGCGCATCCGCGCGACCGCGACGCCGAAGACGACGAAGCTCGTGACGACCAGGACGATGAAAAGGAGCGCGACCACGACGAGCGGGATGCCCTGGGCGGCGTCGTTGTACATGTCGCGTGCGGTCTGGACCTGGCCGGAGAGGTAGAGGCGACCGATCGCCGGCTGCGCGAAAGCGGCGATCCCGAACACCGAGCTGCCGATGACCATCGCCGAAACCCCGGTGATGAGACCGACCAGTCCGAGCTTGATCGAGCCGCGCTCGACCAGGATCGCGCCGAGCGCGACCGATCCGATCGCACCGAACGCGGCGCCGATGATGCTGAACACGATGTGGCTGAGGAGAAACTCGTTCGTGGTCACGTACGCGGACCAGCCGCCGAGGTCAGTCTGCGGCGCAGGCTGGTGCGTGATCGTGCCGGCGAAGAGGGCCAGCGTGAAGATCGGCAGGGCCCAGAGGCCGATCTTCGCGTACCGCATCGAAGGAGAATAGAGCGGCGATGGCTCATGTGCTTGTCGAACAGCTTCGGTTCGCGCGATCGGAGTGGCAGCGCGCGCTGCGCGGCGTGACCGAGGAGGATGGGAACCGGCACTTCGGGCAGATGAACTCGATCGGCTGGATCGTCGGCCACCTCGCGTGGCACGAACAGCGGATCTGCCTCATGCGTCCGCGCAACGTGGTGCTGCTGCCGGCGCTCAACGAAGAGTTCTTCTCCGGCGCGCCGATGACCACGCCGTCGCTGAAGGCGATGCGCTCGGCGTGGAGCAAGGTCACGAAGGAGTCGGAGGCGTTCCTCGACACGCTCACGACGCGCGCTTTGATGCGCGACCTGCCGCGGGATGGCAAGCCGACGGGCCAGACGTTCGCGGACGCGATGCGCCGGATGACCTTCCACTACTGGTTTCACATCGGCGAGATCCTGGCGATCCGGCAGATGATCGGCGGGAAGGGCCTGCCGGAGTACGTGGGCAACCTCGAGGCGAAGACGCCGTACCGGCCGGACTAGACCTTCAGCGCCGCTCGGACCAGGGCCACGATGTCGTCGGGCCTGCCGTACACGTCGGCGGAGGTGAAGCGGAGGAGCTTGTAGCCGGCGTGGTGGAGGGCGTTCTGCCGGCGGAGGTCGCTGACGAGGCGGTCCTGATGGTTGCGGCCGTCAAACTCGATGACCAGGCGGGCGGAGGGGTAGTAGAGGTCGGCCCGACCGATGAGCTTGCAGTCATGGTCGTAGAGGTCTGTTTGAACATCGGGGGTTGGGAGGCCTGCCCTTATGAGTAGCCAGCGAAGCCGCGTCTCCATAGGCGATTCGGCCGGCGCAGCAATGTCTGCGAGCTGTCGGAGGCGCGCGACGCCGCGGTGACCTTTGGCGACGTCTGCATACCGGCGCAACG
>Ga0075434_100007234_pt1 | contig 10273 bp, 10 predicted proteins | sample RhiMethybrSRZTD3_FD_75298 | JGI IMG/M metagenome (GOLD analysis project Ga0075434, IMG submission 75298) | Populus rhizosphere microbial communities from Tennessee, USA - Rhizosphere MetaG P. TD hybrid SRZTD3 | ecosystem: Host-associated > Plants > Roots > Rhizosphere > Soil | place: USA...
AGCGGAGTCAGCACTGCAACCACCAGGAGGTTGCGTGTGCGTGGCGACGCAACCCTCGCCATGTAGTAGGCGATCGGGAAGGCCAGAACAGCGTCTGCGATCGTGACCAGGGCGGCCATGCTGATCGTCCTGAACGCCACGTCCCGGTAGACGGGCTCCTCGACGAGCGTCCGGTAGTTGTCGAGGTTCCACGAGTGGACGATCTCCGTGCCCAGCAACCCTCCAACGCTCCAGAACGACGCGAGAAGCAACAGCACGAGCGAGCCTAGGTAGATGAGCACCATCCATCCGAGCGGCGCGGCGAGCAGCGCCCCCAGCCGGAGTCGGGCGTGGCGGAAGAAGAAGGTCGAGAGACGTCGCCCCGGTCCTTGCCGGGGCGACGTCTCCGCGTCAGCTAGCGAGGTCACGCTGGTTGCGCGCTACCCCTTGATCTCCGTCCAGGCAGATCGCCAGTCCTCCGACGTCTTGCAGACGTCGCCGCGATCGTCGCCGCAGTCCGCCTGGGGCGTGTTCCAGAAGTAGATGTTCGTCCAGTAGGACTCATCGTTCGCGTGGTAGATCTCACAGTGCGTCTTGTCCGTCGTGAGATCGCATGACTTCGCGTTCGACGGCGCCTCGCCGAAGTACTCCGCGACCTTCGCGTTCGCCTCTGGCGAGATGATGTAGTTCATCCAGAGGTACATGCAGTTCGGATGGGCAGCCTTCGACGCGATCATCCACGTGTCCGACCAGCCGGTTGTCCCCTCCTTCGGGACGATCGCCTGAACCGGGACCGGCGGCTTCTCGGCGGCCATCAGGTTCACCATGTACTGCCAGGTCGTCCCAACGGCGGACTCACCCGACTTGAACGACGTGACCTGCTTCGCATACGTCGAGCCGTCCCAGTACTCGCCGATGTTCGGCCGCTGCTGCTTCAGCAGGTCGACCGCCGCGTTGAACTGGTCGTCGTCCAGCTCGTACGGATTCGTGATGTTCAGGTCCGGCTGCGTCGCCTTCAGATAGATGGCGGCGTCGGCGATGAAGATCTGGTTGTCGTAGATCGACAACTTGCCCTTGTAGTCAGTCCCGGGCCAGATCGGCGCCCAGCTCGTGTTCGTCTTGGGCAGATCGTTCGTGTTCCACACCATGAGGTTCGCACCCCGGCCGTGCGGCACCCCGTACCCGACGCCGTCGACGGTGTTGTACGACTGGTTCTTCAGGCCGTCGAAGACGTCCGCGTAGTTCGGGATGAGGTCGAAGTTGACCGGCGCGACGTCGCCCTTGGCGATGAGCCGGAGCGTCGCGTCGCCCGAGGCCGAGACACCGTCGTAGGCGCCCGTCGCCATCAGGTCGACCATGTCGTCCGAACTTGCGCCGTCCTTCGTGTTCACCTTGCAGCCCGTCTGCTGCGTGAACGTGTCGGCCCACGACTTGTCCGCGTAGCCCGCCCAGATGACGAGGTTGACCTGCCCCTCGTTCTTCGCGTTCGCCTTGATCTCGTCGAGATTCGAGCCGAGACCCTCGATCTCCGTGCTCGCCGACCCGTTATCGCTGCCACCGCCGCAGCCCGCTGCCACCACGCTGAGCGCTGCGACGAGGAGACCCAGCGCGGCCCACACCGCGATGCGCTTCCTTCTCATTCGGAACCTCCCTCCAACTCGGAAATGACCGACTCCTGCTCCGGACGCCACTCGAGCGACACCGTCCGACCCCTCGCCTCGAGCACCTCGCTCGAGCCCTCCTCGAGGTTCTGCGCAAGGACCTGAAGCTCGCCGCCGCTCTCGAGCCGCACGTGGTAGCGCGTGACCGGGCCGACGTACTGCACGTCGTGCACGACGCCGCGTTCCACGTGCGATCCCGCCTGCGGGAGCTCCCCGTCCAAGAGGATGTTGATCTTCTCAGGTCGAACCGTGTAGCGCCGCCCGTCCCGCTCGATGACGTTCGAGACCCCGACGAAGCCCGCGATGAACTCGCTCTGCGGGTGCTCGTACACCTCGGCCGGCGGCCCGATCTGCTCGATCCTGCCCTGGTTGAAGACCGCGAGGCGATCGGACATCGTCAGCGCCTCTTCCTGATCGTGCGTCACGTAGACGAACGTGATCCCGACCTCGCGCTGAATCGCCTTCAGCTCGATCTGCATCTCCTGGCGGAGCTTCAAGTCGAGCGCGCCGAGCGGCTCGTCGAGGAGCAGGACCCTCGGCCGGTTCACGATCGCCCGCGCGAGCGCCACACGCTGTCGCTGCCCCCCCGAGAGCTGTGCAGGCTTGCGCTCTCCGAAGCCGCCCAGCCGGACCATCGCGAGCGCCTCGGCTGCGCGCGAGCGGCGCTCGCCCTTCCTGATCTTCTTCACCATGAGCCCGTACTCGACGTTCTCCTGCACGCTCATGTGCGGGAACAGGGCGTAGTCCTGGAAGACGGTGTTGACCGGCCGGTCGTACGGCGGCAGTCGCGAGACGTCCTCGCCGGCGAGCTCGATCGTTCCCTCGTCCGGCATCTCGAAGCCGGCGATCATGCGCAACGTCGTCGTCTTGCCCGAGCCCGAGGGGCCGAGCATCGTGAAGAACTCCCCGGCCGCGATGTCGAGATCGACGCCGTCGACCGCGACGACGTCCCCGTAGCGCTTTGTCAGGCTTCTGACGCTGATGTCCGGCGGAGCCGCACCATCAGGCGCCAAGCGACTCCTCCAGAATGGCGAGCCCCTCGTCCAGCTCGTCCGGCGCGATGTTGAGAGGGGGTAGCAACCGGATCACGTTCCCGTACAGACCGCACGACAGGAGGATGAGCCCGCGGTCGAACGCGGCGTCCACGACCGCCTTTGCGCGATCCGGCGTCCGCTCCACGAACTCGAATGCGAGCATCGAGCCGAGCCCCCGCACCTCGCCGATCTCGGAATGGCGCGCGGCGATATCGTCAAGGCGACCTCGGAGCGTCGCCCCGAGCTCTCGGGCTGAAGCGAGGAACTCGGGCTCCGTCACGACGTCGAGAACGGCGAGCGCCGCGGCGCAGGAGAGCGGGTTGCCGCCGAACGTCCCGCCAAGGCCGCCCGGCGGGACGGCGTCCATCACCTCTGCCCCGCCTGTCACGCCCGCGAGGGGCAGCCCGCCGCCGATCGACTTCCCGAAGACCGTCATCTCGGGCTCGGCGTCGGCGTACTGCTCGATCGCCCACATCGTCCCGGTGCGGCCTGTCCCCGACTGCACCTCGTCGTTCACCCAGAGGATCCCGTGCTTCCGGCACAACTCGTGCAGGCGAGCGGGGTAGTCCGGCGGCATCGCCACGAAGCCACCTTCGCCCTGGACCGGCTCGAGGACGACGCACGCGACGCTCGACGGGTCGACGTCCGCCTTGAAGAGATGCTCGAGCGCGGCGATCGAGTCGTCGGACGAGATCCCGTGATACGGGTACGGCGCCGGCGCCCGGTAGACCTCGGGCGCGAACGGGCCGAAGCCTGCCTTGTACGGCTTCACCTTGCTCGTCATCGTCATCGCGAGCAGGGTGCGGCCGTGGAAGGCGTTGTCGAACACGATCACCGCCGGCCGTCCTGTCGCCCAGCGCGCGACCTTCACGGCGTTCTCGACCGCCTCTGCGCCCGAGTTGACGAGGATGGACTTCTGCTCTCCCCCACTACACGGGGACAGCTCCGCGAGCCTGCGGCACACCTCGACGTACGGCTCGTAGACGCCGATCATGAAGCACTGGTGCAGGTAGCGGTCCGCCTGCTCCTTGATCGCGTCGACGATCGCCGCGTTGCGATGGCCGGTGTTCTGGCAGCCGATGCCGCCCGCGAAGTCGACGTAGCTGCGGCCGTCCGGGTCGATGACCCGGGCGCCCTCGGCCTCGGCGACGACCAGCCGGGGCGTGGACATGCCCGGGGCGACGTAACGCGCGCGATCGGCGAGGATCCGCTCGGCGGCTGACGTGTCGGTCGGCTGCATCGCGGCAGTATCCATTCACGGAGGAGGAATCCGCAACCGCGTACGCTATTGACGCGTGCCGGAGTAGCTCAGCTGGCAGAGCACCTGATTTGTAATCAGGCGGCCGTGGGTTCGAGTCCCACCTCCGGCTTACGTCGTGGGGGGAACCCAGGTTTCCCCCACGTGCCCCCTTCCTCGCGCCGTGCACGAACCAGCTGTGGTTGGCCTCCCGGCCGGCAAAGCCGGCCTCCGGCGATCAAGGCGGGCGATCGGAGGGCGTCTCAGGCTCAGCGCGTCAAGATGATCCGTGGAACCCTGCCGACCTACGGAACCCGTTCGCTCGCCTCGGCGGAGGTGATCACCGGCACGACCTCGAAGTCGACGAGGTCGCCCCAGCGATCGATCCACCCGTCGAGCGCCTCACGGCTCTCCGCCTCCATGACCTGGAAGCACGTGCTCAGGTCGTCGGTGACCCAGCTCGCGACGTACTCGACGCCGTCGGGCGTCATCCGCCCGTGGTCTCTGAAGCGACGGTAGACCGGAACCGCATCGCCGTCGCGGTAGCGCTCGGTCACGTGGAACAGCACGGAGACTGTGGCTCGGACGTGCGCTAGGCAAGGACCTCGCGCGTCTTCTGGTGCGCGAGGATCTTCCGCTTCACGCGCTGGAGCGCGTTGTCGATGGTCTTCGTGTCGCAGCCGAGCTCGTCGGCCATGTCCTCGTAGGAGTTGCCCTCGAGGTAGAGCGTGAGCGCCTGCGACTCGAGCGACGAGAGGCCTGTGCCGAGACTGAAGACGAGGCTCTGGAGCTCCTCCGTCGAGATGACGCACACCGACGGGTCGTTCACGCTCGGCCCCGGCAGCGCGTCGCCGAGCGTGCAGTCGCCCTCGGACTCCTGGCCGGCGGGCGTGTGGCTGAAGGAGACGTACGTGTTCAGGGGGGCGTGCTTGAAGCGGGTCGCGGTCTTGATCGCCGTGATGATCTGCCGGGTGACGCAGAGCTCGGCGAAGCTGCGGAAGGACGTCTCCTTGTCGGGGCGGAAGTCGCGCACCGCCTTGTACAGGCCGATCATCCCCTCCTGGACGAGGTCGTCCCCGTCGCCTCCGGCGAGGAAATACGAGCTCGCCTTCAGCCGGACGAAGCCCGTGTACCGGCGGAGAAGGTCGTCGAGCGCCTGCTGACTCCCGTTCCGCGCCTTCAGGACGAGCTGGAGATCCTCGAGCTCTCGCTGGATCTTCTGGGCTGGCTTCGGTGCAGTGGCGGTGCGAGCGGCCATGCCTGTAACCCCCATGTCGACGGCGTCCGTGACACCTGTCCGTGGCGATCATGCTGCCGCTCGTGCAAGTCTCACGTTGAAGTTGAGGGAGAACCTAGCACCATCCCGTACGCGTTACAAGGGGTTTGCGAGAATTGCAGGATGCTAAGAACATATGTTCGCCCGCATACATGCGCGCCGGGTTACTCGCCGCGACGGAGCCGCTCGAGGCGCTCGCGCGTCTCCGCGTCGAGACGGTCTCCTACGCGGCCGCCGGCGCCCTGCTGCTCACGCTCGACGTGTTCGACCGGCTGCAGGTCGGCGAGGAACGCCTTCGATGCGAGCTTGCGGACCTCTTGGCCGGAGGTCAGGCGGACCGCGTGGTCGGAGGAGACGATGCAGACGAGCTCCGACCTGCGGTTCTCTGCCGCGAGGCGCTCGAGCATGTCGTCGGCATGCGCGGTGAAGCGCACCTGCAGCGGCCCGATCGACCGCTCGTCCCCCACTCCGTCGAAGACGACGACGCCGCGGACACCGCGGCCGGCGACGAAGCTCGCGAGCGTGTCGACGAGCTCGTCCCGGTCGGCAAAAGAGCCGGCGTGCAGGAGGTTGTAGCCGTCGAAGAGGTACAGCGTCGGATCAGCCACTGCGCTCCCCCCGCTGCCGGCGCGCTTCGAAGAGAAGCACGGCGGCCGCGACGGAGACGTTGAGCGACGACACCTTTCCCCCGAGCGGGATCGACACCGTCGCGTCGCACGTTCGACGCACGAGCGGGCGCACGCCCTTGCCTTCCGCACCGAGCACGAGCGCGACGCCGCCCGTCAGGTCGGCGTCCCACAGCGAAACGGTGCCTTCCGCGTCTGCCGCGTAGGCCCAGAGGTCGCTGCTCTTCACGTCTCCGAGGTAACGCGCGAGGTTCGGGACCACTGCTATCGGCAGGTGCTCGACCGCGCCTGCAGACGCCCGGCAGACGGCTGGCGTCACGCGCACGGCGCCGTGAGCGGGGATCACGACCGCGGTCGCACCCGCGCCCTCGGCGCTGCGCGCGACTGCGCCGAGGTTGTGCGGATCCGTGACCTGGTCGAGGCACACGAGAAGCGGCGCCTCCGCCCGGACGAGCTCGTACGCATCGGCGTAGCGGAACGGCTCGCACCAGGCCACGACGCCCTGGTGATCCCGCGTGCCTGCAGCCTCCGACAGCAGGCGCTCCGGCTTCACCTGCGGACGAGGACCCGAGTCGAGCCAGGGGATCTGGGACGCCGCCCGCTCGGTCACCCACGTCTCCAGCACCTGCCGCGGGCCGCGGTACAGCTCGCGCGCAGCATTCCGGCCGTACACGAGGTCGCGCGTGAGAGTCATCGGCTCCGCACGAGGCGGAAGCCGTCGGCCTCGTCGCGCACATCCCAGCCGGCAGCCTCGATCTCGGCGCGGAGCCGATCCGCCGCCTCGAAGTCCCGCGCAGCACGAGCTGTCACCCGCTCTTCGGCGAGCGCGACGATCTCCGGTGGCGCTTCCTCCGACTCGGCAAGCGACTCGAGGCCGAAGACTGCGAGCGCACGACGCAGAAGCTCGTGGTCGCGCCATTCGTGCATCACCGCCAGCGCAGCGGGGGTGTTGAAGTCGTCGTCGAGCGCGGCCGCGAAGCGTCCCCACGAGCCGCCAGGGGCCAGTTCGCTCGGGCTTCGGAAGACATCTCGGAAGCGTTCGGCCCTGGCGGCGGCGGCATCCAGCACATCGTCCGAGAAGTCGACGGGCTTACTCCAGTGGCCCGTCAGATGGAAGACGAGCAGCGTCTCGCGCCCCCACGTGTCGAGGACGTTCCGTAGCGTGACCACGTTGCCCAGCGACTTCGACATCTTCTCGGCGTCGAGCTCGAGCATCCCGTTGTGCATCCAGACGCGAGCAAAACGGTGCCCGAGCGACGCGGACTGCGCGAGCTCGTTCTCGTGGTGCGGGAACCGCAAGTCGGTCCCGCCCCCATGGATCTCGAACTCGTGACCGAGGAACTTCTCGGCCATCGCCGAGCACTCGATGTGCCACCCCGGCCTGCCCGGTCCCCACGGCGAGTCCCACGCCGCATCCTCGTGCGGCTTCTGCGACTTCCAGAGCGCGAAGTCGCGCTGGTCCCGCTTCAGGTCGCTCGACTCCTGGGAGACCATGTCCTCGAGCCGGGCGCCCGAGAGCTGGCCGTACCCGGCGAACGACCCGACGCTGAAGTAGACGTCGCCGCCTGCCGCATATGCATGGCCGGCATCGATGAGCTCTTCGATGAACCGCACGATCTCGGCGATCGTCTCCGTGGCCTTCGGCTCGACGTCGGGTCGTCCGAGACCGAGGTCATCCGTGTCCTCGAAGAACCACGCCGTCGCCTGCGCGGACAGCTCACGGCTAGGAATGCCCTGGCGGCTGGCCTCCGCGTACACCTTGTCGTCGACGTCGGTGATGTTGTGAACGAGCGTGACGTCGTAGCCGCTCGCCCGCAGCCAGCTCCGAAGCCACATCGCGAGGACGAAGGGGCGCGAGTTGCCGACGTGGACGCGTTGGTAGACGGTCGATCCGCACGCGTACATGCGGATCGGCCCAGGCGCCGACGGCAGCTCGACGAGCGAGCGCGTAAACGTGTCGTACAGGCGCACCGCGCGATCGTACTCAGGCCCCGCGGGCGCGGGCTGCGCGCGCGAGCGCTTCGTCTCGTGGCGCCGCCGCGAGAACCGCAGCGAGCTCCGGCCCCTTCGCCGCGCCGGTGAGCGCCAGACGGAGCGCGCGCAGGTCGCCGCCGACCGCCTTCAGCTCGCGCACGAGCGCGTGTGCCTCCTCGTGCGAGAGCCACTCGGGCAGAGGCTGGCGGAGCTCCGCGAAGCGGTCGAGGGTCGGCCATGCGTCTGTGCGGAGCTCGACCGGCTCGGGCGTGAGGACGAGTTGCGCGTACTCCTTCGCCTCGACCAGCGAACGGGCGCCGCGAAGAGCCGGCACGACCTCGAGCGGCGCGTCGGCCACCGCGGCGAGCTCCTCGTCCGGCATCGCGGCGATCGCGTCCACCGCGAGGCGGCGCAGTCTGGCCGGGTCGAGCTGGACGTCGTGCTCGGGAAGACCGAGCTCGTCGAGGTAGGCGCGCACCGCTGCAGCCGGGAAGCCTTCGTCCCGGAGGTCGGCGAGCGACGAGTGGCCGTGCCGCTTCGACAGTTTCTTGCCGTCGTCGCCGAGGATCAGGCCGTGGTGGATCACGACCGGCAGGTGGGCGCCGAGGGCGCTCGCGATCCGGGTCTGGACCGGGAGGTTCGGGCGGTGGTCGTTCCCGCGAATGACGTGAGTCACGCCGAGAGCGAGGTCGTCCGCGACCGACGCCAGCTGGTATGTGGCAGTCCCGTCCGAACGGAGGAGCGTCGTGCCGTCGCGCCCCAGGCGCACGGATCCGTCGTCCGTGCGTTCGGCCGCGCCGGACGCGAGCGCGCGATCCACAGCCTCCTCGTAGACGGCGCTCCGCTGGCTCTGCCGCGCCGGCCCCTCGTCGAAGCCGACGCCGAGCCACGCGAGATCGGCGACGATCGTCGCCTCTCCACCTTCCACGGTTCGCGAAGGGTCGGTGTCGTCGATCCGCAGGAGGAGCACGCCGCCGTGCTCGTCGGCGAAGTGCCGGTTCGCCACAGCGGTGAGCGCGTTGCCGAGATGGAGCGACCCGGTCGGGCTCGGCGCAAAGCGGACGCGGACGGTCACGAACGGAATCTACGACGCCGCGGCGTCCGTCAGGCGTCGATCGGTACGTGCCCGGGTTGGGCTGCGACCCGCTCGAGCCACGCGCGGATCGCCGGATACGGGTCGAGGTCGAACCCTCCCTCGTCCGCGACATGCGTGTAGGCGTACAGCGAGATGTCGGCGAGCGAGTACCTCTCCGCCACGAGGAACGTCTTGTCGTCGAGGTGCCTCTCCATCGCGTCTAGCGCGACGTAGCCGGTCTTCATCAGGCCGGGCAGCCGCTCCGCGTACTGCTCGCGCGGCAGCTCGGAGTACGCGATGAGGAAGCGCGCAACGGCGATGGCCGGCTCGTGCTGGTACTGCTCGAAGAACTGCCACTGCAGCACCTGGGCGCGCTCGTACGGGTCGGTCGGCACGTAGTCGGTGTCGTCGCCGAAATACCAGAGGATCGCGTTCGACTCGCCGAGCGGCCTCCCGTCGTCGAGCACCAGCGTCGGCACGCGCAGTGCCGGATTGAGCGCACCGATGACGTCCGACCGGTTCGACCTGTCGACGACCGACAGCTCCACGATCTCGTATTCCAGGCCGAGGTGGGCGAAGAGAAGCCGCACCTTGTAGCAATTGCCCGACACCGCCGAGTTGTAGAGCCGCACGATCGACAGCCTAGTCCGGCGTCAGTACGCTCCGACGATGGCCACGACTCGAACGAGGCGGCTGTCGGACGACGAGCTCGTCGCGATGCTCGAGCTGGCACGTAAATCCGACAGCGTCGAGCTGAAGCTGACCGTCCCGGCCGCCGACCATCGAACCGCGATCGAGGGTCTTGGCCTCGATCCGCTCGCAGCTCAGATCAGGCAGGTCTTCTTCTTCGACACGCCCGACCTCGCGCTGAACGCGGTCGGCGTCGTCGCCCGAGCGCGTCGCATCCAGGGACGACCGGGCGACACCGTCGTGAAGCTCCGGCCCGTCGACCCCGAAGGCCTTCCCGCCGAGCTCCGGCTGTCGCCGAACGTCGGCGTCGAGGTAGACGCGATGCCCGGTGGCTACGTATGCTCCGCCTCGCTCAAGGCCAAAGCGGAGGCGCCGAGCGTGCGCGCCGTCGCACTCGGGGAAGCCCCGATCCGCCGGATCTTCTCGAAGGAGCAGCGCGGGTTCTTTGCAGCGCACGCACCGGAAGGTATGAAGATGAAGGATCTCGCGATCCTCGGGCCCATTTTCGTCCTCAAGCAGAACTTCACGCCGCCGGACCTCGCGCGGCGCCTGACCGCCGAGCTCTGGTTCTATCCGGACGGGTCGCGCATCCTCGAGCTGTCCACGAAGTGCACGGCCGCCGACGCGTTCCAGGTGGCCACGGAGGCGCGCTTGTACCTCACGGACAAGGGCGTGAGCCTCAACGGCCGCCAGGAGACGAAGACGAAGGCGGCGTTGACCT
>Ga0075434_100007239_pt1 | contig 10270 bp, 12 predicted proteins | sample RhiMethybrSRZTD3_FD_75298 | JGI IMG/M metagenome (GOLD analysis project Ga0075434, IMG submission 75298) | Populus rhizosphere microbial communities from Tennessee, USA - Rhizosphere MetaG P. TD hybrid SRZTD3 | ecosystem: Host-associated > Plants > Roots > Rhizosphere > Soil | place: USA...
GACACTGATGAAAACGAGTACGCGTCTCATAGCTGTCATCTCCCCCTCCGAGTTAAGGTGCGCTAACGTGTGGTGATTTTTTTGCGGCCGAGTATAGCAGACGGAATTGAGTGACGGAGACCGAATTCCGCGAATAAGGGCCAGAAGTATCTCATTGCAAAAGTGTTCTGGGCCTTATTCGCGGAATTCGGTCTCCGTCACTCAATTCCCCAACTCGACGGGTTTGCCGTGAGGAGTGCGGCGGTACGCTTCCGCCCACGCTTCTTTGCGGGCAGCGAGAGCTTCGGAAGTGACGATGCCTTTCGTTGCGACGAGACGTTCGAGTGCGGTCAGCCAGTGATGGTAATAGTGTGAACCATCGTCCGGCGCGCCGCGATTCGCGGCGGCCTGAAGTTCTGCAGCGAGAGCGGCGGCCCATTCTTTCCAGGTGAAATATCCGAGTTCGGAGAGCTTGACGGCCATCGCGAAAGCTTGTGCCTGCCATGGTTCGGCGAAAACCGGTCCGTCTTCATCCTTTGGCAGGCGTGGCAGCGACTCGAAGTCAGATTTGCTCAAGGTAGTCGTCCCAGAGATCAAGATAAACTGCATGCCGGGCCGAGGCCTCCGGTCCCCACAACTCTCTTGCCTCGAATCGGACGGAATAAACATGCTGAGGTTTTTCGCCAAGCCCCGCGACGATCGTGTCGGGAAACACATAAATGCCGTGATCCATGTGGATCACGCCAGCTTTGCCTCGCGCGTATCGCGGTAACCGCGTGTGTCCGAGCGGTTGCATATTGCGGGCGCGAACACGCTCGCCTGTTTTGAACTTCGCTTTGACGAGTGCATCGGGTCGTGCAACTTTTGGCCTTACGATTACGGCTGACAGGTCGGTGGCTTTCAGCGGCGGTGTTGCCTTCGCGGATCCCGGGTCCGGCTTGCCGGTTTCGGCCTCCGTCCTGGTAATCTGCCCCTTCTTGATCATGAGTTCGATGGTGGAGGCGAGCCATCGTTCGTAGTAGCTCATCCTGAAATAGTCTGCGGGCCGCAGGAGCTCAATTTCGTGGCGGGCGTGATCGGTTGTCCATCTACGCCACGCGCCCATCGCCCGGCGGATTGCGTAAAGACGGCCCTCCCACGGTGCATGGAAAACCGGTTCGTTCTTCTCGTAAACGACGGGTCCCATGTTCTGCATGCCGCCCATGTCGTGGATTCCGTTCATAGCTGGCCTCCTGCTTTCGTTGCCGAAACTTTTGAAACGCCGACCATCGAATCGCGCGTGACCAGGGCTGCGAGTTCCTGTTCCGTCATTTTCTCCGTGCCGGCAGGACGTTCGGGCAAAACGATGTATCGAAGTTCCGCCGTGCTGTCCCAAACACGGACTTCGGTGTCTTCTGGAAGCGTGAGGCCGAACTCGCGAAGGATCCCGCGTGGATCGATGACGGCACGCGAGCGATATGCATCGGACTTGTACCACATCGGAGGAAGACCCAGCAGCGGCCACGGATAACACGAGCACAGCGTACAGACTACAAGGTTGTGTACCTTCGGACTGTTCTCGACAACGATCATGTCGTCGGCTTCGCCCATCGTATAGCCAAGCTCCGCGATCGCCTTCGGAGCATCCGTAAGCAACCGCTTCTTGTAAGCGGCGTCGAACCAGGCCCGCGCAACGACGCGTGCTCCGTTTTGCGGTCCGATCTTTGTCTGATAAGTCTCCACAATCAGATCAAGTGCAGGCGCATCGACCAGACCTTTCTGCACGAGAAGCGATTCCAGCGCTTTCGTTCGCAAAGCAGGATCGGAAGGAACAACCTGGTGATCATGATCGTGATCTTCGTGTTGTTGCTGGGCGCGGCCCGCTTGTGGATTTGCCACGAGCCCTGCCGCGCTTGCTACCGCGCCTTTAAGAAAACGGCGACGGCCGACCGGGGTTTTTTTTCTTTTTGACATAGTGGTTGGATCTTATGGACCGCGTCCGGCAATGTCAAACCCGATGACGCGTTCCGTCATTTTCCAAAACAGAGCGGGACGAAATCTATTGATTCTGAAACAGGCGCCGATTGGTTGTTGAGCTGCACAAGTGTGGCCGGAAGCACTGGTAAGCTCTGAACCCCCGCGCCTTACATCGTGGACGTAAGTCTACGAAGTAGGTGTGTCCACGCCCGCTTGTACGCCTTCTAAGTTTCTGGATTGATAGACACATCAGTGACCTAGGGCGCATCGCGCTCGGTTCTGTCCTTCGGTCCTCCACCTGCATCTGTGCCAATTTCAAAAATGGTACTTCGAGGAACATCATGGACGGCCGGCTAGACGTACTGGTTGAACCCCTTTCCCTGCTGATGTCGGAATTGACCGAGATCGCTGCTCGAATTGAGAGTGTCCATAAATCCCACGCCTCACGAGTCGAAGCGGCCGCTGTTCAGCTTCGGGATACGTTAACCGAGCAGGTCACGGCGGACCTCAGACAGCGCCTTGATTGCGAGTTCCAGGAAGCAGCGCGGATGATACGTACAGAACTCGAAGAGCGAATGCGTGCGGCAGGTAATCAATGGGCGGTCGAGCGAGATTCCTTGCTACGTCAGATAGCCACTCTGCGCAAGAGCGACCGGCGTGAACTATCGATTGAGATTGCCCAGAGTGAAGCGGCTTTGCAGGAAGTGCGAACGACGATCCAGGCGATGGTTAGCGATCCTTCGGTGGCGATTTCCAAACTCGTGCGGGCGAAGGCTCGTGAAGGAGAGCTTGCAGCATACCTGAAGGGACTCCACTTCAAGGCTGCCTCATCGGGTGAGTGGACGACAGAAAGACATGACGCTGCGATTGCCGGTGATGAGGTCCACCTTCCAGCCTAAACGGTGCAACCCATGAAACCTTCATTTGGTGCAATCGCCACACCCCACGTTCACAACGAAATTATTCAGATTCTAGATCCCATTCCAGAGCAGATTCTGGCGATGGCAAAAACGCTGGTTTCAATGATCGGGTTTCGAGATCACTATACGGCCAGCCACAGCGCGCGTGTTGCAAGGTACGTACGAAACATAGCGACGCAGCTTGTTTTGCCAGACACCGAAACCGAAACTTTGGTTTCCGCTGCTTCTTTGCACGATATCGGAAAGGCTGGAATCTCGGATCAAATCCTGTTGAAGCCCGGCAAACTCACTACGGAGGAGCTGGCCTGGATGCAGAAATATCCGGAATGGGGTTGGATGACGCTTAGCCAGGTCGAGGGGTTCCAAAGAGCCGCTCTTCTTGTGCTTCACCAGCGCGAAAAAATAGACGGGTCGGGTTATCCGAAGGGATTGAGGGGCGAAGAAATTCCGCTGGGTTCCCGTATCATCTCTGTTGCTGATTGCTTTGATGCCCTTACTAGCGATCGGCCCTATAGAAATGCGCTGAGTCGAGAGGCAGCTTTGGAGGAATTGATGCGCTGTTCCGGCACACAATTCGATCCTGAAGTTGTCAACGCTTTCCTGACCACTCTCATGCGCGGTTGAAGCTGCCTACCTTTCGCCAATTTGCCCGCCAGGCCGATTTCGTAATTTTCATGTAGCCGCTGGTGGATATCGGCTCATATACTCATCCGTTGAATTCAGGAGGTGACAGGAATGAAACGCATGATATCGGTCGTTTTCAGCTTATTGGTGATGTCGGCCCTCGGCATGGCGCAAACATCGGAGGAGATGATCGAGAAAGCCCTGCTTCCAGCCCCACGGAATCTGAAGGAAGGCGCCACAGTCATCAAGTGGAAGTCCGACTACACGTACGACACATTGAAGAAGGGGACCAATCGTCTGGTGTGTTACGACCGGTCTGGTCAACCCGGGCAGCAACCGTTTGCTGTCGAATGCACGAGTATTGCGAATCTCGATCGCGTGGCTCAGAGCCTGAAGATCGAAGCGATGGGTGATGCCAAAGCCGTTCGTGCGGCATTCGAAGCGCTCGAGAAGGAAGGCAAATGGGTTAAGCCTGAGTTCGGATCGCTGTGGATCCATTACAGCGGGCCGACAAAGGAACAGGCGCGCATGCATGTGACCGTCGCAGTACCGGGCGCCACCTCGCAAACACTCGGCTTTCCCGACAATGGTAACCAGGGCGGCATCTGGATCATGAACGCTGGGTCATCGGCTGCCCACCTCATGACGCCAGGCAGTTAATGAAATCTCTGATCGTTGCTTCGTTATTAGTTGCGACACTGGCTGGAGCGCAGGGACAGCAGAAGTTCACCGGCACCATTACAGACAACATGTGTGCCGAAGGCGATCATTCGCGAATGCGTATGGGATCGACAGACGCCGAGTGCACCATCGCCTGCATCAACGCGCATGGTGCCGTCTATGTCCTGTATGACGGGAAGGACGCCTATACGCTCAGCGATCAGCAGGCGCCCGAGAAATTTGCAGGAAAAAAGGTGACCGTTACCGGCACGCTCGACGCGCGAACAAAAACGATCCAAGTACAGTCGATCGCAGGCTATCAGGGCTGACAACGGAGAACGCGGGCTAAAGCCACGCGACTACGTGCTCACGATTAATGTTTCGGCACGCACGTAGTCGCGTGGCTTTAGCCCGCGTTCTCCGTTACTCAATTCCTAAAGTTCAATCACGTACCCATCCGGATCGGCAACGTAGGCGTAGGGTACGCCCGGCGCGTGCTCTCCCCGTTCGAGTAGTCGACCACCCGCCTTCTTGACTTCTTCGATCGCATCGTCAAGGTCTGTGCGAACTCTCTCGAATCCGAAGTGAGCGATGCCTCCACTCTTTCCCGCAAGACGAGCGGATTCCGGGTCCTCGTGAAGAGCGATCATGTCCTTACTGCCGGGAGTGTTCAGGAAAACCAGTTCGTCGTCCACTTTGAAACTGACCCGCATACCGAACACTTTGGAATAGAAGGCACGCGACCGCTTCATATCGCGGACGATCAGATGGATGTGTGTTAACCCACGTGTGCGAATCATGATTGAGCTATTTGGCCTTCACGCCGCCAACGCCGCCGGCTGGATTTCGCACGCCCTGGTTGAAGGATTCTTCTTCTGAAGGCACGCAGAAATCCTCGTACATCTTCTCATTGGCCTGGAGTCTGAAAACCAGTTTGTCGCTGACCCAGGGCTTGGTGTAGGTCATCGGGTCATCGATGGTCACGGAGACTTCTAACGTGTCACGATCCACACGATAATAAACCTCGTGCAGCCGCATATTCTCGCTGTGGGGATTTCCGAAATGATCGATCCACGCCCTTTCGTCGAAGCCGACGGTGTCGACGACGAAGGTGTCACCGTCCCATTTCCCAACGGCCAAATTGCCCAGCCATTTTGGATCCGCATCTTTCGGAAGCTGCCGCCCGTCGGTCCAGATTTCACGAAGGACGCGGCCCCACTCGAAGAACTGAAGAACCCGATTTGGAAGCTGAATGAATTCGAACGGCCGGCCGAAAAACAGGATCCGCGGATAGCCCAACGGATCACATTTCCCCGTGGGATCGTTTCCCTGAACAGGCGGAACGGCTCGTGGTCCGTAAGACGGTATATGTGAGTCTAACTGTTGCTTGCCCCACGCGGTCATGGGGGGCGGTGTATTGCTCAGGCTTTGAGGGTTGCCTCTCCAGATGCCTTGCAGGTCGTGTGGATCGTGCGGAACGCTCGGCGCCGGCGCCTGGCCGCGGCCTCCGCGCTGGCCTCGCTGCGCGAAAGCAACGGACGAAACAAAAAGCAACAGCGCGACACAGGTGAACAACCGGGCGAATGGATGTCGTAATGAAGTCTGCATCGGATACTCCTTATTCGATGTTGCCGGGTCCACCCTGGCTCTTGAACTCACGGCCATCCGCGAGAACCGCTTTCGAAAAGACCACGACTGGCGCGCCGGCTTTAGAACGGAAGCCGGATACGGTGACTTCTTCGCCCGGCTTAAAGAAATTGAGCATTGAGGAGCGTGTGAATCCGGCCCGCTCCAGGTTTGTCGGCGCATTCATTTCGGCGGACCAGTGTTCGACGTTGCCTTTGTCGTCTTTTACGTCGAAGTAGAGCTGCGAATGAGGATTCGACCATGCATATTTCACAACGACTCCCTTCACGGTCACGAGCTTCGTGAGGTCGTACGATATGCCGGTTCCGTGATGCGCGGACACCGGTATTGAAACCACGATTAGAATGGCAATCAGCATCGAAAGGATAACCAGGTATGTCTTCATTGCATTTCTCCTTGGGCTGAAAATATGTGGCCGCACCTTGCGCTTGTCAAGGCAAACGAACTAGTTCGCTTCCGCGCGGCTGATTAACACGGTGCGGATCTGTTTCGTTTGTTCGGCAGTGAAGAGAAGGCCGCCGCGGGTAGCCTGTTTCACGCTATCCATTCCGAGACGCGCCTGCATGATGCCTCGTGCCGAGTGCGAATCGTGAGGGAGCATCAAGTGGCCGGCTTCGTGGGCAATCACCTGGCCAAGGATCAACGCCTTTGCATTCTTTTCACTCAGCGTATTCTCTTGACGATTAACAAACACGGCCTGCTGTGCGACTCGTTCCACGAATATGTAGGCTCTCCGGACACCCTGGCCATCATTGCTGATTGCAAAACCCGTGGCTTCGTTCGGACGGTTCATCGTCTGCGCCACCGACTCGGGAACGAACACCATTGTCAGGTCGAGCTTGCCGCTTCCGGTCGAAGGCTGATTGACATCGGCCCCTTCCGACCACTCGATTTGAATACCGGCGTGACCGTAGATCTGCTCAACGCGTACTTTTGCCAGGTTGACCACTTCCTGAGCGACCTGACCATCGTTGATGATCCGAAAAACCAGGGTGAGCCGGGGCTCTTTTACGTCCCCGTAAGCCGGCGTGCACGATGCATAAATAAGGACCACTGCTACCCATATCCAGCTGATGTAAGTTCTTGAAATCCGTGCCATTTTGCCCTCCCGTGTGTTTCGCTCCACCGAGGAAGGCGGGAACTCCGGGAAAAAACTGGCATGGCTTCAAAATTTTTTTGCGGGCGGCCGGACTCGGGAAAAAATCGGGGCCAGACCCTGGTTTCCTGAGTAAGATTTCTGAATGGGTTACGAGCCAATCTGGAGGGCTGAAGACCAGCACGGGCGGCTCAACGAACTCCTCGGAACCCTCCCGGACATCAAAGAGAAGCCGCTGCGTAGGGACGTCAGTTCACTCGGCAGGCTGCTCGGAAATGTCATCAAAGAGCAGGAAGGGCAAAGGCTCTTTGACATGGTCGAATCGCTCCGGACACTTTCCATTTCCGGCCGCGCAGATCAGACCGCTTTTCAGCCACGGCTCGATATCGTTCGCGGCGTCACCCTGACGGAAGCGGCGCGACTCGCGAAGGCTTTCGCGATTTACTTTGAGCTCACCAACCTTGCAGAGACGAATCATCGCAAGCGCCGGCGGCGTGCCTCTCAGCTTTCTCCGGATAGCCCTCCTCAGCCCGGCACGATGAAAGGCACGCTTCAACGCGCCCGCAAGGCAGGCATCGGCCTGGATGACGTACTTCGTGTGTTGAGGCAGATTCTCGTCATCCCTGTTTTCACCGCACATCCCACGGAAGCGGCGCGGCGGACCGTATTGTGGAAGAGGCAGCGCATCGCTGAGTTACTCGAGGAACTCGACCGGCTGCCCCTTTCCGATGACCGTGCTTTGGAAATCGAACTCGAGATCCTCGCCGAGATCACGGCGTGGTGGCAGAGCGATGAAGTTCGGCGCGCTGCGCCTACTGTGCGTGATGAGATCCAGATGGGACTCGATTACACTGCAGTCCTCTTCCGCACGATTCCGGAACTCTACGGCGAAATTTTTCAGTCCATCGAGTCCGTCTACGGACCAATTGACGATGTTGCGGCGCTGCGCCGGCTGGTGGAGTTCGGGTCATGGATTGGAGGAGATGCTGACGGCAATCCCAACGTGACTCCGGAAACAACAGAGTACGCTCTCGTTCACGCCCGCCGGACCATCATCGGCCAATATCTCCAATCGATGAGCGAAATCCGGCGTCGTTTGAGCGTCTCCCAAAAGCGAGTGCCGGCATCCGAGGAGTTGATGGCCCTGCTCGATGAGTATGAAAAAACGCTGGAGTGTCATGGCAACGATCGGCCGGATGAACCGTACCGCCGTCTGGCGACGTGCATGATGTTCCGTCTGGAGTTGTCGGCATCGGATCCCGGCGATTCTCGAGCCTATCGTGGATCAGACGAATTTGCGGACGACCTTCGAATAATTCGCAACAGTCTTGGGGCCAACAAAGGAGAACGGCTCGCATGGTTGCTTGTGGATCCTTTGCTGCGGAACGTCGATACCTTCGGTTTTCATCTGTATCGCCTGGACCTGCGCCAGCATGCACGCATTCACGCGAAGGCCGTTGCCGCTCTTCGATCAGCGGATAAAGATGATGCCGCTGACGCCCGAGGTCTACTCGGCAGTCTGAGTGCTGTTGCGAAGCTCCAGCAGAGTTTCGACGAAGCCGCGTTGGGAACCTACATTCTGAGTGGGACCGAATCCGCTGAGGACGTTCTCTCGTTCACGTGGCTGGCCGAACTCGCCGGAATAGACCCCGCGCGCATGAAGCCCGTGCCCTTGTTTGAATCCATCGACAGCCTGCATAACGCCGCTGTGATTTGCCGGTCGATTTGGAACGATGAGAGGTATTCCAAGCTCCTCGAAGTCTGGGATCGCCGGCAGGAAGTGATGCTCGGCTACTCCGATTCAAACAAGGATGGCGGCATGCTGACGAGCACCTGGGAACTCTACAAGGCGCATACCGCTCTGCACGCTGTTGCCAGAGAAGCCAATGTCAGGCTTCGCCTCTTTCACGGCCGCGGCGGCACCGTTGGACGCGGCGGCGGGCCGACGCATCGCGCGATCGTTGCCCAGCCGCCGGGCAGCTTTTCCGGCGAGATCAAGATCACGGAACAAGGCGAAGTCTTGAACTGGAAGTATTCGGATCGCGTGCTTGCCGAACGAAATCTGGAGCTGATGATTGCCGCATCACTCGAAGCAATGCTTATGCCGGGCCGGGTTGCATTGGATCCCGACTGGAACCTGGTAATGGATGCGATGTCGAACGAATCGTACGGATACTATGTGGCGAACATCCGCGACAATCCGGACACGATTCCATACTTCGAGCAGGCGACACCCGTTCTTGAATTCGAGCTTGCAAAATCGGGATCGAGGCCGCCGCGCCGAAGCGCTGCCCGCGGTCTTACCGATCTGCGAGCGATTCCATGGGTGTTCGGCTGGATGCAAAGCCGGCACGGACTGCCGGGGTGGTTCGGCGTCGGCTACGCCCTGGAACGGTTTCCCGATCAACAGATGCTTCGAACGATGATGCAGCGGTTCCCACTGTTCGCGGACATGATTCGAAACGTCGAAATCGGCCTGGCAAAGGCCGACCTTTCCATCGCGAGACTCTACGGAGAGCTCGTCGACGATGCGCGGGTGCGCGACCGCATGTTCGGCATGATCACCGAGGAATTCGGGCGCACGCGCGAAATGGTGCTTCGCATCACCCAACAAACCGAGCTGCTGGAAAACAATTCCGTCCTCTTTCGCTCGATCCGTCTGCGCAATCCTTATGTCGATCCGATGAGCCTCATTCAGATCGAACTGCTCCGGCGGAAGCGCGCCGGCAACGACACGCCCGAACTGAACGACGCGTTGGCCGCGACGATCAATGGCATTTCTGCCGGGCTGCGGAATACAGGGTAACAACACGCGTTCGAGTTCCGTAGATTGACGACACCTACCGGGTTCGGGTAGGCTCGCACACCTCAATCGATGAGTGCGAGGCCGGCAGGGTCGGATCCCTGCGGGCAATCTGAATCCAGTACATCTCAAATCAGGAGGTCACTTGAGAAAATTAGATCCGTCCGCATGGAGTAATCTTGGTCGATTTGTCGTCGTCGCCTTTATCCTTGTCATTGCGTTAGTGGCGGGTTTGCACAACGTGTCTGGCCAAGGTCCCAATTCAAGCGAAAGCCAGATTCAAACCGGTTTTGCTATCAATCCGGTTCCGCTTAACCTTCAGGGCAAGAATCGGGCTTTGGTTGGTCTTGGCAGCTACCACGTCAACGCTGTAGTGGGGTGTAACGATTGCCACACGAGCCCTGCTTACAAAGATAATCCGTTTAACGGCGACCCGGGAGTGGTCAATGCCGCCAGGTATCTGGCTGGCGGCAGGGCATTCGGGCCGGCGGTAAGCCGAAACCTAACACCGGATGCGCTCGGAAGACCAGCTGGTCTTACGTTTTCCGATTTCAGGAACATTATCCGAACTGGAATCGACGATGA
>Ga0075434_100007243_pt1 | contig 10262 bp, 9 predicted proteins | sample RhiMethybrSRZTD3_FD_75298 | JGI IMG/M metagenome (GOLD analysis project Ga0075434, IMG submission 75298) | Populus rhizosphere microbial communities from Tennessee, USA - Rhizosphere MetaG P. TD hybrid SRZTD3 | ecosystem: Host-associated > Plants > Roots > Rhizosphere > Soil | place: USA...
GAGCCCATCGCGCGACCCTGGGCGACCGGCCCTCGATGAGCGCCGGCAGCGCGAGCGGCGTGGAGCTTCAACGCCCGCCGCGCATCGCCGTTCTGCCGTCGGCCGTCGCGGACCAGATCGCGGCGGGTGAGGTCGTCGAACGCCCCGCGTCGGCGGTGAAGGAGCTCGTCGAGAACGCGCTCGATGCTGGTGCGACGACCGTCGAAGTCACGATCGAGGATGGCGGTCGCAAGCTGATCCGTGTCGCCGACGACGGCTGCGGCATGGATCGCGATGAGCTGCTCCTGGCGATCGAGCGCCACGCGACCTCCAAGATCCGCACGGCCGCAGACCTCGTCGGCGTATCGAGCTTTGGATTCCGCGGAGAAGCGCTACCAGCGATCGCCTCCGTATCCCGGCTGGAAATCTCGTCGGCAACCGAGGCCGGAACCGGCACGATCGTCCGTGTTGCCGGCGGCTCCGTCACCGAGGTCGCCCCGACGACGCGCCGCCCAGGCACCACCGTGACGGTCGGTCAGCTTTTCCACAACGTGCCTGCCCGGCTCAAGTTCCTCCGGAGTGCGCGTTCCGAATGGCGAGCGGTTGCCGAGTCGTTGATCGCCACCGCGTTATGCAGGCGAGACCTGCGGCTGGGCGTCACAAACGATGGGAGGGGCGCGCTATCTCTGCCGCCTGCGTCGTCGATGCGTGTTCGGGTCGCGGGCATCTGGGGCGGCACGTTCGCCGAGCGTTTCATCGAAGCCGACGACGTCAGCGGCCCGATTCACGTCAGCGGTCTGGTCGAGCGGCCAGCGGATGTGGGAACAGCGAGTCGCCGCGTCTATCTCGCTGTGAACGGACGTCCGGTCCGCGACGCGGGAATCGTCCGTGCGGCCGAGAGCGCGTACCGGTCCACCATCTCGCCCGGCGTTAGGCCGTCCCTGTTCCTCGAGATCGTGCTGCCGGCCGATTCCGTCGATGTCAACGTCCACCCGGCCAAGGCAGAAGTCCGCTTTCGTGACCGGTGGCCCGTCGAGCGAGCGGTCGAGCACGCCGTGCGCCGTGCGCTCGGCGACCCGGGCAGCGCGGCGTTCGTGGGTGGCGCGAGGACGTGGACGTATTCGCCGGCGGGTCCGGCCCACCCAGTGGACGTCGAAGTGCTCGACTCGCGCACCGCGCCGGCGGAAGGGCTCTTTTCCGGCCCGCCTAACGCCGAAGCCGAGGCGGACCAAGCCGCTTCCGCGTCTTATGGTGCACCGGTCGAAGTGCCCGCGCTCGTGCAGCTCCGGCGAACCTATCTCGTGTTCGAGCGCAGCGAGGGCGTAGTGCTGATCGACCAGCATTCCGCGCACGAGCGCATCCTGTTCGAGCAGTTCATGAACGTGCTGGAACGCGGTGCCGCTCCGTCGCAGCGGCTTCTCTTTCCCGCGACGCTCCACCTCGGCCCGGCAGAGGGCGATGCCTTCGAGGCGAACCGCGACACACTCGCGAAGCTGGGCTTCGAGGTCGAGCCGTTCGGGGGGACGTCGGTCATCGTGTCGGCCGTGCCGATGCCTCACCCGCGCTTCGACGCGCTGCGCTGCCTGCGCGATACGCTCGACGCCCTCACGGGCGATCGTGTGCCGAGCACGTCGGCGCGACACGAGCGGCTTGCCGCGACGGTGGCCTGCAAGGCCGCGATCAAGGCCGGCGATGTCCTGTCGCCGGCGGAGATGCAGGCGCTCTACGTGGGTCTCGCGCACACCACCTTGCCCGCGCACGACGTGCACGGCCGATCCACGATCGTGCAGATCACCTGGGATGAGCTCGATCGACGATTCGGGCGAAAGTAGCGTTCGCGTCATCTGTGGACCGACAGGCGCCGGCAAGTCGGCGCTCGCCATGCGGCTCGCAGACCGGTACGACGCTGTCATCCTGAGCGCGGATTCGCGGCAGATATACCGCGGGTTCGATGTCGGCACCGCGAAGCCGACCACGAGCGACCAGTCGCGCATTCCGCATCGCGGCATTGACGTGGCCGATCCAGAGGAGCGCTACTCCGCCGCCAGGTGGGCCGACGAGGCCCGGGTGTGGATGACCGAAGCGTGTGTGGCAAGGCGACCCGTGGTGATCGTCGGAGGAACCGGCTTCTACCTGCGCGCGCTCATGGAGCCGCTGTTCCACGCGCCGCCCCTCGACCCCGAACGACGAGCGGCGCTCGAGCGTGTCCTCCGTTCCATCCCCACCGAAGAGCTGCGCCGCTGGTGTACCGAGCTCGATCCCGCGCGTTCCCATCTCGGGCGAACACAGCTGATCCGGTCCGTCGAAACAGCGCTGCTCATGGGCGAGCGGCTGAGCGATCTCCACCGCACCCGGGCACGAGCACCCGAGATTCGGGCCCGCTATCTTGTTGTCGATCCCGGTCCCGACCTGTCCGCCCGCATCGAGCGGCGATTCGACACGATGATGGCGAACGGCTGGCCCGAGGAGGTCGAAGCGCTCGCGCGCAGTGTGGACGCAACGGCTCCGGCATGGAAGTCGAGCGGGTACGCGGCGGTGCGAGAGTTGGTTGCCGGACGCCTGACCGGCGAGGCAGCACGAGAGCGCGTGATCATCGAGACCAGGCAATACGCGAAGCGGCAGCGAACGTGGTTCCGGCACCAACTGGATGATTCGCTGACGACTCGCATCGATCCCGATGGCGAGCGCGTGGATCGCGTCGCGCAAGACTGGTGGGAAGGGAGGACCGAGTGAAGATCGGCATTACCTGTTATCCGACCTATGGCGGATCCGGCGCGGTCGCGACCGAGCTCGGTATCGCGCTCGCAGCGAAAGGGCACGAGGTACACTTCATCACGTATCAGCAGCCCTTTCGCCTGCCGTCGTTCCTGCCGCGCATCTACTTCCACGAGGTGGACGTCGGGCGCTATCCGCTCTTCGAATACCCGCCATACGACCTCGCCCTGGCGGTTCGCATGCACGAGGTCGTGAAGTCGCACGAGCTCGATCTGCTCCACGTGCATTACGCGATCCCGCATGCGACGAGCGCCTGGATCGCGCGCGAGATGCTCCGTGAGGCGGGGTCGGATGTGAAAGTGATCACGACTCTGCACGGGACGGACATAACGATCGTCGGCCAGGATCGATCCTTTCATCCGATCACGAAGTTCTCGATCGAGAAATCGGATCGCATTACGGCGGTGTCCCACTATCTGCGGCAGCGGACGTTCCACGCCTTCGGATGTACGGGGTGTCAGGTCGAGGTCATCTACAATTTCATCGATCCTGATATCTACAACCGGTCCAAGTATCCTCCGCTCCTGGGCGAACAGCTGGACGGCGGGCGCCGGGTCCTTATGCATATCTCGAACTTTCGGCCGGTGAAGCGAGTCCGTGACATCGTGCGCATCTATGCTCGCGTTCAGGAGGCCGTGCCGTCGGTCCTCGTGATGGTCGGCGACGGTCCCGACCGCGTCGAAGCCGAGGCCGAAGCTCGAAGCCTCGGCGTCGAGCGCACCGTGCACTTTCTCGGAAAGATCGATGTGGTCGCGCCGCTGCTCGCCGGAGCCGACCTCTTTCTGTTGCCGTCACAAAGCGAATCCTTCGGCTTGAGCGCGCTCGAGGCGCTCGCGTCAGGCGCACCCGTCGTCGGGAGCAACGCGGGCGGGCTCGTCGAGGTGGTGAAGGAAGGCGTGACCGGTGCGCTCCGCGACGTCGGCGATGTCGACGCAATGGCCGCGGCGTCGGTCGAGATCCTCTCCGATCGCGAGCGCTGGGAGACCATGAGCCGCGACGCCGCGGCGGACGCCCGCGCGCGCTTCTCGCGCGACGACATCGTGCGGCAGTACGAGGCGTTGTACGAGGATGCAGTTCAGTAAGACCGTCGCGTCCGTCCTCGAGCTGGCGCGTTGGGAGAACGCGCTGTTGTCCGTTGCCGGAGTCGTGCTCGGCGCGTGGTGGGCCACAGGGCGCCCGAACGAGCCGGAAACGATCGCGATGGCCGGCGTCGCGATCCTGCTCACCGCGTTCGCGAACGCCGACAACGACGTGCGCGATTTCGAGATCGATCGGATCGCCCATCCCCGGCGGCCGTTGCCCGCCGGAACGCTGTCCATCGATACGGCGCGGATCATCGTAGGCGTCAGCGCGGCCGGAGCATTGATTCTCGCGTCCCTGCTCGGCGGCGCTCAAACGCTTGCGGCCGTAGGCGTCATTGCAGCGATGACCCTGTACAACCGCGGCGTGAAGGCGCACGGGGTTCCCGGCAATGTCGTCGTCGCCGTCGTTGCGTCGCTGCCGTTTCTATTCGGTGCGTGGAGCGCCGGATCTCCGAGCGCGGGTATTCCGCTGTTCCTCGTTGGCGTTCCGCTTCATTTCGCGCGCGAGATCGCGAAGGACCTCGATGACGCCGACGCCGATGCGCTGCACCGGCGGACGCTGCCGCTTCGAGCCGGGCCCGGCACCGCGAGGGTCGTCGTGGTAACTTCCGTCGCGCTATTCGTGGTGGCTCTCGCACCGTTCGCGGTGCGGCGCCCGGCATTCGCGATCGTTGTGCTTCCCGCGGTTGCGCTCTGTCTCGTTGCAGCTCGACGGGTGCTGAGCGGACAGCGTGGAACTCCGCGGTTGCTGAAGTCGGCGATGGTCGTCGCCATGGTCGCGTTCGTTCTCAGCGCTCGTTGGTGACCGCCCGCGCGTTGGGGTCATCCCGAGCGTAGCGAGGGATCTCCGTCCCTCTCGGCTTTCCTCAGCCCGTTTTCGATGACCGTGTTCCAGGCGCTGGTCCTTGGCATTGTCCAGGGACTTGGCGAGTTTCTGCCCATCAGCAGCTCGGCCCATCTCGTCCTCACGCCCTGGGTTTTTGGCTGGCCGGATCCCGGACTGGCTTTCGACGTCGCGCTCCACGTCGGAACGCTCGTCGCGGTGCTGTGGTACTTTCGCGCCGAGTGGGTGAAGCTCGCGCAATCCGGGCTCGCGCTGCTGCGAACGCGACGCGCCGACACTGAAGAGAAGCGGCGGCTGCTGTACATCGTTGTTGCGACGATCCCGGCCGCCATCGCCGGTTTGCTGCTCGAGGATTACGCCGAATCCACCTTCCGGTCGCCGACGCTGATCGCGCTGACGCTGATCGTGATGGGGATCGTGCTCTGGGCAGTGGATCGTTATGCGCCGCGCGATCGACCGCTCGACAACATGCGGGTTCGCGATGCGGTGCTCGTCGGGCTCGCGCAGATCTTCGCCCTGGTGCCCGGCGTGTCACGTTCCGGTTCGACGATGACCGCGGCGCGTGGCCTGCGCTTCGATCGGCAGAGCGCGGCCGTCTTCAGCTTCCTCATGAGCATGCCGATCACGGCGGCGGCAGCGGTACTGAAAGCACCGACGCTGCTGCGCGGCGACGATCGCGCGACGCTGATCGTCGGGATCGTCGCGGCGGCGGCGAGTGGTTGGCTCGCGATCGCGGTCCTCTTGCGATACGTGTCGCGCCACAGCTATGGCCTGTTTGCCGTCTACCGCCTCGTGCTCGGTGCGGCAGTCCTCGCGCTGGTCGCCGCGCGTGGATGACGCGGCTTCGTACGACGGTCGCGATGCGCGCAGCCTGTCGCGGCTACTCGACGTCCCGCGCCTCGTCGTTCTGGATTCCACCGCGTCGACGATGGACGACGCTCATAAGCTGGCCTCCGCGGCGGCGCCTGCGGGCACCGTCGTTCTCGCCGATCGGCAGACGTCGGGCCGCGGGCGCGCCGGACGGCGGTGGGCCTCGGAGAGTGGGCAGGGCATCTGGATGACGCTGATCGAGCGGCCTAACGACAGCAGTGCGCTGGACGTGCTTTCGATCAGGCTCGGTCTGCGCGCAGCCCGCGCACTCGATCGCTACGCCTCGTCGCCGGTTCGCGTGAAGTGGCCGAATGACCTCTACGTGGGCGAGGGCAAGCTAGCCGGGATCCTGGTCGAGGCACGGTGGCGTGCCGACCGCATCGATTGGGTGGCCGTTGGTATCGGTGTGAACGTCCGAGCTCCGGCGGGTGTCGAGAACGCGGCAGCACTCGGGCCGGACACGAAGCGGGTCGAAGTGCTCGCCGAGTTGGTGCCTGCCGTGCGCGCCGCGGCGAATACACGCGGGGCGCTCTCGCCGGCGGAGCTCGAGGAGTTTGCGAGGCGTGACATCGCCGCCGGGCGTGCGTGCATCACCCCGGCAGCGGGACAGGTTCGCGGGATCACATCATCCGGCGAGCTGCTCGTCGATACCGATATCGGGCTTCGAGCGTTTCGCGATGGATCACTCACCTTTGCCGGAGCGACGCAATGATCCTCGTGTTCGACGTCGGCAACACTGAGACGACGGTCGGGCTGTTCGATGGGGACGCGCTCTGCGGCCACTGGCGTGTGACGACCGATGTCGCGCGCACGCCTGACGAGATCGCACTGCTGATTCGGTCGCTTCTGGCCGCCAGTGACATCGATCGCGGCGGAATCGACAGCGCCGCGATCGGGTCGGTGGTACCGGCTCTCACCGCTCCGCTCGCCGAGGCCTGCGAGCAGGCCGTCGGAGCGAAGCCGCTGATCATCGACGCGCGGTCGCCGCTTCCCATCACCCTCGACGTCGAGGAGCCCCTCACCGTCGGTGCGGATCGGATCATCAACACGCTGGCGGCGAGTCGGATCTACAACCGCGATACCATCGTCGTCGACCTTGGAACGGCGACGACCTACGACTGCATCACCGCGGACGGAGTGTTCCTTGGCGGCGTCATCGCGCCCGGGATCCGGACGTCCGCGGAGACGCTGTTTCGCCGCACGTCGAAGCTGCCGGCAACGGAGATCGCCCCGCCGGCGCGCGTGATCGGGCGGCGCACCGAGGAATGCATTCGCTCCGGCGTCGTGTTCGGCGGTGCCGAGGCGATCGATGGCCTGGTGCGACGAATCAAGGGCGAGTGGCCCGGAAGCGCGGTCCCGCTCGTAGTCGCGACCGGCGGCCTGGCCACGGTATTCGAGCCGTTCTGCAAGGAGTTCCAGATCATCGAGCCGTATCTGACGCTGATCGGGCTCCGTATCGCGCACGAGCTGGTGTCCGCTCGAGCGTGAGCGGCGCGCAGCAGCCGGAGCCGACGGCGCCGAGGTGGCGCACGTTAGGCGTCGCGCGTCGCATCGGCTACGCGCTGCTTCCGGGCGACACGTTCAGCTACGTCCTCCACCTGCGGCCACGCGAGTGGCCGATCATGATCGCGCATACCTCGATCATGATCGCGCATACCTCGATCGGGTTCGTCATCGCGATCGGGGCTCGCGCCTTCATCCGAGGCGGCGAGTTCGGCGCGTACCTCATCATGCTGCTCTCATGGGTGGGGTGTCTCAACGCCGGCACGCTCGCGCTCAACAGCGCGTTCGACCGCGACGAGGGCGACATCGGTTACCTGGACGCGCCGCCTCCGCCTCCACGCTACCTCGCGCAGGTAAGCATTGCGCTGATGGCGGTGGGCCAGCTGATCGCGCTGACGCTGCCGGCGGGCTTCTCCATCGCATACGCCATCTGCTTCGCGATGTCGCTCGCGTACAGCGTGCCGCCCGTACGCCTCAAAGCGGTCGCCGGTGCGGATTGGGCCATCAACATCATCGGCGTCGGCGTGCTCACGCCGTTCGCCGGATGGAGCGCCTCGGGCTTCGCGCTCAGGCCCGAGTCGCGATGGATCATGATCGGTTTCGGGTGCCTCTTCGGCTCACTGTATCCGCTCACGCAGATTTACCAGTTCGACGAGGACACCTCGCGAGGAGACCGGACGCTCGCTCGCATCCTCGGCGTGCGGGTGAGCCTCTGGATCTCGGCGGTCGCGGCGACGCTCGCGTTTTTCGCGTTTTCGCGCGCACTGTTTTTCGCGGGTCCCACGGTCTTGGCTCGGGATGTACTTGTCGTTGCCGGTGCGGTGTGGGCCCTCGTGCTTGGCGACTGGATCGTTCGGCGAGGCCGCATGACGAACGCCGCCCACCAGCGGGGGATGTATCGTGCGCTCGCGGCGTGGGCGCTGACGGACGTTGCGATGCTAATCGCCTTCGCGGTGTAAAGTATTGTAATGCAACAGTTTGGTTACAGTGGCCTGGTGGTCCTCGGCCCTTGACGGTGTGGGTGGGAGAGCGTTAATTTCCGCCCCGTTAGCACTCTGCCGTAGTGAGTGCTAGAGTCGCGTTCGCCACATCTCCTAACCAACCCACGCACGAGGGGTGCACCCTATGGCCACGAAGAGCGCCGCCTCGACGAAGGTCAGCCCGCTGGCTGACCGCGTCGTCGTCAAGGCACTGGAAGAGACCGAGCAGATGCGCGGTGGTCTCTACATCCCGGACACCGCCAAGGAAAAGCCGCAGCAGGGCGAAATCGTCGCCGTCGGCCCGGGCCGCTTCGACGAAGGCAAGCGCGTTCCCATGGACGTCAAGGTCGGCGACAAGGTCCTGTACGGTAAGTACAGCGGCACCGAGGTCACGATCGATGGCGAGCAGCTCCTGATCCTGCGTGAGAGCGATGTCCTCGCCGTCATCGGCTGAGCCACGCTCCGCCGGATTCCCACCTAACGACACCTCAATCCACCTAACGTCCCTATGGCTGCCAAGGAACTCCATTTCAATACCGACGCGCGCGCTGCCTTGAAGCGCGGCGTCGACCAGCTCGCCGAGGCCGTGAAGGTCACGCTCGGCCCCAAGGGTAGAAACGTCGTCATCGATAAGAAGTTCGGCGCCCCGACGGTCACCAAGGACGGCGTCACCGTCGCCAAGGAAGTCGAACTCGCAGATCCGCTCGAGAACATGGGCGCCCAGATGGTGAAGGAGGTCGCGACCAAGACCTCCGACCTCGCCGGTGACGGCACCACCACCGCCACGGTCCTCGCCCAGGCCATCTTCCGCGAAGGCCTCAAGAACGTCACTGCCGGCGCGAACCCGATGGCGCTCAAGCGCGGCATCGAGAAGGCCGTTGCCGCGGTCGTCGAGCAGCTCAAGTCGATCTCCGTGCCGAGCGCCGGCAAGAAGGAGATTGCGCAGGTCGGCGCCATTTCCGCGAACAACGACAAGGAGATCGGCGACCTCATCGCCGAGGCGATGGAGAAGGTAGGCAAGGACGGCGTGATCACCGTTGAAGAGGCTCGCGGCCTCGAGACGACGCTCGAGACGGTCGACGGCATGCAGTTCGACCGCGGCTATCTCTCGCCCTACTTCGTCACCGATCCGGACAAGATGGAAGCAGTGATTGAGGACGCGCTGATCCTCATCCACGACAAGAAGATCTCGTCGATGAAGGACCTGCTCCCGATCCTCGAGAAGGTCGCGCAGATGGGCAAGCCCATGCTCATCATCGCCGAGGATGTCGAGGGTGAGGCGCTGGCGACGCTCGTCGTGAACAAGCTGCGTGGCACGCTCCGCATTGCCGCTGTGAAGGCGCCTGGCTTCGGCGACCGTCGAAAGGCGATGCTGCAGGACATCGCGGTGCTCACGAACGGTCAGGTGATCAGCGAGGAAGTCGGCTTCAAGCTCGAGAACGCCGTCCTCAATGATCTCGGTCGCGCGAAGCGCATTGTCGTCGATAAGGACAACACGACGCTCATCGATGGCGCAGGCGATACGGACAAGATCCAGGGTCGCATCAAGGAGATCCGCGCCGCGATCGACAAGAGCACGTCGGACTACGACAAGGAAAAGCTCCAGGAGCGTCTCGCCAAGCTCGCCGGTGGCGTGGCCGTCATCAATGTCGGCGCCGCGACCGAGAGCGAGATGAAGGAGAAGAAGGCTCGCGTCGAGGATGCGTTGCACGCCACGAAGGCGGCGGTCGAGGAGGGCATCGTCCCGGGCGGCGGGGTTGCGCTACTCCGCGCGCAGGCTTCGCTCAAGTCGATCAAGCTCGAGGATAGCGACGAGCAGATCGGCGTCGAAATCGTGCGTCGTGCGCTCGAGGAGCCGCTTCGCATGATCGTGCAGAACGCTGGCGCCGAGGGCTCGATCGTGGTCGAGAAGGTCCGTGGCTCGAAGGACAAGAACTTCGGCTACAACGCGCTCACGGATAACTACGAGGATCTCGTTGCCTCGGGCGTGATCGACCCGACGAAGGTGACGCGCACGGCGTTGCAGAACGCTGCGTCGATCGCGGGCCTCCTCCTCACCACGGAAGCGATCGTCGTCGAGAAGAAGGAAGACAAGCCGGCTCCGGCTGCGCCGGGCGGCGGTGGCATGGGCGGGATGTACTAAGCCCAGCTCTCCGAGGAAACAACGCGGGGACCCCGATCGGGGTCCCCGCGTTGTTTCCTCGGAGAGCTGGGCTTAGTACATCCCGC
>Ga0075434_100007244_pt1 | contig 10262 bp, 7 predicted proteins | sample RhiMethybrSRZTD3_FD_75298 | JGI IMG/M metagenome (GOLD analysis project Ga0075434, IMG submission 75298) | Populus rhizosphere microbial communities from Tennessee, USA - Rhizosphere MetaG P. TD hybrid SRZTD3 | ecosystem: Host-associated > Plants > Roots > Rhizosphere > Soil | place: USA...
CGCGCGATCTCGCCTCAAAGATCGAAGAGCGCGCGGACCGGGTGAAGGTCGAACGCGAAGCCGAAAAACGCGCTGCCGAACTCAAGCGAGAAGCCGAACGCGCGGCCAAGGCGATGTCTGAGGAGGCGCGCCGAAACAGTCGGGCACAAGCCCGGCAACCTCAAGGTAAGGAAGGGGGCTTGTCCGCGCAGCTTCGCGGCGTGAAGGTAGTGCGTGATGGAGAAGTAGTCAGCCAGACTCCGGCATCAACGACGATTGCAGCGGGAATTGACGCCCCACCCACCAGCGGGCGGCGCACCGGCGCTCCCAGCGAAGGCGCATGGAGCGGGCAGGATGCCCGCGCTCCCGGCCGTGAGATTCAAGTTGGGGATCGAGTGCGACTTCGTTCGTTCGGCTCGACCGGCATCGTCGATCGAATCAAAGGCGGGGAAGCTGAAGTTCGCGTCGGCTCGCTTCACATGCGCGAGAAGCTTTCAAATCTTGAACTGCTGAGTGGCACGGGCGTCCCGCCCGTGAGTCACGCGCATGATGCGCGTGCCACTGGCAGACGGGGCAGTAGCCCGACCGTGAGGGAGGGCGTTCGTGCAACGAAGGGCTCGTTGGAAGGCATGCGAAGCCAAGCCGTCACTACCGAGCTACACCTCCATTCAAAATCACCAGATTCCAAATTCCAGAACAACGAACTGAACTTGATCGGCAAAACCACAGACGAAGCCGTCGACCTCACAGACAAGTTTCTCGATGCGGCTTTCTTGAACGGCCTCAGCGAAGTGCGCATAATTCACGGCCACGGTACCGGAGCGCTGCGCAAAGCAGTTACCGAATTCCTCAGCGACCACCCGCACGTGGCCCGGTTTACCGTCGCACCACAGGACAAGGGTGGCAGCGGTGCGACTGTCGTGCAATTGAATCAATGATTAAGACAGCCGACGATTTAGTGACGCTCTTCAGGCCAGTTGGATATCAGGAACTGGAGTTAATCAGACAAAGTAATCATTCGAGATTTCCGCCAAGGCTTGCCGAGCAGCCAATCTTTTATCCCGTTGTCACCGAAGAATACGCGATCCAAATCGCTCGGGACTGGAACGCGAAATATAACGATCCGAAGTTTGGCTGTGTAACGCGGTTTCGTGTAAGAAGATCTTTTCTGGATCGTTACGAACGGAAGACTGTAGGCGGCGAGACCCATCGAGAGTATTGGATTCCTGCCGAAGACCTCGACGAATTCAACCGAAACATCGTAGGCGTCATCGAAGTAATCGCCGACTTCCGAAACTAGCAATGCGTTTTCCGCAAACCTTCATCGATGATCTCCGCCGCCAATCGGACATAGTCCGTGTCATCCAGGACTATGTAACGCTGAAAAAGGCCGGCGCGAACTGGGTGGCGCGTTGCCCGTTTCACAAAGAGACAAAGCCTTCCTTCTCAGTCAATCCCGCGAAAGAAATCTTCTACTGCTTCGGCTGCCAGAAAGGCGGCTCAGTTTTCAACTTCGTCATGGAGATCGAGCGGGTCACTTTTCCCGAAGCGGTCAAGATCGTCGCCGAGAAATCCGGCGTGCCGCTGCCGAAGATGATTGACGATAGCCGCTTCGAAGCGCGCAAACGCGAGTCGGATCAAGTCATTGAGCTGAATCAATGGGCGCTGCAGTGGTGGCAGGATCAACTGCAAAGCAAAGCCGCAACTTCGGTGCGTCAATACCTGAAGCAGCGTGGGCTGACGGAAGAGACGGCAAATACTTTCAAGCTTGGATTTGCGCCCGACAGTTGGGAGGCGCTTTCGACGCACCTGCGCCAAAAAGGCGCCACGCAGGAGCAGCTCGAACGCAGCGGCCTCGTGGTGAAAAAGGAAGAAGGGGGATCCTACGACCGTTTTCGCGGCCGGCTGATGTTTCCGGTGTTCGATGCGCAGGGAAAGCCGATCGCCTTTGGCGGCCGGACGCTCGATCCTGAAGGCGAGCCGAAGTATCTCAATTCGCCGGAAACCTCGGCCTACACAAAGGGGCGGCACCTCTTCGGCTTGAACCTGACTCGGGAGGAAATTCGGCGGCAGGAATTTGCGATTCTGGTAGAAGGGTATCTCGATCTGATTGTTCCTTACCAACATGGGGTGAAGAACATGGTGGCGAGCCTCGGCACGGCGCTCACACCCGAGCAAGTGAAACTGGTGGCCAGGTTTGCGCGTAAAGTAGTGGTGAACTATGATGGTGATCGAGCGGGCGTGCAGGCGGCAAAGCGGGCAATCGAAACCCTTCTGGCAGAAGACATTGAAGTCAAGGTGTTGGTGCTCCCGGACAACGCCGATCCTGATGATTTCATCAGAAAATACGGCGTAACGGAGTATCAACAGCGGCGATCAAAAGCACAGCCCCAAATACAATTTGCGATCGATCAGGCTTTGCGGGATCGTAACCTTCACAACCCGGCTGATAAAGCTGCGGCGGTTGAGGAGACGCTCCCGTTTGTGCGTGCTGTGCGCAGCCGGATTCAGCGCCGCGAGTACTTTGACATCGCGATGGACGCTCTGCGCGTCCAGCGGGATCAGCGCCGCGAGCTTTGGCAACGAACACGCGGCGGTGCAAGTGCCGATAGTGCCACCGTTCAGGAAGTGGTCATTCGGCCACTCAAGCCGACGGTGGCTGAAGAACGGATTCTGGAGCTGCTCCTGGCAAGTGAAGAGCTGCGAAAGATCGTTTTGCCGCGGCTCGAGACGAGCGATTACGAAGGACTGGCAACCGCGCCTCTGTTTGGTGCGATTGCGAAGCTGAACGATGACGAGAGCGAAATCAATTTCGATTCGCTGAGCGCGGAAACGGCGGATAGTCCGGTATTAGGTGAGCTGCTGGCGCGTCTCATGCTCGCTGACCCGATTGAGAACTTTGATGAAGCGCTGACGCAGGCTGACAGTTGCGTGGACGCGCTGCGATTGATGAAGCTGGATCAGCAAATTGACGAACTCAGCTCAGAAGCCGCGGAAGCCGAGCGAGCGGGTGAGGCGGAACGCCGCGATCAACTATCGCTTCAGCTTTTGGAGTTATCGAAACAGCGCGCGAGCTTTTTGCCCGCGGCGCAATCGAGCAAACAGGTAAACTGAGCGAATGCCGCGTGGTGCGGCATCTAATGTAAGGCCGATGAGAATCGGTTGATAAAAGGATAAATATAAAAGTGGCTAGTGAAGAAAAAGATCGAGACGATGTGATGGACCGCCTGCTTCAGTTGGGCGGGGACAAGAAATTCTTATCTTACGACGACCTCAATCGCGAACTACCGGAGAATGTCGTCTCTCCGGACGATATTGAAGACGTGCTCCAGAAGCTGGATGCCTCGAATATTCATGTCGCCGATTCTGATGAGCGACTGATTGAGCAGGCGGCGGCGATTTCGACGGAGGAAGAGGAGAGCGACGAGGACCTCGAGCTGGATCTCTCGGCGGGCGCGCTCGAGAAAACCAACGATCCGGTGCGTTTGTACCTGCGCGAGATGGGCGTAGTGCCTTTGCTGACTCGTGAGGGCGAAGTCGCCATCGCCAAGCGCATCGAGCGCGGCTTGATGAAGACCCACAAAGCCATCGCGCGTTCGCCGATTGCGGTGATGGAACTGCTGAAGGTCGGCGAAGAGCTTCAGGCCCTGCGAATCAACATTCGCGAAGTCGTTCTTTTCTCCGAACAGGCTGAACTGGCCGGCGAGGATGACAAGGCCGATGAGTACCGCGAGTGGACGATTGAAGGCATCGAGAACATTCGCAAAATTTACAAAAACGCGCTGAAGGAGTACGACAAGCTCAAGAAGGAGACGAAAGCGCAACGCGGCAAGAAAACTAAGAAAGTACTTCGCTTGCGTGGCCGTGTGGCGCGTCTGCGAATTGAAATCGCTGATGAAATCGCGCGTTTGAATCTGACGGAGCGTTCACGCCAACGCCTGATCAATGCGATTCGCAACGTGCAGAAGGAAGTGCGTTCGGCCGAACGCGAGCTTTCCACCTACACGGAAAAACTCAATGTAAAGAAGCGTCTGAAGGCGGACGATCAGAAAGCCTACAAGGCCCACGTGGCTAACGCGAAGAAGCGTCTCCGCACGGTCGAAGAGGAATTCCACATCTCGCCGGTTGAAGTAAAGCGCTCGCTGCAAAATATTGTGACCGGCGAACAACAGACGGGCCAGGCGAAGCGCGAACTAGTCGAAGCCAACCTGCGTCTGGTTGTCTCGATCGCGAAGAAGTACACAAACCGGGGCTTGCAGTTCCTCGATCTGATCCAGGAAGGCAACATTGGTTTGATGAAGGCCGTCGACAAGTTCGAGTGGCGACGCGGCTACAAGTTCTCGACTTACGCCACGTGGTGGATTCGTCAGGCCATCACCCGCGCGATTGCTGATCAAGCCCGGACGATTAGAATTCCGGTTCACATGATCGAAACCATCAACAAACTGATCCGCACTTCGCGCGCGCTCGTGCAGGAACTTGGGCGCGAGCCAACCAGCGAAGAGATCGCGAAGAAGATGGACATTCCGGTTTCGAAGGTACGCAAAGTCTTGAAGATTGCCCAGGAGCCGATCTCTCTCGAAACGCCCATCGGCGAAGAGGAAGATTCGCACCTCGGCGACTTCATTGAGGACAAATCAATCCTGAATCCGTCCGATGCCGTGGTTGCGTCAAACCTCCGCGAAATCACCGACGAAGTGCTCGCGACCCTGACGCCGCGCGAAGAGAAAGTGATCAAGATGCGTTTCGGATTGGGCACCACCGGCTCAGAACACACGCTCGAAGAAGTCGGCCAGCATTTCGCCGTCACACGCGAACGCATTCGCCAGATCGAAGCCAAGGCGCTGAGGAAACTTCGTCATCCGTCGCGGTCGCGAAAGTTAAAGGCTTTCCTGGAAACGGTCCAGCATAACTAACTCTCTGTGCCCCTGTGCGATCCTCCGTGCTGCGGTGAATCTTCTCGGCAGTAACTCAACCACAGAGGCGCAGAGAATTCCCTGAGACACAGAGAGTTTGATCTCATGAACAAGATCGTCGAAAGCTACAAACGAAGACTCGCCAGCGAAGACGGCTGGGTGCTTAAGCGCGGGGCGCAATTGCGCATCGCACTCTGCTATCCGAACGTCTATTCGATCGGCATGGCGAACCTCGGCTTTCAGGCGATGTATGAACTCTTCAATAACATCCCGGAAGTTTCCTGCGAGAGAGTGTTCCTGCCGGATAGTGGCAGGACGGTGAGCGTCAGCGAAGGCTCGGTTAGTACTCGGACGTTGTCCAATAAGCGCGCCTCTAACACCGAACATTCACGCCATGGCTCAGGTTACGACGTTCAGGCGCCGCGCAAATCAGATATCGCCATCGACGAACTTCGTGAATACCTACGTACGCGCACCCCTCTACTCTCCCTCGAATCGCAAACTCCAGTACGCGACTTTGATGTGATCGCGTTTTCAATTTCGTTCGAGACCGATTACGTCAACATGGTGCGCATGCTGCAATTGAGCGGCGTACCGGTTTGGTCGAAAGATCGCACCGAACGTGATCCGCTGATCTTGATGGGCGGCGCGGCGTCGTTTCTGAATCCGGAGCCGATCGCGGAGTTCACAGATGTTATTGGCGTGGGGGAAGGCGAGATTCTCGGCCCGAAACTCGTTGACGCGATTTTCGAAACTGAATCCAGAGATGACCTGCTCCTGAAGCTCGCGCGTGAAGGCCGGGGGTTTTACGTTCCGTCCTTCTATTTCGTCAGTTACCACGAAGATGGAACCGTCAACACTTATACGCCGATCGAAGGCGGCGTGCCGGCGCGTGTCGGTCGCGCCATCTCTGCTGAGAATCCAAAAGAAGGTTCCCTTCGTCGCGCGATTCGCCGCGCGCAGACGGAACTGGTAGCCCAGCTCAAGCGCGACGAAGTCTTCGCGCCGTCGACCAGCATCTTTGCGCCACAGGCCGAGATGGGTGACCGCTTCCTGGTTGAGATTTCGCGCGGATGTTCGCAGGGCTGCCGATTCTGTTGGGCGGGTTACAACTACTGGCCACCGCGCGTCGTGCCGGCGCGCGATATTCTCGCGAAAGCAAAAGCCTGGCGCACGAAGACGGACAAAATCGGATTAGTTTCAACCGCCGTCTGCGACCATCCGGAAATCAGCGAGATTCTCAGCGGTCTACGCGCGATGAACTATCGCATTTCGGTTTCATCTCTGCGTTTGGATCAAATCTCGGATGAACTGCTCGACGCGCTGGTTGAGTCGCGCGATCAGCAGATCGCCGTAGCGCCTGAAACCGGTTCCGATCGTTTGCGTCGCGTCATCAACAAGAACCTGACGAACGACGAGATCGTGGATATCTGCGGCGCTGTCTTCGATCGCGGCATGCTAACGATCAAGCTCTATCTAATGGTCGGCCTGCCAACCGAAACGGATGAAGACCTTGAAGAAATGGTGAAGCTTGTCGAGCGGATCAAGGATCGAATGCTCGAAGCCGGCAAACGCTTTGGTCGCGCCGGGAAAATCATCCCTTCCTTGAACGGTTTCGTGCCAAAGCCAAACACGCCGTTTCAATGGGAAGCGCTTTGCGAAGAAAAAGAGTTGAAGCGGCGCCTAAAATTGGTTTGCAAGAAACTCGCGCGCATTCCCAACGTAGAAGTACGCGCGATGTCTGCCCGCATCGCTCACGAACAAGCGCTCTTTTCTTCAGGCGATCGGCGAGTCGCGCCGGCGATCGAAGCCATGGCGCGTCTGAATGGGGATTTGAAAGCGGCGCTGCGCGAAACTGGAATCGATCCGACGTTTCATACGAGTCGCACCCGTTCACATGAAGAGATTCTGCCCTGGGAGATTGTCGATGCCGGTCTGGGCCGACCCTTTATGGAACGTGAACACGAACGCGCTCACGAAGCCCGTTCAACTGCGCCCTGTCCTTCCGTTAATCAATGCACGCGCTGCGGCGTGTGCCCAACAACCTGGCTGGCCGAAGCGCCGCCGGCACTGGTTCAATTGAAAGCGTTTGCTACGTCCGCCTCAACAGCGGTGAACGCCTGATCCCGCAGCGCGTTTCAAGCCTCTTCAACCTGCAAACTCGACGCAGATTCGTTGACCGATTGTGCTGCTGCGCTCTTCCGCCAAATCAGGTATGCAGGAATGCCCGTTAGCACCAGGAGCGATCCAATGCCCGCGGTGTATGGGGCGAGGTAAGCGAGATCGACAATCACTGCAACGGCCATGGCGATGTAAATGATCGGCACGATGGGATAACCCCAGGTACGATAAGGCCGCGTCATTTCCGGCGCTTTGCGCCGCATAATAATCACCGCGCCGACCATTAATGCGTAAAAGATTAGATCCGCCGGGATCAGATATTCGAGCAATTGCGTGTACACGTTGCCAAATGTGACCGCGCCGGTCTTTGGATCGGTTATGACGGTGCGTGGCAGTGTTAAGAGGCAGGCCCAGATTCCCTGCGCAATCAAGGCAATCGCCGGCACATGTTGCCGGTTCAGTTTGCTCACGCCCTTGAAAAACAAACCGTCGCGCGCCATTGCGTAGTACACACGCGCGCCGGCAAGAATCAATCCGTTATTGCAGCCGAAAGTCGAAATCATGATCGCAACCGCCATGATGATCGCGCCCTTCGGTCCGAAGATCGCTTGCATCGTCGCGCTGGCAACGCGGCCTTGATCAGCTTTCTGAATTCCCGCGAGCGGCAGTGTGACTACATAGGCCAGGTTCGCCAGCAAATACAGGCCAACCACTACGCCGCAACCAATCAGCAGCGCGAGCGGCAAGTTGCGTCCGGGATTCTCAACTTCTCCCGCGGTGAATGTGACGTTGTTCCACGCCGACTGCGCAAACAGCGGACCGGTCATCGCTCGTCCAAGGATGATTGCCAAAGCTACGCCCCCAGCCAAAGCCAGACCAGGCTGCGCTTCTTGCGGATTCCATGCGTTCGCCCAGGGACTCCACCACGATGAAGTGTAGGCGGCGCTCGCATGGTTCCAACCGAGCAGCAATCCCACCACAATCAATCCGATCAAGGCGGCCGTCTTGGTGAAGGTAAAGGTGTTCTGGATGAACTTGCCGGTCTTCAAGCCCCGCATGTTCGTGAGCGTGAGCAAGACGATCATAGTGATCGCCAGAAGCTGTGCGGTCGAGAGACTGATCGCGTAACCGCTCAAAAATGATGGCAGGCGATGCGGCTCGATCAGATAGTTTTTGCCGTCGATACTATGGATCAAAACGCCGGTGAAGTTGGCGAACGCTACCGCGACAGCAGCGATCGTTCCCGTCTGCACCACTAGGAAAAGTGACCATCCAAACAAGAAACCCGTGCCGGGACTGTAGGCCTGTCGTAGAAAAACGTAAGGGCCACCCGCGCGCGGCATCATCGCTGCCAGTTCCGCGCAGCACAGGGCCCCCGTGATTGTCATCACGCCGGCCAAAGCCCACGCGACGAGCAACCAACCAGGTGAACCGATCAATCGCGAGCTTTCGGCTGACGTGATGAAGATGCCCGATCCAATCATCGAGCCAATCACGATCATCGTGCCGTCGACGAGAGTGAGGCCGCGAACCAGTTTGGGCGCAGCGGTGTCCGTCATGGTCGCGCTTTTTATCAACTCCGCGCGAACAAGTAAAGGTTTATCTGTGCGCCCGGCGAGCTATTTGACGCTGATAAAACTGGTGCTCTGGGCCGTGTAATCGAAGTCGTAGTTGTAGGTGAAGCCGGGAAATGAAATGGGACGACTGAATTGCACGTGGCATTGTATCCGGCCTTCGTTTTGTGAAGGCGTGATCACGGCATCGTCCGGAACATGAAATTCGCCCTTGCTCTTCGAAACTTGATCAGCGAGCCAGGCGGTGTCGTAGCCCTGCGCGGCCGCGAGGTTAACCTTGTTCTGCATCGCGTCTTTAAAGTAGTACGCATCGACAGCCACCGGAATGTACATGTAGCCGGTATAGCCGACAGCTACTACGACTGCTAAGAAGATGATCAGCTTGAGTTGGGCGCCGCCCCGTTCAGATCGATGTAGGAGGAGTCTTCGGTTGTTCATAACAAATTTGCAAGACCTGCCGTTAATGCTTCGCAGAGAATCTTAGGTTTGATCTTATCTGAATCGACAATTCGCGGCCGACCGATGTCATCGAGCAAAACCCATTTAAGCTTGCCTGCGACCGCTTTTTTGTCGGCGGTCATTGCCGCAATTAGCTTGGCGGCGGAGAGACCGTCGGCGCGTGGGAGCGGTCCACAAAGCTTGACCGCCTCGCGTAACGATTCTAGCGCGTCGGCGGGCAGGCTGCCTAGACTTTTTGAAAGGTGGCCTGCGACCAGCATTCCATAGCCGACGGCCTCACCATGCCTAAAATGTTGATACTTCGTGACTTTTTCGAGTGCGTGAGCAGTGGTATGACCAAAATTTAGTATGCGGCGGGAGCGAGCGTCGGTGCGGTCGATCGCCTCACGCTCGTCGTTCGCGACAATCCTGGCTTTGAAACGGCAGTGTGCGGCGATGGTGGCGGCGAGGTCCGGCAGAGACGGACCCTGTGCCGGACTGGCAGCCAAATCCGACCCGCGACGTGACAGCAAACGGACCGTCCGGTTGAAGAGTTTGCGATCGCCGACGACCCCCTGTTTGACCATTTCACAAAAGCCGGAAGTCACCTCGCGCGCGGGCAGCGTCTTAAGCGTGTCGATGTCGATTACCACCAAACGCGGCTGATGAAATACGCCGACCCGGTTCTTTCCCGACGGTAGATTTATTCCCGTCTTGCCGCCGACAGAGGAATCGATCTGCGCCAGCAGCGTCGTCGGCACTTGTACCAACGCAATGCCGCGCAGGTAAACACTGGCGGCAAAGCCGGCGAGGTCTCCGACCACGCCCCCTCCGAGGGCCACAACAACATCGTTACGCTCCAATCCGGCTTTGCTGAAAAATTCGACGGCGCGTTCCAAACTGCTAAACGATTTATGCTGCTCGCCGTCGCGCATCAACCAATGGTTGACAGAGAACCCCGTCCGTTTCAGACTCTCGGTCACGCGGTCCCCATACAGTTTGAAGACGGTTTTGTTTGTGATCAGCGCGGCCCGGCGCGCTCCCGATCCAACCGCGGTACGCACTTCGTTCCCCAGCCTTTCTAACAGTCGGCTGCCGATTTTTATGTCGTAACTTTGCGACCGCGCCGGCACGCGCACTGTAAGCTTCGGCATGACGAAGACTCTAACAGAAATGTCAGTTGAATCGAGTAGAAAAGGTCAGCCGAAGGTAACGAAATGCCGGTATTTACAAT
>Ga0075434_100007245_pt1 | contig 10262 bp, 14 predicted proteins | sample RhiMethybrSRZTD3_FD_75298 | JGI IMG/M metagenome (GOLD analysis project Ga0075434, IMG submission 75298) | Populus rhizosphere microbial communities from Tennessee, USA - Rhizosphere MetaG P. TD hybrid SRZTD3 | ecosystem: Host-associated > Plants > Roots > Rhizosphere > Soil | place: USA...
GCGGAGGGCTGGCGGATCGAGCCGCGCGTATCGGAGCCGAGCGCCATCACGCACATGCCGTCGGCAACGGCAACCGCGCCGCCCGACGTCGATCCTCCCGGGACTCGCCCGGTCGCGCGGTCATAGGGATTTTTCGGCGTTCCATAGTGCGGGTTCAGGCCGACGCCGCCGAAGGCGAACTCGACCATGTTGTTGCGGCCGACGAGCACCGCGCCGGCGGCGCGCAGCCGCGCGACGGCGGGCGCATCGGCCTTCGCCGGTGGATTGCCCTCGAAGATCTTCGACCCGGCGCGCGTCACGTCGCCGGCGACGTCGAACAGGTCCTTGAGCGCGACCGGCAGGCCATCGACCGGAGAGCGCCGCGTCCCGGACTTGCGCAGCCGGTCGGCGAACTCGGCTTCGCTGCGCGCCGCGTCGGCGTAGAGCTTGATGAAGGCGCGGCTGCCCTCGCCCGCCGGGTCGACGATCCGGGCGAACGCTTCCTCGAGCAGCTCCCGGCTCGTTGTCCTCCCGGCCGCGAGCTCGGCGCCGAGCTGCGCTACAGTCCACATGGGGAGGCAAAAGATAGCATGCACGCCAGGCTCGCGAGGCTCGTCTTCGGCGGCACATGCTTTGTCTGCCGGGGCGCGGCGCGGGGCACGCTGTGCGAGAGCTGCGACGCCGATTTGCCACGCGTCTCTGCATCGCTTTGCCCGCGCTGCGCGCTCGACTCTCCCGCCGGCGCGCTGTGCGGCCGCTGCCTCTCCAGCCCGCCGCACTACGATGCGACCGTCGCCGCGCTCGCCTATCGCTTCCCCGCCGATGCGCTGGTGCACGCTCTGAAGTTCAGGGGTGAACTGGCCCTGGCGCCTTTCCTGTCCTCGCTCCTCAAGGAGCGAATCGGGCAACCCGTCGATTGCATCGTTCCCGTGCCTCTCTCGGCGCAGCGTCTGCGCGAGCGGGGCTACAACCAGTCGGTGGAGATCGCGCGCCACCTCGGCGGCAAGCTCGAGATCGATGCGTGCCGGCGCGAGCGCGACGCGCCGCCGCAGGCCGGCCTCGACCGCGAAGCGCGCCGGCGCAACGTGCGCGGCGCATTCCGCTGCCGGCGCTCGTTCGCCGGCGAGCGGGTCGCCGTCGTCGATGACGTGATGACTACCGGTGCGACGCTCGACGAGCTGGCCCGCGAGCTGAAAGCCGCGGGCGCGGCGAGCGTGGTGAACTGGGTTGTCTGTCGGACACCAAGCGATGTTTGATATCGTCCTCGTCCATCCGGAGATTCCGCCCAATACCGGCAACGTCATCCGCCTCGCCGCGAACACCGGCGCGCGGCTGCACCTCGTCGAGCCGCTCGGCTTCAAGCTGGAGGACAAGCAGCTGAAGCGCGCCGGCCTCGACTACCACGACCTCGCCCCGGTGACGGTTCACGCCGACTGGCCCGCCTGCCGCGCGGCGCTCGCGGGCAGGCGGATGTTCGCCTTCACCACCAGGGCGAAGACGAGCTATGCCGAGCTGCGCTTCCGCGAGGGTGACGTGTTCGTCTTCGGCCCGGAGGCCGCGGGGCTACCCGAACCGGTCCTCGCCGGGTTCTCGCCAGGCACGCGTCTGCGGCTGCCGATGCGCGAAGGCAATCGCAGCCTCAACCTTTCCAATACGGTGGCGGTAGTGGTCTACGAGGCCTGGCGCCAGCAAGGCTTCCGTTGAGAGTCCCGCCCCTTCCGGATTGCCTGCCGAGCCGCGGCAACGCCTTCTCGAGCGTCGTGTCGCGCGCGCTCCTTTCCCTCGGCCGCTGGCGCATCGAGGGCGATTTCCCATCCGAACCGAAGATGGTGGCGATCGTCGCGCCGCACACCTCGAACTGGGACTTCATCGTCGGCATCCTGGCGGTGTTCGCGATCGGCATCCGCGTGCGCTTCCTCGCCAAGCAGCAGCTGTTCAAGGGGCCGCTCGGCTGGTTCATGCGCTGGTGCGGCGGCATGCCGGTGAATCGCGAGGCGCCGCAGGGCCTCGTGCCGCAGGTGGTCGAGGCGATCGAGAAGGCCGACCGCATGTTCCTCGCCATCACGCCGGCGGGCACGCGCTCGAGCACCAAGCCGTGGAAGAGCGGCTTCTATCACATCGCCGTCGCCGCGCGCGTGCCGATCTTCCCGGTGATCTTCGACGGCCCGCAGCGCGCCATCCGCTTCCTGCCGGCGTTCGAGCCGAGCGGCGACTACGAAACCGATCTGCCGAGGCTGCTCGCCCTGTACGCGGGCGTGCGCGGCATCAAGTCCTAGCCTTCGCGCTTCGGATCACGCGAGAGCAGCAGCTCCACCGCCGCCGCTGGCTTGAGCCTGCCTTCGAGCACGGCATTCACCGCCTCGGTCACCGGCATCTCGACGTTTCGTTTTTTCGAGAGATTGAAGACCTCTTTCGCCGAGCGCACGCCCTCGGCGACGTGGCCGAGATCCTTCAGGATGTCGCCGAGCGCCTTGCCGCGCGCGAGCTCGACGCCAACGCGGCGGTTGCGCGAGAGGTCGCCGGTCGCGGTGAGGATGAGGTCGCCCGCGCCCGCGAGGCCCATCAGCGTCTCGGGCGCCGCGCCGAGCGCCGCGCCGAGGCGGATGATTTCGGCCAGGCCGCGCGTGATCAGCGCCGCGCGGGCGTTGAGCCCGAGCCCCAGGCCGTCGGAAATGCCCGCGGCGATCGCCATCACGTTCTTCACCGCGCCGCCGATCTCGACGCCCACCAGGTCGGCGCTGTAGTAGACACGCATCCTGCCGCCGTGCACGATCGCCGCCGCCTCGCGCGCGAACGCCGCGTCGTGCGAGGCGAGCGTCAGCGCGCAGGGCATGCCGCGCGCCACTTCCTCGGCGAACGACGGCCCCGAAAGCGCCCCGAAGCGCGCTTTCTCGCCAAGGACTTCGGCGGCGATCTGATGCGGAAGGGCGCCGCTTCCCTGCTCGAATCCCTTGCAGAGCCAGACCAGCGGCGGTTTCAGCTTCCTGAGAATCTCGCGCAAGCCGGCGACCGGTGTCGCCACCAGGGCGAGCGAGATTCCTGAAGTTGCCTCTGCGAGGTCGCCGGTCACCGTCACTGCCGGAGGAATCTCGATGCCGGGCAGGTAGCGATCGTTGCGCCGGGTCTGAGCGAGGGTTCGCGCCTGCGCGGCGTCGCGCGCCCAGAGCACCGTCTCGAGGCGCGCGCCGAGCACGCCGGCGATCGCGGTACCCCAGGCTCCGGCGCCGAGGACCGCGACGCGCATCTCAGAGTGCCGCTGGCTGCGGGTTCGCTCCCTGCTGCTGCAGGCGCTGCAGGTAGAGCTGCTCGAAGGAGATCGGCGAGAGGAGCAGCGGCGGAAAACCGCCGCGGGTGACGAGATCGGAGATCGTCTCGCGCACGTACGGGAAGAGCAGATTCGGGCAGGCGATGCCGAGCAGCGGCGCGAGCTCCGCTTCGGGGACGTTGCGCACCGCGAAGATGCCCGCCTGCACCGCCTCGGCGAGGAACAGGACGCGCTCGCCGGCGCGCGCGGTGACCGTGACCGAGAGCGTGACTTCGTAATAGTCCTGCTGGAAGCGCGATTCGGCGCTCTCGATCTGCACGTCGATCTGCGGCTGGGTCTGCTCGGTGAACACCTGTGGCGCGTTGGGAATCTCCAGCGACAGATCCTTCACATAGACCTTCTCGATCTGGAAGGTCGCGGGAGTTTGCGGGGCTTCACTCATGAGGTCGCCTCGAGGAGGGGATCCAGCTTGCCCGCGCGCTCGAGGGCATAGAGGTCGTCACAGCCGCCGACATGGCGGCTGCCGATCCAGATCTGCGGCACGGTGCGCCGGCCGCCGCTCTTCTGCGTCATCTCGGCGCGGCGCTCGGGGTCGAGGTCGACGCGCACCTTGTCGACGCGAGCGCCCTTGCGTAGCAGCAGCTGTTCGGCCGACTGGCAGAACGGACAGGCGGCGGTGCAGTACATCAGCACGCTCGCCACACTATTTCTCCACTGGCAGGCCGGCCTGGCGCCAGGCGCCGATGCCGCCGGAGAGGTTCGCCACCTGCGTGAAGCCCTGGCGCTTGAGCGCCGCCGCCGCCTTTGCCGTGCGCTGACCGTCCTCGTCGTAGACGATCACGGGCCGGTCCTTGCGCTTGGCGATCTCGCCCGCGCCCTCTTCGACGCGCGCCAGCGGCAGGTTCTTCGCGCCGAGGATGTGGCCGGCGCCGTAGTCGCCCGGATCGCGCACGTCCAGCACCAGCGCGTCCTGGCGGTTGATCAGCACGATCGCGCGCGTGGTGTCGACCCAGGGACCGCCGGTCGTGCGGCGCACGAGCGGCCACAGCAGCATCGCCCCGGAGACGAGCGCGGTAAGCGCGAGAAGGGGGTTGTAGCCCTTCTGCAGGAATTGGAAGAGGGAAGAAATTTCCAAGGGAAGCGAACATTATAATTGAGCGCGATGCATAAGCTCGTCCTGCTTCGCCACGGCGAGTCCGACTGGAACCGCGAGAACCGCTTCACGGGCTGGACCGACGTCGACCTTTCCGCGAAAGGCATCGAGGAGGCGCGCGCCGCGGGCCGCAGCCTCGCCGCCGCCGGCCTGCGCTTCGATTTCGCCTTCACCTCGCTGCTGAAGCGCGCGATCCGCACGCTGTGGATCACGCTCGAGGAGCTCGACCAGATGTGGCTGCCGGTGGAGAAGAGCTGGCGGCTGAACGAGCGCCACTACGGCGCGCTGCAGGGCCTCGACAAGGCCGAGACCGCGGCCAAGTTCGGCGAGAAGCAGGTGCTCGTCTGGCGCAGGAGCTACGACACGCCGCCGCCGCCGCTGCAGAAAAACGATTCGCGCTACGAGGGCAACGATGCGCGCTACGCCGGCGTCGCGGTGCCGCTCAGCGAATGCCTCAAGGACACGGTGGCGCGCGTGCTTCCCTACTGGAACGGCACGATCGCGCCGGCGATCGGCGCCGGCAGGCGGGTGCTGATCGCCGCGCACGGCAATTCGCTGCGCGCGCTGGTGAAGCACCTCGACCACATCAGCGACGCGGACATCATGCCGCTCAACATTCCGACCGGCGTGCCGCTGGTCTACGAGCTCGACGCGAAGCTGAAGCCGATCCGGCACGCCTATCTCGGCGATCCCGCCGAGATCGAGAAGCGCATCGCCGCGGTCGCAGCGCAAGGCAAGGCCAAGGTCTGATCCTTTCCTGCTTGCTCCTGCTGCTGGGCGTCGCGCAGGCGCAGCCGCGGGAAGAGGAGCTGGCGAAGCTGCGCGCGCGCATCGACGCGCTGGCGGAGAAGCTGGAAGAGAAGGAAGGCTCGCGCCGCGAGGCGCGCGACGCGCTGCGCGACTCGGAGCGCGCCATCTCGCAGGCGAACCGGCGCCTGGCGCAGCTCGCCGCCGAGGAGCGCTCGCTGCGCGCCTCGGCGGGACGCATCGCCGAGCGGCGGCGCGACGCGGAGAAGCGGCTCGCCACGCAGCGCGCCGCGCTCGAGCGCATGCTGGTGGCGCGCGCCACCTCGCCTGCTCCGGACGCCTTGCGCGTGGCGCTTTCCGGCGACGATCCGTCGGCCATTCCGCGACAGCTTCGCTACGCCGGCTACGTCTCGCAGGCCGCTGCCGTGCAGCTCGCGGCGTACCGCGGCGGCGTCGAGGAGCTCGGCCGGCTCGGCCGCGAAGCCGAGGAGCGGCGCAGCCGGCTGCGCACGGTCGGCGACGAGACGCGCGCCGATCGCGGAAAGCTCGTCAGCGAGCGCAAGCGCCGCCAGGTCGTGCTGGCGAGCGTCGCACAGGAAGTACGCGCCAGCCGGCGCGAGCTGCGCGTGCTGAAAGCCGACGAGACGCGCCTCGCGCGCCTGGTCGAGGAAATTGGCCGCGTGCGCGTCGAGGCCGAGCCGGAGCGCGACGCGAAGCGCTCGCCGTTCGCCAGCCTGCGCGGCAAGCTGCGCCTGCCGGTGCGCGGGGAACTGACCGGCCGCTTCGGCGCTCCAAGGGGAGCGGGAATAGAGGCGAAAGGCGTTTTCATCCGCGCGCCGGAGGGCCGCGCTGTGCGAGCCATCGCCGCCGGGCAGGTGGTGTTCGCCGACTGGATGCGCGGCTTCGGCAACCTGCTGATCCTGGACCACGGCGACGCCTATCTTTCAATTTATGCAAACAGCGAGGCGCTGCTCAAGCAAGTGGGGGAAAACGTCACGGCCGGAGAGGTCCTCGCCACCACCGGATCGAGCGGCGGCAACGAGGAAACCGGGCTATACTTTGAGATGCGGCACCTCGGTCGCGCCTTCGACCCGATGCGCTGGGTCAGATTGAAATAAAGCGAAATCCAACCATGCAAAAGCTTCGCAACATCGGCTTCATCCTTCTCGGCGCCGTCGCCGGCGTGCTGGTCAGCCTGAATTTCCAGGCGATCGCCGAGCGGCGTCCGTCGCTGCCCATCGAGGAGCTGCGCGCCTTCACCGAGGTGTTCGGCGCGATCAAGACCAACTACGTCGAGCCGGTCGAGGACAAGAAGCTGATCACCGAGGCGATCAACGGCATGCTCACCGGCCTCGATCCGCACTCGTCGTATCTCGACGCCGAAGCGTTCAAGGAGCTGCAGGTCGGCACGCAGGGCCAGTTCGGCGGCTTGGGCATCGAGGTCGGCATGGAAGACGGCTTCGTCAAGGTGATCTCGCCGATCGAGGACACGCCGGCGTTCAAGGCCGGCGTCAAGCCCGGCGACCTGATCATCAAGCTCGACGAAACCCCGGTGAAGGGCATGTCGCTGAACGACGCGGTGAAGCGCATGCGCGGCAAGGCCGGTACGCAGATCACGCTCACCATCTCGCGCAAGGGCGAGAGCGCGCCGATCGTGCTGCCGCTGACGCGCGCCGTCATCCGCGTGCAGAGCGTGAAGTCGAAGATGCTCGAGCCGGGCTACGCCTGGGTCCGCGTCTCGCAATTCCAGGAAGGCACCGCCGAGGCGCTGGTCAAGCACCTCGACGGGCTGTTCAAGCAGGGGCAGGTGAAAGGCCTGGTGCTCGACCTGCGCAACGATCCGGGCGGCCTGCTGCACGGCGCGGTGGCGATCTCCTCGGCGTTCCTGCCGCAGAAGTCGCTGGTCGTGTCGACCGACGGCCGCGCCGAGGATTCGCGCAAGAAGTTCTACGCCTCGCCGGAAGACTACGCGCGGCGCGGCGACGACGTGCTGCGCAACCTGCCGGCCGCGGTGAAGACCGTGCCGATGGTGGTGCTGGTGAACGGCGGCTCGGCGTCGGCTTCCGAAATCGTCGCCGGCGCGCTGCAGGACCACAAGCGCGCCAAGGTGATCGGCACGCAGAGCTTCGGCAAGGGCTCGGTGCAGACCATCATGCCGCTCGGCAACAACACCGCGATCAAGCTGACCACGGCGCGCTACTACACGCCGAACGGCCGCTCGATCCAGGCGCTCGGCATCACGCCCGACATCATGGTCGAGGATCCGACCGACACCGCGATCCGCGTGCGCGAGGCCGACCTGCAGCGCCACCTCGAGAACAGCATGCAGAAGGACCAGCCGGCCGCGCCGCGCGCGAAGCCCGCCGCGCCGCCGGCTCCGTCGAGCGCCGAGATGAAGCCGACAGAGATCGGCTCGAAGGACGACTTCCAGCTGCAGCAGGCGGTCGCCTTCCTCAAGGGCGAGCCGGTGAAGAGCCAGTCGCCGACGGTTGCCCAGACCGAGACGCCGAAGCAAGGCAAGCCCGCCGCCAACTAAGCGGCCTCTCCGCGTCCTTACGGACTGAACGACCAGCAGCTCCTCCGCTACAGCCGCCACATCCTCCTTTCCGAAGTCGGAGTGGAGGGCCAGGAGCGGCTGCGAGCGGCGCACGCGCTGGTGATCGGCGCGGGCGGCCTCGGCTGCCCCGCCTCGCTCTACCTCGCCGCCTCCGGCGTCGGCCGCCTCACCATCGCCGACTCCGACAAGGTCGACCTCACCAACCTGCAGCGCCAGATCCTCTACCGCACCGATGACGTTGGCGCGGTGAAGGTCGAGGCCGCGCAGGCGGCGCTCAAGGCGATCAATCCCGATGTCGAAGTCGTGCCGCTCTACCAGCGGGTCAAGGATTTCTCCGCCCTGGTGAAGAAGGCCGACGTGGTGCTCGACTGCTCCGACAACTTCGCCACGCGCCACGCGCTCAACCGCGCCTGCGTCGCGGCAAAGAAGCCACTGGTCGCCGGCGCCGCGATCCGCTTCGACGCGCAACTCATGGTCTTTGATTTATCCAAGCCATCCTCTGCTTGTTATTCGTGCGTGTTTCCGGAAGACGCGGAGGTCGAGGAAGTGCAATGCTCGACCATGGGCGTCTTCGCGCCGCTCACCGGCGCGATCGGCGCGATGCAGGCGATGGAAGCGATCAAGCTTCTCGCCGGCGTCGGCGAGCCGGCGAAAGGCAAGCTGCAGATCTTCGACGCGCTGCGCGCCGAGTGGCGCTCAGTAAAGGTAGCGAAGGATCCTGCGTGCGGTGTCTGTGGCAGGCGCTAGAGCAGATCTGCACAAAGCCTGGCGCGGGGCTCGCACCTCGCCGAGCTTCTATGCGCTAGTCGCGACGAATCTTCTTCCGCTGGCCGGAATCGCTTTCCTGCGCTGGCGAGCGGATGCGGCGATTCTTTTCTATCTCGTCGAGTGCGCCGTCGCCGCTCTCGTCGCGGCGAAGATGCTCGCGTTCGTCGCCGAGGACCGGGATCTGCCGGAGGATCTGTCGCGTGGGTTCCTGATTGTCGCCGGCCTGTGCATCATCGGCATGGGCGCATTCTGGGGCTACATCTTCGGCTGGTTCAAGTACACGCACGTCGACGCGAGCTCGATCCTCGCCTTCGTGCTGGGCGCCGCCTTCATGGCGGCAACTCACGTGTACTCGTACTTGCACAACTTCATCGGCCGCAAAGAGTATGAGCGGATGCCGGTCAAGGCGATCCAGGCCAGGTGGTGGGGCGGCGCTTTCGCTGGCACGTTCGTGGCCGGGCTCGTTTTTCCGCTGCTGATGCTGTTCTTCTCGCCAACTCCATTTGTCGTGGTCCTGATCGCCGTCAAGACGCTCGTCGCCATCAGCGGCTTCATCGAGGACCGTGCTCGCGCCGAGGGAAGCCAGGCGACCAGCATCGCGTATACACGCCCGACCGCCAGGTGCCCGCGCTGCAATGGGCTCCTCAGGACGGACAGCGCGAAGCAGTGCTTTCACTGCGGCGCCGACTGGCACAAGAGTGTCGCAAGCTCTTAGCCGCCTGCTCGGTTTAGCGCTGTCTGGCTGGGCTGTCACCGCGGCAGCAGAATGCCTGCTGTATGAGCGTGACGTCACTTTGACCGGGGTCGTGAACTACCGAGCGAAGAGTGCGGCGATCCTGGAGCTCGAGTCCCCGGTATGCGTGCGAAGCGGCCGGCAGAACGACCTCGAAATCAATGTCCCCCGCGACAACATCCGGCTGATCCAGCTTGTGCTGCTGCCATCCATTGTGGGGCCTGTGCCGGACAGCAAGATCGCAGTCACTGGAACCCTTTTCGCCGCCGACGCCGAGCAGCATCGCACCCGGGTACTGCTTTACGTCAAAGCGATCAACCGAGCCTACGAGAGCAGATAGCGTTTCTGCGCCGAGAAGTTCTCGCCCGGCTTCTTGTTGAAGCCGCTCTTGGCGAACTGGTGCAGACAGCCGATCGAGTAGCGCAGTAGCGCGCCAGCGCGTGCGTTGGCATCTGCGTCGGAGCCGACGCGCAGCGCCTGCTTGAGGGTCGACTCGAAGCGCTCGTAGAACTGGTTCATGCGCGCCTGCAAGCGCTCGTGCTCGCCGACCAGCGCGTCGCCGGTCATGACGCGCACCATGCCGGCGTTCTTCTCGGCGAAGGCGAGCAGCATCTCGGTGAGCTTCTCGGCCTGCTTGCGGCCGTCGGCCTCGTCCTGGGTGATCTTGTTGGCGAGGGTGAACACCGACTCTTCGATGAACTGGATCAGGCCTTCGTACATCTGCGCCTTGGAAGCGAAGTGGCGGTAGAGCGCGGCCTCGGAGACGCCGAGCTTCTCGGCGAGCGCTGCGGTGGTGATCTTCTCCCACTTCGGCGCCTCGAGCATCTGCGCGAGGGCTTTGAGGATCTCGAGCTTGCGTTCGCCTTTGGCTCGGGGCATCAGTTGCCGATTCTACGCGGCAGTTCCGTGACCGAGGAGATGCGCACGTCGACATACGGCACGCGCCGCCGGAGGGGGCTTACCCAGACCGTCGACATGCCGAGGCGGTGCGCGGTGCGCAGGTTTTCCAGCATGTCGTCGACAAATGCACACCGGTGCGGGTCGAGGTTGTGCTTGCGCA
>Ga0075434_100007247_pt1 | contig 10260 bp, 4 predicted proteins | sample RhiMethybrSRZTD3_FD_75298 | JGI IMG/M metagenome (GOLD analysis project Ga0075434, IMG submission 75298) | Populus rhizosphere microbial communities from Tennessee, USA - Rhizosphere MetaG P. TD hybrid SRZTD3 | ecosystem: Host-associated > Plants > Roots > Rhizosphere > Soil | place: USA...
TCTCGCTGCGGCCCGACCGGCGCCCGTTCTTCCTGGTGGCCTCGTTCACGAACCCGCACGACCCCTGGGAGGTGCGCCGGCGCCACTGGGACGCGTATCGGGACGACGAGATCGACCCGCCGGCGGTTGCCCCGATCCCGCGCGGAGAGGCCGATCCGCACTCCGTACGCCTGCGCGACATGTCCGGCATCGACGAGCGGCCGCTGAGCCGGGCGGAGGTGCTGCACGCCCGGCACGGCTATTACGCCGCGATCACCTACATGGACGAGCTGGTCGGCCGGGTGCTGGAAGCGCTGGCGGCGACGGGGCTCGCGGAGGAGACGGTCGTCGTCTTCACAGCCGACCACGGCGAGATGGCCGGCGAGCGCGGCCTGTGGTTCAAGATGTCGTTCCTCGACGGCTCGGCCCGGATCCCGTTCATCTGGCGCGGGCCTGGAATCGTTTGCCAGTCGGTGGAGACGCCGGTCTCGCACCTCGACCTGGCCCCGACGCTGGCCCAGATCGCGGGTGCAGAGCCCACGGAGTGCGGGTTTGCGGGCCGGAGCCTCCTGCCCGCGCTGGGCGGCGCAGAGGTGCCGGAGGCCGTCGTCGCGTCCGAGTACCTGGCCGAGGGCGTGACCGCCCCGGCGGTGATGGTGCGGCGGGGCCGGCACAAGCTCATCCGCTGCCCCGGCGACCCCGACCTGCTGTACGACCTCGACGCCGATCCGCGCGAGCTGCACGATCTGGCGGGGGACCCCGCGCGTGCGCGCGTGCGCGAGGAGCTCTCGGCCGAGGCGGAGCGCCGCTGGGATCTGGCCGCGCTGCGCGAGGACGTGCTCGAAAGCCAGTCCCAGCGCCGTCTCGTGGCCGCTGCCCTGACTGCGGGCGCGCACACGCCCTGGGATCACCAGCCCTACTTCGACGCATCCCGCCAGTACGTGCGCGGACCGGCCGCCGAGAACCCCCGTCCCGGCGCCCCGCTCGTCCCCGGCGGCCTGCCCGTCCCGGAGGGCCCGCCCGCCGACTAGTTGACCGTTTCCAGCCGCTCCCGGCGAATTGCTGCGGTTCTTGCCGTGTGCTCGGAGAGCATTAGTGGTGGAGAACGAACGCTCCCCAAAAAGGGGGATGCGTTGTCGGCGCGAATGCCGATACAGTGCTGCAGTCTGAGGAGGGGGTCAGCACCAATTATGCGGTGGGGAGATGCGAAAAAGGCGCCCCCGTTGACGCGCAGTCGGGGCATGTTTGCGGCGAGTTTGCTCGTCGTCGCCGTCATGGCGACGTACGCGAGCCTGGCCGTGATCTCGCTCACCGCCGGTGGTTCACTGCCGATCCCGACGTCGCTGCCTGGAAAGGTTCTCAGCAGCCTGGCCAAGAGCACCGTGGGCTGGCACGAGCCGAGCGCGAAGGACGTGCTGGGAGTGACGAGCCCATCGTCGTCTGGCAGCCAGACGGTCGCATTCCTCGATTCGCCCTTCGTCGATTTCGGCCCTCTCCCGACCGCGGGCGCCGCGCCGACTCAGATCAGCGTCACGAACACCAGCTCCGCCGCGCTGCCCCTGGCGCTCAGCGTCAGCGCGCCCGGTATCAGCGCCAGCTTCGCCCCGTCGGGTCTCACGCATATGCTGGTCAATCCGCACCACGCGGCCCGGATCAGCCTTACGAGCGATCCGCGGTTCGCCGGGCCGATCCAGGGCCAGCTCGTCGTCTCGATCTCCAAGTCGGGCAGCCAGCCGCTCGTCATCCCCCTGACGGGCGCCCAGGCGCCCCTGCCCGCCACCGGCCTTACCGCAACGCCGGCCGCCCACGGGGCAGTCGATCTGGCGTGGACGCCGTCCGCGTCGTCGGGCGTGACCGCCTACACCGTTCAGCGCTTCGCCGGCACCACCGGCTCCTGGCAGACCGTCGCCACCCTCCCCGGCACGGCCACGAGCATGGTCGACCAGACGGGCGTCGACGGCTCGTTCACCTACCAGGTCATCGCCCAGGCGGACTCGGGCACGAATGCGTCTCTGCCGGGCCCGCCGAGCTCGTCGACCACCGTGACGGCCGTCAAGACGCCTCCGGCGGCTCCCGCGGACGTCGGCGCACCGCAGTACATCAATGCGGATATGGTCGCAAACGACGGGAATGTCGTCATTCCCGTCGACCTCGCGCCCGGTTCCACCTCGTCCGACACCGTCACGGTGACGCTAGCCGACCCCACCGGTACGACGGCCATCGGACAGGCCCCGGGCGGTGGCAATGCGGTGAATGTGAAGGTGCCGGGTGCTGGAGCCCTCGCGGACGGCAGGATCTTGGTCTCGGCCACCGTTAAGGACAGTCTTGGGAACGTGAGCCAGCCGACTCCCGGGCCGAACATCATCAAGGACACCTCGCGGCCGGCAGCGCCCACGGTCACCGTGCCGCCGATCGTCGGCTCGAACGTCGGCGCGGTGCCCGTCACCGTCACCACGGACACTCCGGGCAACACCATCAATGTGACGATGACCGACCTCCAGCAGAACGTCGCCACGGGTGGTGACACGGAGGGCGCCGGCTCGAGCTCGATCACGATCCCGGTCGACGCGACCAACCTGGCCGACACGCCGAACCCCGACGAGGGGATCACGGTGAGCGTGACGGCCATCGACGAGGCGGGCAACGCCTCGAACCCCGGCACCGCGGTCACGGGCAAGGACACCTCCGGTCCGCCTGCACCCACCTCCTTCGGCGTCGCCGCCGGCCCGGACAACCCGGCAGGCGTCGTCACGGCCCGGTCGGCGAGCGCGGTCATCGTCCAGGCGACCTTCAATCAGCCGCCGGCGGCCGACGACCAGATCGATGTCTGGGTCAACCACGTGCACTACACGCTCACGCCGGATGGCCAGAGCACGACCCTGACGCTCCCGCCAATCGATCTCTCCGGGCTCTCGGACGGCGTCTACAAGGTCGGGATGATGCAGACCGACGCCGACGGCAACGAGACCCCGACGTGGAAGCAGTTCACGGTCGATACCGGCGGCGCCGAGGCCCCGACGAGCGTCGGCGTGCCCGCCGGCCCCGACAACCCGGCCGGCTACGTGAACGCGGCCACGCAGACCGCTGCCACCATCGTCGCGACCTTCGCCGGCCCGACAGATCCGGCCGACCAGATCTCGCTCTCGGTCGGCGGGATCGACCTGCCCGCCCAGTCCGGCGGCAGCGACCAGCTGTCCTGGACGGCCGATCTCAGCAGCCTCCCGGACGGCACGATCCCGATCACCGGCACCATCGTCGACGGGAACGGCGTCTCGACGACCTTCAGCGGCTCGCTGATCAAGGACACCGAAGGCCCGCCGGCGCCCGCGGTCGCCTACGTCGTCGGCCCGCCGCCGAACACGATCAAGCAGAACGATGCATCGTGCGTGAAGGTGTTCGTGGCCTTCAACCAGGCGCCCGACCCGAACGACCTCGTCACGGTCTCGCTCTCCGACGGCACCACGAGCGCGACCGGATCGGCGAGCGCGGGCGACGGCCACGTCGTCGTCGGGTGCATCGACGCCAGCTCGCTGTCCGCCGGCACGATCTCGGTGAACGTCACCGTGACCGACGTCGCCGGCAACAGCACCGATATGACCGGAACGCCGGCCACCCTCGTCCCCTGCCAGAACGGCCAGGGTCAGGGCGGCAACCAGGGCGAGTGATCGCGGCGGCTCGCGCGCCGCTGTCATCTACCGCATACGGGTCATTGAACTTGTGCCCCTGACTAGGCACTAGTGAGATACGTCGTCGTACGTATTTCACCAGTCCCGCCGCAGTCAGGAGCACCCGATCTACCGCCTGTCCCGACATCACGGCCCCGCGATCATGCTCGCCGCAATGGTCGCGCTTCTCGTTGTCGTCGCACCCAGCTACGCGACGCTCGCCGCGCCCACCCTCTCGTCGCCCTCATCCGGCGTGACGGTCGACACCTCGCCGACCTTCGTCTGGTCGGCCGTGAGTGGCGCGGATCACTACGACATCCAGGTTTCCGGGACGAGCGGCTTCACGTCGATCGTCGCGAGCGGGACGACGAAGAACACCCGCTACGCGCTCACCACCGCCCTCCAGAGCGGCACCTACTACTGGCGCGTGCGCGCGGGCGGGACGAGCGCGAACGGCGCCTGGGCGGCGCCGCGGTCGTTCACCGTCGACTGGGCGGACGTCGCGACGGCGGTGTCGCCGCAGGACGGCGACAGCATCGTCTATCCCGACCCGTTCCTGCTGCGGTGGACGGCCGTGCCCGGCGCGCAGAAGTACCAGGTGTCGATCTCGGCCGATCCAAACCTCTCGTCGCTGGTCGCCGGCTACCCGCAGGCGGACGGGGCGACCACGACGGCCGCGACCGCGTACTCGCCGACCAACCGGCTGGCCAGCGGCACGTACTACTGGGCGGTCACCCCGATGGACGCCGAGGGCCACCTCGGCACGGAGTCGCCCATCTACCACTTCACCTGGACGTGGCCGGACTCGACCACGCTCAGCCTGACCGACCTCGATCCCAACCCGCAGGTGTTCGACCCGAAGTTCTCGTGGACGCCGGTGCAGGGCGCGGCCCGGTACGAGGTCGAGGTCAACTCCGACCAGAACTGGGCCTCCGGCTCGCGCGTGTGCTGCTCGACCCTGACCGTCGCGACGTCCATGACGCCGACGGTGCTCCTGCCGGCCGACACGTACTACTGGCGCGTGCGCCCGTACGATGCGAACAGCAACCCGGGTGACTGGAGCTACTACACCGATCCGCAGGCGTCCCCGGCGGACACCTTCACGATCAACTACGACCCGGGCCCGTCGTCGATCGCGAATCTGTCGATGCGGGACACGAACGACGCCTCGCTCACCTGGAGCCCTGGCGGCGTCTCGACCGACGAGCCGATCGTGTCGTGGGATCCCGTCCCGGGCGCGGCCAGCTACGAGGTCGACGTGACCCCGTGGAACGACGCCAGCTTCCCGGGCGCGTGCGACTACACGGCCGACAACTCCAAGCAGTGGGACGTCGAGACAGCCTCCACCTCGTGGACGCCGCTCGGTGACAACTGGAACCTGGGCAAGCCGTTCAACAACTCGCACAACGTCGCCCAGGACGGCAGCACGGCTCTCGTGGTCGGCGGCCAGTACTGCGTGCGCGTCCGCGCCGAGCGCGGGACGAGCACCAAGGGCGACCTCGTCTACGGCGACTGGGCGTACATCGGGCCGCAGAACGGCTCGGACGCCGCGTTCACGTTCACGGGCTACCCGACGGGCGGTGCCTGCACGCCGTCCTGCAACGCCAACTACCTCGGCTCCGGCGACTACATCCTGCCGGCCGCCGACTCGGCCAACGTGCGGATGCCGCTCTTCACCTGGAACCCGATCGCCGGGAAGCAGAGCTACTTCGTCATCGTGGCCACCGACCCGAACTTCCAGCACGTCATCGATTACGCGTTCACGAAGATCCCGGCCTACGCACCGCGCGGCGGGCTGGGGCAGTGGACCACCTACGCCGACACGAGCTCGAAGTACTACTGGGCGGTTCTCCCGGCCACGCAGGCGAACGGCGCCGGCGCGGTCGGCGACCCGGTCAACTCGGCGGCGGCGCAGGACTTCCAGAAGCAGTCGGTCGCGCCGACCCTGGTTGCACCCGCCAACCAGGCGACCATCACGGCTCAGCCCGACTTCCAGTGGAGCCCGGTCGAGGGCGCGTACTACTACCACCTCGAGGTGTCGACTGCGGCCCAGTTCACCTGCGACCAGCAGAGCCCCGGCCCCACCTGCCTCGAGAACGTCGGCACGAACTCGATCAACGCGCTGGCCGAGTCGTCGTACTCGTCGAACACGACCTACCCGGCCGGGCAGACGCTGTACTGGCGCGTCCAGGCGGTCGACCGGGCCGGCAACGGCCTGGCCTGGTCGAGCACGGGCCAGTTCACGAAGACGCTGCCCGCGCCGACCTTCAACGGGATCACGGCGCCGTACAACCCGACGACGAGCGACTCGATCCCCGTGTGGCGCTGGAATCCCGTGGCGGGCGCCGTCTCCTACGACGTCCAGCTGAACTGCCCGCTGACGATGAGCTGCACCAACAGCTCGAATCTCGACACGACGGCGGGAGCGGCGCTCAGCATGACCGGCGAGCTGCCCTTCACGTGGGAGGTGCGGGCCAACTTCCCGACCGGCTCGGGCCAGACGATCCACGGTGCGTGGTCCGACCTGCAGAGCTTCCAGCGGGCGATCGCGGCTCCCACCGGCGAGGTGAACCAGGGCAACGGGACGCTGCACAACTTCTCGTTCGCATGGCTGCCGAAGGCGGGTGCGAAGCAGTACCTCGTCGAGGTGTCCACCTCGCCGCTCACGAACTCGGACGGCTCGTTCAAGACCGTCGTCGAGTCGATCCTGACCGACAACGCCATCGCGGCGCCGACCCTCGAGTCCGTTTCGACGGACTACACGAACGGGGGCACGCTCTACTGGCACGTCGCCGCCAAGGATGCCGACTCGAACACCGGCAGCTACTCCGCGCCGATGTCGTTCAAGCTGCCCCTGAGGATCAACGTCGCGTCGAACACGTCGCTGATGGTGCACAAGACGACCAAGACCGTCACGATCACGACCAAGGATGCGCGCAACCACGCGATCTCCGGCGTGACCGTCAAGGTCAGCGGCGCCGGCCTCACCGCCGTGTCGAAGAAGACCGGCTCTGCCGGCAGCGTCTCGTTCAAGCTGCTGCCCAAGAAGGCCGGCAAGATCACCATCACGGCGACGAAGACCGGCTGCACCAGCGGGTCGACGACGATCACGGTCCTCTAGGGCCCCATCCGACGGAACCCCGCCCGCCGCTCAGTCGTCGGGCGGGGTCGCCGCCGGGGTGCGCCGGCGGGCGGCGAGGGGTGCCGCCCACGGCGCCAGCAGCCGGCCGATGAGCACCGCCAGCAGGGCCAGGATGGCCAGCGGGATCACGTAGCCGGCGCCGACGATGACCGCGCCGACGACCTCGGTGGCCGCGTGCGCGGCGCGGGCGCCGTCCTTCCAGATCGCCGAGGCGTGCTGGGGCGGCACGGGCCGCCTGCCGGCCTCGTGGACGGCGATCGAGATCGTCGACATCGACGTGCGGTCGTGCAGGTAGTTGAGCTCCCCCTGAATCTCCTCGATCTGCAGCTCGACGCCCTGCAGCACGCCCTGCACCCGGATCGTGTCCGACACCGACACCGCCCGGCGCATGAGTGCGCGCAGCGCCCGTTGCTGCGACTCGAGGTTGCCCAGCCGGGCGCCCAGGTTCACGAGCTGGCGGGTGACGTCGCGGCCCGACACGACCTCGTTCGTCGGCCGTCCCAGCCGCTCGACGGCCATGCGGGCGCGGTCGAAGCGGCCCGCCGGGACGCGCATGACGATCGTCCCGTCGTGCACCTTCGTGCCGAACGAGGTGCTGCGGCTGACGTAGCCGCCGAACCGCAGGGCGACGTTCGTGGCGGCGTTCATCGCATCGCCGAACTTGCCGTGCGCGACGCGCAGGTCGAGGCTCGCCGTCTTGATGACCGCCGAGGGCACGGGCACCGAGACGTCGGCGCGCGCGCCCGCGGAGGGCCCCGCTGCGGTCCCGGCTGATCCTTCGCTCCCGAACACCGGAGCCGCGCTCGCCCCGAGCGCCTGGCCGTCCACGGGGGCGAGGCTGTGCTTGGCCGCCGTGACGCCGCCTCCTTCAGCCCCTGCCGACCCGGCGCTCCCCGCGCCGCCCGCACATCCTGCCGCTGCGCCGGCGAGCCCCGAGAGCACCACCGTCGCCGCCACCGCCACCGTCGCTCGCCGCATCCCCGTCATCGCGCACCCCTTCGCAGTCAACGCCAGTTCAGACGGAGAAAACGTCACCGTGGTTCCCCACCGGCCGGAAAGTCCACCAGTACACTTGGCGAATGGCCAGCGACGAGCCCGTCCGCCTGTTCGCACCGGGAAACACCGGGAGCTCGGGCCTCGCCCGCGACCTGCGCAAGCTGACCCGCGCGGCCACCATCGTCGCCGTCTTCACCAGCCCGGCTGCGTTCGTCTGGTTCCACTCCCACGCCGGCCTGAGCGTGCCGTGGGCGCTTCTGTGGACGTTCGTCGAGGTGATCGCGTTCCGCGGCCTCGTCGACATCGTGTTCCGCTGGTTCATCCCCTGGCCGAGCCTGTTCGGCGCCGACAGGGCGCTGCAGCAGGAGGACGTGATCGCCCGCCGCAGGGTCTGGTTCTGGCGGTTCTGGTACCGGCTGGCCGTCTGGATCGTCGGCCTCGGCGTCATCGGCTACCTGATCTACCAGGCTTCGCTCTGGGCGTTCGGCGACTCGTGGCTCTCGAACGCCTTCGGCGGGCAGTCTCCGGCCGCCGTCTTGATCGGCCTGGCCCTCCAGATGCCGATCCTGTTCCTGGCCAACTTCCTCATCTTCTTCGGCCCGTTCCTGCTCATGGCGTCGAGCCAGATCCGCTCCTACGAGCCCGGGGACGCCGACTGGGGCGTGAATCTCGACGACGTGCGCGGGCAGGCCGAGGCCAAGGAGGAGGTGCGCCGGGTTGTCACGCTGTGGCAGTCCGGCGAGGCGTTCGAGCAGGCCGGCGGCAAGCGCGAGCGGGGTCTGCTGATGCTCGGCGCCCCCGGCACGGGCAAGACGATGCTCTCCAAGGCGATCGCCACCGGGTTCAACTGCCCGTTCGTGTCGATCCCGGGATCCGGCTTCGCCGGCATGTTCCTCGGCATGGACGCGATCACCGTGCGCCTCCTGGCCCGCCGCGCCAAGAAGCTCGCGCGCAAGTGGGGCGGCCAGTGCATCGTCTTCATCGACGAGATCGACGCCGTCGGCATGCGCCGGGCCAGCCTCGGGGCCGGCATGGTCGCGAACCCCGGGCCGGCGACCATGGAGGACCTGTGCTTCTACGGCCGCGACGGCGCCCTGACGCCGACGGGCGACCTCATTCTGGAGACGCGCCGCTGGCGCGAGCGCCTGTTCACGGAGCGCTACGAGGCGACGCGGGAGGGACGCTCCGGCCTGGGATCGCTCGTGCGGGCCGCCTTCCCCGGCGGCATGGGCGGAATGTTCGGCGGCGGCCAGCTGGCCCTGAACCAGCTCCTGGTGGTGATGGACGGCATCGGCGAGCCCCGGTTCATGCGCAAGACGGCCACGAACAAGCTGAACTCGTTCCTCGACGCCACCTACGTGATCCCGCAGCGCATCGGGCGGATGAAGCTGCGGCTGCCGAAGCCCCGGCCGGCCCGCGAGCAGATCTACTTCATCGGCGCCTGCAACGCCCCGATCGAGGCGCTCGACCCGGCGCTGATCCGGCCGGGCCGGATGGGCCGGCACGTGTGGTTCCGGACGCCGACCAAGGACGACCGCAAGGACATCTTCGACCTGTACCTGGCCAGAGTCGACCACGACGACGACCTGGACTCGGCCAAGCGCCGCGACGAGCTCGCCCGGATCACCAACGGCTACTCGCCGGCGATGGTCGAGCAGGTGTGCTCGATGGCGCTCACCCACGCGCACTACGAGGGCCGCGCGTTCTTCTCGTGGGACGACATCGTCGAGGCGATGACGACGGTCGAGTCCGGCACGGCCGTGAACGTCGAGTACATCCCCGAGGAGACGCGCGCCGTCGCCATCCACGAGGCCGGCCACGCGGTCGCGAGCCACGTGTACATGAAGGGCGTCGAGTCGACCCGGATCTCGATCCGCAAGCGCGGCCAGTCGCTCGGCCATCACCAGGCGCTCGAGAAGGAGGAGCGGTTCAGCTCCTGGCGCCACGAGGAGATGGGTCGCCTGGTGTGGACGCTGGGGGCGATGGCCGCCGAGCACGTTTTCTACCAGGAGAACTCGACCGGCGTCGGCGGCGACGTGATGAGCGCGACGGCGCGGGCGGCCTGGATGGTCGGCTCCTGCGCCATGGGTCCCGAGCCGATCGACGTGAACGGCAGCTACGACACCGAGGAGGAGCGCGAGGAGGCCCGCGACCGGATCCTCAAGCGGTTCGAGCGGATCGGCCTGCAGATCATGCGCCAGTCGGGCGGCGGCGGGCCGCTCGACGTCGACCCGATCGCGGGTGTCCTCTCGGAGCGCGGCAAGCGCGCGACGGCGGCCCAGCTGCTCGGCCAGGCCTACGTGGCCGCCCACGTCCTGATTGAGGCCAACCGTGAGGGCGTCGAGCGGGTCGCGGCGGTGCTCGTCGAGCGGCGCGAGCTGCACGGCGACGAGGTGGTCGAGCTGCTCGACTCGCTCGACCTGAAGGTGCCCGAGGTCGACCTGCTCGAGGAGTCCTCGTGGCCGATGGTGTGATCGA
>Ga0075434_100007250_pt1 | contig 10259 bp, 5 predicted proteins | sample RhiMethybrSRZTD3_FD_75298 | JGI IMG/M metagenome (GOLD analysis project Ga0075434, IMG submission 75298) | Populus rhizosphere microbial communities from Tennessee, USA - Rhizosphere MetaG P. TD hybrid SRZTD3 | ecosystem: Host-associated > Plants > Roots > Rhizosphere > Soil | place: USA...
TGGACGACCCGGTGCGTCGCGAGCTCCTTGCCCGCGCCCTCGCCTGGGTCGCTCGCGGCTACGCCAGCGGCCGCTTCAGCATTGGAGCCCTGGTCGATGCCTGTGTCGCGTCGGGCGCCGAAGGCGGCACGATCGACGAGGCGACGGTCGCCCTCCTCGAGTCGCACCTTACCGCGGCTGTGCGCACTCGCGGGAGCACCACCGAGCTGGCCCTGCTGTCCGGAGTCGTCTCCGCCATCGCCACACCTAACGCGGCGGAACGGCTGACCGATGCGCTGCTGGGGTCTGTGGACGACCATGTCAGCGATGCCGTCCGCATGCGCCGGCTCGCCCTCGCGTTGCACGAGGTCGAGCGGGTGCGCGATGAGGATCGCTTCGCCGATGCGCGGGCGGCGCTCAGGCGCGTGGTGGTAGGGCGGGCGCTGTCACTCGATGAAGAGCGAGCGCTGCGCACGTTCCTCGGTGTCGATGACGGGACCGTCCTGGGACGCCTGCTCGGCAAGCTGCCCAGCCTGACACCGAGCGGCGCTTTCGCCATCGGTGACCGCAGATGACAGTTCCCACGACGCCCACCTCGCCGGCGGCGCCGGCCGCGGTGACGCCGGTACCGGCGCTGCGGCCCGGGGACACGCACGACGGGTTCTTCCTCTGGGGCGCGCCGAAAGCCGGGAAGAGCGGCTTCATCGGCGCGCTCTATGGCCTGTCCCGCGGTGACGACGTAGAGCGATGGACCGCGCACCCGAAGGACTGCGACGACCCGCACACGCAGGAGATGGTGCTTCGCGCGCACGAGGAGTTGCGCGAGCGCCGCAACACCAAGACCGGCGTTCGAGACATGCCGTATCGCCCCCTGCGCCTAACGCTTCGCAAGATGAAAGCGGGCCGACAGGTGGGCGAGCTGCGTGTCGCGCTGGTCGACCCCGCGGGTGAGTTCTCCGTCGACCCCACGCATCGGCTCAGCTTTGCGGGAAAGCAACTCTATCGTCAGGTGGCGACCAGCCACGGCGTCCTGTGGCTCTTCGAGGCGACGCCCGATGGCACCGCGTCCACGCCCGATCGGCTCCTGATCCTCGAGCAGCTCGTGGCGCTGCTGGAGGCGGGAGGCTCGCCACAGCTCGAGCTCCCGGTCGCCATCTGCCTGAGCAAGATCGATTGCCTGGCGGAGGAGAAGCGGCGCGCCGCGCTCGCGAATCCGACCGCAGCCCTGCTCGACCATCTTGGCACCACGTCGCTGACGTGGTTCGAGGCCGTGTGCCCGACGCTGCGTTGCTTCGCCGTGTCGTCTGCGGGCGTCGTGGCGGACAAGGTTCGACCGATTGGATTGAACGAGGTCCTGGACTGGCTCGAGGATCAGCGTGCCCGCCGGGTTCGGACGGCGCGGACGAGCGCGATCCGGGGTCGGGCGTTCGGTTTCGTGAAACGCTGGACCGCGATAGTCGCGAAGGGAACGGTGCTCGTCGCGCTCGGCGGCGGTGTCGCGTTCGGTGGTGTTCGCGTCGCGCGGAAACTCATGGAACCGACCGAAACGCCAACGGAGGTGCTCCCGCCCACACCCGTCGTGCGGCGCGTGAGCTCGTCGTCGGCAACATCTCCGGCTACGGCGACACGCACTCGCGAGTCGGCCGGTGATGTGACGCGACCAACCGCTCATCCTGCTTCCAAGACCGTCGTCGTGCTCTTCGATTTGAAAGCCGAGCGCGACAGCATGCGCACCGCGTTCGAGCAGGGCCTCGCTGCTCGACGCAGCGGCCAGAAGGGTTCCACACTCTTCCGACGTGCCTACGTCCATGCCACGCGCATCATCGATCGCGGAGGACCGGGAAGTCGTGAGTATACGGCAGAGCGACTCATCCGCGCGCGCTCTTGCGTGTTGGGCGACCTCCAGTGTCCTCGCGCCGCGGTGAGTGAAGACCTCACGTGGGTGCTCGTTTTCGGTGATGACGCGCAGCGGCGCACGGCGGTGCGCCTCCTCGAACGGATCGGCGCATGACGTTGACGGCCGCCATCGTGATCGGCGTGGCGGTGGCCGCTTCGCTCGCCTTTGTGGCGTGGCGGTTTCCCGCTCGATTCCCCCGTGCCCTGACGTTCATCGTCGTCGCGGTCCCGCTCGCATTGCTTGGCGCGACGCTGCGCGGCCACAGTGCGGCGCCGCTGTCGCAGTCCCTTCAGATCGTCGGGCAGTACGCGTTCGTGCTCGATACGCTCCGCATCGGGTCCGGGCCAGGCGCGGATGTGCGCATCCCGGCGCCGAACAACGGGAGAAGCGGGACCGGGCTGGTCTCTGTGCACTTCACGCCTAACGATACGTCGGTCGTCGTCCGGGCGCAGGAGGGAGCGCCGCCGGTCGTGGCAGGGCGGCGTGTGCTCGGTGCCGCAGCGATAGGTCGAAGCGCCACGATCGTCCTCTCGCGTACGGGCGAAGCCACCGCAACGGTCAGCGCCGGGATGCCGTGGTGGCCAATAGGCTGCACGACGCGAATCATGTCGCTCTGCGGCGAGCGCACACTCGCCGCCGGGCGTATCACCGTACGCGTGCGCGCCTCGGAGAATGGCATCTGGAGCGATGCCTTAGGGCCAGCGTTCGCTGGGCTCCCGGCCTTCGTGATGTTCCGGCGCAACGGACGGGTGTACGTGGCCGCAGGCTCGAAGACCACGCTGACGGTGAACGGCGCAGCTCTTCTCGCGGAGATGCGCGTCGCCGACGGGGCCATCGAGATCGGCGTCGGCCGTGAATCGTCCCGCCTGCGAGTCACTGCCGACCGGCGTGCGAACCGGATGCACATCCTGTTCGCCGGGCGCCTGGTCGGCGAGCGTTGGCCGCTTCATGCCGGCGGAGACCGCGTGGTCCACCGGGTATCGTACGGAGCGCCGGCTTCACCGGGGACGTTGCCGCTCATCGACCTCAATGGGATCCCGTTAGGCGCGCGTGCGCCCGCGTATTCCGGCGCCCTCGAGTGGACGCCCGGCCGTTGGCGGTGGCACGCGGACGGTCAGGTCCGCTCGCTCGCAGTCGGGCAAGCCGAACTGCTGCCCGGAACGGGAAGCGCTCGACTCGAGCGCGGCCACCTGGTTCGGCTGTCGGCAGGAACCGCGACAGACGGATCGCTCGCCCGGCTCGCGATCGCCTGGCTTCTCGGGGCTCTCCTGCTGGCCGCATCGGCCGGCTCGGCCTGGGGACCAGTACCAGCGCTGCGACTCGCGGTCCTCGGCCTCGCGTACACGCTGGCGATGGTCCGCGCGACGATCGCCGTGCGCGTGGCGACGTCCGAGCCGTTCAACGCCGAGGCCGTGCCGACAACGCTCGTATTCCTCATCGCGTTCCCGGTGCTCGTGTGGCTGCTGGAGCGCATGCGCCGGCACGACTGGCCCCGGTCGCTGAGGACGTTAGGCAGGGCATCGTTGTTCCGACTCATCGCGGATGCCGGCGTGGTCGGTGTCGCCGCCGTCGGGACGTATGTGCTGGCGGGCGGACTGGACCGCGCGCTATTCGTCGTCTTCATCGTCGTCGCCGGCACTGCCGGGCTTCTCGTGCTGCAGTCTCTCCTAGTGCCGCGCGAAGCGCAGACGACGACGTCCGTCGCGCCACTCGGGATGTTCGAGATCGGCGCGGAGCGCGGGTTCTCGAACCGGCATCTCATGCGAGCGGTGAGCACGCTGCTCGTGCTCGTAGTGCTGTACAGCGCGCTTGCGCTCTCGCTTCGTGGCGTGCCGCCCTACTTGAGCATGGCCGCTTACAGTGTCGTGCTCCTGTTCGTGTACGCCGCGGCCGAGCTGAGAGGGCGGGTGTGGCACCGGATGCCGCCGGCGCAACACAGGCTGGTCATCCGTGTCGTCACGGCTACTGGCGCACTGGGCGGACTGCTCGCCGGGCTCACGCTGGGTGGCCCGGGCGTGGTGCTCGCGATCGTTGGAATGGTCGGAGGCGCGGTGATGTCGGCGCTCGCCACCCAGTTCGTGCTGGCGCCGCTCGTTGGACCGGTCCGGTTGTGGCCGTACCGGCGCCAGGATGTACTTCCGCCGCTCTGGTTCGCGTTCGCGCCTGTGGCGCTCCTGCTCATCGCGCAGTGGGGGGCCGTCAGGCGCCTCGGCATCACACTCGGTTTCGCGTTGGCGGTTGCCGGCCTCCTGCTCGTGGTGCGGGTGTTCGCCGTGCTCTGGCATCGCGAGACCAAGGAGCGAGTCGATGCGCACGTGCGGGGCACCGCCCCGGGAGGCGAGACGCGTCGTCGCACGCCACTGTTCGTCCTGCTGGCGCTCACGGTCTACGCCGGCTACGTCGGCGCTGATCGCGGGCTCATGCTGCTGCTCGTGACATCGGTGCTCGCGACGCTGGTGATGGCCACTGCCATGCTGGGGCCGCGGCGACTCGCGGCATCCGTCGTGGCGCTGGTCATCACGTTAGGCGCCGTGGGGGCGTGGCTTCGGGTATCGCCGACCGAGCTGGCGGCGCGACCCATCACGCTGGCAACGCCACAGGTTCGCTTTGCCGCGGTTCGCCATCCGCGCGCGCTGGAGCGCCAGCTGCTCGTCGCGAAGAGCAGCGCCGCGCGTGAGATCGTCAGCACGCTCCAGCAGGACTGGGGGATGCGAGCCTACGCCGCGTCGGGCGGCACATGGGGCAACGGCCTCTATGGCACCGCGTACACGCGGCGCGCGATCTCCGAGGATGTCGCGCTCACGGACAACGCGTTCGCGGTGTTCGTGCTCAGCGAGCACGGGTTCGCTGGCGGAGCGGCGCTGCTGTCGGTTTACCTCGCGCTTGCATTGTTGCTGCTCGCGAGCGCCACGATCGCCGGCCGCGCGGTGAATGAAGTGCCGAGAGGCATTCTGCTCGGCGGCCTCGCGATGTACGTGGCTGTGCCGGCGCTGTATATGGCCGCTGCGAACGTGTCGCTGTTGCCCCTCACGGGGCAGAACTTGCCGTTGCTCGGACTCAGGTCGGGCGCCGATGTCGCGTTCGCGTCGTGGACGCTGGCGCTTGCGGTCATCGCGCTGCCGAGAGCAACCGGCGCCGCCCGCGGGGTCACGGAACGGGCGGAGCTCAACAGTCATGCGATGCGACGCCTCGCGATCATCCTGGGCGCCGTGGCGGCGATGGTCGTGCTCGTCGGGTCGGTCGTCATGCGGGCCCTCTATCGTGCGACGCACCGCGACGTGGCTCCGTTCCAGCTCGCGACGTTTGCCGATGGGCTCCGCGCGGCGATCGACCGGGCCGACATCGTGTCGAGCGGTGACTCGATCGTCGCGGGTCTGGCCGCGCGGGGAAAGTTCGGCTATCGCGATGGGGACTTCGTTCAGTCCACTCTCGAACGAGCGAACGCGTTTGCGGCGAACAGGGCGGAGTATCGATCGCACTGCGTCGAGCGAGCGCCATGGCTCAGCGGCGACGCGTCCGGGGTCCAGGTCTCGACTGCGCCATGCAAGGTGGAAGCGCCAGTTGGCAGCGGCGGTCCCTGGACTGGTCGCCTCATGGCCGGCGCGACGCTCGCGTCAACTGACACGGTGGCACGTTCCGGCAAGGTCGAAGTCGAGTCAGACGTTGTTTTGACAGGTGGCCCGAGTGGTGTGGTGCTGATACCTGAAGCGACCGATGTCGTTAGGGTATCATGCCGCGATACGGCCGTCGCCTTCGGTGCTGGTGCCGACGTCGGGTGCGACCACGACGCGAGAATTCGGGCGCGCCGAGTCGCGAAGGGTGCGGTGATCGATGTCGTTGCATCGGGCGTCGGCGTGACGAAGAACGGCAATGCGGTGTCGTCAGGCGAGCGCCTGCGGTACGGGGACATCATCGCGATCGACAGCTCGGCGACCTGGGTCGTGGACGCGACGCCGCGCGGCTCGCTCGCGTACTCGCGCGAGCGGAACGGTCAGGCAGTGCGGGCCGTCATGCCGACGACACCGGCGTTGATTGCCCGTCTCGACTCGCTGCTGGCCGACGGCCTGCGGCTGCCGCCGCGCGAAACATCGTCGGACGTGGCGTTGACCATCGATCGCGCGGCGATTGACGCGGTGCAGCGCGGACTCGACCGACGGTGCGCCGAAGGGGCGTCAGGTGGCGTGAGGCAATGCTCGGCCATGCTGGTCGATGCGGAAACCGGCGACGTGCTCGCCTTCGCCGACTGGGCGAAGCCCGATGTGCGAGTCAGCAGGTTCGCAGCGCTCGATCACAATTTCCGGAACCATCGGTCGGCCTCGACGGTCAAGCCGTTCATCGCGACCGCCGTGCTCAACGAGTACCCATCGCTCAAGTCGCTGGTGGTCGATCATCCCGGCGAGCGGTTCGCGAGCGCCGCCGGCTGGCCACTCGGCTTCGCGACGCCGATGAAGTCCGCGCTGCACGGTTGCCCGCGCGTACCGGTGACGTGGGACTGCTTCATTCCGAATTCGAACAACCTGTATGCCGTGACACTCGGCTTCCTCGGCGCGGCCGAGCGCGGCGCGAACGGACTGCCGGCGTTAGGCGGTATCGCCGAAGGCCCGTGGTACTCGCTGAACGGGGTGCGCATGGCACAGCGGCCTCGGTTCGAGGTGAAGAACGGTCGGCGGACGGTCGCGGGCTCGCCGCTCGCGAATCAGCTCGCGACGCTGTTCGATGCGCGAATCGGGCGGCAGACCGGCGAGTTCGACGAGAGTCTCTGGCGTCCGCTCGAGGCGAAGCGACTGCTGCGCACAAACCCGCAGTGGCAGCTCGTGTCGCCCGACGTGCCGACGCTGCCGCTCGACGCGCCCCAGTTTGCCGACCTGCGCTACCTCGCCGGGTTCATGATCGGGGAGAACGAGAACAACTGGAGCAACGCGGCGCTTGTGCGCGCCCTCGCGCGCGTGATGAACGGCCGGGGCACGGAGCTCAGACTCATTCAGCGCGTCGGCGACACGCTGCTGGTCCCCACCGAAAAACCGGGCGTTCACTTCACGGTCGGTCGGGACGCCGTGCTCAACGGCATGCGAGGCGTGGTGCGTGGGTCGGGTACGGCGGCGCATACGACCGCGAAGATGTTCGACGCGCCGGGCTTCGACTTCTTCGGAAAGACCGGGACGCTGGAGAGCGAGCGATTCGAGCCGCTGTCGCTGTTTCTGTTCGGGGGACGCGAGGGCAAGGCAAAGCCGCGGGCGTGTCCGGTTGTCGGAATCGTGTACGTCGAGTCAGAGCGTGGAGCGGCCGATCGCCTAACGGGCGTGTCGCTGTTCGCCGATGTGATCGCACCGGTGCTGCGGGAACGTTACGGATGGGGAGACAAACCATGTCTACTTGCGCGGCCGGCCGGAGAAACGCCGTGAACAGGAACAGCAGCTGTTCGCTGGGCGCTCGCAAGGCGTTGCTGCTCTGGCTGTCGTTGCTCGTAACAGCTGCTGGGTGCGATCGCGGGATGGACTTCATGCCGTTCATGCGACGGTCGCGTATGACCATCGACTCGCTCGCGACACAGAACGCGAGCCTCCAGCGGCAGATGATCATGTTCCAGCGCATCTCGGCCGAGAAGGACACGTTGCTGCGCGAGGTGCGTGACGCGCACATCCTGATCGAGGCGGTGGCCGAGCAGCTGAAGCACATGGATGGATCGCCAGCGCAGCTCGAGGCGCTGGATTCGACCACTCGGGCGATGGGCGATTCCGCGAGTCTCGTCGCTGCGGCGGGCGAAGTCGGTGTCGATCCGGCAGGGGAGATCCCGGCTGGTCCCGGAGCGTATCGCGACTTCATGCTCGGGAAGCTCGAGAACGTCAGGCGACGTCTCGCCGACGTCGAGGACAGCTCACGAGTGCGTGGGCAGCGTCTGCTCGAGGCGGCAAAGGACAACGATAGACTGCGGGCGGAGGTGGAGGAGCACCTGCGCACGATCGAAGGGCAGAAGGACGTGATCGCGACCTATCTCGTGCGGATAGCCGAGCTCGAGACGCAGGTTACGGCACTCACCGACTCGACGCGCAAGCTGGCGGAGGCGAACGAGGTCCTGGCGCAAGAGAACGAAGCGCTCGCCGACTCGCTCAGGCGCATCACGTCGCGGGCGAACACGGTGTGGTACGTCGTCGGCTCGCGACGACAGCTCGTGCGTGCGGGGGTGCTCACGGAAGAGGGCGGGATCCTCGGCTTCGGCAAGAGTCTCGCGGCGTCCAGGGCGATGGCGCGAAACTCGTTCACCAGAATCGATCGTCTTCGCGACACGGTCATCGCGCTCCCGCGAGCGAAGCAGTATCGGATCGTGTCTCGACACGATCCCGACCTGGTGACAGTGGATGCCGAGCCGTCGGCAGGCATGACGATGCACATCAGAGATCCGGAGCGCTTCTGGAGCGCGTCCGGATGGCTCATCATCGTGCTCGAGTGAAGCTTGGCCCGAAGATCTGGATGAGATTCCCGCCGTTGTCGCGGATGATGACGTTCGCGCGCTGCGTCTCGCTGGCCGGGAAGGGGCCCATCGCGATCGTCACTCCGCGCGCGCGGAGCGTCGCGAGTGCCTTGTCGAAGTCGTCTACGATCACGCCAGCCTTGAAGAATCCGTGGATCTGGTAGTTCGAGGTTCCCGAGGGAGCGGCCTTGGCGAGCCGCATTGCGTCGTCCCGTTGAAGGAGCTCCACCGTTAGGCCGCCGCCTTCGAGCACGGCCACTGCTGCCTTGTCCTGTTTTGGCGGACGCATCACGACCGTCATGCCGAACTTGTCGGCGTACCATCTGGTGCTGGCATCGAGGTCAGCGACCGATAGCGCGAAGAACGCGCCCTTTACAGAGAACGCGGGCGACGTGGATTGCGCCGACGCGAGGCTCGATATCGAGCAGAAGAGCCAGCCGGCGATCCACGCGAGGCTGGCGGCAGGCGGGATATGTGATTTCGACATGAGATTGAGCGGGGTCGGCACCGCTCGCAACGAGCCGGGGTTGTGAATGAGAGGACCTCGGGAGGCATTGACTTCCCGAGGTTGTTGAGCAAAAAACACACGAGACCAGAAGCTGCCGTCGGAGGCGTCGTTGCCGACGGAGCAAATCTGCGAACATTCGCGCAATCGAGGTTCGAAATCCGCGTTAGGTCTTGCCGTTAAGAGTTCCGGTCAGTGACTTCACGATTCCCCGGAGAATTTCGCCGGATTTGTGTCCGCGGTGGAACTTCGCGCCTTGAAGACGCGCAGTAGATACCCCAGTGATGGGATCAGGACGATGGCTCCCCCCACGAGCACAGCCATCGTCTCCTCGAGCGTACGATTCGGCGCAGCCGCGGCGTCTATCGTTAGGTTCGGCGGGACGATCAACGGGAATTGCGCAAGGATCCAGCCCCACAGCACAAGCGTCACCCAACCTGCTGCAGCGAGCCGTGCCAGCTGGAAGCGACGCTGCAGCAGCGCTGCCGCCGAGGTCAGTGCGGCAATGCCGGAACCGGCGAGGACGAGCGTCGCCCAGCCCGGTTGTATCAATCGGGTCATGACACCACCACTTCCCGCACCTAACGCGAGTGCGACTATGGCCAGCGCCATCGCGGCAACCGCGGCGCCGAGGGCGCGGTTGCGAAAGTCGTCCTGCAGATCGCTTTCGCCCTCGGCTTCGATCGTGAGATACGTCGCGGCAAGAAATGAAAGCAGCGCGACGGACATCCCACCCACAGCGATCGCGAAGGGCGAGAGCCACGGCCGGACGTAGATCGCACTGAAGCTTGGGGACGTGCCGTCGGTGAGCGCGGACATTGCCCTCCCGACGTTCCCAGAGACGACCGCACCGACGCACATGCCGAGCACCGCCGGCGTGATCAGGCTCGAGACTGCGAAGATCTGACCCCACCGCCGCTGTTCGGTTCGCGGGCCGTACGAATAGGATCGAAAGACGAACGCCGAGCCGCGAAGCACGATCCCGATGAGCATGAGGGACAGAGGGATGTGCAGAACGGTACCGAACGCCGCGAACGCGGGAGGAAAGCAGACGAACAGCATGACGACCACGACGATGAGCCAGACGTGGTTCGCTTCCCAGATTGGGCCGATCGCGTTCGCGACGAGCTCCTGCTGCCGGTGCCGGCGCGGCCCGGACGCGAGCAGGTCCCATACACCGCCGCCGAAGTCCGCGCCGCCGAACAGCACGTACGCGTTCAGCGCCACGACGACGACCCAGGCGGCGACCTCGGCGAGTGTCAAGCTCATTCGTCGGCTACTCCGACGGCGCGCGGACGATCTGCTGACGCAGGAGGTACACGACGATCACTCCCAGGAGCGCGTACAGGAGAGTGAAGAGAAGAAACGGGAAGACGAGACCGGGCATCGGCGTGACCGCTTCGGCGGTC